>Ga0105238_10000426_pt1 | contig 44433 bp, 41 predicted proteins | sample KBSC34metaG_FD_81526 | JGI IMG/M metagenome (GOLD analysis project Ga0105238, IMG submission 81526) | Corn rhizosphere microbial communities from Kellogg Biological Station, Michigan, USA - KBS C3-4 metaG | ecosystem: Host-associated > Plants > Roots > Rhizosphere > Soil | place: Michigan, USA...
GACCATTACGGTCACCGAAGTATTCCCGCTGAACTGCGGCGGAGTCGCAGCCGGAGAACCGCAGCCGGTGCTTCCTCCTAGGCCTAGTAACGATATAAGGGTGATCAGGAAAGAATCAGACAACGCAGAGGGAGCGGAAGACCAATCTGCTTTCATGGGATCTCCAACCCAGCCAGCCCAGATTTCGCGAATTCTAAGCGAGAGCGTTACGTTTCCCTAAACAGCATAATTGTAGGTGGAACTCTGTCAAGTTATCTATTAATTCGTCAAAAAGTGTAAACCTAGCTTTCCCTGGCAGTCATTCCGTACCTTGTGGTGCTTCTCTGTACCATCAGGAATGGCCTTCAATGCCGGCCCCGGGGTCGGGATGCCGGTCTGTCGAAAGCGAATAGATAAGCTACTGGCACTCTTAGAGCAGCAGCCATGCGCTCGAGTTTTTCAAAAGAGGGAGCATTTCTTCCACGCTCAATCAAGCTAAGAAAATCCACAGACATGCCGACCATCTCGGCAAAGTCCTCTTGACTCTTCCCCAGATCTTTCCGTATCTGAAGGAGCCGAAGGCCGAATTGCTTCCGGAGGTTGTTCAAAATTAGCTTGCAACCTGCCGAAAGTCTGGCGTAATGTGATTCCGGGTGCCACCGAATGAGATTACGGGTGCGCACTGAATTAGTTACTGTGGCGTACTGTGTCGTCGAACACGAACGGGTTCATTCTCGGACTTGTGCTCACATTTGGCGGATGCGCTGCCCAACTATTGAAGAAATCAACGATGTAGTAGGTGGTTGTATCTGCTTCTGGGCGATTCTAAGTCCGTAGTTGTAAAGGATTAGATGTAGCGGACCCGGCGATTTCGGCCTTCAGAACGAGATGGAAGCTTCCTTTACAATGCGCCTTTCAACCCTGGCATTAGAGACGGAAGAAGAGTCCACGGCCAAAACTGTTGTCTTTGCCAATGGCCAGGATGAAGCCTTATTGGGCGAGGTTGCTCATGGCAACAGGGAAGCGCTGTCGATTCTGTTTCGGCGCTATGCTCGTTTAGTCCACACGGTTTCAACGCGAATCCTGCGCGACAACGTTGAGGCTGACGACTTGGTCCAGGAAGTCTTCATCTACCTAGCCAGAAAGGCTTCCGACTACGACTCATCAAAGTGCTCCGCGCGTTCGTGGATCGTGCAGATTACTTACCATCGCGCCATTGATCGCCGACGGTACCTGGATTCACGTCACTTCTACACTCATCTAGATCTAGATCACGCCAAAGACCTGGTCTCCCAAGCTTCAGAGGAGATCGGAGAGATCGAATCGTTCGGACAGGTGGTCGGAAAGACGACCATGAAGGCACTTCTCGACACCCTGACTGAAGACCAGCGCCATACTCTGAGCCTGCACTTTGTCGAAGGCTTCACGTTCGCGGAGATCGCCGCCAAGCTCGGTCAATCGCTGGGGAATGTTCGCAATCATTATTATCGGGGCTTAGAGAAACTGCGGAAGCAGCTGTTTCCGGCTAAATTGCCGGGCCCGAACGGATATGGTAGAAAGTGACCGTAAAACCTGGAGCGATTTTGTCCCGCTCACCTCATGACGAGTTCCTTGAATTGTGCGCGGTTGCAACCGCGGGTCAGCTGACCGGAGAGGAACAGAAGAAGCTAAGCCAGCACCTGGCTGTTTGCTGCTCCTGCCGTGACGTCATGAAGCAGTACGAGTCCGTCGCTGGGGAGGCGGTGCTGGCTCTCGCAGATTCCAAGAACATCGCCCCAGCATGGTCGGAAGAGCCCGCAGAGGCTGCCTTATTCGAACGCCTGAAGATCGAAGACGAATTCTGCCGGGCCGCGCCACAAGTTGTTGACCGCCCAGCCTCAAAGCCATTTGATAGCCTTCCATTCTCTGCCAGTCAGGCAACCTGGCGAAACGTGGAGATCCTCTGTGCTGCCGGACTAGTGCTTTTCGTTGCTTTGGGGCTTTTGGCCTATCAGATTGGCACCCGTCATGGTGCTCATGTTGTTTCCGTCTCTACCTCAAGACAGCCTGTGGACCTGAACGATCTGCAGCAGCAGTTAGCTGATGCCGGGCATGATCGCGATGTTTTGCGTTCGCAAATCGTAGATCGCGACAAACAGATTGCGACTTTGCGGCGCGAACTAGAGCAGCAGGGGAGCGAGTTGAGCCGCATGCAGTCGGCTGAGCACCAACTCGCTGCCGACTTAGAAAATGGACAGGCGGGCACACAGGATCTTCTGCAACAGCAAGCGGCACTAGCTCAGAAGCTGGAAAAAGCGGAGGCGAAGAACCAAGGACTCCAGGAAAGACTTGGCTTGCTTGAGCGCCAGTCCTCCCAGGACAAACAGCAGGCTGGTGCACTCGAGGCGCAGATCGTTGATTTGACCCGGGTGCTTCGCGAACGTGAAGCCACGATCGATCAGCAACAGGAGCTTTTGGCCCACGACCGGGACATTCGAGAGTTGATGGGCGCTCGCGACCTCTATGTGGCTGAGGTGTACGATGTCGAGCGGACCGGAGAGACCAAGAAGCCGTATGGGCGCGTCTTCTATACCAAGGGGAAATCGCTGATCTTCTATGCTTACGATCTCGATCAGCAAGCGGGAATCAAGAATGCGAGCAGTTTCCAGGCTTGGGGCCGGCGTGGACCGGACTGGCAAAAGGCACTCAACCTCGGAGTCTTCTATGTCGACAATGCCTCGAAGAAGCGTTGGGTGTTGAGGTTCGACGATCCTAAAGCGCTGGCGCAAATCGATGCTGTCTTTGTCACCGTTGAGCCCAACGGAGGCAGTCACAAACCGAGCAGCAACAAGCCTCTATTGTTTGCTTATCTTCACATCGACCCAAATCATCCGTAGGTGGTCGCGGAACCGACCAGCCTCCTTCCCCCGGCCAGTGACCTAAGAAACATTGATACAAATCGGGGAGCGCTTCCGTAGACCGTTTGAATCGCATGAATCGGTTTACGCCAGGAGCACCCCGAGTGAGACAACTGTTTTCCTTCCAGCTTTTATTCTTGACTGTCCTCGTCGCGACACCCGCGATCGCTCAATCTCCTTACGGCACCATCAGCGGGTTGGTACTTGATCCGACGGCGCACCCCATTCCCCACGCAGAGATTCAAATTGTGAATGATGCTACTGGGGTGCGTTATTCCGGGGTTACCAATGAGGAAGGGATATACGCGATTGCAACCCTTCCTCCTGGTCCCTACCGTTTGCAGGTATCGAAGGCTGGGTTTAAGACGCTGATCAAGCCGGACATTATTCTGAACGTACAAGATGCACTTGCCATCAATTTCACACTCCCGATAGGAGCACTCTCTGAGACGGTGACGGTCGAGGGGGGAGCGGCCGTGGTGAATACCGAATCGGCAGCGGTTAGCACAGTGGTGGATCGGCACTTGGCAGAAAATTTGCCGATGAACGGCAGAAGTTTCCAGACACTGATCGAGCTCACACCGGGCGTTGTGCTCACAGCCTACGATAACCATGACAATGGACAATTCAGCGTGAACGGACAAAGGGCCGCTGCCAATTATTGGATGGTCGACGGTGTAGGAGCGAACGTTGGCATCGGGACGCATCTGTTTTCTGCAGGGAACGGCATTGGGGGTGCCGTACCCACGTTTAGTGTGCTCGGCGGAACCAACAGCCTGGTCTCAGTAGATGCGATGCAGGAATTTCGAATTCAGACGTCAACCTACGCGCCTGAATTTGGACGGACTCCGGGCGGCCAGGTTTCGATCGTCACCCGCTCGGGGGTGAACCAATTCCATGCTACGGCATTCAACTATTTTCGCAATGACGTACTCGATGCCAATGATTGGTTTGCCGATAGAAATGGACTGCCAAAGCCGCAGGAGCGACAGAATGATTTCGGGGGTGTCCTCGGCGGACCGATTGCGAGAGATCGCACCTTCTTCTTCTTCTCGTACGAGGGCCTTCGATTGCGCCTGCCGCAAGTTGCGCAACAGAGCGTTCCCGACTTAGCGGCCCGCCAGAATGCGATCGCCGCGATGCAGCCATTCCTCAATGCCTATCCATTGCCAACTCCCGGAGCCCTGGATGATCCCAACACCGGAATCGGGCAGTTTAATGCCTCTTACTCGAATCGCGCGACGCTCGATGCATACAGCTTGCGGCTAGATCACAGAGTGCGTGACAAAGTGTCACTCTTCGCGCGCTATAGTTACTCTCCGTCGAGTTCCGTGGCCCGCGGCACAGGCAGCGGAAATCTCAGCTCGGTCGTTCCCGCAAAAATCACGACGCAAAGCGCAACCGCTGGCGGAACGTGGCTGCTCTCCCCCACCGTATTCGATGACCTGCGTTTCAACTTCAGCAAAACAGTCAGCCGGAGCTTTGCCTATTTGGATGGCTTTGGCGGCGCTATTCCCCTAAACTCTCTGCCCTTTCCGTCTGCTTTCTCAGAAAGCAATAGCCAGCTTTTCTCCTATATTTTTCCTCTTCGTGCGGCGGTGGCGCTCGGGCCACAGGGAGATAACCTGCAAAGGCAGATCAACCTGGTCGATACGGTTTCGATGCAAAAGGGCAGCCACGCTTTCAAGGTAGGAGGCGATTTTCGTCGGCTTGCCCCAATCTTTGGCACTCCAGATTACGTGCAGGAGCCATTGTTTCAAGACGTTGCTGCAGCCTCCGCAGGTAATGCGTTTTTAACTCTTGTTTTCTCTGGCCGAAGCGGGGCCTTGCTCCTTCATAACCTTGGGCTTTATGTCCAGGATACGTGGCGGGCGACCAGAAATCTGACGCTGACCTACGGGGTTCGTTGGGATCTGGACGCAGCGCCGTCGTCGAGCGTTCCGCTCCCGGCGGTGACGGGCTTCGATCTTCATGACCTTTCTAACCTGGCTCTGGCTGCACCTGGGACGCCTCCTTTCAAGACGACTTACGGAAATTTTGCGCCTCGTGTTGGTGCTGCATATCAGTTGGTTTCGAGCCAGAACTGGCCAACCGTCTTGCGAGGTGGATTTGGCGTTTTCTACGACATGGCAACGTCTGAGGTGGGGAACGCTGTGCAGTTTGGAGTGTATCCATTTGGTGCGACAAGCGACCTGTTTGGCACCTCGTTTCCATTGAGTGCCTCGGAGTCTCAACCGCCGCCAATAACTCCGGCCAGCTTGAGCTCCTCGACTTTGCTTTCCTTCGATCCTGCTCTTAAATTGCCCTACACCGGGCAATGGAACCTTGCTCTCGAACAAGGCTTGGGAACGCAACAGACCCTCGGGGTTTCCTACGTCGGCTCTGCCGGCAGGCGTCTGCTGCAAACTCTGAATGTATTCTCCCCAAACGCGAACCTCGCCGAGGTGCAGCTGGTCACCAACGCAGCCACTTCAAGCTACAACGCCCTGCAGGTCCAGTTTCAGAGAAGGCTCTCCCACAACCTTCAGGCGCTGGCTTCTTATACTTGGTCGCATTCGATTGATACAGCGTCTGCCGGCTCATTGTATGGCAACCAAGCGAATGACCTGGTGCCAGGCGTCGATCCCAACCAAAACCGAGGACCGTCGGACTTTGATCTCCGACATGCCTTTTCCGCCGCAATTACCTACGGAATCCCGGTGAGCAGTCAAAACCTTGTTGTCCATGCGATAGCCGCGGGCTGGTCGATCCAGAACGTCATACAGGCGCATTCGTCCCCACCCGTTAACGTCTACGATTTCAATTTCACCGGGCTAGCCAGTGGCGCAACCGCCGCTGTGAGGCCCGATGTGGTTCCAAATCAGTCATGGTACTTGTATGGATCTCAATATCCCGGGGGCAAGGCGCTCAATGCCGTTGCATTTGTTGACCCTCCACTCGATGCCAACGGTAATCCTTTGCGTCAAGGGAATCTCCCGCGGAATGCCTTGCGCGCATTTGGTGCTGCGCAATGGGATTTTGCCGTTCATCGTGAATTCCCCGTCCGGGAGAAGGCCAAACTGCAATTCCGGGCCGAGATGTTTAACGTTCTCAATCATCCTAATTTCGCGCCGCCAGTCTCAGATCTGAGCGATCAGAGTCATTTCGGCCAATCCGTCGAAACCCTCGGCCAGTTTTTGGCGGGTTCGAACATTGGGAGCGGGGGTTTCAACGCCCTTTACCAGATTGGCGGATCCCGTTCCATTCAATTGGCATTGAAGTTGGAGTTTTAAGCCTGCGGATGAGCTTTCCGTCGCTCAGCCACTGACCCAGCAGTTATTTCGACCGGAATGCGCCTATGTCCTTCTATCGCCTAAAGCGCGGGTATCGAAGCTGTATCAGGCTATTGATTGTCGGGGCTTATCTGGGCTCTATTACCTGGGCTCGAACCGAGCATGCGAGCGAAAAACACCCGTTTACGGTTCAAGACTCAATCGAGATCGCATACATCATTAACCCCGTAGCCACGACCATCATCGAGATACGCGACACTCAGCCCCTGGGGTCACCGATCTTTTCCCCCGATCACAAGCATTTTCTCTTGATCACTCAACGCGGAATTCTGAAAGAAAATCACTTAGAGGCAACGATTTGGCTCTTCGATCAAAATGCCGTGCGAGACTACGTTGCATCGAAGTCCTCTCGAAAGCCAGCACCGCGTGTCCTCGCCAGGTTTAGCGCGCCCGGGAACACGCCAGCGATTTCCGATGTCCGGTGGCTCGATTCGACTCAAGTGGCATTTCTCGCCAAGAACCGCAGCCCCAACCAGCAGTTGTTCCTGGTGCGAATTGACGGAGGATCTACCCGCGCCATTACACCCGACAATGAGTACGTTTCGGCCTACGACATCAAGGGCGACGTGGTTGCTTATACCTCGCTCATTCCTGCTGAAACCGCCCAAGGTTCAGAACAGGACGTAGTGGATGTGACTGGGAAAAACATTTATTCATTGCTGTTTTCGCAGCCGAGAGCCGTTGAGGATATGGATGAAGAACAGCTTGAGACCTATCCGAGTGAGCTCCATGTTTTGCGCAACGGGAAGGAAGCCCCGATAAGCTTCCGATCAGGCGATCGACGGCTGCGGCTGTTCATCCCAACTCTTTCGCTGTCTCCTGACGGTCGCTGGCTGATCACGGTGGCCCCGGTTCGGACGATTGCAAGAGCCTGGGAAGACTACGAACCAAATTCAAAATGGGACGTGCTGCGCTTGCGCCCCGAAAATGCCTATGCGGTTGCGGAGGAGAATCCCTGGAAGGCCTCGCAATATGTGCTGGTCGACCTCAAAACTGGAAACATTTCCCCACTCGTCGATGCTCCCGCCGGCAGGGGATTGATTTTTCTCGCCCCCACCAAGGCCTTCTGGTTCGACGACAGCCGGCGGGCGATTCTCACCAATACGTTTCTTCCGGTTGACAATGATTCCGAGAGAAAAGAACGAACCACGTCCCCTGCGGTGGTCATGGCTAACATTGGGGAGAATACGTTACGCCCGATTTGCTTCTTACAACAGGCGTTGCCACCCTCCGGCAGGTTTCAGGTGGAGGACATTTCATGGAACCCGGCAAATCACCAACTCACCATCGTCTACAGCGGAAATTCGGGATCGCAGGCGCCAAGAAGCCAACACTATGCCTGGCGGCCTGATGACTCTTGGCAAGCTGCAAGCCCAGCAGACAGCCCGCCGGAGGAAGTGAATCTTTCCGTGAGGCAAGACCTGGATCATCCGCCGGTTCTCTACGGAAGAGTCAAAAATCTCGCGGAACAGGTCTTGATATGGGATCCAAACGCTCAGCTTGACGGGATTATTTTGGGTAAGGTCTCGCGATATTCATGGAAAGACAAGTTTGGAAACGAGCGGCGAGGTTTGCTGGCGTTGCCACCTGATTACGATCCGCGACTCCGATACCCGCTCGTGATTCAACCTTACGGTTACGATCCGGACCGGTTTTTCGCAGACGGCGCCTTTACCACCGGTTACGGAGGCAGGGCCCTGGTGTCCAAAGGCATCGTTGTGCTTCAGATGGAGACCCTTATGACCCATTACCGTTTTCCGGATGAAGGGGCATTTCAGGTCGAGGGGTTCAGCTCAGCGATCAACCAGTTGGCGGAAGACGGAGTTATCGATCGCCGCCATGTCGGAGTTCTCGGTTTCAGCTACACCTGCTTTCACGTGCTGCAGGCCATTACCCATCAGCCAGATCTCTTCGAAGCGGCATTGATCACCGATGGTGTAAACACAAGCTACATGCAATATCTCTTGGCCACCGATCACGGGGTCGTGCAAGAGCAATTTGAGCAGGCCATCGGGGCAAAACCGTTCGGGCGCGGCTTGCTGCAGTGGTATGGATCCTCTCCCGGGTTCAACTTCGATATGACGCGAACTCCCTTACTGATTTCTGCTTTGGAAAGAGGGCAGCTTCTAGAGCAATGGGAGAACTATTCCTGTCTGCGTAAGCTGAAAAAGCCAGTCGACATGGTCTGGCTCAGAAAGGAGAATGCACCCCACATCTTGGTGCAGCCCGCACAACGCTATCTTTCTCAGCAGATGACGGTTGATTGGTTTTGCTTTTGGTTGAAGGGTCTTGAAGAAGCCGATCCAGCAAAAATGGAGCAATACCGGCGCTGGCGCGAACTCAGAAGGTTGCGAGACGAAGACCGAAGTGCCGCCACCCTCGGGAACAACTGACGACGAGATCCAACCCCTGACTCCAGGGAAACTTCAACCATTCCTTCGGCAAAATCCCGCAAATTGGCCAGGCGCTGTCAGCTCCATAGACAAAGCCTCTTGCAAGGAAAGGAACTACAGCCAACGAGCTACCAGGGATGGGGGCGAACGGCTCCCGGACAGTTCTGCTGTGCTTAGCGAATCTCCGCCTGAACGGCGAAACCCCACCTTGCCATCTGAGCATCCTAATTTCCGCTTCGAATCCCCAAAATCACATCTTCACAGGAGGAGCAATGGAACGGAATATTACTTTGCCAGAAATGATCCTTTGGACCGGGACGCGTGTCGCACTTGGCGCAGGTGTTGGCATGCTGATTTCAAGGGGCCTCAGCAGGGATGCCGCGAAAGCGGCGGGATTAGCTCTGGCGGTCGTCGGAGGATTCACGACGATTCCACTGGCGATCTCCATCTGGGAGAAGAAGAATGTGACCCGCTCCGACATTCGGTCAGTCGCATAAGGATCGCCCCAGGCTAAAGCCATCCGTTCGCGGCACGGCGAGCAGGTATTCAAAGCCCGCAGGTGGAGCAAGCAAGGTTTGCTCCACCCGCTAGAGTCGGGGTGTCCCCTTAGCGTCAGGTGCCTTCGAAAGATGGAATTCGTAGATGAGAAGCCGGCCTAGCGCCGTCGCGAAGCTACAACTTTTTAGCCATTTACATTCATTTCCCCTCATTTTCTACTTGAGCGAAACAGTGTAGTCAGTTCGAAAAACAGGAGCACCGCGATGAAGGATGCCTACGAAGTTCTATATCAGAAGGAGGCAGACTTGGCTCGAGTACGCCAAGAAGTAGAGAGCCTGAGGATTGCGGCGTCGCTTCTTACCGATGATGCATCCACCGAGGACTCAAGCCCAAGTTCCAGCAGCAGACGATCCGTGATGTCGGCTGGGGAAGCGCCCCTCGAGGCCACCGCAACCGGCACCGACGGGCCGCCATCGACTTCCGAGGAACTCGGCTTTTGGAAATCCCTGAAGGGCAGACGGCGTTAGCTTTCGATCGGCGGATGAGTCAGCGAGTGCATTCCAAAGCCCCGCCACGGTTCAATGCCGTATTTGTCTTGAAGGAATCGTTGCAATGTGCCCGGCAGCGTCCGGCTCAACTCTTGCCAGGTGAGCACCTGGCATCTGGTTCTCAGTTCGGAAGCCTTGACGCACCTCATGATCGCGTACCAAGCTTCCACCAGATCGGGACGACGGGCATCCAGGAGAACGCAAAGCGAGAGTCCGAAGGCGTGCGCGGCAAGCACGTTCCGAATGAGCTGATATGAAACGTACTGCCCTCGCACTTGGGGGAGCATGTTGCGATCGAACACCTGGTGTAGATCGCGGTAGGACTCAACCGCCTCGACGCCCCCGGTCTGGAAGTCCGATTCCGTCAGCTTTGATTCCACCACCAGGTGCCCTAGCTTCATATCGATCTCGGTGCGATCGGCACGGCCATTTCCGAGCGGAACGCGCGCACGGAAGCCGAAGATGGGAGATTCTCCTACTTGTAAGTTCAGCATGGAAAGCAAGGCGGGCTTGTTCAATGTGCGCGGATGACAGAACACATTCATCAACAGCGCATCAGAGCTCGTACAAGCGTCCAGTTCTCTCCAGCGATGGTCGGCCTTGGGCAGGCACTGACCAGCGCTAGGGTGAACCTTACCGAGGCGGCGTGACCAATCGGGATTTTGGCGAATGGCGCGATAACTAGCGTTCAGGAAATTCCCGTGCGTCTTCTCGCATGGTTCGTACACGACCACCCCGCTCGCCCCGTAACCGCAAACGTGAGGAAGTCCGCAGGAACGCGCATACGCCAAGTTCCGAGCGATGACATCTTGCCGAAGCTGAAACGCGTAAGCGATCAAGAAACCCGACCGTCAGCGCCAATGCCAATTTCGAAGAATCTTCCATGCCGTCACGAGCTGCTGAATCGCGCGCGCGGTAGGCTTCCGTTCCGGAGCACATTCCTTATGAGCATCGCGATAGAAGTTCAGCACGCTGGGAGTGCTGAGCAGGGACAGATTGCGGCGTAGCTCGTCAACCTCTTCTCGGGTGAGACTCTCATCCGATCGATCGGAATCGGGATGGCCAGACATTGCGGAGGAATTGTAGCACTTTCGCCTATTGTTCGCCTGTGGAATTCAGCTAACCCCGAACAAGCCGGGTTGCTCTTCTCCGAGCGCTACCGGCCGGGAACACTCCTCGTCGTCGTGAGCAACGTGGTTGACCCGGCTACTCACGGGATAGCAACGCATCTGTCGACTGTCGCAGGGCGTCAGCAGATCACAGACCTCATCTGCGTTCTTCATCCCCGGATCAAGCCAGAGGTCATAGCTATCGGGATCGAGGATCACGGGCATTCGGTCGTGGACGGGGGAGGTGACCTCGTTGGCGGTGGTCGTCAGAATGGAACAGGTCGTGAGCCTGGTGCCGCTTGGGTCTTTCCACTGGTCCCAAACTCCCGCGAAGGCGAATAGAGCCCCGTCGTGGACCTCAAAACAATAGGGTTGTTTTGAGTTTCGTGTCCGCTTCCACTCGTAGAAGCCATCGGCAGGGATCAGACACCTCCGGTACCTGAGTGCGTCTCGGAAGGCGGGCTTTGTCCTGGCTGTTTCCGATCTGGCGTTGATCAGGCTCGCCCGGCCGGATGAGTCTCCTGCCCAGGATGGGACGAGCCCCCAGCGCACCAGGGAGAGCTCACGGACTGGCTTCTCAGCTCTCTGTCGAATGACCGCGACGGGTTGCGTGGGTGCGATGTTGTAGCGGGGTTCCCAGTCGTCGACATCGGAAAGGCTCTCGAAGTGCTCGAGTACAACCTGCTTTCTTCGTGACAGCCGGAACCGTCCGCACATGGGAAGATTATGGCAGAAAGCTAGCGTCGGAGAACTTGAGGGGGGGGTGGGATGACCGAATCACGGAGACAAAGCCCCACCAGACCAAACCACTGATAGCCCTGCAAACCTGTATTTCCGGTTCTGCATCCATGTGCCTGCGACCACCGTCATCCATCTAAAGGGAGCCCCAATGTCGAGTCGCTTGTTGGTCTTCTCTGTTCTAGCTATTCTCTTCAGTTTTGGCGGAGACTCGGTCGCGCAGACCTGCACCGCCGGCAACATCGACCCCTCGGTCACCATCTGCATGCCCCTGAATGGGAGCGCCCTGAACTCTCCTATTCATCTGCAGATTGCCACGAAGGATTCGGTCCAGGTCGATATGCTGCAGGTTTGGTACAACGGAGTCAAAAGGTGGGAACAGCCGGTTGGCTCTGCTGATCTGTTCCTCACTGCCGAAAGCGGCGGTCCATACCGGATTACTGCCCTGGCGCATGACGTATCCGGTCGCTGGTTCCAGTCGGTTGTGAACATCGATGTGACAGGCCAGGTTTATGTCTGCATCCCGGCACAAACTGCGAATCAAAGCCCTCGCTCGGTTGTCATCTGCCAACCTGCGGATGGCGAGATTCATTTCTCCCCCATCCACTTGACTTGGTTTGCCTTGGCCGCGCCCGGGGAGCAACCCACGTCAGTTCAGATCTTTGTTGATGGCAAAAGCGTCTTTCAGACGCCGCCAGCCTTATCGAACGGATTTCCATTACCACAAACTTACCTGCCCATGGCCGTCGGACGTCATCGCATCTCGGTCCAAGCTTATGACAGCCAGGGTGCGTTCAAATCCACTATCTATATGAAGGTAAACCGGATCTACCAGGGTTGCCCTCCACCCACGGTCCTGCCTGGCCTGGTAGTGTGCAGTTTGACCGACGGTCAGACGGTAAATGGGGTCATTCCCGTAAAAGCGGCCGCTGGCGCATCAACTGGAATCAAGAGATTTGTGGAAATCTTGGATGGTACTCAGGTTCTGAACACTAATCACGCGTGGTTAGACAACGGCCTCAGTGTAAGCGCGGGTCCCCATACGTTGGTTCTTGACGCCACGACGAACTCAGGCGTCCACCTTCAGAAGACGTTCAATATAACCTCCCAGTAAGCACCGGGAGTGAAAAACGTTATGTGGCTGCAAACAGAAATGTCGGGCCTCCTCTAACCGTAATCATTCGCCTCAGGACGATTGACGCTGAGGCGGGAAAGGCGACGCCCTAGAAACAGCCCCAACGGAGGCTTAGAATGCCCCCACGGAGGATCCCACGATGAGCAGGTCCGACGTCAGTGAGTTCCCTCAGGCACCGACTTGGTCGAAGTCAGAGAAGGCCATCGCCCGCGCAGTTTTCGACGGTGCTCTGAGGCGGGAAGTGCTTGAATTAATGAAGGAAGCAAAGCGCAGGGCTAACCAGATGCAGCAGCCGTCGCAGTTATGGGACTTGCAATACTACCTGACCGAACGCCGCAAGGAAGTCGACCGCAAGTACGACTATCGCTATTCGCAGCTCACGAACGTGTTTGGAAGGCTTCTCTATGAAAAGCGAATCAGCGTGGACGAACTAAGCGGATTAGGGGAAAACAAACTGAAGCCGATCCGTTCCCTTGCCGAGTTATTGACAAAGGATGCAGCCGGTTTGATCTGAATCGATGAGCTCTCGACGATGGGAGGAACTGCCCGATGATTAATGCGGATTTAGCTGAATGCTGGCCAGCTCTGCCATTGGCTGATTGGCAGGACACCTATGCCACGCTTCACATGTGGACTCAGATCGTTGGCAAAATAAGGCTCGAACTGACGGCCAGAGTCAACCATTGGTGGAACGTCCCGCTGTATGTAAGCCCGCACGGGTTGACCACCTCGCTCATTCCATACGGTAATCGTCACTTCGACATGGAGTTTGATTTTTTCGCAAATCAGCTTTTTATCCGCACCTCGGACCCGAAAACTGCGTCGGTGGCACTCGCCCCGCGTTCGGTCGCGGATTTCTACGAGGAGGTGATGGCTGGGCTGGGATCGCTGGGAATTGAAGTAAAGATCTGGACCATGCCGGTCGAGGTAGCGGATGGAATTCCCTTCGACCGCGACACCGTCCATCATGCCTACGACGCAGAAGCAGTGAGGCGGTTATGGCGCATCCTGTTGTCGGTAGACGGGGTGTTCAATGTTTTCCGCTCCAGGTTTCTAGGGAAATCCAGTCCCGTACATTTCTTCTGGGGGAGTTTTGATCTGGCGGTCACGCGTTTTTCCGGGCGGCGTGCCCCCGTGCGAAGTGATCCGGATCCTGTGCTGCGCAAGATCATGCAAGAGGCCTACTCACACGAGGTCATCAGCGCGGGCTGGTGGCCGGGCAGTGGAGACATCAAAGAGGCCGCATTTTATTGCTACGCGGCGCCGGCACCCCCGGGATTTGCCCAACAGCCGGTACGTCCAGCGGAAGCCTTGTATCACTCAGGAATGGGTGAGTATCTCCTGATGTACGACGACGTGAAGCGGGCAACATCCCCGACGCGCGCGTTGATGGAATTCTTGCAGAGTACATATGAGGCCGGGGCGATGACAGGGAACTGGGACCGGGAGGCGCTCGAGGCGGCATAAACGTGGATGAGCGTCTGAGACCACAGAGGGCGCGGCATGCTCGCATTCCTCTCCGGTCTACTATCGCAAAGTCCCATCCCCTGATTTGAATTCCAACCTTGGCGGAAGAAACATCGCCACCTGGTTCATTGCTCTGCCCTCGATCGACCGATCTGTTCAAGTGCCCGCGCTGCTCCCTGGGAAAAAACAATCAGTCGGACGTGTCCTCACGTTGACGAAGCCAGTTATTATGACTAACGCCTCTGGCATCCGCGAAATACCAGCTTGGAGGGTCAGGTGATTCGAATAACCAAAGCAGTACTCACGATTGCCGTAGTCGCCAATGCCATTGCCTTCGCGCAGCGCGACCATAGGTTCGATGGCAAGTCCTGGTGGGCACACGTGTCGGTTCTCGCTGACGACAAGATGGAGGGGCGAGGCACCGGTACCCCCGGGCTCGAGCGTGCTGCGGCGTACATCGTGGATCAGCTCAAAAACGACGGGCTGCAACCCGCGGGGACCAAGGACTTTTATCAGCCAATCACTTTCCGCGTCCGTCAACTCGACGAAACGCACTCCAGCCTCTCGTTGGTGGCTGACGGGAAAATCGAAAGCGCGGTTCTCGGCGAGGACGCGATTCTAAGCAAGAGCGTGGAGCTCGCGCCGCAAGTGGAAGCGCCGATGGTGTTCGCGGGATACGGCCTACGCATGCCAGAAGTGCAGTATGACGATTTCTCAAACCTGGATGCCAAGGGCAAGATCGTGGTGATTTTCACGGGTTCTCCTGCGAACGCCTCGAGCGCCCTGGCCTCGCATTATCAGTCCCTGGCACAGCGTGCCCGGGTCATGAAGGAAGTGGGTGCGATTGGGTGGGTCTCGATTCCCAATCCCGCAGCCATGGACTTGCCTTGGTCCCGGATTGCGAGTTCTCGATTCAATCCGGCCATGCAGATTGATGATTCTGCCCTCGACGAAACCAAGAATATTCAGCTGGTGGCCACCTGGAATCCATCCCGAGCAGAGGCGCTATTCAGCGGCAGTGGCCACACGTTTTCCGAGATCGCGGCCCTCGGTAAGGAGCGAAAGCCGATGCCGCACTTCGCCCTGAACAAGTCGGTCCAATCAGAAGCCACGCTCATCCGCTCGAAAGTCGAATCCGCCAATGTCGTAGCCGTATATCCGGGATCCGATCCTCGGTTGAAGAATGAATATGTCGTGCTCACGGCGCACATGGACCACCTCGGGATCGGTGCGCCGATTGATGGCGACAACATCTATAACGGCGCAATGGACAACGCCTCGGGGGTCGCCGTGCTCCTCGACATTGCGCATTCCTTGAAAGGTGTCAGGCTAAAGCGTTCGGTGCTGTTCCTGTTTGTAACCGCGGAAGAGAAGGGACTACTAGGCTCGCGATATTTCGCGAGCTATCCAACCGTGCCCGCGCAAGCGATCGTTGCCGACATTAACACCGACATGTTCCTTCCGATCATTCCTTTGAAGTCGTTGATCGTGTATGGCCTGAATGAATCTACCTTGGGCGACACGGTAAGGGAGGCTGCCGGGCAAGAAGGTGTCACGATCCTTGACGATCCAGAACCGCTGCGAAACCTTTTTATTCGCAGCGATCAGTACAGCCTCATCAAGCGCGGCATCCCGGCGTTGGCGATGAAGGTTGGCTATGAGAAAGGATCTCCCGAAGAAGCCAAGGCTCAAGAGTGGTTGCACATGCGCTACCATGCTCCTTCCGATGACCTGAATCAGCCGGTAGATTTTTCCGCCGCAGCAAAATTTGAAGACATCGAGCGTGCGATGACGCTGAATATCGCGAATAGCGACGCCCGCCCGCAATGGAAGCCTGATAGTTTCTTTCGCCGTTTTGTCACTACGCAGTCCGCAGCAGGGCACTGAAACATCTGAGTCACGCGGTCGAGGTTTCCTCTGCCGGCCCGAGACCACGCTCCTGAATTTCCTGCTCGCGGATCTTGAATTTCTGGACTTTTCCCGTGACGGTGGTGGGGAAAGCGTCCACAAAGCGGATGTGTTCCGGAATTTTGAAATGGGCAATCTTTCCCCGGCAGAACTCGCGAATCTCGATATCGGTCGCGGTCTCTTCAGGGCGAAGGCGAATCCATGCCAGAATCACTTCTCCCAGGCGCATGTCCGGTAGACCCACGACCTGAACTTCCGCGACCTTGGGATGCGTGTACAAGAATTCTTCGATCTCGCGCGGATAGACGTTCTCTCCGCCGCGAATGATCATGTCCTTCGCCCGGCCAGTCAAATGGATATAGCCGTCGGGGCGCATGAGCCCGAGGTCTCCGGTATGCAGCCAACCCTCGCTATCGACGGCTCGGGCGGTGGCTTCGGGTTCATCGTCGTAGCCCTTCATGACCATATAACCACGGGCACAAACTTCGCCTCGCTCACCGATCGGCAACGGTGTCCCGTCATCCAAGGAGGCAATTTTCATTTCCGTGGAGGGCAGCGCCTTGCCCACGGTCGAGACGCGCACTTCGAGCGGGTCGTCCAATTCCGACATGGTAACCACTGGCGTGCTCTCGGTCTGGCCGTAGCCAATCGTGAGCTGCGGGCAATGCATTTCCGTACTCACGCGCTTCATGATTTCGATCGGACAGGGAGCCCCGGCCATCATTCCCGTACGCAGGGACGTAAGATCGAAGCTCGGGAAGTCGGGCAACCCCAATTCCGCGATGAACATGGCCGGCACGCCATAGAGGCTGGTGCATTTCTCGGACTGGACGGCGTTCAGAGTAGCTCTCGGGTCGAAGCTCCAGTTTGGAAGCACCATCACCGCCCCGCTTGCCAAGGCCGCCATGTTGCCAATGACGCAACCGAAACAGTGATACAGCGGGACAGGAATGCAGATAAGGTCTTTTTCCGTATAGCGCATCCCGCGCGCCAGCAGCAGACCGTTGTTCACTTGATTGCGGTGGGTCAGCATGACGCCTTTGGGAACTCCGGTCGTTCCCGATGTGTATTGAATGTTCGCCACATCTTGAGGCTGAAGGCCAGAAGGAATCTCGCCGGGGGCATGAAGGAACTCCTCCCAACGCTCGGAACCGAAACAGATGGAGTGTTCTAGATCGAATGACTGATCCTCGGTTGCTTCCCGCAAGATTGCGGCGTAGTCGGCACGGGCATCTGCTTGCCAAAGAAAGATAGCTTTCATGCGCGACTTGCGAAGAGTGAAGCGGAGTTCGTGACAGCGATAAGCAGGGTTGATATTGACTAGAATCGCTCCGGCGCGGGCACAGCCTAGCTGAAACATCACCCACTCCAGGCAGCTAGATGACCACAGTCCAACGCGGTCCGCCTTTCGAATGCCAAGCGACCACAATCCCCGTGCCACCCGGTCCGCACCGTCGTCGAGTTGGCCCCAAGTGAAACGCCCGGACTGATGGCACGACACGATGGCGGGAGACTCGCTTATCCGCCCAGCGGTCCTGCGCAACTGTTCGCCGATCGTGATTTCTAGCAGTGGCTGATCCGGACCTCTGGAATAGCTCAGCAAAAAGCAGTCCTCCAACCCTCTCTAAGCAAACTGAGCTCACGAGACATTGCCCGACTGGCACAGGTAGCATACGCCTGCCCAAAATAAGGGTGTACAAGGGGTGATCTCAATTAAATCCCAAGCCTCACTTGCGACCCGAATCCTCTACACGAATATAGATGGCACGAAAATGCCCCAAAAGGATGATTACTGTCAACAACCCGCAAGGGTTGATTTTGCTGAAAATACCGTCATAACCCTATGGAAAACCGGATCGTGAGCGATTAAAGATTCAGAAATCGTGGCCATCGTGTGCAAACGGATTCTCCTCGTCGAAGATTCTTTGCAGTTTCGCCGTTTTGTTGTCGGAGCTTTGCAGAGTTGTTCTTGTGGCCTGCAAGTGGTCGGCGAGGTAGCGGACGGCGTTGCCGCGGTTGAGCAGGCCCAGGCCCTGAGTCCCGATCTCGTCCTTTTGGACATTGGCTTACCGAGGCTAAACGGGATTGAAGTTGCCCGCGCGATTCGGGAACGATGCCCCGGATCCAAGATACTTTTCTTAAGTCAAGAATCGTCCTATGACCTGGTACAAGCAGCTCTCAGCACCGGGGCCGATGGCTACGTTCTTAAGATGGCGGCTGGACGGGAACTTATCCCGGCTGTGAAGGCTACCCTTCGGGGGGAGCGGTTTGTAAGCAAAGCCGTCCTCCCGCGTCCCGACTCGCCCGGGGACCGGAATGACGAACTTTGGCAGCGAGCTCTCCCCACGATTGCCTGATTCGGGAGGCCCAGGCCCGGTTTTCACCTGAGTACTTCTAATTTTGCCTACTGTCAGTATTAACAGCTGCCAAAATGTTTCTTTTCCAGTAAGTCATACTGGCTCGGCTGAGACGGACAGGTCAGGAACCCTTATGGCCAATTCCCCCGCGAAGGCCTTCGTAGACCAACGATTGTTCCACGATGTTTTCAACACCAGCCCGATAGGAATCGTGATCGAGAACCTAGAGGGACAGCCCCTCTTCATCAATCCAGCGTTTTGCACGATGCTGGGTTTCACCGAAGAAGAATTGCGCAACAAACATTGCGTCGATTTCTCCCCTCGGGAGGATGCGGAGAAGGACTGGGCGCTATTCCAACAATTGCGAGCAGGAGTCATCGATCACTACCAGCTCGAAAAGCGCTACTTCCGGCGAGACGGCTCGTTGGTTTGGGGCAGCTTAAGTCTCTCACTGCTGGATGCTTGCCCTTCGCGGCTGGTGCTGGCCATGGTGGAGGACATCACCGAGAAAAAGAGGGCAGAAGAAGCCCGGTTCCGACATGCCGCAATCGTGGAATCCTCGGAAGACGCGATTGTTTCGGTGACCTTGGATGGGCTCATCGTGAGTTGGAATGCGGGTGCGCGGCGCATGTTCGGATATGACGAGAGTGAAATCCTGGGAAAATCAGTTGACATTCTCGTCCCTTCTGAACACCCGGATGAGGGAAGTCAAATCTTTGAGATCTTGAAGGCAGGCCAGCGCATTGACCAGGTCGAAACGATTCGTGCCACCAAATCCGGCGGGAAAATCGCAGTCTCACTGAGTATTTCACCGATTAGGAATTCGAACGGGCAAACAGTGGGCTATTCCGGGATCGCCCGTGACATCACCGAGCGCAAGCGAGCAGAGGAGGCCTTGCGCACGAGCGAGGAACGACTGCGATTGGCACAACAGGCAGCTCACATTGGAACCTTTGAATGGAATATTCGAACCGGCACGAACACTTGGACGCCCGAATTGGAGGCGATGCATGGGTTGCCGCCTGGTGGATTTGGCGGAACACAGAAGGTTTGGGAAAACCTGGTCCATCCGCAGGACCTCAAGGGGGTCCTCCAGTTGATCGACGAGACGTTGAAAACCGGACTGCCGACTGAGGGAGAGTGGCGGGTGGTCTGGCCAGATGGAAGCATTCATTGGATCGCAGCTCGGTGGCAGGTTCTTATGGACGAGTCCGGCCAACCTTCACGGATGGTGGGAGTGAATGCCGACATCTCCCAGCGCAAACAGTCCGAGGAAGCCCTCCAGGAAGTGAACCGCTCCTTGGAAGCGCAGGCAGCAATGCTGCAATCACGCGAAGAGCTGCTAAAGATCTTCGTCCAGAACGTCCCAGCAGGTGTGGCGATGCTTGACCGTGACATGCGCTATCTGCAGGTGAGTGATCGCTGGTGTCAAGACTACTCAGTGGATCATTCCGACGTGCTTGGACGTTCGCACTACGAAGTCTTTCCCACCATGCCCGACCGCTGGAAGCAAGCTCACCGTCGTGCCCTGGAAGGAGAAACGCTACGAGCTGAAGAAGATCGCTGGGATCGTGAAGATGGTTCCGTGGCCTGGGTTCGTTGGGAAATTCGTCCGTGGAAACTGGCCACGGGAACCATCGGGGGGATTCTCATCTTCGCCGAGGACATTACCCGACGTAAGCAGATGGAGGAAGCGATCTCAAGCCTGAATCGGAAAATGATTGATTCCCAGGAACAAGAACGCTCGCGAATCGCCAGAGAACTGCATGATGATGTCAGTCAGCAGCTTGCGTTGTTGGCGGTTCAGCTGGATCAATGGGGCCAACGCGTTCCGGAAAGCCAGGGTCCCCACAATTATCTAGAGCAGGCCAAGCGGCGCATCCGGGACATTGCGCACGATGTGCAGGGTCTGTCTCACCAACTGCATTCATCAAAGTTGGAGTATCTGGGACTGGTCGCTGCCGCGAGGAGCTTTTCTAAAGAAATCTCTGACAAAAATGGCGTGCGGGTTGAGTTCAGGGAAGATGGTGTTCCGCGCACGTTACCGAACGATGTCTCGCTCGCCTTATTCCGTATTCTTCAGCAAGCCCTGCATAACGCCGTCGAGCACAGCGGAGCAAAGCAGTTACAAGTGCAGCTGTGGGGACAACCGAATGAAGTTCATCTCACGGTGAAGGACCGAGGAAAAGGATTCGACCTTTCAGCAAAGCAAAACGCAGGCCTGGGTCTTGTCAGCATGCGCGAGCGCGCCCGACTAGTAGATGGGGAAGTCGAGATTGACTCGAAACCGATGGGTGGCACCACGATCCACGCCCGAGTCCCGGTTCACTCAGAATCCTATGCAGAGAAACAGGCGGTTTAGGCTGATCGTCCGCATCGTCCTGTAAGCTGTTCTTCGTCCGGAAATTACCAGACCGGCAGGTCCCGCCTTAAGTCCCTGACGATGCCCCAAAGATGCCCAGACCTTAGGAGAAAGCTGGGAAAACAGTAGGGAGGTCTACCTATTCTGACAGGTGCCACTGCTCGGGGCATCCGCTAACCTTTTTGCGATGCGGATCGTGGTCCTACTCTCCGCGTGTACGTTGCTTGCTGGCTCGGCATCGGCGCAACATATTGAATTAGGAGCTTTTCTTGATTATGGCAGGCCGGAAATCGTCGGGTTTCCGGCTAACGCCTTCGGCGTCGGTGGCCGCGTCAACATCAACCTCCATCGATATCTGCAAGCTGAGCTGGAGGCTGCTTATGACGTCAAGTATGCGAACTTCGTGCTCGCGGCGTCTAGTGCCTCGGTAGTGTTGACCAATAGCAAGATGGGCATCCTGCACGCGAATGGCGGTTTGAAGGTGCAGACTGCCGGCGGGAGCTTTTTTCTTTTCGCCAAAGGCGGCGCTAACCAATACTTCCCCGAGCGAACCATCCAAAGCGTCACAGGAACTCCGGCTAGCGTTACCACATCCACCGTATCCTTGAACTCTTTCACACACGCCGTTTTCTATCCCGGGGGAGGCATCGGCTTCCATGCCGGGCCACTCGGTATTCGAGTGGATGTAGGAGATGAAATCTTTTGGAGTTCCGGAGCCCACCACAACCTTCGCGTGACCTTCGGGCCCACGCTCCGATTTTAAGAACGGCGGGCGTCAAAATAGTGGTTTTCGCCCACATCCTCGTACTCCTCTAGGACGGATATACCCGCGCCACCGAGCAGATTCCTGTATTCCTCGGCCCCTAGCGAGATTGATTCGAACCCGGTCATTGCATCATTCCAGACTGCGGGTTGGGCGGTTGAGGTGAATAGGAGACGGCCACCCGGCGCGAGGATCTCGGCGAATCTCCGGATCAGATGCTGTTGCTCTTCCGCTTTTAGAAGAAACATCAGGCCAATGGACAAGGCGGCATCGAAGGTGCGGTCAAACAAACTCGACTCTAAAACGGATTCGCAAAGGATGGGCGTGCCGGGCAAATTGCATTGGAACGCCGCAACCAACGAGGGTGCTGCATCCACTCCGAAAACTTGAAGTCCTTCGTCGACCAAGACCGCTGTGATAGGGAAGCCGGGTCCGCAGCCCAGATCGATCACGCTGCTAGCCTGCGGCAGGGTTTTCGCCCACCTTCGCACCTCTTGCACTCCGATTGCAATGGACTGGATCCTACTATTGCCGCGGCGCGCAAGAAACTCTTGCGAAATTGCTTCGTACCCGTTCGAGCGGTCCATATAGATGGAGTATAAGATCAGCGTTTGAGAAGCGGGTCAAACCCACCGTCTCAATGGGCCCGCGCTGTCCATCGGCCTCTAGCTTAGGTTGTCTCGAGTCAGCGGCCTTCAACTGAGAACGCCAACAGAATATTTCCCGGCATTCCGACGAACTGTCCGTAGCCTCAGCTGACAGAGAGAATACCTTCGGCAACGGTCCCGTCCCATCCAACGACCCACTATGAGCCGGCTGTCCCTTCACGGTCGTACGGGAGTCCTTGTGAGACGGGAGCCAAAAGAACGGAAGGCAATAAAATCCAGGCTAATTACTATTCTTGCTCCCCTCGCATTTTGACGAAAAATTGACTTTCCCCCGCAGAACCTGACAGTACGATGAGCCTATTCAGAAAGCCGCTCTCGCGCCCCCCAAGGCGAAACATATGCGAGGGCGGCATCACCTGTTGGGCCGCGCCCAGAGCAACCTGGATGGCTCAGCGTGATCCAGGGTTCTTTTTCGTCTGCCGCCGATGCGATCTCTTGTTTAGGTTCTTGCCGTGAGCGCATGATTCGGTGATTGCGACCCGTGAGTGATGAGAATAATTGCCAGCCGTGAAGGGAGCTGGGTTCCCTCAGCTACGGGTGATAACCCTCGATCCCTAGGGCTGTCCCTGCCTACGATTTATCGAAAGAACTCATTCATCGGTGCAGCAGTGGCGCTAGCGCCGGGATAATTCTTGAGTCCCAACAGCTCCATGATCGTGCGTAGAGTGTTTTCGTGGCGGAATGGAGTGTTCACCTTTGCCCCGGGAATAACGCCCTGTCCGACCACAGCGGTGAATACTTGGCCTTGTTCATCATGGTCTCCATTATCAAAAGTGATGAACATAACGCTTGTGCCACCGGCTTGAAAGTACGGGCTGTCCACCAGAGGACCAATATTTTTCTCAAGCCAACGGTCGGCGGCTTTCGGTGTTCCGTTGTGCGCATCGTCTTTAAGATTAGGCACGATGATCGTATAGTCCGGTAGATTCCCTGCCGCAAGATCGACTGAGAATTGCGCAAAAGGAAGAATGTTCTGTTGCTGTTTGCGATTATTGGCAACGTCGCTGTACCAAACCGCTGGATTGTGGCGCTTGACGTAGTTTCCGTCGGAAGCTCCCATAAAGCCGGCGTCGGGAAGCGAGTCGGCATACACGTTCCACGACATGCCGGCTTGATTAAGCTCTCGAAAGATATTGGTGTCGGTTACTGTGTGCTTGCACTGATTTGCGCCACAGCCAAAGTGTACCTCGGCACTTCCCGACGAGAGCCACAGATAATCGAGAAGAGAACCCTTCTCGTCGGAGAAGTAATTCGTGGCGATGCCGTACTTGTCTCCTAATGTGCTCAGCCAGGGCATCTGGTTGTGATACACGGTAGAGAAGCTCTGGTTCTCTTCAACGATTAAAATTACATGCGCGGCAGGTCCCTTGGACGGAGCGTTCGCCGTGCGCGGGGTTGGAGTGGCCCCGTTGCCACAGGCAGTGCAGATTCCAGCCAGTAGCAATCCTGAAAGCAGTTTCGTTTTCATGTTACATCCCCTTTTTGGGAACCCGGCACTTCACCCATAGCGAAGCAGACCGTTGCGCAATAAGGAGAGTACGAAACGCTGGGCAGAGCTGTGTGCATCAAGGTCCTAGGCCTGGTTCCAGGCAATCGCGAAACCAAGCAAGACAAATGAGCTGGTGGAAATTCCAGAGTTGAGAGCAGAGTACGAGAGAGCAGAAGCTGTGTGAATCAGCGAAACACCCTAGCGGGGTACTCCGAGGGGCATCCCACGGCGGCTACTGGAGGTCAATAAAATGTTTGCGCTGCAAGCACAAAACCGGATCGGTGCTCGTCGCAAGAACCTACGTCGTCAGGGAATCAAGTTCACTCATCAGAGAGGGATTTTTCAATCTCACCTCGAAGAGTCTCCACGACCGGGCGAAATAGTCCGATGACGGCCACTGCAATCAAGGAGAAGCCAGTCGTTGCGCTCCACGACCAAGACCGTTGAGGAGCATAGCGATCCGGAATCCATCCCGTAAAGGCAAGCACGAGGAGGGGAATGGAACAGATTCTGGCGGTCCTGACGCTATATTTGGCTACCGTGCGCCTCGGAACAGTCGCCTGCAAGACTGCTCCCCAGCGCCTAATTATCGGTGGGACGAAGGATCGAAATATCATGTCAGCGGGTAGAGGAAGGAAACCGCCGTTAGCTTCTCCAGTCGCTCTAACGGCGGGACTAGCACCATCCTCCCACAGAACGCCGCTTTTTCTCATGGAAAAAAGAAACAAGCGGCTTTGCGCCCCAGCTCATCAAGCAAACGCAAAGATTATCGCTCGCGGCCTGTTCGGTGGTTGCTGTCTCGCAATATCGGAATCCAGAGAAGCATCTGCGATGTTCTCGGGATCCTGACGGGCGACAAACTGCACCGTGAGAGTGCGCTGGCACTCACTGGGGCCCAAGGCGAAATCGGTCGAACTGCGGAAACCCTAATCTCACGCTCGCACTGCGATTACTTCGAGGTACTCGGATGAGACTACCGTCAACTCATTTCCTCCACGGTTGTGTGCGGACCATAACACCTCCAGTTCTTCGCGGAGGCTCTTTGAAGCAGCTTCATCCAAGGACGCGAAGGCGCGATTGGTAGGCCCATAGAACTGACGGAAGAACTCCACCACCTCAGCCGGCGGGAATGGGTAGGTGAAGCTATAGTTGCGCCTCGTCATCGAAAGATCCGAGACACCAGGGCCCAGTCTCTCACGTACTACGGCCTCATCGCCCCACAGCACCGGAGAGGGCATACCTGAAGGGGCGATGAACTTAGCAATCGTCTTAAACATCTGCCCAACGAATCCCTCGCGCGTCCAATTGCCCATGGCGATCATGCCTCCGGGACTGCACACTCGCAGCAACTCATGAGCTACCAGTTCCGGCCGCGGGGCAAACATAGCTCCGATCAAGCTGATCACCACATCGAAGCTTGCGTCTTCAAATGGAAGCGCTTCGGCATCGCCTTCCATGAAAAGAGCGTTGAGGCCCTCGGCTCTTGCACGAGCCTGTGCACGCTGGACCAGATTGGGAGCAATGTCTACTCCCGTGACGTTCACTCCATCCCGTGCCGCCCATAGCGCGACTTGGCCCGATCCGCAGGCCACATCGAGCATCTGGCATCCAGCCGGGATATCGAGTTGCTCATAGAAGATGCGCGCCCCCTGTTCCATGTAACGCGAGAACCGATCATAGTCTCCGGACATCCAGGTTTCCTTTAGCCGTGTCTTCAGACCGCTAATTTCTGGTGCGACTGTGGTAATGCTCATAGTTTTCTCCTCATTGTTGTTCTTGGTTTGTTTCATCTGCTGCCTGCAGTCCCTAGTCGGACTGCTGCAGCGCTTTCCCCGCCAATCGATGCTCGATTGAGAGCAGCAACGGATGCCTTCGACATAGTCCCTGTGAGCTAGGCACAGGGCTTCGCCACCGCGTAACCACCGTTGCGCGGCCAAGGCGAGAATGTGCCGATTGGATAGGCCGTGGTTTCATCGACGGCAAAGATGTAGTCGGCATACCAACCGGCCCACTCTTCATTCGTCGTGCCCGTCTCGGCCGTGTGAACCTTGTAAGCGGCCGCTGCTGCTTTGAGAGCCGCCTCCAGTTCCCCAGGGTGACAGAACGATATTCCTCTGAAACGTAGCATCTGAGTTTTCCTCCAATCCCAGTTCTTGAAATTCCACTGAAAGCACCGCACTCTGCAAATGCGGACCAGGCCTACTATGCGCCGCCCATGACGGGGACACTTACCCGTGCGTCCGAGTTTCTTGCTCACGGACGGAGTTGCCGTATGATGATTTGCTTAGAAGTCCAGAGGAGTTTGCCGAGGGACTTTATGGATGTGCTTTCCGAAGTCTTAAAGGTGGTAAAGCTTCAGGGCGCCATGTTCTACAACGGCGAATTCTCTTCTCCGTGGAGTCTCTGTTCGCCGCCCTCCCTCCGGGTGGCACCTCATCTGGCCCCCGGCGCAGGACATGTGATCATCTACCATTTGCTCACCGAAGGACGCGCCTCTGTGCGGCTGCTGGATGGACAGGCCATATCTCTCGATGCTGGAGATCTCGTGATCTTTCCCCACGGTGACTCCCACATCATTGAGAACGGCCGAGCTGCCAAAACTGTCGACCTTGCCGAGGAATTGGCTCGCCTTGCGGCACGAGGGTTAAAGCTGGCGCGTTTCGGCGGAGGTGGGGAAGTCACGAAATTCATTTGTGGCTTCATGGCATGCGACCGACAATTCAGCCAGGTTTTTCTCAGTGGACTGCCACCCGTTTTCAAAGTCAAGATTCGTAACCATGCTTCGGGCCGATGGCTGGAAAACTCGATCCTTTTTTCCGTAAATGAAGCTGACGCCTCTCGCGCCGGAGGAGAAGCAGTCTTGGCCAAACTGTCAGAGGTCTTGTTCGTTGAAACACTTCGAGCCTACATAGCCGACCTTCCGGCAGAGCAGATCGGTTGGCTGGCGGGTGCCCGTGATGCCGTGGTGGGGAAGACGCTGGCTCACATGCACCGGAACCCGGGGCAGCCCTGGACGCTTGCGACCCTGGCAGACGAAGTTGGAGCGTCACGCTCCGCGCTAGCTGAACGATTCCGCCATTACTTGAATGAATCTCCCATGGCTTACCTCACGCGCTGGCGACTTCAGTTGGCAGCGCAAATGCTGGTTTCGACCAGTCATCCGGTCGCACAGATCGCCTCCGAAGTGGGCTATGAGTCCGAAGCAGCTTTTAACCGTGCGTTCAAACGCGAGTTCAGCGCCCCTCCCGCCCGTTTCCGAAGTCAGTCAAGGTCAGATCATGGGAGTGGCCTAGCAAGGAAAATCCGACCGCACGCAGTAGGTCAACCCTCGTCAACCTAGACCTGGCAGCATGCCGCCCCCATTGTCATCCGCTACCAAGCTCGCGAATCGGGGAGTTCAATTGTCTCCGTTTGTACCTGTCAGTTTGAACAGTGGTGTTGCGATTCGGAACAGCGCATATTGGGCGCGCGTTTCAACTCTTCTCTCAGCTCCGCCTCCGGGAAACAGCCCCCTGGAGGCGGCGTCCTATTTTGGTGTGGACGTGCTGCAGCCATTGACCTTCGGTGCAGCTTGATCCGACCAAAGAAAACTCCCGCCGATAGCAAGGGACGATGCCACCCGCTCCACCTTTTGGCTTTGTGTACTTGCGTTCTCCTCGGTATGCGCAGGCTGCGGCGAACTGGCTCTAAACATTGGGGCAATTGAGCCCGGCTGACGATGCCTTGCCTCCGGTTCTCAACGAGCGACGGTGGGATAAACAGCCAAAAAAACGAAAAAGCCGCGTTTGCCTCTCCAGCAAGGCAAACGCGGCCTTCCGTTGATCATACACGCCGTTGATCAGAATCGATTCATTCGAACTGGCAATAGATTAGCGTCCCGAGAGCGGTAAGTCGTTGCTGTCGCGCAACGAAATGTCGTGCGCTTGATTGTGTTGCGCTATTGCGGCAAAACAAGCGTGTTGAACGCCCTCGAGTCGTTGCAGTTCCGGAGGACTTGGTCCGGTTCTGACCGCCTGCCGATTTTCACCGACTGAGGACGGCAGCAAAGTTGAATCTGCGTGGAGGTTCTGCGCCCTCCTTTGCTGGTTTCTCGTGGTCATCATGGATTCGGCGACGCAATTGGACCGCTTTCGCATTGACGCGAAAGCAAGGTAGAATGGCGACGTCGTAAGGAGTCGTCCGATATGCAATGCGAAATCATCGAAGTTGCAAGCGTTGAGGATGCGACTGGGTATCCTTGCGGCACTGATGCTACACAGCGATGCTGCGACTGCGATGCGCACATTTGTGATGATCATGCTGAGAGTTGTGACGCCTGCAACGACGTATTCTGCTCAACGTGCTTAGCGTTTCATCTCAGGACATATCATCAGAAGAAACCCGCTTCTGAGTATCGCCGGTTCAGGAAGTCGGCCTGAAGGCTTCGGTGGCTGCCTCGCATCAGTGGGTGTGATGGCTCGAGTTAAAAATCTTCGCGCGCCCTTCTATTTTCCTAATCTCTAACCGATCTCGAGTCCGTGCACCAGGATCAGCTCATGACAAGCTGAGGCCCGCAGAGATTCCAAGCCTGCCAATCGGGCGTGCCATTGCGTTCCCGATTGCATCGAGAATTGCTCGTTGAGAACGACATTCGAACGCGAGAGAGATGTTCAGGCTAGGGAGGGCCTTGACCTCGTTTCCATTTCGCGAAACCAGCTTGCAACGGCCATCCTTATGTACGTAAGCGAACGAAACCCGTCCCATTCCACAAACCCACACAGGCCTACCTGGAACCAGCTCTCGATTCTCAGGCAACACTTTGTGGAATGACGCGTCAAACAGCGAACATGAGGAGGATTCCAATGCGCCGTCTTTTCGTTTTTCTCATTGTCATGTTGCTATGTGGACTTGCCTGGGCTGGTGATGTGCCGCTCGTAGCTAGTTCTCTTGTACCGGCTGCTTCGGGCAAGATCAGCTACGAACACGATCGAAATCGCAACATCAAGCTAGAGATCAAAACCAAACACCTAGCGGCGCCAGAACGGCTAACGCCCGCCAAGAACTCCTATGTAGTCTGGATTCGGTCGAACGATGGGCAGACAAAAAACGCGGGAGTGTTGAGGATTAACAACGACCTTGAGGGTAGCTTCACAACAACGACACCTGACAAGGCCTTTGATGTTCTGATCACTGCTGAAGACAGCCCCGCGGTCTCACAACCAAGCGGTCCAGAAGTCATGCACGGCAGTATTCAGGCCCAATAGCCCATCAAGAGGCAAGCGCCGCAGACTCTCCCCACTTCACCTGAGAATTCTGCCCGGAGGCGGTCTGCTGAACGGGGCGTGCGGCTTTTACCGGGTGTAAACCACCGTGCCTTCGGCGACGATAGTCTGCGATGAGCGTTCTTAACTTCAGCTCTGGCGTTTGATAACGTTTCAAGAGTTCTTGCCCATACGCTATAGTCATTTCAACTCAAACATAAAGTCGCGCGGCGCTCTCCTTCAGTCACCATGAGCGCCGCCGCACCGGTGTTTCCATCCCCCGAGAATTGTCCCTCGAGCCAATCGTGCGTTCACAGGTATTTCCTATCTTGGCGGTGAACCGTACAGGCTTTCAGTTCCTATTCGCCTTGAGGGCTGCAGAAAGTTTGCAACCAACTGTGGTCCATCATTTTCTGAAAAGGTCGATTACAATTTCCAGTGCAGGCCTGGTCATATAAGTCAGCAGAGTATTTGGGGTTCACGGTTTGACGGAACAGGACACTCGTACGGTTTCGTAACCGATGGAGACAATCAGCCAGAACGTTGTTGTGGTCACGGCAGCGGTAATCGGCTCGCTGCTGTTTATCACGGGACTCAACGCAATTTGGCCTGCGGAAAAGCGCCGCAATTATAACGAACTGATCGGTTGGCAAGTCACCATCTTAGGTACAACCTATGCGGTCATCCTTGGGTTTATGCTCTACACGGTCTGGACGACCTATGGCGAAGCTGACCTGAATGTAGACCGTGAAGCAAACGCGGTGGCCGATATCTATCGCCTGGCTCAAGGACTCCCAGAGCCGCAGCGCGCGCACTTGCAGGCGTTGGCGCGGTTGTATGCAGAGGCCGTCATCAATCGAGACTGGCCGCAGATGGCGAACAGGGAGGAGCCGAAGCAAGCCGACGCGATACATTCGGAGATGTGGAAGACGATAATGTCGACCCGGCCTGTGTCGCAGACGGAGCAAATAGCCGAGGACCATGAAATCTCAGAATTACGTTCCCTTGCCCAGCATCGTCTAACCAGGCTATCCCAGAACGCTACTCGCCTCCCGAATGTGCTTTGGTGCGTGCTTCTCGCCGGGGCGAGCTTGACGATTATTTCTGCCTGCACGTTTGGCGTACAAAATGGCAAGCTCCAGGCGGTCCAAGTCCTTGGTCTCTCGCTGTTGCTTAGTCTTTCTCTTGTAGCAATCGCCGACATCCATCGCCCGTTTCAAGGTCTAGTCCACGTACGCAACTATGCGTTTCAACGAGTATTGCAAAGCATGCAATCCAACTAGTTGTCGCGGAAAGGTAGATCAGGAAGATCGAGCGATTTGTCGGCAAACCCCCTCAATTCTCGATGCCTGGTGCTTCGGCTCGGGCCTTGTTCATTGAGAGAAATACAGATTTGTGCCAGCAAAGATCATTCTCAGAAAGATGTGAAGCTACATAGAGGGCGAGGTGCGCCATACCATACCTTAGAGCGTTTCTGCGCGGTTTTGCTGCGCTGATTCTCGGACAAGAACCAGCAGAGCCTGGAGAAGCGACTGCAGCTAATGTTCGTCGTTTCGCAGCCGAACAGATGAATCGCTTTTTCCGCGGCCAAGCGAAGCGACTACTCGCAACGAAGAGCAACCATCGGGTCAACTTCGGAAGCTCGGTGCGCCGGAATCGCGCAGGCCAAGGCAGAACCAACCCCAAGAGAATCATTCCGGCCAGAAGAATGACGGGATTGCGCGGGTTTACTTGCGTCCACTTTGCAATGACTTGGTTCAGGGCAAGGACCATGGCAATACCTAAGAGCATTCCAGCGCCAAGACTTCTCAAAGCCGACCTGAACACAATTCGCAACAACTCTCCGCGTTGCGCTCCCAGAGCCATGCGAATTCCGAACTCATTAGTACGTTGGGCAACCGTGTACGACATTACGCTGTGTAATCCCACTGCGGCGAGAGCCAGGGCGAGCCAAGCGAAAATGCCAAAAATCCACGCGGCGAGATGCTCCTGCTGCCACTCCGATTCAAAGGTAAGCCGAGTTTCGAGATCATCGATGTTGGCGCTGGTCTGCTGATCCGGGCTAATTGTCCTGAGCCGTTCGTGAATCGCATGCAAGAGCACAGCGGGTGAGGTCTGAGAGCGAACAAGGATCTCTGTGTTCTCTCCCATGCTGAGCGTGTAGGGCACAAAGACCGCCGGCCTAGGGGGATTTCGCAGCCCGTCGTTGCGTGCATCCTCGACGATGCCCACAATCTGTAACCATGAAGCTCCGATTCTCGGCGGAGATAATATCGTTGCTGGGTTGCCCTCGATGCCGGGCATTTTCAACGAGTGCCCGATGGCATCACCATTCGGAAAGTAGCGCTGGGCCAGGGTGCGGTTGATCACCACTACATGCGCGCCTTTGCTGTTCTCGGCGTCACTCCAAATCCGTCCCTGCAGCTGCGGAATGCGAAGAACCGCGAAGTATTGCGGGCTAATCAGGTTGACCGATACCATCGGTGGGTTGGTAACCGGCTTGCCCAACCTCTCAACCCCCATGATCCATCCATTTTGGGGCGGCGTTGCATCCGTGGAAACCGCGGCTTCAGTCACACCGGATAGATCTGCGACCTCTTTTCGTAATTGCTCAAAATAGGCTGCACGCTCCGCCCAAGTGCGATAGGAGTTCTCACGCAAAGGAATTCCTACAGCTAAGACGTTGTGCGGATCGTATCCAAGGGCTTGGTGGATAATCTGAGAAAACCCTTTCATTGCCGAGCCCGCGCCTGCGAGCAACAATAATGTCAGCGCCACCTGCCCAGCGATCAGCATGTTGTGGGCCCTCCGTCCGCGAACGCTGCCGACAACCCGACGCGCACCAGATTGCATGAGCTCTCCGATGTGCGTGTGAGACAGTTGCAACGCCGGCCAAAGCCCGAACAGAACGCCCGTTCCCAGTGCCGCTGTGATGCTAAAAAGGAGCACCGGCAGATTGATGCCAATCACGGCCTCAGACGCGAACGTAGATTGGGGGAGCAGACTCCGAATCAGCGCCAGAGCACCGTAAGAAGTTACAACCCCCAGCACCGCTCCGATCGATGCTAGGAGGAGCGAGTCCATGAGCAACTGGCGAATGATCCGGGTCCGGCCCGCGCCCACCGCGCTTCTCACTGCTAATTCATGCTGCCGCGCGGTGCCCCGCGCTAACAATAGAATCGAAACGTTTCCGCACCCGATCGCGAGCAGCAACATTACCGCGCCAAAGAGCAAGTACAATGTTCCACCCATGGAGCCCACGACCCAATCGTTCAGCCCTAGCACATGGACCCTGAAGACATCGGGAAAATCGTTCGGCATGTATCTAGCGAATTCTTCCACCAGAGGCTGCAGCGCAGCGTCGGCGGTTGTCCGGCTCACACCTGGCCGTAGCAGCAAATTGACGATGACTGTGCGCCCCGGATCTCGCATCAGCTTTAGCGGCAGATAGACGTCAGCGTCGCCCCAAGTGAATCTTGGCGCTGCCACCCCCACAATCTCATAATCCTTATGGTCGAGTTGGAGCTTGCGACCCACGACGTCTGGATTGGACAGGTAATGCGTCCGCCAAAACCGGTAAGAAAGAAGTGCAACCGACCGCGGCTCCTGCCCGTCCACCGCATCGGAGGACCAAAGTCCACGTCCAAGTAGCGGGGGTACCCCGAGATCTTGAAAAGTATTCGAGATTAGGCTCGCGGTGTTCACGCTCTCCGGAAGATCTTGCCCGGTCACCATCAGCCTTTGATAGTCCATCGCCAAAACGCTTTCGACTACGGGTGATTGCCGCAGGGTCTGAATCTCAGTGCCGTTTAGATAGACAGGATCTCCGGACCCCGCAACGCTAAAGGTCGTGAGTCGTACAATTCGATCCGCTGTTGGGTAGGGGAATGGATTGATTAGAACTGCGTAGATCACACTGAATAGAGCAGTTGCGGCTCCAACGCCGAGCGCAAGCGAGATTATGGCTGTCAGCGTGAATCCCGGATTCTTGATGAGCTGTCTTGCGGAATAGCGGAGATCCTGAAGCAGAGCGTGCATGGCTTTACTCCTTGCAACGCGGAAGATGCCCTAATAGTCTCATGCTTCTTAGAGAAAAAGGGGGGCTTCACTCCTGGGTCGTAGCGGTGGTCGGAAGGGAAATGAATCGAAGGCGTTCGATAGCAGCACTCATCCGGCAGCCGTTTAAAGAGAGTTAAGATACTGGAGCGGCGAACGGCCAGCCACCCTGGGAGTACCACCCCTCGCACGCTCTCCGGCCTCAGCTTTCAGGCAAAGATGGTAACGGGAATCCATCGGCAGGCGAGCATTCGCCAACGGGCGACCGATTCCACTGAAAGAGGAAATCATCTCCTGGCTGTGGTTGACCGTGACGCTTTTCTGCGCGCTCGAATCAGGGCATTCTCATTCTTCCGCATGGTGTCCTTCCAGAGTTGTTCCCACTCGTTCAGCGCAACCTGCACGGAATCCGCTTCGAGGCCTGCCACAAGATTTACTGATGAGGTGTTTCTCCAAGGCAAGGCGTGAGAGGCATGGAAGTCCGGCTGATTGCGCTCCTCCTGCCTGACCTTTCGTACCATAGGAATTCCAGCAGCAGATTAGCGGGATATTGGCAGAGTCTCAATCAGGGCCGGACTCTAAGAATCATCTTCTTTTCGGGTAACACACCTAGGGTGGTGAAAGAAGATCCGTTGGCGGCAGCTAGAAACCCGACCTCCTGAGTTGCCGGTGCCCGATGGCCACAAGCAACCACCAGCCGGTGGCCGCCCAGCTCGGTTGGCCTAGTCCGACGATTGCGCAAGTCTGCGGCGGTCTTGCGCCTTTTCTGGATGCACGAGTGATTGGGGATTCTTGGCCAACTCACTAGGTTTGCCAAGGCTCTTGACGCTTGGAGCGCTGCGACTTGCATGAGTGCACTTGTGAGCCGCAAAGCGAACTCTAATCTCAGCTTCCGCTGCGAAAGGAGCCGTGAAAACAGATCGGAATTGAGCAAGGCATCTTTCGCATACTCCGATGATGGGTGGAATTCGCTTGAGTATCCTGAGTTTCTTCCTGGTCATACGTGGACTCCTCCACGAACTTGGCCAGAGGGGAACGTTGTCTTCGGTTCGACTTAGATGCTTTTAACGGCGGCAGCGTTATCAGAATGCCGATTTGCCTATTTCATCGCGTAGCCAGTCATTTCCGCGGGGACGAGCAATGATGGAAATGCGGCACGGAGCGGGAATGCGATAGATGGTGGCTCGCAATAGAAAAATCCTGAATGTTGAACATCGGATCTAATGCATCTTGCCAGCGGCTGGACCCACCGCGATGGCCTGCTTGGTCTTGGGGTCAATGCCGATCAGCGCCACCCCTCCTACTCCGCCGCGGTTGACTGTAACCACGTGTCCGCGAGCCCTCAGGTTCGCCTTTACTTCTTCGGGAAGGGTGTCGGGCACAGACAGGCTGCCCAACTCCGCGCGGTCCTGGCTGAAAGAGCTGATGAAATGCGAAGTGGAAAAGCGCGGGGCTTTAAACGCCTCCTCGGGACTCATCCCGAATTCCACGTAGTTGAGGATGACCTGGATAGCGGCTTGGTCTTGCTGGTCGCCGCCTGCTACCGAGATCGCCATCACGGGATGATTGCCATGGAAAACCAGGGTGGGGCTCAGCGTGATTCGAGGGCGCTTGCCAGGCTGAATGACGTTTGGAGTTGCCGCAAACGTGTTCAGGCTGCTGAGGCGGCTTCCGTGAATAATGCCCGTATGTCCAGCCACGCCTGCGGTGCTAGAAAGGCCGCTTGGGGTGGCCGCAATGACGTTCCCAAACTTATCGATTACGCACATGACGGTGGTTCCGCCATGCCAAGGACCGGTGATGGTGGGCGGCTTGGTCGGCGCCATATTGTAAGGATCGCCCGGGCGTAGCTCGAGAGACGCCTTTTTCGGGTCGATCAACTCGCGCCGCATTTTGGTGTACCGATCGGAAAGCAACTGCTCGATCGGCACCTTTGTAAAGTTCGGATCGCCGTAATACTCGTCACGGTCCGCCAGTGCCAGTTTCTCCGCTTCAATCACTGTGTGGATGTAATCCGCCGAATTAAAGCCCATTGTTTTCAGATCGAAGCCTTCGAGCAGACGTAACGTTTGTAGGAGATAAGGACCCTGCGTCAGGGGACCGGTCTTATAGATCGTGTAGCCGCGGTACGTGGTTTGGAGAGGATCCACCACGGGCGTTTGGTGCGCTGCCAAGTCGGCCTGGCGAAGGAACCCTCCTTTCTCTATGTACCAGGCTTCCAAGGCCTTGGCGATGTCGCCCCGATAGAATCGGTCCGAGACGGCTTGCAGTTTCTGCTCCCGCGTACCCTTCGCGGCTTTTTCGGACTCCACCAATTTACGAAAGGTCACTGCCAAATCCGCCTGCCAGTTCACCCCGGTCTCAATCCTCTTTTCGCTCCCAGTGTCGATGTACCAACTGGGCCCGCCCGCGTCCAGAATGGCCAGTGTCGGCTGCACCACCTCCTCGAAGCTTTTGGTTCCGTAAAGTTTCAGCAGTGTGACAATTGCATCGATGGTGGCAGGAACAGCAGCTGCCTTCACATCACCGTCCGGAATTCCGTGTTTCATGTACCAAGAGATCGCTTTGGGGTCGCGCGGGGCCTCTCCTTGCCCTTCCAGCAGCTTTACGTCTTGCTTGTCTGCACTGTAAACCAGAATTGGGATTTCTCCTCCTACGCAGAACGCACCTACGTAGGTGACGGACAATGCTAGAAGTGTGGCGGCCCCAGCATCGGCGGCGTTTCCGCCCTGTTCCAGAATCTTGATTCCAGCCGCGGTGGCAGCAGGCTTACCGGAAACAACCAGACCCTGACTGCCGGTGGCGACACTCGGTCCCTGCCGGTGGGCTGGGGTTTGGGTAGCCTGCGGCCAAACTAGCGGCGCCAGTAGAAGGAAGCAGACGGATGATATTGAAATGATTCTGCGCATGAGAGGTCAAATCCGTTGTCGTGTCCGGCATTCCATTGCCCGACATCTGCTCCAGGGTATATCAACTCCCTTATTCCATGCCGCCCAGACGCCGCTGCCGGGCGCGCCAGGAGTTGAAGCTCGGAAGCAGGTCAAGGAGGACAGGTTAACTCCATAACGAAAGTCAAGGAATTTCGTCACAGCTTTCGGCTAAGAACTACGGATTTGAGAGTTGAGTTTTGTTTCGGGGATACAAATGCCGCATCATTGTGGCATCGTGGTTCGTCGATGCAGGAGAATGAAAAATGAACAAAGGTCGCCTCGAAGCATTCAGTGATGGGGTTCTTGCGGTCATCATTACAATCATGGTCCTGGAAATGAAATCACCGCATGAAACAAGTCTCGCGGCCTTAAAGCCTGTGATTCCTGTCTTGCTCTGTTACATCCTGAGTTTCGTGTATATCGGGATTTACTGGAATAACCATCACCACCTGCTGCACGCAACTCAGCGAGTCAACGGTTCAACTCTGTGGGCCAACTTGCATCTGCTGTTCTGGCTATCGCTTATTCCATTTGCCACCGCATGGATGGGTGAGAACCACTTCGATTCTTGGCCAGTTGCTGTGTACGGGATTGTGCTGCTGTTTGCTGGGATCGCATATTTCATTCTAACCAGGGCCCTCATCAAGCTCCATGGACAAGGTTCGACGTTGGGAGCCTCGATAGGACGCGACAGCAAAGGGAAAATTTCTATCGCCATCTACGCCGCAGCAATTCCCCTGGCGTTCGCGAAACCATGGGTTGCCGGTGGCTACTACATTATCGTTGCGATCGTGTGGCTGCTACCGGATAGACGCATTGAGAAAAGGGTCACGCAGTCCCCTGCAATGTAGAACCATCAGTTGTTTTGCGAGTCGTTGACAATCGGTGGAGAATACCTGCATGAACGCCCCAGTGCGTGCTGGTTCCGTAGTTGCGGTCATTGGGCTGCTCTCGGTTGCCGGACTTTCTTTGAGCAGCGGAAGGTTGGGCTCCTGTGGCCCTTCCAGTCCTTGGGTCATCGTGGCCTTACTCTCAGCATTTATTTGTTTACCCCTGGCCGCGCTGTTTTTGATCGTCGGCCTGCCGGGAACAAACGGGAGGGCGCCGGTGTCCTTCGACAGAGTGCCAAAGGTAAGGAGAAGAACATGCTGGTAACCTATCCCTCCCGATTGTTTGTTGTCCTGTGCGTCACCGCCATTCCGGCGTTCGCTCAAGCACAGGCTGCATCGTCAGACAGTGAGTCGAAGGCTCAGATCGCCCAGCTTGAACGCGATTGGCTTAAGGCCGATGGGTCGGGCGACACTGCGCGACTGCAGCAAATCATAGCTGACGATTTTGTCGGCACCAGCTTCAACGGAAGATTCCTGAATAAGGAAGACATCATTCCTCAAGGTGCAGGACGGCCCGGTGGCTTTGCCGGAGCTACTCCCGGCGACGGCAACGTGGTCCGAGTGTTCGGGGATACGGGCGTTTTGATGGGGATCATCAACACTGAGAAGCCAGATGGGAAACAGATTCGAGTGACTTTGGTTTGCCAAAGACAATCCCAGGGCTGGCGAATCATCGCGGCGCAGCTCACCGGGATTTAGCACCACTTCAGGCGATGGGAAGTTTTTCCAAAACCCACGTGAGTGACACAACGATTTATTTCGATCAAGTACGATTGCCGAAGAATGCGCCTTGGATGATTGCAGTCATACAGTAGAGCCTTTGGGTTTGAATTTCGCGGTTGCCTTCTTTCCTAGGGACCATCTCCTCCGGTCGCAAATTGCCCCCAGTCGGTGAAGCTGTAGAGGCTGTCTGGTTGCGGCCCAGCTGCTGAGTACTTCTTCTTGTACCGTCATGCAGCTCTTTGTCGCTGCGCCACTTTGCTCAGTACCATCGAGAGAGCGACTCCACCCAGGCTCTTTACCAGCGTCGGATGCTCAGCATAGAAAGAGCTTGCTCGGTCAACAATCGAAGGGTCTGCCTTCTCTGCATGGGTAGCCATCTGTTCGACGAGCTCGGGGCGGACGTTCTGGGCCTGTTGCGGACTGATTTCCCTTGCCCCTCCCAATAGATTTGCAAGCGCGCCTCCCCCGGGTATCTGCGACAAAGCGCCAGGACCGATGGTTCCAATCAAATGGTTCAGGATCCCAACTTTCTGTTCCCCATTCGACTGGCTGAACAAGTTGCCCACGAGACTACCGAAGGCGGGTGTTTGGTTCGAACGGAACATATCGGAAAGCCCGTCCGCTATGGCACCCTGCGGGGCAGCTTGTGCAACCTGATCGAAGTGTTCGTTTACATTGGCGAGGTTTTGATTCGACCCTCCAGCGTACTGCTTCAAGACGTTGCCGAGTTGATCGAGTAAGGTCATTGCGAAATCTCCTTTGCGGTCTTGGATGGGTTGCTGGGTGAAACTACTGAGGTTGCGATAGCTCTCTGGTTTGCAGTTTGATCAGTCCGAGCCGCTTGCAAGAATCATGCCTGAAATTACGCTTGAATGGTCCGGTTCTGGAGATGATTCGAATTGACATCACATTTCCAACCGTGGGTGTAGGGTACCCGGGATGTTTCGGCCTTTTCACTGTCAAAACCGTCAGTCTAACCGGTTCGATGTGCTCTCCTGCTAACACCAATACCGGTTTCGCGATAGCACTCGTTGCCTCGCCCGACCACCCTTGGCGATCTGTGGGCAGCAAGGGCTGTGCTCACATCACAAAAACCCATCCGTCTAATGGCTCCAGCAATGTGTACACATGCGCACATGTCGCGTTTCCAGCTCTCGCGAGACAAGTTTGCTGTCGCAAAAACTGCCTGCTGCGCGGCTTGGTTGCCTCCCCCACCTCCAAGGAGACCGTTCCGCTCTTTCACTCCAGAGAAGGATCTATTTGCAGGGTTTGCCGTGGTCCGGACGCGCGCCTTTGGCCTTGGCTTCATCTTCGGTCATATAGGCGCCTGCCTTAGTCGTGCCGTAATACCTGGCTCCGGGGCAGTGGTACACATTGCTCGCTGTGTTCACCCACACCTTGCCTGCCCCCCCGCCCGGTGCAGCGGTCTTAGTATCCCCTTTCGAGTTTTCTGCAGGGGTCGACTGAACTGCCCCTGGCGATGAGGCTGATGTTGCTGCAGGAGTGGAACCAGGCTGCGATTCGTTACCGGAGGCAGGTGTCTTGCCATTGTCCGTCGTTCCATACCATTCCTTGACGCCCTTGTGTCCACGGCAGGCGCCCTGTTTTTTCGCGCCGGTATAGTAAGTTCCGTCGTTGCACAGGCCGGTGGCTCCAGCAGGTGCACCCGCGGGCGCTTGTGCCCCGGCAAGTTGAGCAACCATCAAAACGACAGCTACGGTCAGTGATCGAATAAGTCTCCTCGGGGTCATGTTGCCTCCTAGAGCATTTAGTGTTTCCGAATCGGGATGCCTGGCTGAGGCTCGCAAGTTGCCCGGATCCGAACTTTGAGACGAAGGATGGCTTTGGGCACAAGGAGCTATAGCAACGTAGCTGAACAGAACCCCTCAATGAGCCACGACGAACGGAGGTTCAATGCAATTGACAATCGCTCGGGCTCCCCTGAGCATTGTGTCTGATCTCCCATAAGATTCAGCGCGCCATAAACATTGAAACAGGGAGCGCTTTTTTCAAGAGGCCCTCGCGGCGTCATTCGCCATGGAGGGACGACGGCCATTGGGATTCATCATGGGTGGAGTCCGACTGCTAATGAGGACGGGCTGGACACAGATGCGTGCGCACGAGGGCGGTAACCCCCAATGAAAATAAGACTGGCTGCATGGGCTGTTGGGTTTGGTTTGTTCCTGGCAACACCGGTGCACGGCACGATGCCGGGTACGCTCCTAATGAGCCGCCCGCCGGTGGATGCCGTACGAGTAAAGCTCGGAACGGTCGATTTCGATATCAGCTGCGCGCCCGTCGTGAAAGCCGAGTTTAATCGCGGTGTCGCACTCCTGCACTCGTTTTGGCACGATCAAGCTTTCCTCGCTTTTGAGAACGTCGCATCATCGGATCCTGAATGCGCCATTGCATATTGGGGAGAAGCGATGACGCACTTCCATCAGCTATTGGCGTCCCCAACAACAACTGATATCCAGGCGGGAAGCGCTGAGCTCGCCCAAGCCGATCGTTCGCGAGAGAAGAGCCCGCGCGAAGCTGCGTATATTGGTGCCTTGCACCGCTTTTTCGACGGATATCAACCGGAGAATTTTTTGCAGTATGCCACTGGATACGCCAACGCGATGGCCCTTCTCGCCAAGAGCTATCCTCAGGACCTAGAGTCTCAGGTCTTCTACTCTCTCGCTCTCCTGGCTTCCGATCCGCCCAAAGATGTGCGGCTGGTGAACTCCAGGAAAGCCTTCGGAATTCTGAAGCCTCTGTTTCGCGAGCACCCGAATCATCCAGGAATTGCCCACTACATCATTCACGCGTGCGACAATCCGCAGATGGCTCGGGAAGGGTTAAATGCCGCCCGTCACTATGCGCAGATCGCGCCCCAGGTGCCTCACGCGATGCACATGCCCGCCCACATCTTTGCGCGTCTAGGACTATGGCAGGACGACATCACGTCCAATCTGGCCTCCAAAACGGCGGCCGAAGCGGCCGGGCTGCACCGCGGAGCAGAGAACCGTCTGCACGCCATGGAGTTCCTGGAGTATGCCTATTTGCAGACGGGGCGCTTCAATGAGGCGAAAGCGATCGTTATGGAGGCGAGGACTGTGCGACCCGCGGATGTGGATCCCCGATATCCGAATATGTGGGTAGCCGTTGAGGCGCGTTATAACGCGCTGCTGGCGATCGAGACGAAGGATTGGATAATGGCCGAACATCTGCACGCTACCGAGGAGCGGGGCCCTGCCGATCAGGAGGTGACATTGCTCGCGCAAGCGCAAGGGGCGGCTCACCTGCGTGACCAGAAGGCCGCGAGTGACACCCTAAAGCAGCTCGATTCCCTAACCTCAAACAAGTCGACAGCAAGTAAGAGTGCAGCTGCAATTGAGATTCATGCATGGGTGGACTTTACCCGCGGAAATCTAAACAATGCAGTCGCTTGGCTGCAACCCGTGGTCGACCGTCAGGCCAGGATCGGAAAGGGGGAAGTCGAGATACCGGCACGCGAAATGCTTGCCGACATGCTACTTCTCAGCGGGCGACCGGAGGAAGCACTTAGGCAGTATCAGCAATCACTTCTGAGCGACCCCAATCGATTCAACGCGTTATTAGGAGCGTACCAAGCCGCAGAACGATTGGGCCGGAATGACTTGACAGAGAGATACTACCGTCAGCTGTTCGCGAATTGCCGGCGTGCGGATGGTGCAGCGATCAAGGAGCTCCAGCGCGTCAAGACCAATAAATTGGTACATCACAGCTAAACAGAAAATCGAGCTGATTCGATGAATCTATCACCAGCGACGAGAGACCAAAATCAAAAGCCATGAACATTTTTCGTCCATCACGTTTCGCGCTTTTTTGGGTTGCGATAGTTGCCGCATTGTTGATTTCATCTCTGCAAGCCGCAACGACAGAGCAGCAAGCGGTCTTGGAGCCGATAATGGCTTTATTCGACGGTATGGCGAAGCGCGACCCGGAGGCAATTAAGAAACCTCTGTTACCCGGCGGCGCGATGGTGCTGATGCGTGATGGTAGGCCCACTCAGCTGACCTTTGACGCTTTTGCGGACCGGGTGGGGCGGCCTGGGACGACTCACATCGAGGAGAAGATTCATAATCCACTTGTGCGGATTGATCACGATCTGGCGGTAGTGTGGGCTCCTTTTGAGTTTTTGGTGGATGGCAAGGTGGACCACTGCGGGACGGACTTATTCAACCTGGTTCGAATTGATGGCCGGTGGCTGATCGCCAGTGTCGCTGATACCGGGCGTAAAGATTGTTCGATCAAATAGCCGACTGCAGAAGGCCAGGCGAATGCTGCAGCTTTGCGCTCTTTATTCACCTTTTTCGGCCCCGATGGTCGATATAAGGATCCATTAACAGTCGGCGATTTTCGAACGGTGTTGTAAACGACTAGTGCTCCTTTTTTAGCCTAGTCAGCTATATGTCTGGAAAGTCTGCTCACCGGCTTTGCAACCTGCCGCGTCACTTTCCTTGAAGTGCCTAGATATATACGGCAATGTACATACCATGATGTGTACCAGTCGTGACGTATGTGAGTTACCTAGGTCATAGTCAGCCGTTCGGAAACGAGAGCTTTCCCCAGAGGAAACCGGTAGCATGATTTGACAGGCACCTCCCTTTAGTTCCGCCTTTTGGTAGACCCGAACAATTCAATTTGGAGATGCTATGAACGCGAGACTGTGCGCTGTACTGTTGTTTGTTTGCGGATTACTCGCCGCGTGTGGGGGCCCGGCGGGTGCTGGTGGCGGAAAGAGCGCGCAGGGTGGAGGCTCGGGGGGTTCGTCGAAGGGCGGATCCGGGTCTTCTGGAACGATCTCGTCCATCCAGATCTCCCCTAACTCGACTGCGATAGCTACGGGAGCGACCCAGCAGTTCAGCGCGACTGCGCACATGTCAGATGGCAGCACAAAAGACGTGACGGGTTCGGTTCAGTGGGCCTCGTCAGATACAAGCGTCGCTACGATTAACGCAGGGGGCCGGGCGACCGCTGGTGCGCCGGGTGTGGCAACAATCACGGCGACGTCCGGGGTGGTAAAGGCATCAGCAACCCTCACCGTCAGCAGCGCCGCAGCTAACCTAAGCTCCATCGTGATCACGCCGGCAAATCCGACCGTACCGGTAAACACCGCACAGCAGCTTACGGCCACGGGCAATTACAGTGACGGCAGCAGCGCGGACATTACCGGACTGGTAACTTGGGGCTCGAATTCGAATTCGATTGCTATGGTCAGTACTTCAGGTTTGCTCACTGGCAAGTCTGCGGGCACGACCGGCATTTCTGCCACTCTGGGTACTGTGTCAGGTACAACCCAAGCGACCGTAAGTGCACCCACCGTCGTCTCGATTGCGGTAACGCCGGTTGGTTTGACGCTCGCTATCGGCATCAATCAGCAATATGTCGCGACCGCCACATACAGTGACGGATCCAGCGCAGATTTGACGAATGGTGTTACCTGGAGTTCTTCCGACACGAACACGGCCACAATCAACAGCTCTGGGTTGGCTACTACCGTTGCTGCGGGACAGGTCACGATAACGGCCACACTGGGCGCTCTGAGTGATCAGTCCACTCTCACCATCGTAGCAGCCCACTTGAGCTCAATTTCTGTGACGCCTTCTGTTGTATCGATTGCCGTCGGAACAACTCAGCAGTTTACGGCCACCGGCAGCTTCGACGATGGAAGCACGCAACTGCTGCAAAACGTGACTTGGAGCAGTTCGTCAAACTCTGCCACGGTGAACTCCAGCGGGTTAGCCATTGGGGTTAGCACAGGGACAGCTACGATCACTGCAACTTCCGGTTCTGTCAGCGGCACGGCTTCGCTCACGGTGACCGGGGCCAGCCTGGTCTCCATTGCGGTAGCGCCAGCGAATTCGACGATGGCGCCGGACACTACAAAACAATTCACGGCGACGGGAACATTCAGCGATTCCAGCACGCAGGACGTCTCCGCCGTGGTGGTTTGGACCTCGTCATCACCGGCCAACGCCACGATCAACTCCCAAGGGCTTGCCACAGGCTTGACGGCAGGCACGACAACGATCACTGCGACCTACGGCACAATCAAGGGGTCGACGGGATTAACTGTGTCGAACGTTAGCCTCGTGTCCATTACCGTGTCTCCGGCCAATCCGCGCATCAACGCCGGGACTCTAATCAAGTTCACGGCAACGGGCACGTTCAGTGATGGCAGCGTCGCCACAAACCTCAGCGGTGTTTCGTGGAAGTCACAACACCCGAACATCGCCTCCGTGCGCTCATCCGGAATTGCACACGGCAAGAAAGGCGGAAGCGTGACAATCACGGCCAGTGCTTTTGGTGTGTCAGGAACTACGACTCTAACCGTGGGAACAGGAACGCTGGTGTTCATTGCGGTGACTCCTGCTAACCCCGACGTGGCCGCCGGAGGTACTCAGCAATTTACTGCGACTGGGACCTTTAGCGACGCCAGCACGCAGGACGTTACTCTAAACAGCCACTGGAGCTCCTCATCTTCCAGTGTGGCGACGATCGCAAATGCTCCCAGCGTGGCAGCCCTGGCTCACTGCAATGCTCCTGGCATCACGAACATCACGGCGAACTCCGGAGGTATCACCGCATCCACTGGCCTGACGGTGCACTAAAGCCGATCGGGCTTTGTTGGGTGATTGACCGAAACCGCGCCTTGTAAGCGCGATCTGGGGGAGAGCAACGAAGGCTCTCCCTTTTTTTGTCTACATTTCGCTGCGCCCTGAAGAACTGCGCGTTGCGCTCCATCATTGTTGCGTCTGAATTGCGCATGAATCTCACCTATGGCTTCTGGCAGCAGCCCAGATCGATTTTTCCGGAATGAACTCTCGGTGAGCCGTCGAGGTCGAGATCTCCCACCGGCAATTCATCGATTGTGCCAGCGGCCAGGGCGGGAGAATTGGACTGCAGATGGAAATTGTGAGCGGC
>Ga0105238_10000434_pt1 | contig 44003 bp, 58 predicted proteins | sample KBSC34metaG_FD_81526 | JGI IMG/M metagenome (GOLD analysis project Ga0105238, IMG submission 81526) | Corn rhizosphere microbial communities from Kellogg Biological Station, Michigan, USA - KBS C3-4 metaG | ecosystem: Host-associated > Plants > Roots > Rhizosphere > Soil | place: Michigan, USA...
CTTTGCGGCGTCTTTTTGCGAATCCGCAGAAACAAAAAATGGGCCAGAGGCCCATTCCTTAGTCCGCCGTTTTGATCCAGAAACCGGCGAGTCGCATCCTGCGAGAAAATTGGTAGCGGGGGCGTGCTTTGGTCGCTATCTAACCAAACCTTGCCTTATCCGCATACCACTCAAGCGGCGCGCAGGATAGCACATTGATCAGGCCCAGGGCTACCCCGCTAGGGCACCGTGGCGCTATTCTCTGTAGATGGAAAGCTTAATTGCCAGCGTTCAGAATGACTCTATCACCCCGTTCGCGTGGGAAATCTACGTTGGGGACAAGGGAACAAGACTCAAGCTCTCAGTCTGGGACCTGTCGCACCCCGAGTCGCCGAAGATCACGGCCGAAAGTGAGACTTCCGTTCAACGCGACGAGCTGCTCGACATCAACGACGACGCGCCAGATGAATTGGCTCGATCGATTCTGGATTCGCTTACTGCGGCTCTGCCGACCTTCCGCCCAGACGACGAGCAGAAAGACGTGCTCTGGGAGAAGGTCACGAACTGGATAATATCCAGCCGCGAGTCCGCCGCGGATGCGCACGATTTCTAGGCCGGTCGGATGTGCTATTCAGCCGAGGTCGAAGAGGATTACCGCAAATTTCGGCGCGTGACCGGCGCGGATATCTCGATCAAGGACTTCTTCGAGACCTATTGGAAGCGCCAGAGCGGACTTCCCTTCCGCATGCCGAAGATGCTCGATCGCTGGTTCGATGGCGTGCCAGGCGATGACGCGGCGGCGATTCAAAAACTCATCGCGGATTGGAACGCCGAGCAGATCGCGCAGTTCGAACAGCAGGCGTTTGCCAGTCGCAAGCGTGTGGCTGACGCGGAGCGCGCCCTCGCGGTAAAGGTGACGAAGAAGGCGCAAGACGATGCACGCATCGGCGCGAACAAGCTCAAGCAGGCGATGCGCAAGCTTGACGATCTGAAGCGCACCGAACCCGAGCCAGACGACGGCCGCATCTTCCCTGGCTGGTATGCCCCGGTCGTGATCGTCGAGAACGGCAGGCGCGTTGTGAAGCCCATGCGCTACCAGTGCCGACCTGCGGGCAAGCCCGCGTTCTACGACACGAAGTACCCGGGCACCTACAACGCGCGCCGGGACAACCTGGAAGGATTCTGGAAGGGTCAGTTCGGGCACACACACGGCCTGACCATCGTGCGGAAATTCTACGAGAACGTCGACCGCGACGGCAAAAACGCCATCCTCGAATTCACGCCAAACAACGGCGAGGACATGATCGTCGCCTGCCTGTACTCGCACTGGACGAAGGATGGCGAGGATCTATGGTCTTTCGCTGCGATCACCGACGAGCCGCCGGCGGAAGTTGCCGCAGCCGGCCATGATCGCTGCATCATTCCGATCAAGCCCGAGCACATGGATGCCTGGTTGAACCCTGATCCGACGAACCTCGGCACGCAATACGCCATTCTGGACGATCGCCAGCGGCCGTATTACGAGCACCGCCTAGCGGCATAGCGTTCAGCGCCTGGCCTTGCGGCTGCGCTTCGTTCGTTTTCCCACCCATGGCTGCAGCTCCGGCCGGAAATTCGGCGTCGGCGGCTTGGCTCGCTGCGCCTCAACATTGGCCCATTCGGCGGCGGCCTGCTCGTGCGTGATGTCCTCGCGCGGGCTTGGCATCACGCCGCGTCCGAGGCACGATTTGCAGCCGAAGCCATTGCCGAGACATGCCGGGCAGAGGTTCAGATCGAACAACCCATGCGATAGATAGGCGCCTTCGTTGCAGTATTTGCACTCGCTGCCGATCTGGTGCGGCCAACCGATCTTGCCGCATACGACGCAGACGCAGGCGAGGAATCCGATCCGAGATTGTGGGGTGCGATCGTCGCCGCGCATTCGCGCAGCCTACGCCTCGCACGTCTCACGCAGCGAGTGACTAGACGTCAATCGTCGTCGGCGTCACCGCCGGTGCCGGGCCGATCATCTCGCCGTTGCGGATGAAGGCATAGTTGCCAGAGGCCACGCCCTGGCCCTGCACGACGGTTTGCGAGCCGTTGGGAAACTCGACGATGCTGGTGCGGCCGTCGGATTGAAGCGTGATGACCTGCACGACTGCGGTCGGCGCGGCGCCGAGCGTGCCGAGGAATTCCTTCCAGACGTTTGTCCTCATCTGAACTGCCTCTCGATCGTCAGTGTTTGACGCACGCTTAATGCGCCGCCGCTGCGCGTTGCAGTGATGCTGGTCGCCATGACCTGGCCACGCCATGTAGTACCGTCTTCGTCGGTGACCTCGAGCAGCGCACGCAACGGGATCAGTCCGGGCGATGCCGGCGCAGGAAACAACGGGAGAATGCGCACCTCTTGTTTCGCGCGGCCCTTGCTCGCGAGTTCCTGAATGCCGCGCGCTGCCTGCGCGGGATTGGTGACTGCGAGCGGGTCGACGATCATTTTCATTGGCTTCGTACCGCCGGTGCCGGTGACGCGCACGAATGCACCGCTTGTCGAGTTCTGCGGGTAGACATAGATGCCGTCCGGGTTGTTGCCGCCGCGCCATGTGCCACTGGCGCCGGTCGGAATGACTGCCGGCACGATCGCATATGGCGTCGCCGAGTCCCACTGCCAGGGCGGGATCGGATAGCGCGGCTTGGCGTGGATGTTCAGTGAGTCGGGCTCGGTTTCGAGCGTTGCGCCGATCGAGGCCGCAACCTGCTGAATCGCCGCGATCGGCGCCAGGTCGGCGTAGGTGAACGTTCCGCCCGGCACCAGCCAATCGACCGCATCCCAGATCATCGTCCATCCTGTCGACGCTACCTCGTGATCGGCGAGCTGCGCAGCGTTGTAGTCGGTCGTTTCGAGCAGCGTGCGTGTCGGCGCCCAATCCTCAGACAGAGCCGCGCTCAGGCTACGGCCGCGAACCGTATAACCGCGTGCGCCAAATTTTCGATTGTCGTCATAACTCTCGACTTGGAAGCTCCACGGATAGCCGTTGGCCGTCACGCGGATTGGCACTGGTGAAGGATTCGTGCCTGGATTCACCAGATGAAACGTTTCTGGCGGCATCTGCATCTCGAGCGACCAGCACCAAGAGTCGACGTCGCCATTGATCGTCACCGATAGCGGTTCAATACTGGCGCCGCCTGAAATTACAACGGCCGTGAGCGTCGGGATCATGATGTACACCGGAAGGTCGGGGAAGACGAGCGGGCTGCCGTCGTCGGGGGGGTTGGTGAATGGGGCGGTATAGCCGTTGTTGTAGTTGTGCCCTCGGCCCCAAGGAATAGCGATATGCGCGCCGCGCGCGGCGAGAGCACGCCACAGCGCCGACGTTTGCATCGATCGCTTGGCCAGCGCGCCCCAGGCCATCGTGGTGGCCGCATTGTGCTGCGCAGGGATGTTCCACGGTGCGTTGATCGCGTTGGCCAACTGGCGAACGAAATCGCCCCACGGCAGCGCGCTGGCATGGTCATGCGGTGTTGCCTGCCGCCATGCGAGGGAATGCGCGCGCATCTGCGCTTGCAGCCTGTCCCAGCGCGCGGCGATGGCTTTGTCGTAAGGCGTGGCCTGCTGCCATGCGGATTGCAGGCCGGATTGAATTTGCGCGAGGCGATCCCACGGCGAAAGCACAGCGGCTTGATGCGTTGCACCCTGGTGCCAGGGCGAGACGGTGGCCGCATTGTGATCGGTCGCGTCGGTGTACGGACAACGCACGCCGCCGTTGAACGTTGGCGGTACGACGGGGAGCACAACTTCCTCGCCGCGATACGTTTGCGGCTTTCGATACGGCGCGGGCTTGCGATAGAGCGTCATGCACGCGCTAGCCCCACTCGGCAAAGCTGGAGGGAATCTGCGCCGCGTTATGCATCCTGCGCTTGCGCGTGATGATCGTGGCGGCTGCACTGCTGTTGAACACCGAAGCCGCCGGGAAAAGATTACCGGCACCGAATGATGTCCAAGTAAATGCTGGCGATGTCGCAATCAACGGATTGCCTGGATAGCCGCCTTCCCAGTTCGTTTGCCCTTCGACGAAGATATATCCCTTCCGGTTCGTCATATCGACGCAGAAGAGAACAGCCTGCCCGATCGCCGGAGATGTGATCGTGGCGTTTCCGCTAAACGTGCCGCTGGTCAATCTTGACCCAACGTTATAGCCAATGCAGTTCCCTGAGCCAGAGCCAATGAAGTTGGCCAATGACATCGTAGAATCAGCCAAGCCAAGAACCGTCAGCGTAGATGGGTCGGCGGTACGAATGATCTCGAATGCAAACAAACCCGTTGACCGACCTGTTACTGCGCGCACGGACTGCCATGCAGCAGTGCCGCCAGTTGCGGTCGCGTTGCTCGCTGGCGTATTGCCGCTGAGCGCGATGTTTGCGCCCTTGTCAGACGGGTTCCAGCCGTTCTGATTCTGCCTTGCGCGCGAGATACAACCGAGTAGGAGAGCACTCATCAGATGACTGTCCACTCATTGGTGCCAGTCTTGTAAAGCCCGCGCCAGTCGTATTGCGCACCGGTCGAAGCGCCGTTTGGCGCTCGTAATGTCACGCCACCAGCCGCTGCAACTGTGATCGTGCCCGCGCCGCCCTGCACAGGAAAAATGAACGTGTAAAGTGGAAACGCGACCGACGCATTGGTCGGGACGGTGTGTGTGATGTTAGACGCATTCGTGCTACGCACCGGAACCCCGGCATCGCCGAGCCCGTAGGTGTAAGTCGTGCCGGTCTGGTCGTTAATCGCACCAGTTGTAGACGGCACCGAAAACGTCACTGTATTGCCGTTCTGCACGAAGCCGTTCGCATCAACGACCCACCAGCCGTCGACATCACTGTAATTCAGCGTATAGCCGGGCTGCAGCGTGATCTTGTATTTTCGGCGCATCGTACTGTTGTCGTTGACACGAACCGTCACCACCTGGGCAACGGTATCGGCCTGGTAGATCGATAGCCCCGTGATCTTGCGCACCGTGCTCGCCGCCGGCGCGGCGACAGCCGTCACCGCCGTCGTGTTGTTCGTCACTGATCCGGTATTTCCCGGCGTCGTGGCGCTCGACGTCATATCGACCCAATCGGCCACGATCTCGAGCTGGTTCGTGGTGATGGACCCGCCGAGCACGACCTCGAGGGACTTGGTTGTGGCATCGAAAATCATCAGTAAGCCCTCAGCGCTGTAATTGCGCGAATTGTCGCGATAGAAGAACCGCCGCCACCGCCGGCGCCGGGCTGGCCGGCGAGATTGATATTCCAATCGGCATGCGTGCCGGTGCCGGAATTGCTATCAATAGCTACGACGAGCGTGCTGCCGGTGTACGAGCTAACGACGCCCTCCATCCAATCGCCGCTACCCGCGCTCGTTGCGCGCACGCGCGCGCCGACGCTGTAGGCAAGGCCAGTCTGCGTCGTGAACGATTTCGAGCCGCTGCCCGCAGTCACGAGAGATGATGTGCTTGTTGCGAGATAGCCGGGACCAGTCGCACCAGTAGCGCCAGCCGTACCAGTGCCCCCCGTTGCTCCTGCAGCGCCATCTGCGCCAGTCGGGCCGGTTGGCCCTACGCCGCCCGTGGCGCCGGTAACGCCGGACGTTCCCGTCGATCCTGTCGGTCCTGTAGCGCCTACTGAACCAGTTGCACCAGTAGACCCCGTGGCTCCGGTGGGGCCAGCGGCGCCAGTTGAACCAGGGGAACCGGTTGTGCCGGTAGCCCCGTTTGCTCCTGTTGCACCTGTTGGCCCCGTTGCACCCGTCGTTCCGTTTGTTCCTGCCGAGCCAGTTGCTCCCGCCGCCCCAGGCACTCCAGCGAGCACGACGGGACGGCCCGAGGCGATTGAGTTGGCCGTCCCGACAACGACCATTCCCGTCGCCGAGATGACGATCGTCGTCGTGCCGCCTCCGCTGCTGATCTGGCCATAGAGACCATTCGTGCCATCCGTGATCTGCACCCATTGGCCATTGACCAGCGCGGCTGCGCCGGCAGTGATCGGAACAGTCCGCGCCGTGGTACCGGTGATCGCGCCCGTCGTGCGCGCGATCACCGTGCGCAATTCCGTCTGCGTCGCCTTGATCGCCGCATGCGCGTTGGAATGGATGACATCGTGCTCGATGCCGCTGCCGTTTTCCTGATCGGTCGCCCCGATCGGGGGTAGCGTGGTCGAATCGTCGATCGCTCCGGGAAATAGCGTCGTACCGGGCATCGATCAATCCTTGTCCCAGCGGAGCTGCACAGTGAACGAATCGTCGAGTACGCCGGCCGGCCCGCTACGCGTCGTGCGTGCCCACCAGATCGGCATGCCGGCGCCTTCGATATCGAAGCGAATCGCATTGCCTGTCGCCCAACCCGTACCGAAACCGAGATGGTTCATCACGAAATAGGGATTCCCGGTTCCGGGATTGACCGGGGCGACGTTTGTACTCGTATTGCCTGTGCCGATGACGCCAAGATATTGGCCTACGATGTTAAACGCAGTCGCACTCGTGAATACGAGGGCGAACTTCATCGTGATCGCATCGCGGTTGAGCACCTGAATTGGATAATCGATATCGTCGAACTGAGGAGTCGTGCCGCTTCCGATGATCGCGTCGGTCCAGTTCGGGGCGCTGCTGTTCCATGTCTGCTGTGAAAACAGGTTGGCGTAGCGCCCCTGCACGCTACCGCCGACGAAGGGCGCGATCAGAGCCGTGCTCGCGCGGCTATTGGATGACGTGTAGGCGTGCGTGAGCGGCTCGGCGATACTCACCTGACCGGTGATCTGCACGTCGGTAACAAGCGCACTGTCCTCGATTCGGTGCGTCGCCACGAGCGGCTGTGTGTAGGCGCTAAGGTCGAGCGAGCTGGCCATGGTGATCGTACCGGCCACCAGATCCACGGTGAACTTCGCGCCGACGATCGGTGGTGAGTCGGTCGTCAACTGGCCAGGCACCACGGTGCCGGTCTGATCGCGCACGACGACCTCTGCCAGATCGCCGCGCGGAAGCGTGGTGACCTGGCTTGACGTCTGCGGATTCGACAGGCTCGTGACCTGCGTGTCGTGGAAGATGATCATGTCCGCCGGGCGGATCGCCTGCACACGGCCATCGAGCGGCAAGCGCACGGGATCGATGCCGAGGATTGTGCTGTCGAGCGGCAGCGACGTTTGAATAGTCGCGTCGTACAAAATCGAATTCGGCGCGACGATCAGCGGGCGGAAGATATAGCCATCAGTGTCGACGTTGGCCGAGTTGTACCATGCCTCAAGCTTATCGTCGGAAGTTAGGGATGAATCCAGAACATAGGCACCGAAGGCCACGGAAAACACGCCGGTCGTCACATCGACATAGCCGTGCATCGAGCTCGTCGAAATATTGCCATTGGTATCGGCCGTGGCTGTGATCAGCGTTCCGTCGAGCTTATTCGCACGGATCGCGAACGAGGCCGGCCGCAGTGGTGAGCCGGGCGTGCGGCCGGTGACGACGGTGATCGGAAGATCGCGGACGATAGTCAACAGCGCCTTGAGGCTGAGCGTGCTGCTCGTCGCGGCAACCCAGCTCGTGATCGTTGCAACGCCGGAGGCATAATTGATGCTGCCGCCGAGCGTTCCCGATCCATTGTCCGAGCTGATCGCGTAATACAGCGATCCTGCACGATCGATGTAGGTGCGACCGCCGAGTGTGAACACCACGCCGCCAGGGATAACCGTGCTGAACGTGCGCGGAGTCAGGTCGACGGTTATCGGCGGCGCGGCGATGGAGAACGTCGAGGAAACATCTGTCGCGGAGTCTTCCTTATACTGGACCGTGACATTGCTCCCGTTTATGAAGCCGATGCTCTGACTCGTTGATATGGCGCTATCTGGCCACATGCCGAAGCGCGCAATCGCGGCGAAATATCCCGCATCCGGATCTGCGACACGCGCCGGAATGTTGTTTTCAAACGAGGCGTAATCGAGCGTCGGCGTAACAACAGTGAAATCGGGGTTGAACGTGATCGCACCCGTCGTATAGTTCACCGTCGCGCCGGCCTTGATGTTCCCCAAGGCGTCGACCAAGTTGCCGCTGCCATCATCCGCGAGTTGCTGTGTGGTCGTGTATTGGAAATTCTGGTAGGTGCCGCCTTGTTGGTAGGTGATCAGGATCGACTTTGGCCGCACCGGCCCATGCGCCACCGTCATCGTGATCGTGCTGCCCGACTTCGACGGGTTGAACAGTTCCGTATGAATCGTCGATTTCGTGTAGGCGAAATTGAAAGTCGTCGTAGGGTCCGGCAGCAACGTCGGCTTGAGGTATCCGGTGCCGTTGGCATAGACAACGTGACCCGTCGCATCGCCCGTAAATGAGCCGCTGCCGTTATCCGTAGCGGTCTTCGTTACCCCGTTTGTTGTCCAGGTCACCGTCATCGACGACGGAACGAAATTTCCCTCTGGCAACGCGAAGCTGACCATCGGATTGCCGATATTGATATCGGTCGTCTTGATCTCGTATTCGCTCGTGCCGCCCCAGGCATAGATGACGCTGGAGCCGATATCTGGCAATGCATCGAGCGAAACCGATGCCGTGCCAGTGAGAAAGTTGATCGAACCGATGCCGACGCCGACGTCGCCGACCAGAGCACCGGTGCCGTCATCCGTCAGCGTGTACCAGCGCCCAAGCGCGCGGAAGCTGACACTCAACGAGCCAGGCGCCGGAATTGGATCAAGCGTTGCGCTATAGACGTAGCCGCGCGTGCTCGTCGTGACGGGCTGCTGGAAGTTTTGCGATGCCTTGTCAGCGCGCGTCGCCGGCGTGTATGTCGCCGTACTGCCGGTGCCGGTGAAGTCGCCGACCAGCGATGCACCGACCGTGATCTTGCCCGTGAGGTAGTCGAGCGTCGCGTAAATAGCGCCGCTGGTCGTATTGAAGCGCAGATTGCCAGCGCCATCATCGACCAGCACGTTCACATTATTGGACTTCGAGAGCTTAACGCTACCGGGATACGGCAACACCGGCAGGTAAGACACTTCGTTCGCTGTCTGCCATAGGCTTCCATGAAGCGGCGTAACTGGAAAAGCCGCAGATGGGCCTGATGCGACCACGACCTGTGTTCCAGATGGGGACGCATCTATCACACGCGCCTCTTCTGTTGACGACGGTACGAGCTGCGCATAGACCGAATTTAGTTTGACCGTTAGATCGCCGATGTCGGCATCCGCCGCAAAATTGTGGATCGTGTGATAGTCGGTAGCATCCGAGACGATCGTGCCGCGGATGTGGCTTGAATTGGCTTCGGCAACGAAGTACTTCGTTGGCTGCGAACCGATAAAGGTCGAGGTAAGCGGTTCGCTCAATGTAAGCGTAATCACGCGGGCTTTGAAATCGATGCCTGTCGTCGGGTCAGTGAAGGTCTGTACGTTGTGCGTGACGTTGGTCACGCGGATGAACTGCAGCGTTGTCTCGGCGGGAAGCGCCGTGATCACATAGACCTGACCGATCTCCGGCAGATCAAGTTCGGGACGTTGGAAGACGAGAACCGTACGCTGCCCGGCGAGCTGCCGATCGAACGGAATCATGCGAGTGACGACAGACTCGTCGAGATAGCGCTCCATGGCGCTTTGCGCATCGCTATGCTCATCGGCCCAGTTGTTAGTCGAGAACATCGTCACCGAGACGCGCGGATCGTCAGGGCCATCAAGCACGATCGCATGCAGGCCGTTGTAGATCGCAGTATCGGCCGTATCGGCTTTTGCATATCCCTTGCGCAGGTTGACGACGCCATTGGCGCGATCGACGCGCGAGATGTCTGGGAAGAGATTGTTGACGACCCCGTCGACGACTTCCGTCGAGGTCATCAGGCCGCCACCGTCCGGGTTGTCGGTCAGGCGTTGCGAGGCGAGGAGTTTGACGTCTGCCATTTCGATTTTTCCTAGGCGACCTGAATCAGTTTGATGACAACGAAATAGTTGAGGCCGGAGCGCTCGGTTGAGTCGCGCGGCGTGATCGGTTCGATCACTTCACCCTTCACCGCCGGCGAGCCCTGGCCGCCGTAGAACAGCACGCTAAATGTGCGGCCGTCGGCGAGCGTGAGCGTGAAAGGCGTGCTGCCCTGGGCAACTTCCGCGGCGCGCAGCGCGTCGAGTGTCTCGACGCTAATCCATGCCGTGTTTTTGTCGCCGGCGAGCGTGATCGGCCGACCCGCGGCCTGCGTGCTGACCTCGATCAATAGCGATCCGCCGAGCGAGATATCGATCTGCTGCGCAACCGGCGACCAGGCGAATTCGTCGATCCACGGAATATCGTCTGGCAGCGTGATGGTTCCCGAGCTAGTGGCGAGGGTCGTCATGTCAGGCCCTCGCCTTCGCGAGCTGGAGCTGATACACGATCTCGTGCATCAGGTCCGGCATCATGATTGGGATCAACTGCTGTGCGAGCGCGGTGATATCCGACTGCGACATCGCGGCCAACGACTTCGACGCGCCTGGCAACTGGACCTGCACCGTCGTGTTGAGATTGACGACGGTGCTTGAGCTCGTGTTATTGGATATTGCGTTCGAGCTTGCGCCGCCCGATTGTGTGGATTGCTTGTTGCCCGATGCAGCGAACTGCTGCGATGCCGCGGCAGCGGCGGTGACGTTGTCGGTCAGGTTCTTGGCCGAGGCTGCGGTGCGATCGAGCGATACCTTGAAGTTGTTTGCTTGGTCGGCTGCGGTGGGGAAATCCCGGCGCACCTGGTTCGTGACGTTCGTCAGCATTTCCAGATAATTCGAAAACGTGCCTGCGCTCTCTGCAGCATCCGCCATGCCACGATCGAACTCGCGCAGCGCCATTTCATTGCCGGCGAACTGCTGGCGCGCTTCCAGCATCGAACTAGCCAATGTGACGGATGCGCCGGCCGCGGCGTGCATTCGCGTTTCCACGCCTTCCGCCGCGACGGCGGCTTTGTCGGCTGCATTGCCCGCGCTTTCTTCGGCGGCAGCAAGCGCTTTCATCTTGTCTTCGACGGAAGCGGTGCTGTCGCGCAGCGTGCGCAGCGCCGCGTCGAACTTTTCGGCCTTTACCTCCGCGTCGCTCATGGCCTGCGACGCGCCATATATGCCGCCGGCGGCCTTATTGCTTGCGTCGCCGACGCCTAGCGTCTGTTGTTCGAGCTTGGCGAACTGATCGGTCAGGCCAAGCGCCGACGCTTTCGACTCGAGCATGTATTGCGTGGAGTCTTTCGTGCCCTGGTCGAGATCCTTCACCGCATCGAGCTGCGCCTTGGCATAGGCAAGGAATGCGTTGCGCACATTGGCCAGATCGGCCGCAGTGCCCTTCGATGCTGCAGAGATCGTCGCAAAATCGTTGGCTAGCGCCGCTGCGTGATTCGAGAGGTCGCTTTGCAGCGTGATGCCTAGGCCAGCCGCGGCGGCTTTTAGATCGCCGGCGGAGATGCTGGTCTCTCGCATCTTCCGCTCGAGCGCATCCAAATTTGGCAGAGTGCTAGACGGTATTCCATCGCCGAAGGCCTTCAGGGCTAATCCAGCCTCAACAACCTCGGCGGCAAGCGCGTGAACCACATCGCCAGCGCGCTCGAAACGCGCCTCTGCATTGGCCAATTGCTCGGCCGTCGCACTTTCATCGGCCTGCAATTGCTTAAATGCAGCACTTGAATCGAATAGTTCCTGACGTGCACGCTTGAGCTGCTCAATTAGCGGATTTAGGACATCGGGCAGCTTGGTGATATTGATGCCGGCTTTGTTCGTTTGCTCAGCCAGATCGGCATAAGCCTTACCCGACTCTTCAACATGAACCTTCGCGGCGGCCAATTGCTCGCCGGTAGCACTAGCATTTCGCTCCAGATTTTCCAAATTTGCGCTTGCGTCAACGTATTCCTTCGCCGCGTCGCGCATCTTTGCGATGAGCAAGCCTTGCTGATCATTCGCTTTGATCGCTGCATCGTTGGCCTTACCAAGCGAGGCCGAATGTTTATCTTCCGCGGCCGCCGCATTCGTTGCTGCTGTCGCTACAGTGCTGAGCGCCTTGGCATGGTCCTCGTGGTTTGGAACGGCGTCACTCGCAGCGTCGGCAGTCTTCTTCGTCTGCTTTTCCTGCTCTTCGAGAGCGGCCTTTACTTTCTGCGAGTTTTTCTCAATCTCGTCGGAAAGCTCCTTGTAGTCCGCCGCATATTGATCCTTGATCTCGCGATATTTGGCCGCCGCGGCGGCCGCATCCGCGCGGAAATACGAGAGTCCCTCCGCCGCCTTTTCCAGGCCGGCGAAGATGTAATACATCGTGCTCTTGATCGCGAGGCCGATGTAATCGAGCGACGTCTGCGCCACACTGAACGATGTAGAAACATCGGAGGCAAAATTCTTGACCGCGCTCGTTGACCCTGAAACCGAGTCGCGGAAGCTTTTCATCGAATCGGCGGCAGACTTTGCGAAATCGGTGATGGTCTTGCCGAGCTCAGACCAGTCGACCGAATGAATGAATTCGTCGAATGCCTTCACCGAGGCCGTGACGAAATCCCTGATCGACGACTTGATCTTGTCGAATGCGTCGGTTTTGCTGACTTCCTTCAGCTCGTCGCCGAGTTTTTTGATCTCATCCTTGACCGCCGGCAGCGCACCCTTGACCGCGTCCTCGGCGAGGTTGTCGACAGCGCGGCCGAACGCCGTGACGGCGCCGTCGAACGTATCGCCGAGCAGCTTGGCCGTCTTGCTTGCCGAGCCTGCCGATTCGTCGAGGATATTCTGAAAATTGCGCAGGTCTGCGCTGCCGCCCTGCACGAGCGCCTGCACGGCTGCCCTGCCTTTGGCACTGAGCTGCTGCAGCGCCTCGGTGCCGCGATCGCCGGCGGCGCGCAGGCCATCCAGGATGGAGCCGAGCGAATGAGTATCGATGCCCAGGCCGACGAGGTCTTGCCGCAGCTTACTCGTCGGCTGGCTGAGCGCGAGGAACAGCTCGCGCAGGCCGGCGTTGGATTTCTGCGCGTCAAAGCCCTTGCTCGCCAGCTCGGCCAGCGCCGAAGCGACGCCGTCAAAGCCGACGCCGGCTTCCTTCGCGAGCGGGGCGAGTTGCGCGGCGGTGCGCGCGAGCTCGGCCAGGTTCGCGCCCGTGCGCGAGGCGATCGAGGCGAGTTTGTCGGCGACTTCGCCGGCGTGGTCCGCCTCGAGGCCGAATGCCTTGAGCGTGGTGGCGACGAGCTCGGCCGATTCGCTGAAATCGATCTGCGCGGCTTTGGCGAGCGTGAGCGTTGCCGGCAGCGCCTTCGCGGCGGCGTCCACGCTGCCGAGCAGGCTGGTGAGCTTGGTCGCCGTCTCGACCGCGACGTTGCTCGTGGTGCCGACGGAATCGGCGGCGTGCTCCGCGGCCTCCTTGAGTTTTTCGAATGACTCAATGTTGCCGCCGACGGCGGCTTGGAGCTTCGCGAGAGCGACTTCGCCACTGCGCGCTTCTTCGACGCCCCTCTCGAAGAACTTGACGCCAGCAATCGTGCCCAATGCACCGGAGACGACGCCGGCTATGCCGGTAATTTCACCGAGTTTCTTGCCGAATTCCGCGGCCTGCTCCGCGCTGGACTTGAGCGACTCACCGGCTTGAGCTGCCGTTTCTTTAATAGTGCGGAAGCTCAGACCACCGCGGTTGGCCGATTCCGCCGCCTCGGCAAGCTTGCTGGCAGTCGTGGACGCTTTCTGCGCCAAATCCTCATGCGCCTTGCCGAGATCGCGCGTATCGACGCCGGCGGCATTGAGCGCGGCCGTCGACGCCGAAACGCGCACCGTGAGTAGATTGTGCTGCTCGGTGAGGTCGGCGATCGCCTTGTTCGCGGTGGCGAACTGCGCTGCGACGGCGGCGCTCGACTTGTCGGTCGCGCTGTAGGTGGCATTGAGTTGCTCGAGGCCCGTTTTGGCCTGCGCGAGTTTCTCGTCGACGCCGGTGAGCTTGTCCTGCAAGTCCTGCAGCGATTCGACCTGGCGCGTCTTTTCGAACAGCGCGGTGAGTTGGTCCGCAAGCTTGTTAACGGCGTCGCTGGTCTCGCCGCCTTGCTTGTCGAGCTTGGCGAAGATCTCGTTGACTTGGTCGAGACCCTCCTGCCCTTGGGTCTCGTAGACGAATCGCAGGATCTCGTCGCGCGAGTTACTTGCCACTTTCGACCTCCACCAGACGGTCGACTTCCTGCGCGAACAGATCGCCGGCGTAGTCGGTCGCGCGATCGATGCGATCGCCCTCGGTCATCATCATGGCCACGGAGGGACCGCCGAGCAGGCGAATGGGATAGCCGTGCTGCGTGCGCTCGACGGAGGCGATGTCGTAGACGTCGGCCGGAAGATCGCGCGCCGCGGCATCGCGGATGAAGGCTTGCGGCCCGATGCCGGGCACCTTGGCCGGCACGCGCAGGAAGGCGTGCGGAATCTCGACCGCACCGCTCGTGCGGATCTGCGCGCGCAGGCCGGTGGCCGTTTTCCGCACGGGAAAATTCACCAGCGTTTGATAGCGGCCGAGTGCGGTCAGGGTGAGACTGTTGCTATCGGCCTTGACGCGCAGGCGCTTGCCGATCTTGTTCTGCGGCAGGGCGAAACTCTGCCCAATGTCGCGCTTCATCCACGTCGGCAGGCGGCGCTTGAGCGTGCCGATCGCGCGCATGATGACCTTGCTGCCCCCGTCGCGCAGCGCTACGACGCGATCGCGCGCGCGGCCGAGTGCGTCGAGGTTTTCGATCTTGAAGTTTGCGCCTGCCATGCCCTGCCCCGATTGCGCATCCTTGCGCTGTGATGTCCTGTCGCTTCATCGCCGCGAGGCGATCAGGCGGCTTCGATCGCGGTAATGATGTAGGGCGCACCGCCTGTTTCGGTATTGGCGGCGGTGCCGACCGGCGGCAGGAACATGGCGCCGGTGAGTGCGGCGACAAGCATCTGCTTGCCGAACAGATCCTGATTACCGCTCGCGCTGGCCTGGTAGATCGGGCAAACGAAATAACCTTCCTCGCCATCAACCAGGTTTTCGCTCTGGACATCGATGCGAACCAGGCTCGAGGTTTTCACCGAGCCACGCACCGTCGTGCCGGTGATCGCCGCCGCGCTGTAGGTAGCCACGAGTGCGGAACTTGGAGTGATGGCGCTGCCGACCGGCACGGTGACAAAACCTGACTTCGGATCGAGCAGGTAATCGCTGCCGGCGGTATACGTCGTGGGCGAACCGCCCGTGCTCTTGAGCACCAAGCCGCTGACATGGCGATTGGCCAGCGGGAATGCATCGCCAAGCGTCGCCGGCGCGGTGACGGCCTCGCCGGTGATCGCCGCCGCGGTGTAGCTGACCTTGAGGCTCTGCGAGGCGGTTATGGCGCCACCGACCTTCGGCGTAACCGTACCTGCCGCGGCGTTGACGTCGTAGTCGGTGCCGGAAATATAGGTGGTGCTGCCTGCCGTATTCTTAACGACGACGGCGCTGACCTGCTTGTTGGCAAGCTGAATCGGCGTGCCGAGCGTGGTTGCGCTGACCGGCTCGTCGACGATGCTGCCGCCGACTTGCGATGCGATGGTGACGGCCGCCTGCGAATAGCTTGCGGTCAGGCCGTTGAACGCATAGGCGAGGATGCGCTGATCGCCCGTGTCGTCGATCGAGACGTTGAGCGCCGGCGTCGCCGGCAGCTGCGCACGCGAGATGATCTGATTCGTGGTGCCGTTCTGGCGGCTGATCTGGTCGATGTTGGTCGGGTTGCCGAGAACGATCTCGCACTTGACCGTGTTGACCACGCCGATCGCAGCGCCGATGGCGATGCCGAGTTTGTTGACGGGAGTGAGACGAAGATTGCCGGAAAAGACTTTGCCGCTCATGACTGGTTACCTCGTGGTGATTGATGCCCTCACGGGCGGATGAACTTGCGATAGGTGAATTTGCAGCGCACGACGACCTCGACGAAGTTTTCGGCCTGATCGGAATTCTTGATTTCGCGATTGCCGGCGAGTGCGCATGTGCTGACCATCTGTACGTCTTGCGCGTCGCGGAAATCCGCGGGCTTGATGCGCTGGATAGCCTGGGTGATGTCATCGCGCAGGCGCAGTGCGGTGGCGATTGCACTGCCCGCGACGAATGGCATATAGCCGACGGCGGCCAGAGTGAGATCGTCCTGGTAGCCGGTGGATTTGGTGTCCGAGATATCGCTGCCTTCGTCATGCACGACGATCTGCGGATATTGATCGCCATCGTCGAATGCGAGCGGCTCGATGCCGGCGCCTTTGACGTCGGTGTAATAGCCATTGGCCTGGCTGATCGCGCCGAGCACGAGCGCCATGCGCTGCATGATCTGCATATCCTTCGGATCGGCGGTGGGCGCGGTCATTCGACATCCCACGTGGTCGCGGCGGCGTTTTCCGTCACCATCTGCACGAGCTTGAAGGTCTGCCCGTCCGCAACGACCATGGCACCGCGGCGGGGGCTCGGCACTTCGGCGAGCAACAGCGTGATGGTGTCTTGGTTGCGCGCGACGCTGCCGTAGCTACCGAACGGCGAGCGGGCACGCGAGATGATGACGCGGCAAGGCACGGGCGAGCCACCCGGCGCGGTGTAGGTGCCGGCATCGGCCATGTCGGCATCGACGAACGCGTCGACGATGTCGCTGGCCATTTCCTGGAGCGCAGCTCGGCTCATTGCGCCCGCGCCGTGAATGCGTAGGACACGCGTGTATCGGCGCAATTACCCGCCGTACCGCCAAAGCAAAGCTGATCGCCATTCGCGTTGGTGGCGGCGAAATTGATGTAGTACGTCCGCCCCTGTGTCACCAAGCAACTACCCTGTGACGTGCTGACGATCAGGCTGTTCAGTCCGCCGGAGGTATATGCGCAGATCACACCGAGCGCACCCGAGGTCAGGCCGCCTGGGAACGTGCTCAGGGAAATCGCGCCGCCCACCCCATAGCTGTTGTTCGCGGTGAACTTGATGAGACCAGCGGATGCTGGCGTGAAAGCCAACGCGACGTAGTAGCCAGAGCTGATGGTGAACGTCGGCGACTGACCGGAATAGAGGTAATTCGGGAACGTCCTGTGACCGAGTAGCGCGCCAAGGTCAGTCAGATCACCGGAGGGACTGACGCCACTCGGATTCAAGACCATCGTGCCGAAGCATTGGCGCGCGAAAGTCTTGCCCGCAATCGGCGTGCTCAATTGCGATGCGCTACAACCCATCGACGGCGGTGGCGTCACGGGCGGCGGATTGACCGGCGGGGGATTCGTGCCTGCGGTCGGGCATTGCGCCTTGATCGGCGTGCCGGCGAGCGTGTAGGTGCCCGTTGCGCCATTGCAGTCCCAGACCGGCGGCTGCGCGATGGCCGCAAACGAATAGAGGACGCCGAGTAGCGCGATAACGCAGAGAGATAGCCTTTTCATTTTTTTGCCTCCGTACCTTGGATTGCCTGGATCTGGGCCTTGTCGGCGTTGCAGCGCTGCAGCGCGGCCTTGCGTTCGCGCGCGACGCGCACGGCTTCACCGACGGTGAGTGCTTGTGGTTCTGCGATGTCGCAGGGCGCGGTGAGCTCGCCCGGAATCGGCACGTAGCGCGTGACCGGCACCTGCACGATGGTCGGCGCAGGCTTGGTGCCGGTGGTCGCGCAGCCAGTCAGTGCGGCGATCGCGACAATGAGGGCGATGCCGATCAGAAACCCGAGAACGCGGCGCATAGCGGTACCTCCAATTGAGCGGCGCAGGTCGGTGATTTTTTCGCGGCGGCGAACTTGGCCTGCCACGCTTTGTTTTCGGCATCGGCCGCGGCGGATTGATCTTTCGCGGCGGCAACCGCGCGCACGGCCTGCGCCTGCGCGGCATCCGCCCTCGCCTTTTCTTCGGCGACGGAGTTGCGCAGATCGCCGAGGGCGTTCTGCCATTGCATCGCTTTCGTTTCCGCGTCGACGCGGGCGAGATTGGCGGTGGCGGCGCGCGTATCGCCATCTTTCACGCCCCTGGCATAGCCGGAACTGTCGCCGCTGCTGTGCCCGCGCCAGTAGAGTCCGGTGCCGAGCGCAATGAGCGCGAGGAGGATGCCGCCGTAGATGTAGAGGCGAGTCATTGCAACCTCTTCAGTTGTTTTTTCTGATCGGCGGTGTGCTTGTCGATCTTGTCAGCCACTTCCTTTGCGGCATCGGCGGCTTGCACCGCGGTGCCGCTGGCAGCTTGCGCGGCATTGGTCGCCTGCACCGAACGATCGGTCGCCTCGCTGGCGGCAACGCTCGCGGTTGCGGTGGCTGTGGCGAGGCGCGCGATCAGCTCGTCTTTTGCCGCAAGCGTGGCCCGATGTGCCTCGTCGATGCGGACTTGCTGGGTGATCACGCCCATCGTCCAGCCCGCGCTGAACACGCCAATACCGAAAACGCCTACAGCGAGCCAAGCCTTGACGACCGGCACCCAGCGGCGGATGGTCTCGGGCGCGTTCAATTCGGCCTCGGCTTGAGCTGGTTGACTTCAGCCTGCAGCGCCTGGACTTGCAGCGCGAGGTCCTGAATTTGCAGACGCATCTTGCCGATCTGCTCGATCGCGGCGTCGCGGGCGGCCTCGGCGCGATCGCGAGCAGCACTTTCTTTCTCCAGTTGCTCGCGCAGATTGGCGATGATGTCGACCTGCGCGCCGCTGGCCTCGATGCCGACTGCCGAACTGGGCAGATACTTTCGGAGGAACAGCAGCGCGCCCATCACCGCGGCGCCAAGGAATCCCAACAGACCGCCAGTGCCACCGGGGATTTCGGGGAAGTCAGCCATCGTCGCGGCTCGAATCATCGCAATGTCTCACTCGTATGCCCGCCGTCAGTCGATTGCATGGAGCGCCGCCGCATAGTTCGCGGGCCAGTCTTCGGGACGCGGCACACCCGGCCGCCAGGTGCGGACGTAATACGCCCACGCAGTGACCACATCGCCCAATGCAGGCAGCGGTACCGGGTCGGAATACAGCAGCAGGCGCGCAATGCCGGCGGCGAGTACGTCGTCGGCCAGCAACGATTGCCAGATGTTCTGCGCGGTGATCGGTGAGACACCGCGACGAGCACAGAGCACGATCACGCCATCGCCGGTGGCTTGGTGATGCAGCACGCCGCGAACGCCGGCGGTTTCGAATTGCCAGAGACCATGCGCCGGACCGCCCATTTGCTGGCGCGTGCGCAAGCCGGATTCCTGCAGCGCGATCGCGAGCAGTAGCACACGCGCCTCGCGCGTATCCCGGCCAGCCGGCAGCAAGCCCAGCGCAGGCACGATGGCCTGCGCGAGGCAGTCTGCGGGAGTGGCCGGAAGGGCGAGCACGAGTGCGTTACGCGGCCGGTGCGGCGGCGGCAGACGCACCCGGAGCGGGCGCCTGGGCGGCATCGTTGAGTGATGCGGTGAACGAATCCACGCTCGATTTCAGCGTCGTGATCGTCGAATGCAGATCGTCGAGATCGGTCGGCGAAGCACCGCCGTTGTTCTTCAGCTGCTCGATCTTCGCCTGCACAGCAGCGAATTCGGCGGACTGCGAGGCGCCGAGATCGGCGAGGTCTTGCTTGATTTGGTTGAGATCGGACACGAGACGTTGCTCCAATTTGTTGATGCGCGAATTGATGTATGCGCAGATGTATACAATTACCGGTTTGAACAAGCGGACGAGCATGGCTCCCCCTTTAGGTCGGGCCCGGCGCGGCTGGGGAGGTTGCCGCGCCGGGCTCGAGGTTCGCGCGGAGGACCGGCCGCGCGAATTCGTGCAATAGCGATCAGTGGATGGCGGGCAAGCCGAGGCCGAGCCGCACGCGCACCGTGGTCGTGCCATTGCCGGCCGCTTCGACGGCGACGCAGGCATTGGTGAGGTCACCGGTGGCCGCGCTGCCGTTGAGGAAGACGTAGCCGTTGGTGATGCTGAACGCGAGCGGCAGGCCGGCCGTGACGACGGCCGTGCTGAGCTTCGGGACGATCCATTCGTCTTCGATCGCGGCAACGCCCTGGGCGCCGGAGGCGACGTCGTGCAGATTGATGCCGAAGAGGTTGCCGATCGCGACGGGCGCGCCGGATGCGAGAGTGGCCGCGGCAATGAAAGGGATTTGCTTGCCGGGGCCGAGGTAGTTCTTTGCCATGACGTTGACTCCTGAAAACCTGAGAGAGTGAGGTGAGCGGCGGCGTTTCGTTTAGCCGCCGCTCGATTCGGGGTTAGGCGCCGGCGTTCTTCCAGGCGCCGCGGAAACCGACCGCGGCGACGCCGTAGTCGAAGATCACGCGCCAGGCGATGCCGTTGCTGCGGAACGCTTCCTCGCTCGCGATCTGCGGCTCCTGCACGCCATCGAGGAAGCCGACTTCGAACACGGGCTCGACATCGGGATTCGCGAAGCCGTACCACGCGGTGCCGATGAGGCGCGGCGTGCCGACGACGGAGCGAACGAGGCCGTAGCTCTTGTTCGGGATCTCGAACTTGCTGGAGACGTCAACGTTGTACTTGGAGCCGTTGACTACATCGGCGTCGCCCTTGTATTTGAGCGGGCCGAGCCAGATGGCGGGCGTGATCGAAAGGAAGTCGTTGCCGCTCGGATCGAGCTGCGAACCCATGCCGACGCGCATGTCGTCGAAGCTGTTGGTGCCGACGGCGGCCGGCGTACCGGAGATGTTGGCGTGGCTCGAATGGAACAGCGGATTGCCGTCGACCATGCTGGGGCCGGCGCCGCTGTTGAGCGCGAACAACGCATAGACGTCTTTTTCGAGCGTGCGACCGGCGGCGAGGCCGAGCGATTCGGCGGCCGTGGTGAAGACGCCCATGTCATCGTTGATGATCATCTCGCGCGAGAGGTTCAGGATGCGACCCTTGCTCTTGCCGGTGATCGTTTCTTTCTCGGCATCGCTGAACGTTCCGTCCTGGTACTCGCCGTTCTGATCGACGGTCAACAGGTCGGAGAAGCCGCCCATGTAGTAGCGGTTATGCGCGCGAAAGTCGGACAGCGTGCCGACGCGGCAGAAGTTGCGCCAGGTCTGCTCGACCGAGTTGTAGCGGTTGATCAGCAACTTGTGCAGCACATTCTCGAAGATGTTCGGGAAGTCGCTGGTGGAGTGCGTGATCGCGGAAGCGACGATGCGATCCTTGCCCCACCCTTTCGGATTGAGGCCGGCGATCTCGCAGGACATGCGCGCCATATCCAGCAGCGTCGTACCGTTGAACGGATTGTCCTGACGCGCCGCAGCGATCTGCTGCGCATCCATGCCGCGCGCACCGGCGCGCACGACCAGGAAATCGATGGCACGGGCGCGGGTCTTGTCGCGCTGGTCGAGGCCGGCTTCGACGACCGGATCGTTCTGGTTCGGCGAGGCGTGCGCGGCGAGGATGGCCATCGCCTTCGCGTTGACCTGGTCCATCGACATGGCGGGATCGGCCAGCGCGGAGGTGTACAGCTCCGAAATCTGGCGGTTGCTCATATGCGGCTTGAGCGCGGCCTCGATCAGCACATTGCGATTGCGGATCTCGGCGAGCGCCGCGGCGGCCACGGCATTCGCGGTCGGCTGTACGGCGACAGCGGGCGTGCTGGCGGCTCCGCCGTCGGCGGGGTCGGTCTGCGGGTTGTTCGGCGCGAGGGAAACGAGGCGCCCTTTGATCTTGCGCAACATATCGGAATCTCCGGAAGTTGATGCCGCAGGTGCGGCGGGTTGTGCAGCGACGCGGGCGCCGGCTGCGGATGCGGTGATGCGGGAATGCTTGAGCGCGGCGCTGATCGCGCTCGCGGCGTTGGGCAGGCGCGCGGTGAAGCGCTGCATGCCGGCAAGGAAGGCGGCCTGTTCGGTGGCATCGCCGCTTTCTTCGGTGGCGGTGCCCTCGCCCGCTTCGTTGGTCTCGTCATCGGTGAGGGTGATGAGCGTGTCGCAGAAGCCTTCGGTCTTTGCCTGCGCGCCGGTATAGGTGTGATCGCTGCCGTCGGTGAGCAGCTGCATGACTTCGTCGCGCGACTTGCCGGACTTGGCCATGTAGGCGCCGGCCATGGCGTTGGCGTAGACGTCGAGGAAGTCGGCGAACTCGCGCATGTCGGCGCTGTTGCCAACGCAGCCGCCCCACGGGGCGTGAATCATGAGCAGCGAGGTTTCCGGCATCTCGATGGTGTCGCCGGCCATCGCGATCAGCGAGGCAATGGACATGGCCACGCCGTCGACCGTGACGACCTTGGTGGCCGCCATGCGATTGAGCGCGTTGTAGATGGCGAGGCCGTCGCTGACGCTGCCGCCGTAGGAATTGATGCGCACGTTGATCTGCGCGACGGTGGGCGGCAGTTCGTTGAGCTGCTGCACGACGTCGGCGGCGAGCACGGACGAGCCGTACCAGGATTCGCCGATGTCGCCGTAGATCATCAGCTCGTACTGCGAGCCTTGGGCGTTGAGCGCGCGCAGGGCCATGACGGGGGCGATGCGCGGTTTGTCGGCGGCGCCATCGGCGGCAGCGAACGCGATGCCTGGGCCGGTCACCGAGGTGCGAACCATCGCAAGTGCGCGCTGATAGGCCTCGGGTGATTCGAGCACGCGATTCACGGCGTCGACGAGTGCGGTGCGTTTCATGCGGTTTCCTCTGCGGGCACTGGCGCATCCGGATTCGGACGCGTAGCCGGCGTGACGGTCTGCGGCAGCTGCCGGCCCGTGGTGACGTCGGGAATGCCGAGCGACTTTTTCAGGCGCAGCCACCACGCCTGCTGGCGGGCGACTTCGCGCGGATTGCCGCCGCGGCTGCGGATGATTTCGGGCGCCGACTCGTAGGCGCGGTCCTCGACGATTTCGTTCGCGAGGCTTTCCTTGTACGGGTCGATCCAGGGCATGTGCGGCGGCACATAGAGCGCGTCACGGATGGATGCGGGATCGGCATCGTTCGGAATCTTGAGCTTGCCGGAGAGCAGCGCCGCGGCGATGAAGCCGTCGTAAACGGGCTGCGCGCACATATCGATGAACGCATTGCTGAGCGTTTCGTAGGCGCTCCACTGATCGACGAGTTCCTGCCGCTGCGCGCTGTAGCTGCCGTCGTAGTTTTTCGAGGCAGCGGAGTAGCTGACGTCGGTGCCGCCGGCGACGGCGCGCAGCTGGCCGTTGCGGAAACCTTCGAGGCCCGAGTTCGGGCGCTTCGAATCGAGCATGGAGATGTCTTCGCCGGGGCGAAGGTCATCGATCACCATGCCCGGCTCGAATTCGAGGCGGCGCTTGGGATAGCGCTGGCCGGTCTTCGGATCGACCAAGTCATCGGTATTGAACGAAGACGGGTCGCCTTTCTTGATCACGACGGCGAGGCTCGCGGCGATCTTCGCGGCGATGCGCTCGGATTCCTCGTAATCCTTGATGTCGTCGAGGCGCGTGATGACGGAGGCAAATGCGGAGATACCGCGCACTTGGCCGATGCGGTCGATCGCCTTGATGTGGCCGATCACGTCGGCGCTCGCGAACTTGCGCTCGGGCATCGTCAGCGAGGCGGCGTCGTAGGGATGCGACTTGTAGAGCCAGTAGCCGGTCGGCTTGCCCCAGGCATTGCGCTGCACGCCCTGGAACACGCCGTTCGCGAGATCGGTGAATTCGGTGGGCAGAAGATCGGCCTCGATCATCTCGATCGAATACGGCACGAGCGTGCCGTGATCGAGCGTGGGCAAGTAGCCGGTGACTTTCTGAAACAGCGATTCGCCATCGCGAATCCACGAACGGCAGAGCAGCTGCTCCATCCGCGCGCGGTTGAATTGCCACGTCACCTCCGGGCGGCGCGACCAATCCATATGCAGGTCGTGGATCTGCGCGGCGAGATCGTCGTGGATGTCGCCCGACTTCGTCTTCGGCTGCGGCTCGATGCCGATGCCGCCGGGCCCGACGATGTTGCGCACGAGGATGTTGAGGATGCTGCGCGCGATGTCATGGTTGCGCTCGAGCTGGCGTGCCTGCTCGCGCAAGGGGCGCACGGCCATGAGCGCGGCGGTGTTGCCGCTGCCGTGCTCGCGCCACCACTTGCGGTTGCGGTCCGGCCGCGTGGCCTCATAGGCCGACGAGTAGTACATCGCCTTCACGCGCGCCTGCGCGCGGCGTGCGGCCCAGCCAGGGGCGACAGCGAGCAATGTGCGTTCGGCGGCGTTCATCAATGCCAGCCGAATTGCCCGCGGTCACCGAGGCCGGGCGCGGTGCCGTGAGAGAAATCAGAAACGTGGACGCTGAGCGGGCCGCGCTGGCCGGCGGCGGATGCGAGTTCGGCGTTGACCTGGCGCTGCCAGTTCTGTCGGCCGGCGATGATCTCGGCGAGATTCGCTCGCGTGAGCATCTGATCGCCGAGGCGGAATGACGTGCCCTTCAATACCGCGACTTCCGCGGCGAGGTATAGGGCTAGCATGTCGGTGGCGGTGCTCATCATCGAGCATCCTCCACTTCACAGCGGTTCCCAACTAGTCAAAATGGGAACCAATATCGGTCATTTTTCTAAGAGTTTTGACCGATTCGCCGGGAGTCGGCGGGGCCGATGAAAGCCCCGCCGATCCTTTCTTACTTCGTGAAGAACGCGACCAGAACAATTGCTAGCTTCAGGAAAAGAAGCAAGCAACGCCAATCGGCCTTCACCTTCAGGTTGATGTCCAACATGGAAGTGATTCCAAATTGGGCACGCCTGAGGCGCCCCAAGCATGCCCGATGAATGGGAATGCGTGGCCATTTGGTAACGCGCCGTTGCTAGCGCGGTCAGCCGCCTATCTAGAATGGCGGGTCCGACGTCGGACTCTCAACCTTGCGGTCTAACCTTAGGAGCGCGGGGTATCCGGCTTCCACCGGGCCGGCGTATTCCTAGTGTTTTGACGGCGCGGTCTCCAGCCCTTTAGCCGCTTGCGAAAGCGACGAGGGAGTTTCGCTACTCCCACTGGCAACTATACGCCGATTTCTTTGCACACGGGCTCATGCCGCTTCCGACAAATCGTTGTCGACAAGCATCCGATACAACGTTTTCGGGCTGATGCCATGCACGCGGCAAATCACCTTTTTCGGCACGCGATTTTTTAGGTCGCGCTGGATCTGAAGGATGAGCGATTCGCGTTTCAGCGCCTTTTTGTAGACCGTCTGGCCGCCATACTCGCGGTCCAGGTAGCGCGCGATGGGGCGCACGACGGCGACGACGGCCTCTGGCGCCTGCCCGGTTTCGGCACAGACGACGGCGACGAGTTCCTCGGCAAGCGCCTTGCCGGCTTCGATGCTGCGGCGGCTCATTGCTGTACTCCATAGACTTCACGCAAACGGGCAAGATCACCCACGCCACGCCAATTCATAATTGGCGGCCATCCGTTTTCCCAGGCCGCATTTTCTCGGAACGGGTGATCGTCGTTCAGCCAGACATCGAGCCGCTGACCGTCCGGCGTTACGAAGTGGTCGATATAGTCAAGCTCGCCGTCGTAGAAGAAAGTAACTTTCCATCCGTCCTTGGCTTCCATCTCGACATCGAGGTAATCCGGGCCGGTTGGCAGCACCTCCGGTGGATTCGCGCTCTCTGCAATCTCAAGCAAAAGCCATTGTCCAAAGACATCGAGCGGATGCGGGGGAACCTTTCCTTCAGTTGACATGATCATGCTGTCACCTCGCCCTTCGGCGCCGGACCCGGATGCCATTTCCCTACGCTCCACGGGTACTCGCCGACGAGATCGTCGAAGCCGTGGTGTCGATACTCGCCACATCTGCAGCGTTGTTCGATGCAGGTGCCGTAGGCGTTCCAGCCTGACGGCTTGAAACGGTGAAGGTGAGTCCCGCGCAACCATCTGGTTGCACGACGAAGTTTGCTGGAAATAGACATGGTTCCTCCCCTCTTAGGTTCGGCGCGCAAAGCGCGATGACGACGGCGGGTTGCTTGGCGATGCTGCAAATGTTCCATGTGGAACATTTTTTACTTTTATACTTTGGTCGATGGCAGCCGCAATGAACGCAGCCGCGACCGGCGCGGCGAACAGATCGCCTTCCGGCTGGACTTCGGATTCCAGCTGCTTCCACCATGGCGCCTTGCGCGGATGCCAGAGGCCAAGGCGTTCCTCGAGCCAGATGGCGTAGGTGAGGCAGTCGCGGACTTCGATCCGCGCGCGAATGCGGGTCCAGCGGGTTTCGCTGCCGAGCATGCTGCGGCGGGTGGCGCGCACTTCGCCGGCGAGCTGCTCGAACCACTCGCGGCTTAGCTCGCGGCTGAGGTGGATATAGCCCGGGCCTTGGCCGGCGACGCCGAGACGGGACTGGAACCGATCCTTGGCGAGATTGGTGCCGACGTGCCAGAGGATGGGGCCGTGCTTTTCCACTCGGCCGTTCCATTTGTATTCGACGCGGGTGTTGCCGTTGTCGATGGAGCGCTCGCGCTGAGCAACGCCCTTGATGGCGTGCACGCGCAGGTTGCGCAGGCGGTGAGCGAAGGCGTAGACGGCGTCGGCGTGGTGACCGCCGGAGTCGATGGCTGAGGCGTAGATGCGCTGCGGGATGCCGCAGGCATGCGGGTATTCGGTGTCGCGCAGGAAGCGTTCGACTTCGGCCCAAACATCGGGCAGCGCAGGGTTGCCGAAAAATACTTGGTGATCGATGGTCCACATTTCGCCGCCGAGGCCAAGGCCCCAGACGCCGGCTTCGATGCGGTTGTCTTGCGTGTCGAGACCGCAGAGCAGCAGCAGGCAGCCGCGCGGCAGGTAGCGCAGGGCAAACGGTTCGGTGCGGTTGATGAGGTCGGTGGCCTCAGTGCGTTCGATCTCCCCTTCCCACGAGCGGCCAAGCGTGGTGTTGGTGAACGCCTTCATCTTGGTGTCGTCGCCCTCTTGCATCTTGCGATAGGCGGCGAGGAAATCGATGACGATATCGGCCCAGGGGACGGCAGGGCTGTAGGCGGTCCAGACATCGATGGCGATGTGCTTGGGCGTGGGAATTGGCCGGCCGTCAATGGTCGTGAACGTGGCATCGTTGTGCATGACGACGGTGCCGTCTTCATTGATCCAGAGCCCCTGTTCCGCTATGCGCGTGAAATCGGCGTGCGAGATGAGGCAGGCGCAATGCGGGCAGAGGTGCCTGATGCTGGCGGGGTCGTTCTCATTCCACTTGAATCCGTGCGGTTCGTCCTTGCCGCCCCAGGTAATGGCATGGCGCTTGCCGCAATGGGGGCATGCGATCTGGAAGGTGAAGCGATGCTCGGCGAGCGTGCAGCGATCGTCGATCTGCGAAAAGCCGCGTTGCTTGGGCGTGCTGCCGCAGATGAATTTCGGGAAGGTGGCGCCCTCTATGCGCTTGCGAGCGAGGGTGGGTGCGTCGCCTTCCTTTTCGATGTCCTTGTCAAAGCCTTCGAGTTCGTCGATGTAGGCGCAGTCAACGCTGAAGCGACGATAGTTTTTTGCGGCCTTGCCGCCGCGGATACGGAGCATGGAGCCGATGAAGCGCTTTTGGCGCAGGGTGTTGTCGCGGTGCCGGGACAGGTAGGCCGGGAGCACACGGCGCATGACCTTGACATCGCGCAGCATGGTGTCGAGTTCGCTTTTGACGAAGTCCTCGGCGTCTTCGTCGGTAGGCTGCCATAGCGCCTGGTTGCGGCGCTTGTGCTCGGCGAAGTAGCCGATGGCGGCGAGCAGCATCTTCGTGTAGCCGACGCGGGCGGACTTCCGGACGTCGATTTCGACAACATCATCGTTGCCGAACGCGGCGAGGATGGCGCGCTGGAATGGCCATGGCGTCCATTCCTGTTCGACGTAGCTGGATTCGGAGCTGAGATAGAAATTCTTGCGCGCCCATTCTTCGAGGGTCATCGCGGGTGGGACGGCGAAAGCGTCGAGGCCGGCGATGAGATGGCGTTCGATCTCGGCCCATTGAGCATCGTCGAGCGAGACGTAGCTGGCGTCGTAGCCCATCAGGCGGCATCCTGGAGCTGATCTTCGTCGCGGTCGTCGTCGTCGCTGCGGATTGCGGCGTCGAACAGATCCTTGCGATCGAGCTTGGCGATGTTGTTGCGGGCCTTGGCGACGATCTCGGCAATGGCCGCGATATCGTCGTTGGTGGCTTCCGGCAGGCGCCGCTTGATCGCACCCGGAATCGTCTCGAGGATGCGCGCGGCACGCGAGGCGGTCGCGGCTAGCAGCTCACTGAGCAGGCGCACCGGGGCGAGCTCGCGGCGCGTGACGGCGTTCTGCATCTCAACCTTATCGCGCTGCGCACGCGCCAGAGCAGCGCGCTCAGCGGCCAGCTCGAGGCCGCCATCGCCGCCGCGACCGGCGGCGATCATGCGCAGGTGCTCGCAGTAGGACAGCAGCCATTCGTCGAGCGTTGCGCCGTCAGGCAGGATGCCGCGCTGCGCGAGCGCGCTCACGGCCTGCTGGGTGATGCCGACCAACGCGCCGAATTCATCCTGAGTGCCGGGAGTGGTCAAATCCCTGACCATGACAACCCCCTAGCAACCAGCCCATGACTACGCACAAATTGCGGTTTTTTCACCCGCGTGGGGCGAGGCCTGGGAGTACCTTTTGACTTTGGCGCGGCGCCGGTCGAGGCTTGGCGATCGATCGGATCGGCGATGACTCGACGCGCTCGGCTGTCCGACCTCGCGAGGTTGGACGGCGAGGTCGGACGGCTGCAACCCGCGTCGTTGCTTGCTGCGTCCAACCTGTCCAACCTGTCCGACCTATTTTGAATATGTATATAGGTGGTGAAGTGGACTGCGGTGCATACACGCGCATGCCGTGAAAGGTCGGACAAGGTCGGACGCGCCCTACTCCCGCTTGGTCTGCGTCGAGGTTGGACGAGGTTGGACAAGGTCGGGCAGGTCGGACGGATCATTGCGGACACCACCCAGGCCGTCGATACACGCGCACGCGCGCACCGCCCTGCATCGGGCGATAGTGACCCCAGCCCAGCCGCGTCATGATCGCGCCGACTCGCGTTGCCTCCGGCCTACCCTGCCGCGCCGCGTCGACGCCGATGGCATGCGAGAGTATCTCGGCGATCGAGCACTCGCCGACGCGTTCTCGCTCGATGCCACCGCCCTCGCCGCGCACGATCTCGATGCGCTCCTTTGGCAGGCTATCGGGTAGGCTTATTTGCCCTTCGAGCCAGCGCACGACCCGAGCCGTCCACACGTCATCCGAATATCGCTCGTCCTGCTCGCGCTTGGCGTCCGCGGGCAGAATCCAGAACTTAAATCCATCGCGGTACATATGTACCGCCTCAGCCCACAATTGATCGCGATCGGCAATCAGTTGCTCTATTTTCACCGTGCCTACCCTAACTGGCAGAAATCGCCTACCACCTGTCTCATCGCGCAGCCAATCATCCTTATTCGTGGTCCCGACGAATACATTCTCGCGGCGATGCTTTCGCGCTGTGCGTGCATAACTTGCACGGTACGTATCCGACCGGATCGTGATGACTTGCTTGATCTTTCCCACTTCGGCTTTCGAGAACGATTCCATCTCGCCGATTTCTACACCCCATTGGCCGCGCAGGCATTGGAAGAAATCCTTATGCGTGGGTGACTCCGTTGCCTCTGCATACCAGTTCGGCGAGAACAGTTCACCAACCGCCGTCGTCTTGCCAAAGCCCTGCTCGCTTTCGAGCACGACCATGAAGTCGACCTTGCTCGCCTGGGCAGGTTGCGCTGGGTCAACCCATAAGATGCGCGATACCGCAGACACCATGAAACATGGTCCGCACTCGCGTGCGTAGGGATTGTTCACCGCGCTAAAGTACGACGGGAATAGCTCTCCTATGCGCGGCACTCCATCCCACTTCAAGCCATTGAGATATTCTCGCACCGAATGTCGCTTGCGCCTGCGCGCGATCGCCTCGACGCCGGCCAGCACGATATCCGTGCCGATCGACATCGTGTAGCGATCCGGATTGCCCAGCCAGCCCGACAGTTCGAATGCATCCACCTCGGTGAACTCGTCATGCGTTCCGCCACGCCAGGGCGGTTGCCGCGACAAAGCGATGCGATTGCCGAACTCGTCAAGCCAGAACAGCTCGGCCAGGTCGGCGTCATGCTCGAGGATCAGCATCAGATTGTGCGGCACGCCTTTCACATCGCCATCTCGCGTGCGCACGAGTCCATGCCGCCAGTCGCTCGGATCGAACCGACCGCCGCCGCCACTCGGCGGCTTTCGCTTGCCGCCATCCTTGCCGCCGGTGAATACCGTGATCTTGTCGCGCGCCACGTTCACGCAGCCTCCGCGAACACAGGCTCGCATTGCGCCGGATCAAGGTTCGCACGCGCGATTGCGGCGAGCGGCGGCGGACTGACGCTATTGCCAACCATGCGCACAGCCGTCGTGTTGGTGATGCGTCTGCCGTCCGCGGTGCGATCGAAGATGTAGCCGGGCGGGAAGCCCTGCGCGCGGTATAGCTCAGGCGGCGTGAGCATGCGCAGGCCGATGTCGACGATCACGTAAGGCACGCCGCGGACGTGTACGGTGACGAGCGCGAGGCGATCCTTGGTTGTGATCGTGTCGGTAGGCTCACGCAGGTCGCCCCACTGGCCGCCTTCGCCGTAGTAGCGAATCAGGAACGCGGCGACGCGCAGCGCGTTGGCCTCGACCTCTGGCGACAGCGTGCACTCGACAACCGCGTGATGCTCGCCGCCTGCGCTGATCGTGTGCAGCGACTCGGCGACGTCGGCCGCGCTGCTCGTGCCACGAAGCTTCGCGAGGTTCGCTGTGACGAGACGCTGCTGACTGCCGGCTTGCGTGATCGTGCTGATCGGCTCGTCCGCTCCACGCGGGGGAGACGTGTTCGAATTCGGACCGCCTGCCGCTTGTTCAATGAAGGCGGTCATTACCCCCATTGCGTGCGCGCAGCCGGCCGGCCTGGCCGCGCCCGCGCCGCTGGTGATCGTCGGCATCGGCTCGTCGATTGCGCTGCCCGCGCTATCACCCCTGATTTTGACCAGGTGCGCGGTAGCCACCGCAAACGAACCGCCGCCCGCATGGATGGTGCCGAGTGGCGAGCGTGGATCGGGGGCGCCATCGCCGCGGCGCTTCGAATCGCCCTTCCCTTCGCCGTAAGCGGCCTGAACTACTGTTGCCGCGGAGAGCGCGAAGTGCCCGCCCTTCACGTTCGCGCATTGCGTGCGCAACGGCTCGTCGGCACGCCACGATGCGGCGCGCGATGCGTTCGCGTGCTCGGTCACGAGCGGCGCTATCGTCGGCGTCACGAGCAGATTGCGCCCTGCGCATGTGGTGATCGGCGAAACAGGCTCGTCGACGCCCTTCGGCACGTTGTTTGTGTTGTTCGGCACGATGAACGGCACGGCCGCGTCGAGAACGAACTTCTTTATGCCGCGCGCGATCCTGCGCATCGTGGCATCGGCGAGCGGCTTCTTTCGCGTAAAGATCGACGGACACACGATCGACCAGTCGATGCAATCAGCCGCGGCCACATACGGCAGGCGTCCAGGGCCATGCGTCGCTTCCGGCCAGCCCGGCACGCCGTCGAGCCGCGCGACCATGAACAAGCGCATGCGAGATGTGCCGGCGCCGTAGTCGCAAGCGCGGAGCTTTCGCCATTCGACGATATAGCCGAGCGCACGCAGCGCCGCGACGAACTTGTTCCAAGTCTCGCCGAGCCGGCGCACGTCGGGGATAAGGAACTGATCGCGCAGTGGCGTGCGCTCGCCTGGCTCCGCAACGCGACCGTCGAGGCGCACGACGCGACCCGTCACCTTGTCGCGCTTCGCGACCAGCGGACACCATTTCAGGATAGCGTCGACGTTCTCGAGACTGATAATGCGAGGCGCCAGTCCGCGGCGCTTGAGCTTGCCTGCCCATTTCATCGCGACCCACGACAGAGCGCGTACAGCTTTGGAACGTGGCTGACCACCCTTTGCCTGGCTGAAATGCGTGCAGTCCGGCGAAAGGTGCATCCAACCGACAGGCCGGCCGCGACACTCCACTACCGGGTCGGCGTGGAACACGTCCTCGCGCATGTGTTTCGTGAGCGGATGGTTCGCCGCATGCATTGCGACTGCCCATTCGTCATGGTTGATTGCGATGTCCGGGTCGCGGCCGAGCGCTTGCTTCAGCGCCTCGCTCGCCCCGCCGCCGCCGGCGAACAGGTCTACGACGATTTCGCCGGGGCGAAGACGCGAAGCAATTGGCCTTGAGAATCCGAACGCTCGCTGATTGAACGCAGTCATGCCTGCTTCGCCTCCGCGCGCATGCGCTGATGTTCCTTGCGCCGCAAAAACGCCGCCTCACGTGATGCGAGCGCGGCGATATTTGCCCAATGGCTCTTTCGCTCGCGCAGATCGGCGAGCGTCATGGCTTCCAGATCCGCCGCCGGTGTCAGCGGCTTGAAGCTGGACTTCGCGAACTTGCTCACGCCGCTTTCTCCAGTTCCGCAAAGCGCACCTCGACATCACGCACGCGCGATGCCGCCCAGGTCGCGAGCTGCCGCGGTGACCAGCCTTCATCGATCGCGTCGGCGATATCCCAGCCTTTCGGCATGCCTTGCGTATCGATCACGCGGATCGAGCGGCAGCCGGCGCGCGCGGCGTGCTGGGCGATGCCGTCGATGCTCATGCCGTCGGGGCGCACCTTGCCGAGCATGGCGCCCTGCCCCGCTTCGTCGGCATCCGGCCAGAGGATCACGTCTCGATCGCATAGCGGCGACCAGTCAACGTACCCGATACCTTGGCTTCCGCCGGGCCAGCTCGCCACCGCGTACGTCGGCAGCGCGCCAGCGCCAGCAGCGCGGCATTTTTCGCCCTCGACGATCAGCACCGGACGCAGACCGACGCTGGCCATTTCCTCGCCGCGATCAAGCTCGACAATATCGCCGCGACGTGCGAGAACGAATCGCCGCCCGTCGGGCCCGCTTATCGCGATGCGCTCGAGCGCCATGTCGTCGAGTCCGCACATCGGTCGCGGCCGCGGGAACGGCTGCGAGCACCAACGCTGCGAGCCATCGGGCCCCACGCACCACGTCACTTGCGGCGTCACTTTCTTGCCGTCGTCGAACTCCACTCGCAGCACATACCCGAGCAGCGCTCCGCGCGCATCGCGATACGCATCGGCACGCGTCGGCGTGCAACGCCATTCGCGGTTGCGATTCGGATTCCATAGGGCGAACTCGACACCGGGCACGATCACCGGCGCATCGTCCGGCGGCAGAATCGGTACCCAAAGCGGCATATCCCGATCGCGGCTCACGCGCTCGGCGCGCTTGATCGGGTTGCGCACATCCGGCGCCAGGCGCCTGCCCGTGATCACCTCGCACGCCTGCAGGAAACTGCATTCGGTGAAATGCATAACCAGCGATATCGCATCGTAGTGCGCGCCGCAGCCGAAGCAATGCGCGAACACTTTCTCCGTGTTCACATAGAACGATGGCGAGCTCTCTGAATGAAATGGGCAAAGCGCCCGGTATTCCTTGCCGTGCTTTTTCAGCGTCACGCCGCAGTAGCGCTCGACGAGCGCGACGATGTCGGCCTGCGCGAGAATGCTTGCGCGATCGATCACTCGCACACCCCGCTGCGGCAGGCGGCGCGTTCGGCGATGAAAACGGCCAGATGCTCGTCGCAGAACCGCGCATGCGCGCCATTGCTCAAGACGGCGGAAGGGCCACCGCATTCTTCACAACGCAACGATACCGGCTTGCGCACACGCAGCGAAGCCTCGGTGAACTGCGCCTCGCGCTCCTGCGCACGGTCAATGCTGTCGCTCATCCCTATCCCCCGATTGGTCAAAGTCCAGGCGCTGCTGCCGCGCGCGCACCGGTGCCTCTAGATTTGCCTGCGCGCGCGCTGCTTCCTGCTCGGACAGATGCTCGTCCGCGGCAAAAAATCGCTGCAGAAATTCGATCGCATGCGCGCCCTGAGATTGCATCGCCGATTAGCACTCGCGCCAAATGCCGCGCGTGAGGTAGCCGTGCCACAACGGACCAGTGTTATTGCTGACGAGAATCGATGGAGAAACGCTGATGGTTCCGTCCTCGTGCTCTGTCACATCGTGCCGAGATAGATTGGCGCCATGTCCGTTCGGCGTTTCGGCATACCAGGTTCCATCCTTCCATTTGCCATACTCACCCGGCAGCAACGCCTGAAACCCGCCTGGCCGTTCTACCAATTCAACTCGCTTGCCTTGCATGTTGCTCTCTCCAAGGAAATGGATGTCTCAGGCAATCGAGCGCATAGCCCACGGTTTCGCGCCATTCGGCGCCACCGCGCTCAGCTGCGAATCCAGGCTCGCGAGATCGGCCTGCATGCGCGCGATCGTTTCGCGTGCCGAGGCGCAATACTGCGCATCGGCCTCGTTGATCTTGCCGTCGGCGAGAATCGGGCCCATCGCACGCACCGTATCGCCCGCGTCGACAAGCACATCGGCCAGGCAGGCCATGCGATGCGGCGCCGGCACGTCGGCAATGCGCGCACCGAGCAGCCCATATCGAAGCGCCAGCTCGCGCACGAGCTTGCCGCGGAACGGCTCGGGCAACGATTGCACCCACGGTTCCTCGAGATCGGCCGGAAACTTGATAACGCCGCGCATCATGCGCGTGACGATTTCGCAGTTGTGCTCATTGGCGCGGAAGATTTCCTTCGTTTCGCCCTCGACCACGCGAAACTTCGCCACGCGGTTGAACTGCGTCGTCGCCGCGAGATAATGCTCGGCCACCGCGATCGCGAACGTCTGCAGATTCATCCGCGAATCGCGCAACGCGGCCTGCGTGCGCTCCATGATCAAAGCCGACCGCGTGGCCGGCTCGTGCAAATCAAACGGCATGCAATCCACCTATTCGCGCGCCATGCTGCGCGCCATGAACGAAGAAAGTCGCTCCCAGACCAATCTCACGCCGACGCGGTTGACGGCGAGCCCTGCGACATGGGAGCGGCGCGGCGATGGCCGTGCCAAGGAAATGAAACGCAACGACGCGCGCGGGCAAAACCGAGGAACTCCGATATGCTTCCGGTTGCGATTTCATCCACATACCGGAGCCCTCGATGGACGACCACCAAGCGATTGCGAAACTGATACCGATCGTGCAGACCTCGATAGAGGTCGGCGAGCAGCACCACCGCTGGATAATGGTTTTGCTCGCGACATGTTCGGCATTGATTGCTGCGCAACCGAACAAAGATGTTCTGCGGACAACTTTTGCTCAAGTCTGGCGAGCGATCGGCGGGCCATCGAAAGCTGCGAATTGGTCCGAGCAAGACAAAGGCGCAATGCGCGAAGCTTTGGGTCCACTTGCCGACGAGTTGTTTTCGGTGAAGTAAATCGTCCGGCAGTTTTCCGAGGACGTCCCCCGCACCGGCAGCGGCATCGACATGACGCACGCGCGGCAACTCGCTCGAATGCTCGCGAGAAGAAATCCAGAGCCTCACGACCCGGCGACTGCAGGATAAAATCGAGAATCGCATCTCGAGACGGCGTCATCTCAGGCCGCCTTTGCCGGGAGGTTCGGCCTGCCGTGATAGGCTTCGATTGCGAAGTCATCACCTACCGCGGAGGCCGAGATGCAGGAAAAAAACCCGTTCGATCGCGCGCTCGAAGTGCGACGAATCCAGGAACCCATGCGAGGCGCGGCGACGTACATCACGGACACCCTCGACCTTGCGTGGGATGCTGCGCGTGCGGTATTCGAGGAACGCGCAACGCCGGAACACGCGATCGCGATTTGCGAGATGTTTTTGCGTCACGCGCCGCCAATGCAGCGCTGATACAGGCGCAATCATCTTTCTCGATCGCGCCACAAACACAATCGAGGAATTGCGTCGAAAACGGGATACGGACTCGCGTCATCTCAGGCCGCCTTTGCCGTCGTATCGGGCCACGGAAAATCCGGGCACAGCTCGCGCGCCATGACCTCGCCCTTTACCAGCGTTTCAATTTCGGCGGCCCGGAATGGCGGCAGCGGCCGGCGCCCGCAGATCCACTGCGAAATCGCGCCCGGCGTGACGTGAAGCGCCTTCGCGAGCGCAAATTGACCGCCGACAATATCGATCGCGCGCTGGAGGGATTCATTGGACATGCAGTAACAATAGCACTGCTAAATAGAAAATTCAACAGTGCTACTTTGCCGGCACGCGCGGCGCCTTTAGCATTGCTATCATGACCAAGCGCCGCCCACCCACGCCGGAAGAGATCACAGCTGGTCGTCGACTTAGCGAGGCGATGACAGCCGCCGGCTACGATCAGGCGCGATTCGCGCACGAATTCAACGTTTCACCGGGCCTGATCTCGCAATGGGTAAACGCGACTGTGCGCATGCCCTATAAGCATGCCGAAAACGCTGCTCGCCTGCTGAATTGCCGCCCCGAAGACATCTCCGTTGAATATCGAAAGCTCCCTCGAAAACGGGGTAGCCATCTAGAGGTCCGCGAGCTGGACGATGTTGGCACCCCCGCCAAAACCGCATCTTCGCCAAACACTCCCGACGACATCACCGGCCTCACCATGGCCGTGCGAAGCCTGACCGCTATTCTTTCCTCGAATGCACCAATCGCAGCGATGGCGTTCGCCGATCACCTCGAGGACCAGGCCGAAGAGAAAAACGTTTCGACGACTCACGGCATTGTGGCGCAGTTGCTGCGTATTGTTCGAGCAAATCATCCAAAGAAGGCAAGCGCCCGCACGCGCGCCTGATTGCTTCCGAACGATCATCGATCCATGCAAGTACCGCTGGATCTGTAATATCTACTTCTACTTCCATTCCCTACCCCTGTTTCTTTTTACCCCAGCATATTTGTTTGCCGATTTTGAGCACGGCTATCAGAAGCTAGCCGCGCACAAGGGATCGAATCAAATGAAAAAGACACTGATAACAGGACTATGGTTCGCAACGATTTTTTGTTCGCTATCCGTGTGCGCCAAAGAATGGTGCACAGTTCCCGGAAAGGGAGGTTATTTTGCGGATAAGTGCCCAACTGGGACGCAGTCGACAAAAGTCGACGAGCCCAAGCAACCACCGCAACGCTGGGAGCCATCGATCGGCATGTCGCAGGCAGAGGTCGAGCAAATTCTTAGCTCTTCAGATTGCTACGAACGAGCGTACAAGTGGTGTGGCAGCCATAAAGTTAATACAACCAAGACTTCACGCGGAACGCACGAACAATGGGTATGGGTCAACGTGCACGGGATGCCGCTTTGGTACATGTATTTCGATAACGGGATCCTTTCGGCGATCCAGGAATAACAGCCCAAATACCTCTCATTTAGCAGTGCTATTGCAAATCTGATTTAGCAGTGCTATTGTGCTCCCGTCGCCGCCCCTCGCGGCCACGGAGAGCACCATGCAATCCCGCCTCAACCTGCTCGAACGCATCGCCCAAGCGGCCACGCGCGAGCACACCCTGCGCGGTGAACTGCGCATCCTCGCCAAATGCGCGCTGCTCGGCACCGTCGTCGGCTCGCTCGCCGGCCTCCTGATCGGGGCCGCGCGATGAGAATCCCCTTCGTCTCGGCCTGCCTGTACGTGATCGGCATCCTCGGCCTGATGTTCGCCGTGGCCAACGGCGATGCCTTTACCGGCTTGTGGATCTTCGTGGCCCTCGCCGCCACGTTGCGCGGCGACTACCTGGAAGACCGCGAATGAGCGCAACCGTTCTCGACCTCACCGCGCGCCTCACCCACCGCCCCGCACTCGCCGAGCAGGCCCGCAGCCGCGTCTCCGCTGCGCTGGCGCGCGCCGGCTATCCATCCCACATCGTCAGCGAGGCCCAAGCCCGCGCCGCGCGCAACGTCACTTCCGGCGTCGAAATCAAGGAAGCCGTGCGCCGCGTCCTCGCCTGGGCCAGCAACCAAATTGAACCCACGCTGCCGCCGGCGGCGTGATCCACCACCGAAGGGAGAAACCATGTCCACACAAAAGGCATCGCCACGCACCGACCTCGCCCAGCTGCTGCCGGATCTCAACGCCGGCGTCTTCGAGCAGCAGATCAACGCCGCGCTTTCCGACTGCGCTGCCAACGTCTGCACGCACGGCAAACCGGGCGAGATCACTATCAAGCTCAAGCTAAAACAGATCGGCGAGGGCAATCAGGTCGCCATAACGCACAAGCTCACGTCCATCGTGCCCAAGGCGCGTGGCCGCATCATCGAAGAAACCGCGGCGGATACGCCGCTGCATGTCGGCCACGGCGGCAAGCTCACGCTGTTCCCGAACACGCAAAGCAAGATGGAGTTTGGCGCCGGCGCCGCTACGGGCCGCACGGACGGAGCGCGCGCGTAATGGATGCCTCCGCGATCAAAGAAATTGTAAACCTCGCCGTCGAAGCTACTCGTGCGCGCATCCTTCCTGCTGGCGTCGCTGGCGTCACAGGCGTCATTCCAGCCGCGTTGATCGGCGAAAAGATCATCAGCCTCGAAGGACTGGAAAGCGGCCGCGCTCGATTCCGTGGCACCTACTCGACGAACGTCTTATCCGAATTCGTCGCCTACGTTGTCGCGCATCCGGGAGGCACCGGCTTCATCGATGCCGATAACTGCACCGCGCGCGTGCTGCACAACCTCGGTACCAAGGATGAACCCGGCCACGGCGATTGGGCATCGATGCTTCGTCTCAAACCGACGGCAGGTTATGCGGCAGTCCTCGCGGTTTGCAAAGCGCAAATGGATCAGAAAAAACTTATCGAATTCGTCGAGGACTGGTCGCCGAATCTCGACGCCCACGGCGGCATTGCTGCCGCCCTTGCCGCGATCCGCAACGTCACCATCGCGCAGAAAAAAGACGTCACCCATACCGACAAGGATTTCGGCGCGTCCCGCTCCGCGCTCGAGGAAATCGAGGCCAAGGCGAGCGGGGGAATGCCGAGCCATTTCACGTTTCACACCGAGCCCTACGCTGGCTTCGCCGCCCGCGAATTCAAACTGCGCCTCTCAGTGCTGACTAGCGGACCAGCCCCCGCATTCGTTCTGCGCACAGTCGCAGCCGAACAGATTGAAGAGTCAATCGCCACCGAGTTCAAAACGATCCTGCTTCGCGAAATCGACAAAGCCGCGACGCTGTCCATCGGCACCTTCGCCCTGTAGTGCAACCGCCGCGCGGTCGACGTCGATCGCGCGGCAAATCGGAAACGGCAATGAGTGATCCAGACCAAATCGGCCACGTCCGCATCGAGCATCCGCGCGATGCGCATGGCCGCCTCTGCATCCGCAACTACCGCGTCGACGTGCCCATGGGAAACGAGCCGCACTCGCTTATGTCCGAGCAGAACCTCGCGCCGGGCGAATCGGCGCTGATCGCTATCTATCCTGGCGCGTTGCTAACCATTCGCGGGGCCGCGTGATGCTCAAGCGCAAATGGTCCCCGTTGTCGCCGCAGATGCGCATCCTCGAATTGCTCAACGCAGCAACGATGCCCATGCCGCTCGCCGACATGGCAGCGCACTTCTTCCTCTCCGGGCTCAGCACGCGTTGCATCGCTGCCAATCTCCGCATGCTGGCCGATCGCGGATGCGTCGCCGACCGTGAAGTTAGAGGAAAACGCGCCTTCGTTTTGATCCCGCGGGGAAAGCAGCAGCTGGACATTGATCGCCTCGCAAGATCGCGACTCGCGCAGCGCCTCAGGATCGAAGTCCCGCCCGACATGTACCTCACCGCGCAGGCTGCAACGCCGGCGCCAGTCCATACCCCAGCGAAGGGCGTTGAAGGCGGAAAGGTGGCAGTCACCCCGTCTGAGCCCCACATACTGCCTACACCGGGGCGCTTTGAGCGGCTGGAAAACCGGGAAGAGGTCATAGCTAAACCGCTCGTTTCTACCGCACTGATCGCGCGCCGCCATCTACGCGCGCTCGCTGCGCGCGCGCTGGCCGCGCCCATGCCGTTGACCGATGACGATCGCGCTGCCATTGCTGCCGCGATCCAGGAAGCCGCATGAAAATCACCGACGCCCAGCGCAACGCCCTGAAATGGCTTCACGAACGCGGCGGCAGCGGCTACCTCGACCAGGAGAAATCCTCATGCTCGAACGAATGATGCCCCACCCGCCCGGCACGTTTCCCGCCTGCAACAACTGCCGCCGCGAGCCCAAGCACTTCATCGCCACCGGACGCTGCGGCACCGATCCCATCATCGTCGGCACCATCGGCGAGCGCCACTCCCTCGAATGCGGCTGCCGCGGAGCCGAGCAACGCACCGCACGCCATCCACGCTTCGCCGATGCGCAACGCGAATGGCGCGATCGCTTTGGCGTGACTGCGCTTGCCCTGAGATCGCGAGTGCGCCGCGCGGCCTGATTTCCCCGCCGGCCGAGCCGGCACCTTCATCGAAAGGACCAACCAATGGCAAAGAAGAAAGCCCTCGCCGAGGCTATCGGCACGACCGACCTCATCGTCACCGATCCAAAAACCGGCCTCGAATGGAGCCCGACGCTCGGCGAGCGCGTCAACTGGAAACAGGCAAAGAAAGTCGCCGAAGACTATCGCGGCGGCAGTCATGACGATTGGCGCCTGCCGGCGATCGAGGAACTGATCACGCAGATCGATTTCTCCCGATTCAACCCAGCCGCCAATACCGAACTGTTTCCGGACATGAAGCCCAACTACTACTGGTCGAGCACGCCCGATGCGTCGTCGCCTGGCGACTACGCATGGCTCGTCGACTTCTACGGCGGCTGCGTCTACTGGAGCAACCAGGACAGCACGGCGTTTGTCCGGGCGGTGCGCGGTCCGCGCGCCAGTCAGTAGTTTGATTTTTTGCTAGGGGACCACGACCGTCATGAGCTTCAGCCTGCCGCCGATCGTCAAACATGCCGAGCGTCTGCTCCTCGAAATCGAGAAAGCAGTGCGTTCGTTTCCGCGCTACGAGAAATATGCATGCGGATCAGACCTGCGCGCCCAGGCGCGCAAGGTCTGCATGATCACACATCGGGCGTGGCGGCAGCAGCATGCGCGCAAATGGCTAATCGGCACTCTGGTCGAGGCGATCGACGATCTCAAATACCTGCTGCAGCTCGGCGTGGGTTTGCGAGCGTTCGCTAGCTTCCGTCAGTTTGAGATGCTCGCGCGGCTTGCGTCCGAGTTGGGCAAGCAGGCAGGTGGTTGGAAACGGCAGCACCTTACGACCCAGAATGGGCGGGCCGTCGCGCCCGCGCAGCGTGGTCAGATACTGAGTACCTCAGCCGCCTCGATCGTTGGGGCAAATACATGACGATGCCGCGCAACCTCGAAATGAGCTGCCCGGCGGGATCGCAAGTGCCGAGGGCAGCGTCGTCGCCTGGCGACTACGCATGGAGCGTCAACTTCAACAACGGCAACGTCAACTGGAACAACCAGAACAACACGGCGTTTGTCCGGGCGGTGCGCGGTCCGCGCGCCAGTGAGTATCGAGGTGCAGCGCGCATGGTCAGATTGCGCGAATTGTACGACGCACTGCGCAATGCGCGTCGCAAGAAGGTCCCCAGCGAAAACCAAATGGCCTTCGAATCCAACTGGATCGATGGCCTGCTCCGCATCCAGGAGCGCCTCAACCGCGGCACCTGGTCGCCGAGCCCGACGACATGCTTCGTCGCCAAGCGGCCGAAGGCGCGAGAGATCCATGCGCCGGCCTTCGCCGACCGCGTGGTGCATCACTGGCTCGTGCCGATCCTCGATGCATTGTTCGAACCGCGCTTCATCTTCGACAGCTATGCCAATCGCCCCGGCAAGGGAACACATGCCGCCGTGAGGCGACTGCGCGATTTCGCGCGACAGGTCAGCAGCGGCCAAGGTGGCGGCTGGTACCTGCAACTCGACATCAAGAATTTCTTTGTCAGCATCCACCGTCCGACACTTTGGCGCATTCTCAAGCATCGCATGGTCGCCGCCGGCGCGCCGCTGGTCGTTCAGCGCACCACGCATGCACTGCTGCGCCAATCAGCCCAGCACCAGGGCGTCATCCATCGCTCGACAGCCGCCGAGCGCGCGCAGGTACCACAGCACAAGCGGCTTGAGAATGCTTCGGCCTACTGTGGCGTGCCGATCGGCAATCTGAGCTCGCAATTCTTCGCGAACGTCCTGCTCGACAAGCTTGACCAGTTCGTCAAGCATGAACTATGCGCCAAGCGCTACCTTCGTTACGTCGATGACTTCGTTTTGGTCCATCGCGATCGCGCGCAACTCGAAGCATGGCAGCATCAGATCGAGGACTTCCTCCGTCGCGAGCTGCGCCTCGAATTGAAGGCGGATATCAAGCTGCGGCCGCTCTCATCGGGCATCGACTTCTTCGGCTATGTTGTCTATCCCACGCATACGCGCGTGCGTCGGCGCGTCGTGCGTCATGCGTTCGCAGCGGCCCGAGCGACCGCCGCGCCACGCACCCGCGAGCAGCGGGAACATCGCCGCTCGGTGCTGGCCAGCTATCTCGGGCATTTTGCTCACGCAAATGCGCACCAATTGAGCAATTCTCTAAAGAGAGTCGCATGAATATGAAAAGACCAGATTTCGCGCAAAACCCCGCTTTTGTGCGCCTGGTCGAAGGCCTGGCAGAGCGCCTCGTGCACGAGCATCTAACCGGGAAAACGGCGACAGAACGCGAAAAACCACAAGGGCGACAAAAGCATGTCCCCTTGCGCACGCCACGCAAAGCCGCCTAGCCTGTCCACGTCGCACGGCATTGAGGAAGGACAATGCGCACCGCGGCTTATGCCCGTTACTCGAGTGATATGCAGCGCGAGGCCAGCCTCGATGACCAGCTGCGCAACATACGCGCACGCTGCGCCCGCGAAGGCTGGCAGGAACCGACCGTCTACTCCGATGCCGCGATAAGCGGCGCGCGCAACGATCGCCCTGGCTATCGCATGCTGCTCGAGGACGCCAATCGGCGCGCGTTCGATGTGCTCCTGGTCGACGACCTTTCGCGCCTGAGTCGCGACAAAGACGACACCGGCAAGGCGATCAAGCGCCTCACGTTCGCCGGCGTGCGCATCATTGGCGTCAGCGACGGCACCGACACCGCGCGCGAAGGCCATGAGCTCGAAACCGGTATCCGCGCCGTGATCGGCGAGCACTATCTGCGCGATCTCTCGAAAAAAACGCACCGCGGCCTCACCGGCCGCGCGCTCGCCGGCGCGAGTGCCGGCGGTCTGCCCTTTGGCTATCGCGTCCCCGACGTCGGACAGCGCGCGATCGATGAGGCCCAGGCGGCGATCGTACGGAGGATCTATGCCGACTATGTCGCCGGCGAAAGTCCGCGCGATATCGCGGCCGCGCTCAACCAGGAAGGCATCAAGGCACCGCGCGGCTCGAGCTGGTCCGCCTCGGCGATTTACGGCGACAGCAAGCGCGACATCGGCATCCTCGCGAATCCGATTTACGCCGGCCGCCAGATCTGGAATCGGTCGCAGTGGATCAAGCACCCGGATACCGGTCGACGGATCCGCAAGGAACGCCCACAATCCGAATGGATCGTGCACGAGCGCCCCGAGCTCGCGATCGTCGACGCAGAGACATGGCAGCGCGCCACGAGCCGCCGCAATCGCTTCGCCGGCAGCGCGCGCGGCAAGGGACAAGGCGGCAATACTACTTACCTGCTCTCGGGGATCCTGCGCTGCCACGAATGCGGCGGCCCTTACGTCTCAGTGAACAAATACCAATACGGCTGCGGCCGGCATAAGGATCGCGGCGAAGCCGTCTGCAGCAACCGCATGCGCGTCGCCAGGGCAGCCGTCGAGACAGGCCTGCTCGGCACCATCCGCAAGAACCTGCTAACCGATGCCGCCTGGCGCATCGCCGAGCGCGCGATCGCGGCGGAGCTGAAACAGCGCACGCCGGATCTCGCGCACATCAAGGCGAAGATCGCCGCGGCTGAGCGCATCGTCGACAACATCATGTCCGCGATTCGCGCCGGCATCACGACACCCAGGACGCGCGCCGAACTCATAGCGGCCGAGCGCGACGTCGAGACCGCCCAGGCCGAGCTCGAGGCCGCGCGGGCATTCCAGCCGGCGCAGCTGCTGCCACGCGCACGCGAGCAATGGACGCGCATCGCGAGCGACCTGGAAACGATAAGGGATGTGCCGAAAGCGCGTGAGGCGCTGCGTGAGCTCGTCGGCGAGAGAATCATCCTGCGTCCAGACGGCGACGGAGCGGTCGCGGAGCTGGACGCAGAAAGTAAGATGAATGTGGTAGCGGGGGCGTGCTTTGGTCGCTATCTAACCAAACCTTGCCTTATCCGCATACCACTCAAGCGGCGCGCAGGATAGCAC
>Ga0105238_10000436_pt1 | contig 43943 bp, 40 predicted proteins | sample KBSC34metaG_FD_81526 | JGI IMG/M metagenome (GOLD analysis project Ga0105238, IMG submission 81526) | Corn rhizosphere microbial communities from Kellogg Biological Station, Michigan, USA - KBS C3-4 metaG | ecosystem: Host-associated > Plants > Roots > Rhizosphere > Soil | place: Michigan, USA...
GTGTGTGGCGACTCGATCGCGGGGTGCCGTTAACGCCGTCGCCGTTGCTTGTCGGCGATGAGTTGTACCTCGTAACTGACAACGGCATCGCAACTTGTGTTGACGCTAAGACTGGTCAGGAACTGTGGCGCGACTGGGCGGCAACCATTCCGCTTCGCCGACTTATGCCGACGGAAAAATTTACTTTTTGAGCGAAGAAGGTGAATCGGTCGTCATCGCTCCCGGTCGCGAGCTACAACATCTCGCCACCAATGAACTCGACGGCTCCACGCTCGCCTCGAAAGGAAGAATCAATGAAGGTAGCAGTAATCATCGCAGTAGCAGTTGGCACTCTTCTGGTAATACTCATAGCGGTGATGATGAGGCGACGTGGGAAGGGAGAAGTGTATTTAGGGGAAGAATATGCGAAAGCAGAGTTAGCCGAACAGCAACGAAAGCTGAAGGGAGATGGCGGAAAATCTCCTATGCCTGCTGTCAAATATGATTTCTGGCGTGGTGAGGAAAGCTTGATAAGTCCTGTTAAGAACTCGCTCGATTCCGAACTGACCGAACTATGCCAGAGATTTGCCCAGAGTGACGAAAAGGTTCGGGCAAAGATGCGGACTTCTATCAGCCTGGAGGAGTTTTATACCTTGCTCAGTTTCAGCAACCGTTCCGCAGTTTTTGCGCTTCGGGAGCAAAATGTGAATTGGGTCAGCAATGGTCTAAGGGCCATTGCAATGATAGAGGCTGAGCGAACAGACTTTCGCGATATTCTGATGTCTCTAAGTCTTCTTTACCATTCAGCCAAGAGAATTGGCGCAGACGCCAACCAACTCTTTCGAGATACGGCCAAACTTTCTGAACCAAACGTCGCAACTCTTCTCACCGGATTCATTAGCCGCCCCCCTGAAGAGAAAGACCTTCGGACCTCCTGGGGATATGATGAAGTGGAAACTGCGGCAGGAATCGGGTTCATTAGATGGGGATTCGAAGAGTATCACCCCACCTATGATCTAAAAAAAATTGCGATAGACATTGCGGCTACTGTGGCTAAGGACAAATATCAACCATCGTCTGTGGAGGTCGCGGTAGATCTACCTTCAGTCTGGCTGGAGTCGCCAGAGAATCCGTCACTCAAATCTGTTCTAAAGAAAGTTCGGGCGGGCGCATCTGTCCAGGGAGATCTTCGACCGAATGAACATCCTTCACACAAGAGCCAAGTGCTCATGGTCTTTTTGGTAGAGATGGAAGACTCGCGTGCTGCACAAGAACTTCTAGTGATGTCCAGGAACAAGCGACCTACAAAGCATGCAATGTTGGGAGTGTCAGAGGGTAGGTTATTCTGCCTTTTAATAGGAGAATCATTCGAGCAAGGTGTGCCTTCTTTTGAGACGTCGGAAAGCTTGCAGCGCTTCTCAGCAGTGATGACAGAGGTCCTAAAGAGATATTAAGCGAAGACCTGAACCGCTCTCTTGATAATCTAACAAAGGAAGGTAAGTTATCATCTACTAAGGACAAACCGCCGCAGATTAGAAGCGAATGAGGAACAATAAGGGATTTAGCGGTTGGAATTGATCAATGCGAATTGAAGGCTCGCTGAATTACTTCGTTTTCTCGATTACTGTCCAGCTTGCCGACCCAAACGTTGCTTACTCGGCCTGAGCGATCGACAAGGACCAATGTTGGCGTTGCGGAGACGTTGATATCCGATAGTGAAGCGGTCACTATGCCGTCAACCACCACGCCCAAACCCTCAAGATATTTACCTACCTCTGCTTTATCTCCCGGCACGACGGCGATCATGCGCGGCTCCGATCCGGATCTTTGTTGCCATAGGCGGCGATAAAAAGCGGCACTCTCATCACAATACCTACACCCTCTTTGAAGGGCCAGCACAAGAGTAGTTCCATCGTTCCAGTTAACATCTGAAAGTGATACTTGTGATCCTGTTTTAATGGTATCGGGGTCAGCCTTGCTTCGCCATTTCGACGAAACAAAATTGCCAACGATGATGAGTGCGACAATAACGATAGCCACGTTGGCTGAAACCTCAAGAAAGCGCCGCAGAGATTTAGAAGATTTTTCCATTTTGGTCAGAATTCGACGGTCAGTTGTTCACCGATGATTTCGGAACTGCTGGGCTCTGTTTGGACTTCAACTCCTTCGCAAGCACGGCCCCGGCGAATTGAAGTCTCAACACAAATCGCAGTGATGGCTCACGAACAGTGCTGACTATTTGATCGGCACGAAACCAATCAGTTACCGCAAGGCCCGACAGACTCGGATCAATTCTTATTTCGCTCAGACTCGACGGCACTACGCCCAGCCTCGTTTGACTTTCTCCAATCCTGGCTTCCAGACCAAATCCAACTGGTGGCTTGGTTCGCGCAGAGTCTTTCGACTCGGATGAATTCGCGTACTTTACCGCGGCTAGCAGTGTCTCAAACGCTCGGCGGGAGTCATCCTTCACCAGCATTGCAGTCGCCAACAGCGCCAATTCTGCTTTATATGGAGTCGGAGACGATCCGTCCAAGGCTTTCAGCGCCTTAGTGATCGACTCAAACCCTAGTACCTTATCCTCTTTGGCAGCAACTGACGCTACGGCGAGCAACGCCCATGCTCGTGCTTCTTGGGAAGAAATGGACCCTGTAAGCTGTTGAGCCTCAATGATCTTTTTCTGTTTCACGAACGCGTTCACGCGAGCAATCGTCAGTCGATCTGTGTAAGCCGATTTCACATCCTCATCGCTAAAACCCGAAACGGCTTCGGCAGCCAAATCAAAGCTTTTCTGCAAGTCTTCCGACTCATTCTTCAAAAGCTCAGAGACTAGGCGAATAAGCCTGAGATCACGTCTGTCAGCAACTGGATCTTTTAGAATATCAGCCAATCTATCCTTCGGATCTGAGGACGGTTCTGGTTGAAACCCTTGTATTCTCGTCCTTGTTTTTTCAGGAACCAAAGGCGCCGTTTGGTCCAACAGCAAATCAAACTCAAGCAACTGGTCCGGCGCATACTGAGAAATGAGCATGCGTGGACTCCCGGAGAAGGTAGTGAATCCGCGCGTAATGTAAAACGAATCGACCCCAGGCTCTTTAGCAACAATCACCCACGCTTGAAGGGAGCGCATAAGAAAGCTGACAAACGAATTCTTTGCCGATTGCGGCATGTCCCGATCAGCGAGGCCGAGAATTGCGGCGTAGTCGGGACTTGAGGGATCAAGCGCAACACTCGTTGTCAACACTTGACCGATCCTATTTTCAAGTCTGTCAACAAGTGCCCGGTTACCGTTCTTAATAAGCTTTTCCTGAATATCAAATAAGACACTTGAGACAATTCCGCCCTGAACACTTTGGACCACCAGGCCCAACGCTTTCTCAGGATCGGAGTCAATCAGCGAAAGGGCGACTTTGGCAGGCTGGTCAGCAGCCGTTCGCTGATCGTTGAACTGAGTGCGCCAAGACTCACTCTTGAAGTTTAAAGCCTTTGGATTGTTATTGACACTTGACTCGCCTGAAGATTGAAACTCCTTCTCTCGAACGAGCGCCTTTTCTGAATCAATCAGCGTGTAGACGGCCAACACTTCATTCCGCAGAGTTGCCGCAATATTTCGTTGCCGCCAACTCGTGTTGTCTGATGAACTCCACTCCTTTAGGTCAGCCAGCGCAACGTCAAGCAGCCGAACCGCTTCCGGCTGATTGGCTGGGGCCAAAATTTTTGCAGCGTCAATCAGAATTCTTACTCTTTGCGGAATGTCTGGCAGTTTACCGGCGTCTCGGGCTATCTCTGTAATTGAGGAAGTAGCCAAAGCGTAGTAGTCGTAATCGGCGGCCGGTTTCTTTTTCTGACCTCTACATAATGATGGCGAACAGCAAAAAACCAACGAAATCAAAATCGCTAACGATAGAATCTTTTTAGTTTGCATGCTTGATCCATACCTCAAACACTTGGTGGGCACTTGCGCGAAGCGGTCCGTCAACGTGCCCGAAAAGCCTGGTCTAGTCGTTGAGCGGTGCGCAGCCGGCTGCACACTTATCGTATTGCTTCTTACAATTCTGGATACAACTCATGTTGTAGCCACAACCGCCGGTACAACTTGTCTCTTCGTTGATACAACCTTCCAAACACGGATTCCCACCTTCCTCAGCGAAAGTCGTTATGGAAGTGAAATTCGGAACCGTGGCTATCACAAGCAAAATCAAAAGCGCAAAAAGTCTTAACGCGAGACGCATCAGGGTAAGCCTTTCTGTGAAGGCTGCGTAATAAGCACCGCCAGGGGTTGAGTAACGCTGAAAGTAAAGGGTTAGTTGGGCTGCCTTTACGCGAAGAAGGTCCGACAGATTCGACAGAAATGTCGCGGCGGATGCTATGACAACCAACAAGTGTTGTCAATATTCCGAAACGAGAAGTGAAAGCGAGACAGCAAATGGATTACTCACACACCAAATTTTAGGAACAGTCTCAAAACTTCGCGGGTAACGAAGCTAATCTCTTAAGAAAATGCTGGATTAAACAGAGCGGTTAAGGATTTATTGCAAGCAGTGTTCACCACCCTTTTGTACTTTTCCGGTAAATTGGAACCATTAGGTTGTCGGGCGCTTCAATCGGCTGAATAGGGAAACCTGCTTGTTCGCTAGCAAAGAATCGCTTTTGGAACCAAAGCGCCACGTTCACGAGCCCAATGAGCGCAGGCACCTCGACTAGAGGGCCAATGACTGCGGCGAAGGCTGCTCCAGAGTTGATTCCGAAAACCGCAATTGCGACGGCAATCGCTAACTCGAAATTATTGCTTGCGGCAGTAAATGAGAGAGTCGCAGTCTTCGAATAATCAGCTCCTGCCTTCTTACCCATAAAGAAGCTGACTAGAAACATCACCACGAAGTAGATGAGGAGCGGTATGGCGATCCGAACCACATCAAGCGGCAATCGCACGATCAGATTGCCTTTCAGACTGAACATCACAACGATCGTGAATAATAGCGCGATGAGCGTTAGCGGACTGATCTTAGGAATGAAGATACTGTGGTACCACTCTTTGCCTTTTGCCTTCACCAGAATGAGGCGCGTGAGCATTCCAGCGATGAAAGGAATGCCGAGATAAATAAAGACGCTTTCCGCAATTTGATCGATGCTGACTTGGACCACGCTCCCCGAGAGCCCAAACAGCGGAGGCAGCAATGTGATGAATATCCACGCGTAAACGCTGTAGAACAGAACTTGAAACACGCTGTTGAAAGCTACCAACCCGGCCGCATACTCAGAGTCACCCCGCGCCAGCTCGTTCCAGACAATCACCATTGCAATACACCGCGCGAGACCGATCATGATCAGGCCGACCATATACTCGGGATAGCTACGCAGGAAAATTATCGCGAGCGCAAACATCAAAATGGGACCGATGATCCAGTTTTGAAGGAGGGATAGACCGAGAACTCTCCAGTTACGGAAAACTTCGCCGAGGTTCTCGTAACGCACCTTTGCCAGCGGCGGGTACATCATCAATATCAATCCCACTGCTATCGGAATATTGGTAGTCCCAACCTGAAAACGATTTATGAAAGTCTCGACACTGCTGTTGGCGTAGCCCACGATTACGCCAACAGCCATCGCCGCAAATATCCAAAGCGTGAGATATCGATCCAGAAATGACAACCGTGCGCGATTCGTGGGCACACACTCTGCTGCCACATTGGTATAGCTTGGCTGATTCATAGTATTCAAGCCACTCGGCGTCGCTGTTCTAGAGCGTTCTTGCAGACGTGACACAGTATCTCCCTGGCTGCGATGGGAAGCGTCACGATCCGACCTAGGGGAACGGTAGTTGTGATGTCACGAGGTCGTTCGAAAACATGTTCATGACAAAGACCAGCGGAGCAGTTGTGACATAACCCTACTGCCAGCCGTTCTACCTTTCGTTGAGCGCACTCGTAGCAATTCATAGCGCCTCACTTCACTGCATATATCTTCACACTCGCCGCGTAGTCGTTAACGTTGTATCGACCGAGCAACTCCGAAAGCCCTTCTTGCGATTCCGAGGTTGAGCAACAACTCGCAACTGGGGCAGGTCCACAACAACTCGCACCCGTCGCTGCTAATGATTTCACTGTCGGAGTGCTTTCGGCCGGAGGCGAACAACAGCCCGATTGGTTTTCCAATTTGGCATATGCGTTTAGGTCTGCCGCAGAATCGACAACTTCAACATTTGAGAAACCCGCCTCGAGTAAGCCTCTCTTGTAATCCGCAATTGGAATGGCTCCGGCAATACAACCGGTATAGGCTGAAATGTCGTTCGCCAACTCCGCGGGCAATGCCTTCTTAAGCGCGATATCACTCACAGCCACGCGACCGCCCGGCTTAAGCACTCTGGCGATCTCCCGAAAGACCGCTGTTTTGTCCGAGGCGAGATTGATTACGCAATTGCTAATCACGCAATCAACTGAGTTGTCAGGTAGTGGCAACTTATCGATAGTTGCGAGATGAAACTCGACGTTTATGAATGGCTCACCGTTGTTGCCATGCTCAGCACTGCGTCGCGCGCGTTCGACCATCTCTAGAGTCATATCAATGCCGATGGCTCGACCGGTTGGCCCCACTTTAGCGGCGGCCAGGAAAACATCCAGCCCACCTCCGGAACCTAAGTCGACAACCGTTTCGCCCTCCCTCAGATTTGCCGTCGCCGTCGGATTGCCGCATGACAAGCCCATGTTCGCCTCAGCGGGAATTGATGCGAGCTCTTCAGGCGTATACCCGAATGCTTCCGCAACAGCGCGGACACCGTCCTGGTTGGACGATAAATCGCTTAATGCTACTGAGCTGTACTTCGATCGTACCGCTTGTTCAATATTCTCAGACATCTCAACCTCTCTCTGCCTAATCGTTTTCCTCTATTGGCTCAGACCAACAAGTTCCAAGCCCTCCCCGCCCCGCCTTACATACGCGGAGGCGAATATGCAACCGCAGTATCTACAACACCCGGACATATGTCAAGGCGAATATGTGTTAAGATAATTCGCGCGATGACTCAAAAGCCAAAAACATTCGATAAGGACCTGTTCTTTCGTGCCCTCGCAGACCGCACACGTCTGCGGATCCTGAACTTAATGAGGAGTAATGAAGTATGTGTCTGCTTCTTTGTAGAGGTTTTGAAAACACATCAGCCGAAGATCAGCCGGCATCTAGCTTATCTTCGGAAGGCAGGGATAGTGGGAGCGCGGAGAGAGGGGCCGTGGATGCACTACCGCATTGTCGAACCTGCGGATCCGGACGCCGCGCGAATTTTGCGGGACACTTTGGCGTGGCTCAGTAACGATCCGGAAATGCAGCGCGATGGTGAGCGACTAGTAAGAGTGTGTTGCGCGCCGCAGCTTCCCGTCAATATTCAAGGAGCCCCGAGGCCCATTAGCTTGGTTGCAGCAGGGGCGTGATGGCGGTTGGTCGATCGAGAAACGTTGCGAAGTTGGAGGTCAGAAACAACTCGATTACTGGAGAACGGCAGGTCAGCCCCAATGGTTTTTGAGGTAGATAAAACAGACAATGAGCCCAAGCACGCATATGGCCAACGAAAGTACGCGCACACCGTGGCTGTGCCAGCTTAGTGACGGTTGATCAACGCTAAAAACTGCGGTCGTGCCCTGCCCTGTGAGAAACGTTGCTTGTCCATCCGAGGTGCGCCAGCTGGGAAAGTAGCCGGAAGAGGTGCGCCAAAGTCGCAGCTTCTCAGTCGCAGAGGTCAACGTCGTCGCCTGTTCACTTATCGCAGTCACGACCGCTGATAGTTGCGGTGTCGTGATGCGTGTGTAACTAGCGAAGCCGCGGCTCTTCTCGTTGATCTGACTAGCCAACTGCGAACCGTCATCAAGAAGAATTACCCGCAACTTTCCCGGATCGTTGAGGAGTCGATCAAGCAAACTCTGTTGATTTGATGAAACAGCTGCCGGATCGATAATGACGATCGCACTCTGGAAATTCGAGATGTATTGCCAGGCATCGATCCCTTCAGAATTCGCCCAGAGCGGAAGAAGCTCTGGATGTCCGTCGAATGCCAGTTGTTCTCCGAGATTAAAGAGATCGAGGTCGGTTGGGTTTCGGTTCTTGGTGTTAGCTTTCATCCAGGCGAAGATCGGTTCGCTCGCCACTATCTGAAACTCATTCGAGCCGATCGACGCATTAGCAAACAAACTCCAGTCGTTTATGGTCCATATCAGGCGAACACCCGGAGAGGTGCTAAGAACTTCGACCTGACTTGGTGTCTTCACAAGAAAGTACGCAACATTCAGTTCAGTTGCTGCTAGCAACCGGTTTTCAAGTCTCACACTCTCGTCCGAAGATCTCTGCAACGCCAGGCCATTGAGTCCAAAAGTCTCTTTAGTAGACGAAAAGAGATTACTGACCGCAGTGGCATAAGGCGCCATGAGTGACTGTTCGCGGAAAATGGACCATAGAACAGGTCTGCCGTCGCGGGCGATTTCATGTGTCAGTGCACGTGAAAGCGCGAGTTCCCTGGTTCGATTCTCGGGCGAATTGAAGATCGCCTTCGGCTCAACAATTTCGATGAGCAGTTTGCCTGGCGGCAACTCTCTCACTGCGGCTCGTAATGCCTCGACTCGTTTTGCATTGTCTAGCGGTAAAGCTCCGATACCGAATCGCTGTATCGGGTGCAGCCATCCGAGAGCGAGCGTGCAAACTGTCAGGATTGTGTAGGCGGCCCCTCTCCTGTCACCCAGACTTTCGGTCAGAACTCGCGAAGCCATTTTCGTCAAAGGAATCGTGCAAAGTAGCAGTGCTCCAGCGAGTACGCGCGGTGGTTGAAACGGAACGTGTTTGAGAAAGTCGACAACTGGGCTTAAGGTGATGGCTGCGGTAATCAGAATTGTTGCGCAGAGGGACGTAAGGTATGGGCGACGTTTTTTTTCGCGCCAGCCTACATAGGCACAGAGCGGCCACACAACATTCAAAGAGCCGAGTGAGGTAAACAGGCCTGCCGAAGACAAGGGTTGTCCGACCGAGTATGAGTACCACCTCAAGAGCGGCACTAGCCAGATTCCACAAATCAAGAGTGGACCCGCTAACGGCAGCAACGTGACGGCTGTTCTCAATAACACAGGTGATTTGTTACGGGTCCAGCGAAGCTTCGTCAGAAACCACATCAACGCGTAAATCGCGACCAGCGGGAGAATGTGTGCATTGCTCGAGATTGTCGCAATCAGAAAAACGATCGCGCAAACTGAGGCCTTTACTGAACGGCCCGCACCCGGCAGGTAGGCTGCCCAAAGACAAAAGAAAACGAAACCCAGAGTTTGTGTGAACAGTCCTACTTCAAAGAGACCTAGAAGCCCGATTCCTGAAAGCGAAACGATATTCGATCCGCAGGCCGCAACGCCGGCTACGCCCGCAGCGATCGAAGCCTCGATTGCAGTAAGACCGACTTTCCGTCCTAACAACCACAGCGCCGTCGGAAGCGCAACGAAAGAAAGAGTCGTAAGTAGTTTTGCAGCAAGGGTAGCATCGATACCGACCGACATCAGTGTTGCGCCGGACCAGTAAAATAGTGGCGGGTAGAAGACGGGAAATGGCATACCCCCGAAGAGTTCGGGTATCCAGCCGTGCAGATTTGGATAGACGTGTCTAGCGTAGAGATGAAGAATAGCGACGTGACCGGAACCATCGGCGCCGGCAACGAGTGGGTTGGACCAAAACTTGTACAGATAGTTCCCGCTCAGCAAGAACCACCACAGATACAGCAGCGCCCAGGGAAGTTTGCGTGACAACTTGTGCCTGCTAGCGGGGCTCATTTCGCGATAGCACATCGAGCGTATCCATCACGACGGACGTTTCAGAGAGAATCTGGCGCGCCATCCGATCGCGCACAGATTTGTCGGCGTAAGATCCGGGCCAGACACGAATGACCGTACCATCGCTCCTGACCAGCAGATGTGAGGGCGTGGTCATTTTGAAGATCGGCTCCGGCGGTGGACCTGATGTCTTGTTCCAGATAAAGCTTGGCACTCCGAGATTGAGTCCGTCCGCGTACTTGAACGTGTCAGCATCCGGGGTCGGCGCGGTAAAGAACGACATGTAGTACTTCACGTTTCTGTTTGCGAGCTCGTCGCGCAAGTGAAGCAACTCGTCGTTTGCGATGCTGCACATCGGACATTCGGGACTGAGCGCCACAATCATGATGGGCCGGTTGTCGACGATGCCGGCCAGGGTTTTACCCTCTCGACTCTCGAGCCGCGCAAGGTCGACCCTGGTTCCGAGATCCGGGCCTCGCCAGTCGATCTCCGGTTTGCGCAGCATATTGAAATCAAATCCTTCAGTGAGAAAAGGCGAGGGCTTTGGCCGTAAGTAGACTCTGGCAGCGAAAGCAGCGGAGCCGAGCAAGACTATCGCACCGGCCACGAGGCCGATCGTCAGACGCGACTTTGACTTCGGTTGAACTTCTTCAGTCACTGTATTGTTGCCACTCTGGGTTTCGCTTGCGCACTTCTCATTCGTTGCAACGTGGCCTCCAGTAACTCGAGACGCAACTGTGCTCTCGTCTCGACGGATGCGACTGAAGAGACGCCTTCTTTGACAGTGAATTCGTCCATTTCCAACAATGATGCGGGCAGAGTCTTTGCGAGCTCGGTAGTGTTCAGTGTGTTGGGCTGGCCTTCTTTATCGTTTGCCTGCTGCGCGCGATTGAGCGATGCGATCGCTTCCTTAAATGCCGCATTCGCCTCTTCGGGCTGATATTTAACTGTCAACCGCAGCAGTCCGAAGTACCAACTGTATTTTTCAGATTCAGGCAGATTCGATTTGCGCAGGCTAATTCTGGCTTCGCTGAGAAATTGCAGCGCCGCGTTAGATTGATCGTTCTTCTTTGGCACGAAGCGATCGACGAATGCAGCCTTTGCAAAAGCCTGCAAGTCACTCGGGACGGCATTCAGAACGAGATTCATTTCGGGCAAACGTCCTTGCTTGTAGTGCTCGAGCGCAGCCAGAGCGGCCCAGTCCCAACGGTATGCATCCCAGGAAGTGCCCATGAATTCGCGCGATTCTTTGCTCATGCCGTCGAGTATTTTTAGTGCGAGGTCATAATCCTTTTTTTCTTTTGCCAGTGTCGCAGCTCGGAATTCGTAAACCGTGCGAACCTTTTCATCTTTTGCGTCAGCCGCGGCTTTCAAGAGAGCTTCGACGGTGTTGAGAGGTTGTTCGCTCGCTGCATCATCGATGCGTTGTTGCGCCAACGGAGATAATGACTGGCACTTGCTAATTGCCTGGCGCACAATGACTGCTTGTTGCGGTACGAGACGATCAAATTCACTCAATAGCGGAGCAATGAAAGCACCAACGCCCGTGCAAACTACACTCTGATTCTCAGCATTAATCGGATTAGCGTTCAAGTAAGCTACGTCGAGTTGCAGCAGTTCTGCGCGCAACGGATCGGGCGGCACTGCGATGTTAGCGCCGATGCCTCTCTGCGCTGGGAAACTAGCATCCGTAAGGGAGTTTAATAATTGGGGCGTCGGATTCTGATTGGCCAGAGCCAGGACCTGAGCCAGGAAGCCATCCGCGAGCCTTACGTCTCGCCGCCGCAAATTGAAAAGGAATGTGGCTACGTCGTTAGGCTGGCCTAGACGAAGGGCCGTCTGGGCTAGCTCCACCGCATGCTTTGGATCCTGGTCTACCAGTGCAACTGCGGCATTGAGCAGGCCATCGACGTTCTCTGCGCGTTCAGCATCAGTGATTGATTCAACGTCTTTGGTCAGAATGGTCAGTAATCGTTTGCTTTGTTTCTGATCGAGAGGGGAGACGATTTGCAGCAGCAGCCGCGCGGTTTCGAGACGTTGGCGGCGGTCGTCAGCATTCTCCTTGTTAGGCACACGTTCGACTATGTCGATCGCATTTCCGATCCAGATCGTGGCTTTGCGTGAATCGTCTCTCGACCAACGCTGTGCGAGTCGTGCCCAGAGTATCGCCCGCCGATTGGGAGTTAATTCCGTCGCATCCTTTAACAAATCATCGGTGATGGTCTGTGAGCGAATGCGCCACAACTCATATCCAGGATCTTTCTGCTGGACCATGGGTAGTGCTTGCGCCACAGCGAGGACGGATTGCGTCGCCAGTATCAATATGCAGAAAAAAACGAAACGCATTTTCATGAGGCTCGCAGTTACTTATCATTCAGCACTCCCGGCGGGAATTCTATCCCGCCGGGTTGATGCTTCTAAGGACTAACGGTACTAAAAGGACCGTGGTCGGCAGTTGAGAGGACTGGCGCACGATGCTCCAGATATTGTCGGATATTGATCGCAGATCTGGGTGGGGTCTGCGATCGATCTCGCATGGCAACCGAAGTTTCCACACCCGAACGGCGAGGGGCAGTAATAGTTACCCGAACCACCATACGATTGAGAAAAGGCTGTGTTAGTAAAACTGCCTGTGCGGTTGAACGCTCCAATCAGACCGCAGAATAGTACAAGCAGCAGTAGCAGCCGGCGGAGTTTCAGGGATCTACGAACTTTTTTCATGTGGCCTCCCTAGTGAGTCGGACTTGAGAAGGATGGTTTACAACCAGCCTGTGATGTTGTCGTTGAGTTAATGCAATTCGCCAGAGTGTCTTAAGGAAATGTTAGGGGGACACCCAGACTACCGACAGATACAGTTTCAGTGATGGTGAAGGAACTTCCTCCGTTCACTGGTTGCAAGAATGCGCGACCGGGAGGGTCGCAGAAGAAATGGGGAGAAGGCGTCGAGAGCTGCATTCTACGCTTGTAGGGGATCTTGTCAAGAGATAGTTTGTCACAATTCGATGGCGGTTCTGGAATAGCGTAGAACGGCTGAAAGTTGCCATTGCCTCGTATTGACAATGTGGTCCATGTGTGAAGGCAGTCTGACGTACCGACGTCTTGACAGCGAAGAACCGAAGTGTGCCGCTTACCTCTTCTTTTGGTATATGTAGTCGTACGTTGGCTTCTACCTTAAAGGAAACGTCTTTGAGGCGTTTTTTCTGGAGTCTTGTTTCTGAATATTTCTGTACTCACCAAACTTCTCTTTGTTCTTCTCACCCTTGCCTCCGTTAAGGCCCTGCATCAGAGCTACGCAGACCTGACTAGTTCGGCGTACTCAGCCAGGTATGAGCCCGCTGAATTCAATATCTGCCTTACCCCACGGCTCTGGTAAATATGGTCAGGACAACCAGCATTTCACTGATCACCCTGGGGACAGGCCCATGCCAGTTGATCCAAGTAATAGGACAATCACGTCCACCAGGCTTTTCGACGCGGCTTCTTTTGACTCTCGCTGTTTCACGTACTGTCGCCTGACTTGGAATTATTACAGACCTGGTGGTGGCAGACTTGCGGTGTGAGCTAAGCACTTCCCAAGCACAGAGATTAAAAGATTACTCGTTGCGCTCTCACATGCGTCCAGCGACAACCGGCCTCAGCCACTCTACGACTCATGAAACCAATTTAGCGAGTGACCTCGCTTCCGCTTTCTGTGATCGGTTGCGAAGTTTTAATCATCATCTCGGTGTTGAAGCCTTGTGCCGCCATTTTCTTTAGTAACTGCTGGTAGAGTGCCTCGTCCATCTGGTGCGACCTGCTCAATATCCAAAGGTATTTGCGACCAGGCTCGCCGACGACGGCATATTCATAGTTTGGGCCAAGATCCAGAATCCAATAATCACCATAGAAGGGCCAGAAGAAGGTGACCTTCAATTTAGCATTTGTTTTCTGATCAACAATCTTTGCCTTGCCTTTGGCGGTAGCATACTCACCGGAGACTTTACGGCACCGATTAACGACTTCTATTTTTCCGTCTGCACGCATCGTGTAGTCAGCCGTCACCATGCCGGCACATTTCTTTTGGAATCCATTCGGCAAGCGCGAGATCTCGTACCAGCGGCCGACGTAACGGGAAAGGTCGACTGATTGGACCACCTTGAGCTCGTCTTTTCGGCCTTCGAGTGCGACTGCTGCGAATGCCGTGAAAGTAAGTAACGTTATCAAGAAAATATTTGCGGGCATCAAATTCCCTTTATAAATCCGAAAATAGGTGCAAAAAACCCGAGGAGAAGAGAGTGGGAGGTCCTTTGCTGACCACCACCCCCCTCTCATCCCCCTTGCTCGAAACCTTTACGCGTTAGCCGCAACGGGCGGGATTAACACGGCGTCAATGATTACGAACCAATGAGCGAATTAAGCGATTTGAATCTACACCAAGCATGGTAATCGGTCAAGCCAGAGCGGAACTAAAGAGTGATCCTTGCGCGAAATGAGCGATTTTGTTATGTTTGTGGGTTAACGGGAAGGGAGCTCAATGGCCGCTGCTAATCTAACAACCAAGGACGTTGCCAGGCTGTTGCTCGTGAGCGAAGCGACGGTGAAGCGCTGGGCTGACGAGGGTCTGTTGCTTCCCCAGAAAACCGTAGGCGGTCACAGGCGATTTAGTATTCAGAGCGTCGCGCGATTGCGGCGCGAGCAAGGCATCGCGCCTGCTGCTCAGTCGCCGACGAAACGTGTCAGGAAAAAAACGCTTCCTGGCAGGTTGCCTTCGGCCGACAATTTTAGCGACGTGTTGTTGAGTGGTAATGAAGCGGAAGCTACAGCTCAACTCATTGATGCTTACCTGCAGAGCCATGCGCTCACCACACTCTTCGATACGACGATAACTAAGGCTATGCACCGCGTGGGCGATCTCTGGTTCAACGGAACGATAACGATAGCTGACGAACATTTGGCAACCCGGGTAATGCTTTGCGCGCTCCAGAAACTACGAAGCATCGTTGTGCCAAGACAGGCGACGGGTTTGAAGGCTGTAAGTTGTGGCATCGAAGGAGACTTGCATGAGCTGCCTATTCATCTGGCTGAGATAGTATTTGAAAGTGAAGGCTGGGATATCTCGAATCTTGGACCAAATACGCCGCTGTTTACGCTGCGCGATATGGTGGCCCAGAAAAAACCTGACCTTGTCTGTATCTCCGCAAGGTCCATTGTTGATTTGGATCGGGCCACGACAGAGTATGCACAATTACGCAGAATCATCGAAAAGATTAACGGCACAACGGTACTCGGGGGTGAGGCTTTCCGCGATTCAAATTTGCGACAGCGTTTTCCCGCCGAGTTCTACGCACAATCGTTCGAAGGGCTATCAACGTTTGTGAAAGAGCTGGCCAGGAAAAGATGACAAGAGAGAACCGTGATGACAGACTGATCTTGCTGACTGGCGCGACAGGCTATGTTGGCGGTCGTTTGTTGCGAGTACTGGAACACCATGGGCATCGCGTCCGCTGCCTTGCTCGACGACCTGAGTTTCTGAAACCGAAGGTGAGCGCCGGGACCGAAATCGTTGCCGGCGATGTGCTGGATCGGGCCAGCCTCGGCTCAGCACTGCGCGGCGTTAGCGTGGCTTACTACCTGGTCCACTCGATGGGTTCCGCAGGATCCTTTGAAGAAAACGATCGGCAGTCAGCGCGGAATTTCGGCGCGGCTGCAAAGGCGGAAGGCGTTGAGCTCATTATCTATCTGGGTGCGTTAGGGAACGATGGAGAGAGGCTGTCGCCGCATTTAAGAAGTCGGCAGGAGGTAGGTCAGATACTTCGTGCCTCGGGTGTGCCGGTACTCGAATTTCGGGCTTCCATCGTGATCGGCTCCGGGAGTCTTTCGTTTGAAATGATTCGTTCGCTCGTTGAGCGTCTGCCGGTAATGGTCACGCCCAAGTGGGTCTCAAGCCCAGCTCAGCCCATTGCGATTGATGACCTCCTTGCCTATCTAACAAAAGCGCTTTTCCTGCCCGTCACTGCAAATCGGATATTCGAGATTGGAGGAGCAGACCAGGTTTCTTACGCTGGGATCATGCGTGCATACGCTCGTCAACGCGGGATGCGCATTCGCATGATTCCAGTACCAGTGCTGACGCCGTTTTTATCGAGCCTGTGGTTGGGTCTGGTCACTCCTTTATATGCTCGCATTGGTCGCAAGCTTATTGAGAGTATCGTCCATTCCACGGTTGTACGTGACAAATCTGCGTTGGCGACGTTCGACATACGTCCGGTGGGAGTAGATGAGGCGGTTCGTAGAGCATTGGCGATGGAAGATAAGCAGTTTGCCGCCACCCGCTGGTCAGATGCCCTTTCATCGTCGGGCAACACCCATGTGTTTGGCGCCGTACAGTTTGGAACGCGACTTGTAGACACAAGAACAGCGCACGTAGAACGATCGCCTGAGGTTGCCTTCACGCCAATCGAACGAATTGGCGGCGACAGCGGTTGGTATGCCTGGAACTGGTTGTGGCGAGTGCGTGGGTTTGTCGATCTGGTTTTGGGTGGCGTAGGTGTCAGGCGCGGACGCTCTGATACTGATGTCATACGAGTCGGCGACACGATCGACTTTTGGCGAGTAGAGAGGTTTGAGCCGAATCATTTGCTTCGTCTCGTCGCTGAGATGAAACTACCCGGCAGGGCTTGGTTGGAATTTGAGGTAACCGGCGACGACTCTGCTTCAACGATTCGGCAGACAGCAATTTTTGACCCAGTAGGATTATTCGGGCGACTGTATTGGTATGCGCTGTACCCCTTCCATCAATTAATATTCGGCGGCATGCTGCGACGGATCGTGGTCGCTGCATTACACGCACCTGAAACAGCAACTTGATACCCAATGAAGTTACCGCCGAAACTTCCCCCCACCTACATGAAAGACGCTGCTTTTCAGAATTGAACCTGCTGAAGTATTCTCTGCGATCGAGTGAACTGTATGAGACTCTGTTCCATTCTCGCCACTTTCCTCGCCGCGATCATGGCAACCTTTACGCCGCACTCAATCAGCACAATCCAAAGGAACCGAGAGTCGAAGCCGAGTGAGAGCCATATCAAAGTTGATAGCACATCGCTATATGTGCGTGTGATCGGGAAAGGAAAGCCCGTCATCGTCCTCCATGGTGGGCCCGATTTCGACCACAGTTACCTTCTTCCCGACCTTGACAAACTGAAAGATGCCTTCCGCCTTATTTACTACGATCAGCGGGGGCGTGGAAAGTCTGCGGAAAACGTCAGGCCGGAGGATGTTACGCTTCGTTCGGACCTGGATGATCTCGATCGTGTCAGGCAGCATTTTCGGCTGAACTCTGCAGTCTTGCTAGGACACTCCTGGGGCACGGTGCTGGCGCTTGAGTACGCCTTACGACACCCCGCACGCGTGTCTCATCTAATCCTGATGAATCCCGCACCGGCGTCGGCGGCCGACCTCGCGGCATTCCGCAAGACATACCTGGAGAAAATCGGTCCCGATATGGATCGACAGCGGGAAATCGTTGCGAGCGCGGCCTATCAAGCAGGAGACCCTGAGGCGGTTATTGCGCGGTATCGCATCCATTTCAAACCATCGTTGGCACGCGCTGATGATTACGAGAGATTGATGGCGACGATGCAGGCGGCGTTCAGGCGTCAGGGGAGCGAGGGCATCGTTAAGGCACGGGCGGTCGAAGATCGGCTTATGCGCGACACCTGGGAGATTCCTGGTTACGATTTGGCGCCTAAACTACGGAGCGTGGGCATCCCGACACTCGTTATCGCAGGCGACCACGACTTTTTTCCCATCGCCGTCGCGGCGCATATCGCAGAGGCTCTTCCAAATGGCAAGTTGGTGACAATGAAGAATTGTGGGCACTTCGCGTATCTTGAGTGCCCTGGTGAAGTTCGCAACGCCATTCGTCGGTTTCTTCAAGCTCCCTAGGAATTGAGCTTTGATGTCCGATACGCTTTAGCTTGTCTTTGCCGTGTCCTTTGATCTATCGCGACAATGTCTAAAACCGCTCCGGCTTAACACGGGAAGCATCGAACCTCACCCGCGAAGAAGAAAGTAGGCCTTCGAGCGCAGGAACTCTTCGCCATCTCGTCCAACTCCCTGTAGCGTATACATAGGTTGAGTCAGAGTTGTTGTAAGAATTTTGATTGTATTTTAAAGAGAATGGCTCGAGGTCCAAATATCGTTTTGAGACGGCAACGTCATACTGGTGCTGGCCGTTTAGTGGTCCACTTGGGAAAGTAGCGGATTTTCACCCCGAAGCTGTCCAACATGCGCGGCATAATAAAGAAGGCGCCGCGCACCTGAATAATGAGACACGACACCCTTTAAACGGGCGGCGTGTGGGCGATTGTCGTTCCAGACTCGGCGTGTATTTCATTTGTCACGGTGACCGGTGAATCCCCCGGTCGCCAGGGCCGGTAAACAACCGCTTCAGGATGGTCACGTACAAATGATTGTGCGATGTAGCAATCCCAACAGACCGGCTGGTAACGATCCAGCACGTTCTGTAGATCGTTGATGGATACTTCGCTCCACTCCAGCAGTTTTCCATCCGGGCTTTGCAAGGCCGGCTTGTGATCCAGCAACTCAATCTGAGGAAAGCGTTTGCCGCAATAGAGGCAGGCTTGAAACTCATACCATCTCATCAGGACTCCGCGAACCAGACACTCTGGCGGACCCACGTCTAGTTGCGTCAGACAAGTCTGGCCGCAGTGCTGAAACAGTGGCCAGCGTCCACAGTTTTGCAGGCGGATATCCGTCTGGCCGAACGCCGAAGTTAACGCGGCGTGCATCGCGTCGATCTCGACGATCACCGCCTCACCGTTATCCGGACAGGTGATCAAGCGCGAGTCTCGATAACGGATGTACGAGCGAACGAAATAACGGATTGCGAAGAAGAGACCTGTTGCCATTAGAACAGCGGCTACCACATAGACAACAAACATCATGATGCACCTCCTCCTGGAATCAGACTTGGGCAACCGATATGCCGGGATAGAATCAGTGGATTTCACTGGAAGCGGCGAGTTGGGCGCTGAATTAGCGGAAAGTTACTCATGGATTTGCGGGAAACCGCGCAATCCTAAATTCCCCAGCCTCGGAAATACGACTTCAAGGTTTCAGATGAATCCGCAAGCGGGTCTTGTGGCGCTTGTGTTCGCTGGAATATCACTTGCTCTTGAACAACTATGAATTCAAACGGACGACAAGGATATCTTTACGATCCCAGGTTAGTTGGAGCCCGATGAAATACGTAACAGCCGAAGACGCCGTCGCGATTATCAAATCCGGTGATCGCGTTTTCATTCACACCGCCGCCGCTGCGCCGCAGCAACTAATCAAAGCGATGACTGCCCGCGCGCCCGACTTACGCTCAGTCGAGGTTATCCACCTGCACACCGAAGGTGAGGCGCCTTATGCCAGGCCCGAATATGCGCGGAGCTTTCGCACCCATTGTCTGTTCATCGGGCCGAACCTGAGAACGGCGGTCGCCACGGGCGAGGCGGACTACATACCAGTTTTTCTGAGCGAAGTTCCGGCGCTGTTTTGCAAGGGGATTCTGCCGGTGAACGTAGCCTTGATTCAGGTCTCGCCCCCCGACCGACACGGCTTTTGCTCGCTGGGCGTTTCCGTTGACGCGACGCGGGCGGCAGTCCACGTTGCTGATCGGGTTGTGGCGCAAGTCAATCCTCACATGCCGCGCACGCACGGCGACGGTGTGATTCATATCAGCAACATCGATTATGCCGTTGAAGTCTCCGATCAACTGCCTGCGTTGGCCGCGCACCAATTGACCGAAGCTGAGTTAGCCATCGGTCAAGCCTGCGCGGACCTGGTAGAAAATGGCGCGACTTTGCAAACAGGAATCGGCGCCATTCCCACTGCGGTTTTGGCGGCGCTGGACCAACACCAGGACCTGGGAATGCACAGCGAGATGTTTTCTGACGGCGTTATAGACCTGGTTGAGAAGGGAGTACTCAACGGAGAGAAGAAACGAATCCATCCGGGCAAGATCGTCAGCAGCTTCGTCATGGGATCGCGCCGGCTCTACGACTTTGTCGACGACAACCCAAATGTCGCCATGCTCGATGTGGCCTACGTCAACGATACGGCAGTCATTCGCCGCAACCCGAAAGTAACGGCCATCAACAGCGCGATCGAGGTTGACCTGACTGGTCAGGTATGCGCCGATTCGATCGGCACGAGTCTGTATTCGGGTGTCGGCGGGCAGATGGATTTTATGCGCGGCGCGTCGCTCTCCGTGGGTGGCAAACCGATCATCGCCCTGCCTTCGGTAACAAGCCGTGGCGAGTCGCGGATCGTGGCCATGTTGAAGCCCGGTGCTGGAGTGGTTACAACGAGGGCCCACGTTCACTACGTAGTGACCGAACATGGCGTCGCAAATCTTTACGGCAGAAACCTGCGCCAGCGTGCGAAGGCTTTGATTGGCATTGCCCATCCTAACCACCGAGAGAGTCTTGAGCGAGAAGCCTTCGCGCGCTTCAAGACGTTGTATGACTGAACCCACACCTGCTCGTCTCTGTTGCACAGAGAAATCAGACTTTGAGGATCGGCGTTGAGTTATTTCCCGCAACCGGTGCGCCTTTTTCCGGCCACCGACGGCATCCGGTGTAGCGTTCGCCGCGGTCAACTCCCGCAAAAATGTGATGCCTGTGCTTAAACCTCCGCCCTCGGACACCGCGCGTGCAGGTGGCGTTCGCGGGCACAGCAGTTGCTCGATGCGTGGTCATGAGCGCGGGCAGCATCGCCGCGAATGCCTGCTGGTCTAAGCGGAGGCGTCTAAACGAAATGCCAAACGAAAGCAAAGAAAAGATAGACCGCGGCTGGGTGGAGGTACACGACGAGGAATGCAAGGGCTGCGGGCTGTGTGTCGAGGCCTGTCCCGTCTGTGGCATGAGACTGAGTGAACGTCTGAACGGGCGCGGTTACCACTTCGGTGAATATGAGGGCCACGGCTGCACAGGGTGCGGCGTATGTTTCTACGCCTGCCCCGAGCCGGGCGCGATCACCGTTTTCAAACTGGAGAAATAATTTGCCCTCGGCCCGCGCCCTCGTACTTGTTGGGCGCACCGCCGGGGGAGGCGCCCGGTGGCCGGGCGGATCCAGCCTATGAGGTTTATCAGATGGCGAAAGAGTTAATCAAAGGCAACGAGGCCGTGGTTAAGGCGGCGCTACTCGCGGGTTGCCGCTCGTTCTACGGCTATCCGATCACGCCTGCCAGCGAGATCGCGGAAGCCGCGGCCAAGTACTTCCCGCTCGCCGGTGGCACCTTCCTCCAGGCCGAAAGCGAGGTCGCGTCGATTAATATGGTCTACGGGGCGGCGGCGGTGGGCGAGCGCACGATGACCGCCTCCTCGGGACCCGGGCTCAGTCTCATGCAAGAGGGCATCTCGTATCTCGCCGGTTCAGAGTTGCCCTGCGTAATTGTGGATATCACGCGCGGCGGCCCCGGCCTCGGCAACATTGCGCCAGAGCAGAGCGACTACCACCAGATTGTAAAGGGTGGAGGACACGGCAACTACCACACGATCGTCCTCGCGCCCAACTCCTGCCAGGAGATGTGCGATCTCACCATCCTGGCGTTCGAGCTGGCGGACCGCTTCCGTAACCCGGCCATTGTTCTCGCCGACGGTTTCATCGGACAGATGATGGAGCCGGTCGAATTCCCGTTGGCGACTGCGCCAGCGGCGCCAAAACCCTGGGCCGTGCGCGGCGACGCGGAGACGCGGCACAACCTTATCACCTCCATCTATATGTCGCCGGAGGAGCTGGAGCAGCATGTGCTCGGCCTCGAAGCAAAGTATGCGACCGCAAACCCCGGGAAGGAGATGTACGAGAAGTATCGGACAGAGGACGCTGACGTCGTCGTTATTGGCTACGGCATTGTGTCGCGCCTGCTCAGGGCGGCGGTCGATCAGGCGCGCGCGCGCGGGCTCAAGGTGGGACTGTTCCGCCCCATCACGCTCTGGCCGTTCCCGGCGCGAGAGATTGCGGTCCTGGCCCAGTGGGTCGAGACGTTCCTAACAGTTGAGTTGAGCAACGGCCAAATGGTTGAAGACGTGCGACTCGCAGTGGCTGGGGAACGACCCGTCCGTTTCTATTCACGCGTCGGCGGCATGGTGCCAACGGCCGAGGAGCTTCTGGCACAAATCATAAAAGCGAGCGAGGAGAAAGATGTACGCGAAAGCCTTTCAAAGACCAAGGAGTTTCTATGGGCAGTTTGAGCGCAAGCCCGGCGACCACCTGACTACGCATTACTGCCCGGGCTGCGGCCACGGCAACATCCATAAGATGATTGCCGAGGCGATTGACGACTTAGGCGCGCAGGACCGAACCGTCTTCGTCAGCCCCGTCGGCTGTTCCGTCTTCGCCTACTACTACTTTGACGTCGGCAACCTCCAGGTCGCACACGGACGCGCGCCCGCGGTGGCAACTGCCGTCAAGCGCGCGCTACCCGATAGCCTCGTAATCAGCTACCAGGGCGACGGCGACCTCGGAGCCATCGGCGGCAACGAGATTTTGCAAGCCGCCAACCGCGGAGAGGATTTCACCGTCATCTTTATCAACAACGCCATATATGGCATGACCGGCGGGCAGATGGCGCCGACTTCGCTCATCGGCCAGAAGACCTCGACCTCGCCCATGGGCCGCGAGTCAGGCAATGACGGCTTTCCCCTGCGCGTTAGCGAGTTGCTCTCTAGTCTTGAAGGCCCAACGTACATCGAGCGGGTCGCGCTCTATGACAACAAGACTCGCGCGAAGGCACGAAACGCGATTCGAAAGGCTCTGAAGAATCAAATCGAAGGTCGAGGCTTCTCGTTCGTGGAAGTACTCTCGCCGTGTCCAACGGGCTGGGGCCTTACACCCGTCGACTCGTGCAAATGGATTGAGCAGAACCTCATCCCCTATTTCCCGCTCGGTGTTCTCAAAGACAAATCGGCCGAGCGCGAGCACCGTACGCACCGGCGGCACACCGTGCCGTTGGAAGAGTTGCCGGCGATTCTCGGGTTGAGCCGGAATGGGACGCAAAAGTCGAAGAGTCGAGAGCGTATGGGCGCGTCTATTCCGTGCGGCGACCAGCGCCTTAAGATAGCGGGCTTTGGTGGCCAGGGATTACTCTTCCTGGGCCGCCTTCTTGCCGAGGCAGGGATGCGACAGGGTTTCCACGTCTCGTGGCTACCCTCGTATGGGCCCGAGATGCGCGGCGGCACGGCTAACTGTCATGTCAACATTTCGACCGCACACATCGGCTCGCCGCTCGTCTCCGCCCCGACCGTGCTCATCGCCATGAACAAACCTTCGCTTGACAAGTTCGCGCCGGAGGTAGTTAGCGGCGGGCTCATCATCTACGATTCCTCGCTGATTAACCAGCCACCGATTTGGGGTGAGATAGAAGTCCTCGCGCTGCCTGCGACCGAAATGGCCGACCGGATAGGTAGCGCCAAGTCCGCGAACATGGTGGCTCTGGGCGCGCTCATCGGGAAGACCAACCTGCTGGACAAAGACGCGGTGATCGAAGTCGTGCGAGCGATGACGAAGAAGGCTGAGCTACTTGAACTCAACCTCCGCGCTGTCGAGGCTGGCTTCCAATTCGCGTGCGGGAACGCGACTGACGATTGTCTCTGGGGAGTCTGAGGCATTCGCAAGGAGGACAAATGGTTTGGATAAGTCGAACAATGAACACGCCGCCCGGAACTGAACCTGTTCCCGGTGCAATGTGCGAGACACAGATGATCGGCAAGATGGGTTCGACCCGAGGAACAATTGTTGAGACAGAGTCCTGTTATTGCCCGTATTGCCGCAATCTTGTTAGCGCGGCTCAGCCGAGGAACATTAGCCCGCTGGCTGCGATTGATCTCTACAGTTTTCCGGATGAAACGGACGGACTGCGCGCGGCTGACCGTCAACATTGAGCTCTAACGCGACGTCGGCAATTGGGTGTAGCGGGTAATCATCACCAAGCCTGTAGGCAGACCGTGAGACGATTGTTACTTAACAGCGCAACTTCCGGCCCGTTAATAAAATGAGCAGAGGTGAATCTTATCTAATCCTGGGTGGCGGCGGGATGATTGGCGTGCAGGTCGTGCACGAGATTGCCCGTGAGTTGCACCCCCGCGCGGTGGTCATTTGCTCGCGCGAACTGACCGAAGTCGAGACCATCATCGAGCACTGCCGCAGCGAGTTTCCCGGCGTTGCGTTCGCCGGTTTTGGCGGTGATGTGTTTCTCCGTGCTGAGTGGAACGCCGACGATGAGCACCGCCGGCTCACCAGATCGCAGTTGATGGAGTCCGTCGAATCGCGCGCCGCGATGTTTGACGATGTGTTCCACGACTTCGAAGCGGCTTACTCGCGCTCACAACTCGCGCAGCTCATTCTCGAACACAAACCAGACGTTGTCGTCGACAGCATCAACACAGCGACGGCGATTAGTTATCAGGATGTTTACACGGCCTCTGAAATTGCCAAAGGCAGTTTCGACGCATTGAAAAACAAGATCGTCGGACACGAGCCAGTTGATCCGGCGGAGTCCGCGCACTTGAGCGCGCTGGCGGGCAGAGATTTGGAAGCGCTCTTAATCTCGCAGTCCATTCCGCAGCTTATTCGCCACGTCCTCATCATGCAGCGCGCGATGACTGAAGCGGGAACTCGACTCTACCTTAAGATCGGCACGACGGGTACGGGCGGCATGGGGCTCAACATTCCTTACACCCATTCTGAAGACAAGCCATCAGCGCGACTGATGACAAAGACGGCGCTCGCTTTCGCCCACACCGGATTGATGTTCCTGATGGCCCGCACACCCGCAGGCCCGATCGTCAAGGAACTAAAACCGGCCGCGATGGTCGGCTATAGCGATATCAGTCGCCGGATCATATGCGAACGCGCCAAACAGGGTGGTCCACTGCATCTGTTCGCCAGCCGCCGCGCGCCGCTGGGCGAGACCCTTGTGTTACGCGAGAGTGAGGATGCCTACGAACGCCTGGCGCCGATGCGCATGGTTGTGGTGGACACGGGCGAGAATGGACTTTTCACGAGGGGAGAGTTCGAAACCATTACCCACATGGGCCAAATGGAATTCATCACCCCCGAAGAGATCGCGCGTCAGGCGGTGCTCGAGATCAAAGGGAGCAACACCGGTTACGACGTTATCGCCGCCGTCGACAGCACCGTGATGAACCCAACATACCGAGCCGGCAACCTGAGACATCTGGCGCTGGAACGGGCCGACGATCTGGAACGCCAGTTCGCGAGTGAGGGCGACTCGCCTTCAGTGGCGCTTGGTTGGTTGGGACCACCTGAGATCGGAAAACTCCTCTGGGAAGCTCATCTCTTGAAAACGCGTTTTGGCACTTTGAGAAATGTTCTGGCCCAGACCCCTCAGGCAGTGGCGTCGGAAATTTTCTCGCTGGTTGAGCGCGACTCCAATCTTCGACACACAATCAACTCGGTCGGCTTGCCCATCCTCACACCCGATGCGCAGGCGTTGATCCGCGGACCCTACATCCGCATCCCCGAAATTCCCGGAGCGAACAGCGTCAAGCTAACCGCGGAAGGCGTGGACAAATGGGCCACGAAGGGCTGGGTTGATCTGCGTCCGCAGAACTTCGAGCGCTGGCGCGAACGCTTCTCGATCATGTCACGCCGGCCCGAGCGGCTGGACGAGCAGGGTTCCGCCGGCGTCAAGCGCGAGGCTTACCCTTACCATGACATACGCGTCGGCGCGGTAGCAGCCTGGATATTCAATAACGAGATTCTCGGTTACCGGATCAAGTGAGTCAGGATCCGGTCCGGGTCTTCACTTCACAGAAGATGTCGAAGAGACGCAGCCCTCGATCGGCGGTCCTGAACGTCGGGATGCCCGCACCTTCGAGCCGGGCGGCCATCGGGTCATAAAGTATTCCTGCATCGACAACGGCTACCCAGGGCTTTGCGATTTTGTCATTGAGACGCAACAGCCGCTGCACTACCGAGTCTTCACGATCGATATCTTCATGATGGCGCTCGTCGTGCGCCAGCGTGTTCAAGGCGGGCGTCATCGGGACGCAGCCCACAATTCCTACGTCAACACTTTCGTCTTCCATTACTGCCAGCACGACCTCCTCGTAGGCAGCGTCGTCCGCCATCGGTGTCAGGTCGAATGGGTTATGAGCGTCAACGATCTGGTCAATGCGGCAGCGCTCTAAGATCGCTCGCAGGCGTTGCGTGGTTCGTTCGCTGAATGTTGGTAGGGTGAAATTGCGAAGGTTGTCGGCGAACGCGACGCACTCGAAGCCGGCGTTGGAGATTGCGCCAAGGCGCCGGCCCGCAACCTTCTTGCCCAACAAGAACGTGAAGAGCCGCGTCAGGTCTTCGAAGTCGGCGAGGCTTTCGGCTACGACCACACCGGCGTGTCTGGCCAGCGCGCGCGTGACTCGATAGTCTCCTGCGATAGAAGCAGTGTGGCTTGCAGACGCCTTTGCGCCCGCGGGCGTGCGGCCGGCGCGGTAGAGCACAACCGTCTTACCACTGGCAGAGATCTCTTCAGCGGCTTTCAGGAACTTTACACCGTCCCGCGGCGCAAAACCTTCCACGTAGACAGCGAACACTGCAACCTCGGCGTCAGCTTTCAGATAGTCCAGGTAATCGCCCACGGTCAGGTCCATCTGATTTCCCAGCGTGATGTTGTACTTCGGATCTATGCCCGCGAGTCTATCCGCCTTAGCAAGGCCAAAGGCGCCACTCTGCGAGATCAGCGCCACTGGAGACGGAACCATTGTTGAGACCGACCCATGAGATGTAGATAGCTTATGTTGCGGGATGAACATCGTGTCATAGCATCCCGGACGCGAACGTATGCCAAGACAGTTGCCCCCATTGATCAGCGGTCCGCGCCAGTCGGTCTTACGCGCGGCGGCGAGCGCTGCGTGCATTTGCGACGCGAGCAATTCGCTCCCACTTTTTTCCTCGAGCCCGCCGGGAATTACCACGATGCTCTCAGCTTTGCGCGTCTCGATGACTTGCGCCACAGTTTCCGGCGCCTGACCTGCCGCCACACTGACAACTAAGAGGTCAACTCGCTCGGGCAGAGATGCTATGTCAGCGTAACAACGGCAACCTTCCAGACTCTCCGTTCCTGGCTTAACTATGTAGAGCCGGGTGCGGTCAAACCCTTCGCGCAGCAGATTGTTGACAATCACGTGGCCGGGATTGAGTTTTTCCGAAACGCCGATAACGGCGGCTGAACGCGGCTCAAGCAGGTATTTGATCTTCTCAATGGGACGAAGGGCGCCGGAGACTTCCGGAGCGCGAGCGAGTTTGACAAGGACATCGAGCGCGACCAAATGACCGCCGGCAATGACCAGCGGATTGATTTCAAACTCGCTGATTAGGTGTCCGAACTCGCGCCCGAGCCAAAGTAGTCTATTCGTCGCGGCGGTGATCTGGTCCAGAGGTAGACGTGGCTTTTGACCTCTGGGCGGGTTGGTGATAAGCCGGATGATTGCTGTTTCGCAAAGTGTTGGCCCAACCGCTTCGGCCCTGGTGAGCTCCGGCGAGAGGATTGCCACATCGCGGCCCGGCTTGAAATTCGCAGCCAGGAACTCTGTGTAGATGCCTCCTGCACCTACGGTGACTATGGGACCAAAGTCGTCCGTGCGGCGCAGACCCAGCAGGAGTTCTCCTCCGAGCGCGGCGTCGTAAGTGACGAACTGGTTGACAGTGAAACCTGCCAGATTGTTTCCACGCAGTCGGACGGCCATCGCTTCAATCGTTGAAGCAATCGCTTCGCGTTCGTTTGCGACGGTCGCAACTCCACCTACGTCGCTCTTGTGCATAATGTCTGGCGAGACGACCTTGACGACGAGTTTGTTACCGCTGAATGAGCTCCAATCGGCGACACGGGCCTCCTGCGCGCTCCGGACGAATCTGCTCGGGCACGTATTGAAGCCCAGTGCCCTGAGGATTTCGAACCCATCAGTTTCGAGCAGGATGCTGGCGCGCCGCTCGTAGGCCGCACTCAGAATTCCTGCAATCCTCTTTTCATCAAACAAGGTCGGCTGCCTCTCGCCCGGCGCGGAAGGCTTTGATATTGGCCTCGACTGCGCGCTCACCTTTGCTGCCAAAACTCTTCTGAATGAACCGCTCGATCGTTTCCGGTTGGATAGGCAGCAGTGGTGATGCCGCGCCGACCATGACCATGTTCGTCGCGCGAGTCGAACCCGAGCGACGCGCGATTTCTTCCCCATCAACGAGAACGCTGTGCGGTAGTTCGCGAATTGTTTCCAGCAGAGTGTTTAGTTTAGGGTAATCGGGGATGTTAACTACGGGGTTAGTCGAGCTGACCAGTGTGCCGTCCGGCGAGAGATAATCCAGATAGCGCAATCCTTCGAGTGGCTCGATGCTCAGGATCATTGAAGCCGTGCCGCGCGCTATGAGATCGCTGGCGATGGGTTGGTCCGATAGTCTGAGGTTGGTGACTACTCCGCCGCCGCGCTGTGACATGCCATGAACCTCGGACTGCCTGACCGAGAGTCCCTCGCTCATGGCCGCAGACGCGATGATACTTGAAACAGACAGCGTGCCCTGACCGCCAACTCCGGCTACGATGATGTCGCATTTCATATTTGCACCTCTACTGCCTCACGCACCGACGCTGTCGTTTGGGCCTTTTCCTTCCTTTTCTTCCGCAACGTTTCAACGCACTCACGCACCATGACGATTACCGACAGTCCTTTGTGCGCAATCTCAGCGCGAAAGATTTCCGCGTTTTTGCTTTCGTGTCTTGGATGAGCGTTGAGTACTTGAAAGTGTTCGGGCTGGACCCCGAGTGCGAGAATCAATTTCTCGAGACGCGAAGAAGGCATAATGGTGGGCTGGCCACCGGTCATCGCGACGGTCTCGTTGTCGAGGATGATGAGGGTCATGTCGGTGTCGGCCGCGACCGCGTCCATTAAGCTCGTGACGCCCGAGTGCAGGAAGGTGCTGTCACCGATCACTGCCACCGCGGGCCGCAGGCCCGCTTCCGATGCGCCTTTCGCCATGCCGACGGAAGCGCCCATGCAGACGCAGGACTGTATTGCGCAATAGGGCGGGAGTGCACCGAGCGTATAACAACCGATGTCGGAGGTCACTGCGGCGTTAGGGAATTGTTCGAGTGCCGTGTTCAGCGCGTGAAAGCTGTCGCCGTGCGGACACCCCGCACAGAGTTGTGGCGGTCGCGCGGGCAGCGTCATCGCAGTAACCGCGAGCCCCTTGCGGAGCGCGAGTCCGAGCGCAGCGCGAACAATGTCCGGTGTCAACTCACCATCGGGCGGAATGTGGCCCGACTGTCTGCCTTGAATCTCGGCACGCGGCGAAACGATCCCGCGCAACTGTCTTTCAAGAAAAGGTTGGCCCTCTTCCAACACCAGCACTCGCTCGACATGTCCTGCGAGTTGTCTGATCTTTTCGACCGGCAGCGGATAGGCGCCAACGTGGAGGTGCGAAGGTGCGACCCGGAGGTCGTCGACGTTCTCGAGAAAATAGTTTCGCGCGAGGCCGGTAGTAATCACTCCGAGTGCGCGATCATGATCATTGAGCTTGAGCGAATTGTGATCACAGGTTTCGGACCAGGAGAGGAAATCTACCTGCCGCTCAATAAGCGAGCGCCAGCGGCGGCGCGCGTTCGCGGGGAGGAGCGTCCACGCTGTCGAGTCGGCGGGTTTGCTTATTGGATTCTCGGGACGCGCAGCGAGCAAACGAACCACGCTGCGGCTATGTGCCAGTCGCGTTACGAGCCGGATCATCACCGGGATGTGGAACTGCTCAGAAAGATCGAACGCTTCGCGCGTCATCTGGTAAGCCTCCTGCTGGTTGGCAGGTTCGAGGCAGATGATGCGCGCGAAGTCGGCGTAGAAGCGACTGTCCTGCTCGTTCTGCGAGCTGTGCATTCCCGGATCGTCAGCGACAACCAGCACCAGACCGCCACTGATCGCTACGAGTGCAGAGTTGAGAACGGATCTGCAGCAACGTTCAGACCGACATGCTTCATTGCAACCAGCGCGCGACGGCCCGCGAAGGAAACGCCCAGCGCTTCCTCGTATGCAGTCTTTTCATTGCTGCACCAGGCGGCGTGTGGTCCACCGTGTTCGCGGGCGTAGACCAGCAGGTATTCGAGCAGCTCGGTCGAGGGGGTGCCGGGGTAGGCGTAGGCGGCTGTGAGCCCCGCGTGCACCGCCCCGAGCGCAACGGCCTCGTCGCCGAGTAGTACTCTGTCCGTCATTGGTTCTCCTCCACGACGCCGGTTTGCGTGCTGTTTGATCCGACAGCAATCACCGTTCCTGTTAAGTTGGTAGGAGTTTGGGCCGGAATATGTGAGGTAGAAACGCGCCGTTGCGGAAAAAGACCTACCCCGTTAGGCATCTTCCCTCAAAAGATGTTGTCCCGCGGTCATAGCAAACCACGCCGATGCCGAGCGCCAGCGTGATTATCGCGATAACAGTGAAACCCGCTTGCTTCAGTAAACTGCGAAGGCCATAGCGAATACTTGATTATTGAGTTCAAGACACGTCCCTCATACTAATCCTGGTTTCAGCCACTGAATCTTCTTCATAACCTCTGCTGTTATCGCCTCGCCTCGTCGCGCGCTCGGTAGTTCTGGGAGATTCGCAAAGCGGGCGCCGCGTTGTATTAAACCCCTTAAAATGCTCTGCACCCTTCCGGCGCAGCGCAGGCGTAAATCCATTTTTGATTTTGGCGATGAAGATTAAATTGTCGTCTTCATAATAGCCAGCGAGTAGATAATCGAAAATCACTGAACCTGGCTTGTAGCCGCCGGGCATTTCTGCGTCCAGCAGCAGTAGAGCTGTTGCCGTGAGTTGTGACATCAACTCGTCGCCTACCCTGAACACCATGTTTTTATTCGAGAGATGCCACGATTTCGCAACCCACGGCGGGCCGAGCAGCAGAAGAATGTCACATCCCCTTCCCTTGAAGTCACAACCCCTGGCTTTTCCGACGAATCTGGAGGTCTGTGAGCATGAAGTCTCGCCTACTCGCTATTGCAATCGCTTGTTTAGTTCTACTAGCGGTGCTCGTGTTACTGCCCGCAACTCAAAACAAGGTCTTGGCCGATAACAACGCGTTCACGTTTCAGGGGCAGTACACGGCTCCTGCCTGCGGACCTCGACACGACTTCACGATTGGGCCGAACACCCGAACGATCGACGTCGTCGCCTCGACCGTTCCCGTGAACGACATCGTTCTGAAGTTGTACTACGGAGGTCAGGTCATCTCTGAGCAGGATACGGGCACAAGCCCCGAACCCATTCACTACGCACCCGGCAGTAATCTCGCGCCGGGCACGTATCAGGTGGAAGTCTGTCCGTTTGGTGGGCAAGCGGTGCTGACGCCCTCGGACTATGCTGGTGTAGTTATCGTTACTGAGGCGCCGGTTCCCGGAACTAGTCCTCCAGCGACCAACCCCATAGTCTTGCCACCGGCGCCGATCGACTCCGGATCCGTCCCGCGCTACCAGAGCCACACGCCCACCGCTGCTCAGATCGAAGCCGGCATGACGAAGAACTCGCAGGACGAACCAAACATCGGCGTAAACTGGAGTAGCGGAGCAGTGATGTTGCAGGCACTGATGCAAACGCTGCGAGTGCAGTTTGATGATCAGGCGTGTCCGCAGACGCCGCCTACAACTTGGAAGGACGTAACACCTGTCACGTCGCAGGAAGGGTTCGATCCGATTCTCTTCACGGACCACGCGACAAATCGCACGTTTGTCACGCATCTACTGCTCGATCCTGCCGCGAACGCTTCATCTCTAACCGATAACGACGGAACCAACTGGATTCCTAGCCAGGGCGCAGGCTTTGGTTCGGGTTTCGATCACCAGACACTGGGAGGAGGTCCATTCCACGAGCCAGTTCCGCCGCTTCCGGGCTACAAGAATGCGGTCTATTACTGCTCACAGGAAGTTGCGTTCGCCAATTGTGCTTTGAGTATCGACGGTGGGCTGACCTTCGGGCCGGCCGTGCCGATCTATACCCTCGTGTCGCCCGATACCGCCACGGCGGGCCAGTGCGAAGGTCTTCACGGGCATGTGAAAGTCGGTCCCGACGGCACGGTGTATGTTCCCAACGCCGCCTGTGTTGGACCAGTCAACCCGAAAGAAAACGGCTTCGCTCTCTCTGAGGACAACGGAACCACATGGAAAGTGCGGACGATTCCCGGGACTGCCGGCGGCGGCAGTGATCCTTCGGTGGCGGTTGACGACGGCGGTCTCCTCTATCTCGGGTTCATGAACGAGGACAAATACCCGGCGGTAGCCGTTTCGGCCGACAAAGGGAAAACCTGGACCAACATGTACGACGTAGGTGCGATGGTAGGTGTCAAGAATGCGGTGTTTCCCGCGATGGTCGCCGGCAGTGCGGGCCGCGCTGCGATGGCCTTCTATGGCGCCACGCAGGAGGGTTCCGTCAACGATTTCAACTCCAAAGCTGTCTGGTACCTGTACGTCGCGCACACCTTCGACGGTGGGGCGCACTGGATCACCGTTAACGCTACGCCGAATGATCCTATCCAGCGGGGCGGAATTTTCCTGGGAGGAGGCTCGCAGATCCATCGCAATCTGCTCGACTTCTTCGGCGCAGACGTGGATCGGTTTGGTCGCATGACGGTTGGTTACGCCGACGGCTGCATCGGCGCCTGCGTCTCGTCCGGCGATGACGCTCGCGGAAATTCTTATACTGCGTATGGCAGTATCGCTCGTCAGACTGGTGGCCGGCGACTCTTCTTCGGCTCGGATCCGACCAGCGCAACAGTTCCCGGTGCGCCACTTCTGACGGTCGTGCGCAATGGCTCGATCAGCACGCTCACCTGGTCGCAATCGGAGAATGGCGGCTCGTCGATCACGGGTTACAACGTGTATCGAAGCACCGACGGGCCTGAGCAGTTAATCGCGACGCTCGGAGGCGACGCGCGGCGGTACATAGATAGCTCAGGCGATGCGACCAGCACTTACACGTATCGAGTGAGCGCGACGAATGCCGTTGGCACATCGTGCGGCACCAACGCCGTTATCGCCAAGCCAGTGGGCGGCTCCTGTGACCCGAATGGTCTACGAATTCTGGATGACGCATCCGGCGATCAGATTGGTGCACCGCTGGAAGGCGACATGGATATCCAGTGGGTGTCGATTGCTGAGCCATTCTTCGCCGACAGCTCACGCAAGTTGGTCTTCAAAATGAAAGTGGCGAGCCTTGCCTCGCTCAAGCCGAACCGCATGTGGCGCATACTGTGGAACTACCCGGATGCACCCGTGCCAGGAAATCCAACTTCCACTTCATTCGTTGGCCGTTACTACATCGGTATGAATGTGAATGGTGATGGAGTCGCCACGTTTGAATATGGTATCGCTCAAACTCTCAGCGCCGTGGTGATAAACGCTTCGCCGGCGGAGCGGTTTGGGCCTGCTGACCCCGAGAGCAATTTCAGTGCTGACGGAACTATCACACTGGTGATCTCAGCGGACAAGGTCGGTGGACCAAAGGCGGGCGATGTGATTGGCGCACTTGTGGCGCGCAGTTATCCAGTGGCCCAGGACGTCACGCTGCGCGGAGATAGTGCCTCCGACGTGGCCAGCCTCGGTAATACCTATGTCCTGGTTGGCAACGCCTTCTGCGGGTCTACGACCACATGTTTCGAAGCTGACGCAAAGCAGATCGCTTACTCGTCAGGCTGGCATCAGGTGTCGGATTCAGACGCGAGCGGTGGCCACTTCCGCGTCAACCCCAGCAAGAACGGCAACGGCTCACTGAAGCTCACCTTCGACGTGAACGCCGGACGGACCGGCGCACTGGTCTACAACTTCGCGAAGAGTACCAAGGGAGGCACGGCGGACGTGTACATCGACGGCGCGTTCAAGTCGCAGATTGCTTTCAATGCAAGTACGGGATCACTCAACGACCCGGTCTTCGGTTTCAACGCTCGCTTCGGTGGTCTGTCAGCGGGACCTCATACGTTCGAGTTGCGGAATGTGAGAGGAGCGGTTTACGTGGACGGTTTCTGTCTCGAGAGCGCGGCTTCGAGCGGCGCGCCAACGACGGGACCGCAATCAACTACGAGCGCGATTTCTGGACTGGCTGCGCTCGGCTCGATGGTCCAGTCTGTAAACGCTCCCGCCGGCACGCAGTCCCTCTCGGTTGTAGCCAGCGGCGATGGGCTACTGCGCGTGGTTCTCATCGATCCGGCTGGTCTAACTCTGGCGACCGCTGATGCGGTGAACGGCGTGGCGGTTCTCGATACTACGGTATCTCGAACCGGCGCGTACCAGGTTAAGGTAGTCAACGTGGGAACTAATCTCACGCAGACGTGGGTGGCGGCAACGCCGTACGGGGTGCGCTGATGTGCAGCTTGGTCCACATGCGCCCATTTGTTGTCCTCGGGATGCTTCTTTTGTTCGCGCTGGCGCAACGCACGGCCGCGCAACGCCACCGCGATCCGTGCCGGCTGCTCACCGATGCTGAGGTGCGCGCGGTTCAGGGGCACGCGCCGGCACAGAAAATCCCGAGCGAACAGCCGGCGGGATCGTTCCGGTTCACGCAATGTTTCTATCGAACACCGGAGTTGTCGAGTTCGGTGAGCGTTGCAGTGGGCATTCCGTTAACCGACAGCAAACGTTCTGGACCACGGGATTACTGGCAAGCGCAGTTCAAGCGCGAGGAGCGCGACGAGCGTGAAGAGTCTGACGAAAAGAAGCATGAGCCAAGGCGTCTGGTCCGATTAGGTGACGAGGCATTCTGGGTCGGAGATCCCTTTACCGGCGCACTTTACGTTTTAAGAGGCGAGATCTTCCTTCGAGTAAGTGTTGGTGGTTCCCCCGACCAGGCACAGAAGATCAAACGCGCCAGAACGCTTGCCCTTTACGCCTTGAAGCGCCTTGACACAGGTGGTTCCGCTGCTCGTAGCCGATAGCGCAAATGTAGGGGTGGCCCTCCGTGGCCACTCGTTGGTCAAAACTCGAGCATTTACTCCTGAACGGGTGGCCACGGAGGGCCACCCTTACATTTGCATTGAGGATTGAGGTAGGACCAGGAGAAAGACCAGCTTATATCATGTGTCTAGTACCAAACGAGGTGAATCTCACTACGTCAAGGAGCTGTTCTTCTCTGCCGGATGTTGGTTGTCAGGCAGCCTCTTATACTTATTCATATAAAATACACACCCGACGATATGGGTTAATTCACGCACACGTTGGTAGTGAAGTAGATTTCGATTCGATTTTTCGCCCAGGTTATTCCTGTGAGTATTAGGCCACCGACGAGTACGCTCAGAATAGATAGAATAGATAAAGGATAAGATGCGAATGAATAGCTTCAAATTAAGATCGAGCGTTTCGAGGGCTACAGGCTGGGGTCCCAAACCCGCCCGCATGGAGATTCCCACTTTGCAAGCTTGTTGCGTTCAAAACGAAGGTCAAATCTGGTAGTGGGTCAGTTTGAAAATACGCCGAAGGCGTTGGCTAATTTCAGCCTAGGGTTGGAGCGCAGCGACAACCCTAGGTATAGATTCAAAATACACGCTATACCCTGAAAGGGTTAGGTGTTTGGCGAACCCTTACAGGGTTCAATTGATCGTTAACAACAAACCCACGGTTCTCGCTGCGCTCGAACCCTGGGCTGGAATTAGCCAACGCCTTCGGCGTATTTCAAACTGACCCATTACGTCAAATCTTCACTGTTTGCACGCAGCAAGTGAGGCGTTGTAGATCTCCTGCATCTTGCTGATGTAGGGCTTCTCGTAAAAGCTGACGTTGAACTTTTGCTCGATACAGTTGATGACTCGGTTGTCGAGTCCCTGGGCAGTCGCACGGTCTCTTACCCATTGCCCCAATCCAGTGCCGATAGCTTCCGCGAGATTCACTTTCTCCTGCTTAAAAAGACTGGCGAGTGGTTCGCTACTGCCATGCTCCATGCGATAGTTGTAGACACTCCGTTGCACCCGGTAACAATCAAATATTTTGCTCAACCTCGGATCTTTTTGGCAGTAGGCCAAAGCCTGTGGGCCTTCCTGCGCCGCGAAATCTTTGATCGACTGCGACGGCGGCGCCGTCTGTGCAGCTGGGCGTTGCTTTGCGACTGGTTCCGGATCGTCGTCGGGTGTGGGAGTAGCTCTCGGTCTGGGTTTGTTAGCTGCTACGTCAGTCGGGTCAAACTTCCATCCCGTTTCGACCGCCTTGTGGTTGTTGGCACGCAGCCCGACAACTCGGTCATGAAGCAATCGTGTCGCTTCGCGCACAGTGGCCATGCTCGTGCAGTTGGCTAAGCCCTCGGCGCCGTAATTCTTCTTGAGAAAATTATTGAAGGCGTTGTCCCAGGCCGGATCTACCCGCGAGCCGCTAGTGTCGAACACAGCACTGAAGTACGTCGTGCTTTCGTGGCCGATGGCGCAGATGGTGTGGGTCGGCGGCTGTACTTTCGGACCGATGATAAAGCCGTCGCCATGACCGACTGCGACGATGGGGCCTGGATTCCACTTGAGTTCCACAATCTGTTTGTTCGCTTGTTGCGCCTGGTTCATTATTTGGCGTCTGTTCGCTTCTGCCTGACTGAGGGTTTGGAAAACTCGACAACCGGTAGAGTAGTTCGCACTACTCTTGAAGTCATACTCCTCTACCAGGTAGTTCTTGAAGGCATTGTTTAGCGGGTTGGTGTCGAGTTGCGTCATGAAAGACGGAGAGACAACGTCGAAGATCTTGCTGACGTAAACAACGTTACCGCCCATCTCTGAACTGCACGCGGCTGTCCAGGTGGATCCCTGAGTCAGATGCGTTGCTAACGCATCGGTTCGCAGAGCTATAACCGAAGCCAGAGCGACAAGAGTCAGGGAAGAAACAAGAATGGTGTGGCGGGAAACGTTTCGAATCATGACATCTGCTCCGAGCAGTTCAGAAGAAGTTGCATTCATCAATGGATCCTCTTAATTCGTAAGCTCATGTTGTACCAAGTCTGACTGATTATGGTCAGAAGGTATAGTGCCGTCCGGCAACTTGGAGTAGCAATGGCGCGAATGAATGACCCGGCTGGACAGAGTAACGTATTCCGCTATCAACAGGATTCACCACCTTACGCCAGATAATCCGATTGAGGTGTATTTTTCTATTTTCTGAACGTCTAATGAGGGTAAGACTTGCAGGTTGGACCGGATTTCGAGAAGGGCAATAGGAAATTCGAATCAGAAGCTCCACAGGAATTGTCCAACGAGTTTTGGTTGCGCAATTAAATTCAACGAGAGGTCCACACAAACTTACCGGCTTTATTAATGTAGCCCCAGCGGTCAGGGTTGCCGTGAACTATATAATCTTTGCCGAGATTGACCCACGCCAGGCCGTCAGAGAACTCTCCAAGTTGAACAAACTTCATTGGCAGAATAGTTCTCCCATTTCGATCTATAGCGCCGAATTTTCCCGACATCACGGAAGTGATAATGTCTCCGGGTTTGTATTGCCGTTTCGGGCGCGGCTTGTCGGACGCCGAGAGTGCGCGTACGATGGCAATGCCGTCAGAAAATTCTTTCGCTTCTGCAAAGCGCACCTCAATAACAAGCTTCCCGGTCTTATCAATGTAACCCCATTTGTCATCGATCGCTACGGCGGCAAGTCCTTCCGAAAAACTACGACAATTGTCGAAGCGAAATGGGATGGCAACATTTCCTTTCGTGTCTATGAAGCCGAACCTGTTGTTCTGTGACACGCAAGCCAACCCCTCCGAAAACGGGTGCCCCCCATCGAAGGTTGGAGCGATTGCCTCGTGACCCGTCAAGTCGAGATAGCCAGTTCTACTGTCAGGCATGTTGCCGTGAGTTGTGAACAAAGCTAGGTTGTCGGAGAAGTCTTCGCTAAGTCGTTGTTCCCAGAACACAACCTTCCCTGATTTATCGATGTAGCCGTTCTTGTAATCCTCCGTTTGAATACGAGCCAAACCGTTTGAGAAATCAAATGCGACTCCAAATTGCGGTGCGATAGCAAAGCGTCCGGTGTGGTCAATGTAGCCGTAATTACCAACCACACTATTGATTGGACCGGACTTAAAGAAAGCACCGACGACCGCGAGCCCTTCATTGAAAGAGCTGGCTTCGAAGAATTGAGGCGCAATGACGATCGTTCCCGTTTTGTCGATGAAGCCCCATTTGTCGCTGACACGAACTGCTGCGAGATCTTCGCTAAACCCCCACGCATCGTCGAACTGTGGGCGGATTACGATCTTTCCCGAAGAATCGATGTAACCATGTTTACCTTTTATTTCAATCGGAAAAAACGTCAACGCGGATGGGGTCTGGACGCTGTACGAGAAAGGAGTTAGCGAAAACACGACAATCAAGATGAGGAGTCGCATGACGTTTCGCACAAGGACGAGAGCGGGCATAATGCCAGGCATCACCCGCGCCCGCGCAACCGCATGAGAGACTACGAGTGGTGATTCTCGTGAGAACGAACACCCTAGAATAAACGCCTTTTATACATTTTAGCCGGAGATGTCAATACAAAGAGCAAGGCTGGATCGCACGCGGCTACCCGTATCATTATCATGGTGAGGCAGCCCCAAAATCCGAGAAGGGTAGCTGCAGCATATCCCCTATGCGCTCGATCGTGATGTCAGCTGGCGGATAGCTGCTGACTACTTTCTCGTCCAACGCATAATGACCTTGCCGTACGAATACGGTAGTAACGCGTTGCTTCCAGATTTTTTTGACACTAGTCAGGATTCGCAGTTTATCGTCGATAAGAACGTAATGGTCCGCAGGATATCGGGCCGCGACATCCTCCAGTTCGAGTTCCTTATGGATGTAAATGAGCACTCCTCCTGCAAACGCTTCATACAAGCCCGAGTCATGAATCTTGTGCGGCTGAAAAACGACATCGCCGTCGGATAAAATTACGGGCGTGCCGAATCGCTTTACATACTTCACTACGTCGAGCGATTTAGGAAATAGTCGATTCGCGAACGGGTAATGCAGTAGAAATTCTGAAAGGTTGAGCACGTGCGGATCGCGGGGATAGATACCTCGATAGCGCTGCAGCGCGCCGAGATAATCAGCATAGCCGAGTTCGGCCCGCAGTTCTTCGAAAATGGACCAGTAACGCTCCTGCCGTTCGTGTCCAATCTCACGTTCCAGATGGTGTTTCAGATCAACCGTAACGCGATCGTTATCGAGCAGCGTGTTGTCCACATCAAACAGAAGAGCAAGTTTCTTGTTCATCGCAGGTTTCAATTTTGTCTCTTGTATCACTATATCAGCAAGATTCGAGGCGATGGAGGCTTGAGAGCAACCTGTCTAAGCCGGAGAGGCACTCGCAGATTTCAAAGGAGGTAGAAAATGTTAGACGTGATTTTGAAGCGGTTCGATATGCCTGATGAAACGCGCGTCTTTGAGAAAGGTAAGTTTGAGATTGTGCACATCGGAAGCATGACAATTGGCCGGGCCAGCTACGAGCCGGGTTGGAAATGGTCTGAACATGTAAGTCCGGTTGCGGGAACCGCGTTTTGTGAGGTCGAACATGTTGGACTCGTTCTTTCAGGCCGGGCGACGGCCGCCATGAAAGATGGCAACGTCGTGGAGCTTACACCAGGCACGCTGTTCTACGTGCCGCCGGCACCGCATGATAGTTGGGTAATCGGAGACGAACCTTATGTTTCCTTGCACTTCTTCGGCGGCGATCAGTATGCGAAGTGACAGCGAAACGTGAGTCAATGTTTAAGAAAAAATACCACCACGCATGTAGGAGTTGGCACGATCCTTGATAGTTGCCAGCTCGCATTCAATCGAAGGAATTATGTAACCACAGGTTGTAAAAGGCGGAGTCTTAGAAGTAATTTGTTTTCTGATGGACCAGCACCGCTTGGAGCGGCCTCGCTGGCGAGTAGCCTTTTATTCAGATTGCGTGCGCGAGTCGCTCAAGCGCATCGTTGGGCCGCTCCGAAGTCGGTTTATGCGGAAGGGAAAGAAGGCTAACACTGAGTCTCGAGTTTATCCATACATTTAGTTCGGTCCCTGAAAATTCTCATTGAATTCTCATAACCAACCCATGCCTGCTAAGCCACCCTTGTATAAGGAGTTTCTCGTTGGACTGATGGTTGGAGGTCTGTTCGGTCCTCTGATTGGATGTTTTATCGGAACTTTCGCCACATTTTTGCTCTCGCTGCTATGGATACTTCGAATGTGCGTAGCATGAGAGGCTCAGCTTTCATTGGCGGGTTAATCGGCATTCCTTTAGGGTCGGCTACAGGAGTCTTAGTTAGTCTTCCCTTGAGGCTCATGTCAACTCAGGGTCTGACGTTCCTCAAGAATCCCTGGCTAGCAGCTCTGCTGGGAACAATCATGGGCTGGTTTTGCGGTTATCTGATTCTAACAAACTGGTCCCCGACGTTTGGCAGTCTGATATATGTGGTGATGGTCTGTATGGTTGTTGGCGGAGTCACGGGTAGCGCTTCGGTAAGCGCAAGGCCAAAGTGGCTATGAAGCGCGACTCTAACAAGCGCTTGGAGCTAACGCACTATCAGCGGACGCCATCTCGAAGACTACCACGCAAAACGCTCGAGAAACCTGGTGGGTGTTGCCGCGCTAAGATAAATTTCGCTCCTGATGTTTCTGAGCCGCGAAACCGTTCGGTTCCGAAGATGCAAATTTTGTCATAGAATCATTTGAGCCTTTCCATTGCTACTCGATCACTAAGGGTTGCTTGAGACTGTTGAGGCATCTGCCCTTATTTAAGTTTACAGAAATTACAAAGGAACGGTTGCAGCAGTGGTTGCTACCCGAAGCTCGCGGGCTAACCTCCGAATCCTGCGATGATGAGCAGCAATAGCCGGCAGAAACATCATATGTGGTAGGTGGGGCAGTAACCAGCAATCATACCAGGTGAGAGCGGTCTATAATTTCTCAAAGCCGAACTACCGCTCTCTTTGGAACGCACATGGCGCCGACAATTTGTCCCCAGGGTGCGCGCGCTCCCGAACTACACACGACATAGTAAAAGGAGTAGATGTTGAATAGAACGCGAGGACGTACCGGCTAGTGAGTAGGGCCCGATCAACTCGGGCTTATCGGTTATCCTCCAGAACAGCGCGCCGTGTATGTGAAAATACACATAACAACAAGAGCGCATCTTCATCAGGAGTTGTGGCCTGATGGGACGCTCGCGCCGAAACAAGCCGCAGCGGCTGAGTGAGAAGTTATTGACTGTCAGGAAGCGTTTAAAGATGAGCCAATCAGAGATGGCAATTGCGCTGGAATTGAAGGTCAATTATTCGGCTATTTCCAATTTTGAGCTGGGCACACGTGAACCGGATTTAATCGTTATACTGCGCTACGCAAGACTCGCTGGTGTGCCGGTGGAAGCTCTCATCGATGACCACGTGAACCTGCCGGAAGAGTAATTGAAGTTGGATTGACTTAATAAATCGCAATATCAAGCTCCTCCGTCCTGGTTTTGTTTAAACATCGGCCTCATGGTCCAAATATTTCAGGCGTAGGACCACTCTGCGTAACGGCAGCAGTTTTGGCGGGGTGGCATCAAGTAGCACTCCGCGGTCTTCTGTGGATATGCCTGGCCCGATGACCCCGCCCAAAGTCGGGACAAACTGCGGCAGAGATTCTCGCTTACGAAACATGACAGTAGGACGCCCTGACGGAGATGCCGTCCTACGCGCACATGGTCCGTCTGCATAGTCAATACCACTGGACCAGGAGACAAAAACAGATCGGCACTCGCGATACTGGATACCCGCGCATTTTGTACGCTTCAATCGTTTCGTTCGCTGATTGACCTCACCTCCTCGACGACTGCAACACTCGGTATGAGTGGTTGGTTAGACCTTACTCAATTGGGACTTTCACGCAATCAGAAACACCAAGCTTTGCTTGGCGCACCGAAGATGCCCATTGTGGTGAGCATTCGACGAAGGTCGCTAGATGCAGTTCCAGCGACCTTTCCGTCAGAGATGGTCCACGGCTTGCCGACGGTGTCGGGTTTCTTTCCGCTTGAACAATCCTCGGCGCCCCCCGGGTGTTACCAGGCTTGGTTTGATTTTCTTCATTTATTGACACTGTCACCTAACTTGAGTATTTTCTGCGTGCTCAACCATCAAATCGCGTTCACTCACAAGCGGGCTTCTTGTTGCTAATTCTCGTTAACGTTTAGATTCGAGGAGACAAAATGAGTTATCTCGACGTTCCACGGCTTCACTTCAGTGGTCTATTCTTCACTGGCCCAAACACGATCAATAACCTGATTGAGAACTACGATCCGACCACTGCGCTTGTAAATTCTGCCGGCCAATTTATCCAGCCTCCGACAGACCCAAATGCGGGGTGGAATCCCCTTGGCGTCGCGCAATGGTGGCTCGAAGAGTGCACGGTGCTAAGCGCAGTCGGATCAACAGGAGCGGCGATCTCTTCCAGCGATAGCGTAATCGGCGCTGCCGTGCAATCACCCAGTCCGAAGACGCCGATGGCCGATGGAACCGGTGGTTACTACGATATCGCAAAGATGGTTGATCTGGACGTGGACATGCAAATTCGCAGTGCCCTGTACGGCGTGCGCATCGCCGTGCTTTTGCCAAACGGGGCAGGCTTTCAGGGACTGATGACCGTTCCTGAGTTGCGACAATTGAATCGGCGCATTGTCGTGCAGGGTACCGGAAGTTGGGCGTTTGTGGGTAACTGGATGGGAACTCTGACAAATGTGCAATGGAGCGGCGACATCTCCAGCTCGCCGTTTCTCCAGTCGCTGAAGAACGGGAACTACCCCGGCTTGAACGTAAAACTTACCGTCGATCTTCATCGCAACCAGCCGCAAAACATCTTCACTACAGGCGACCAGTTCTGTTATGGACGCGTCCTGGGGTCGATTGGACCCGCGTTCGTTACAGAGTTGACCCAAGTCGTTCCCGGCCGCTGTTTGCAAAAAGGAACGCCGGCAACTGTCACTCCTCTATTGGCAGCTACCGCCCCCCTTCCAAAAATAGGAACACGTGACCGGCTCGCAGCTCAAATAGATGCGGAAGCCGCAAAACCCATTCCTGAGGCCAATGCTCTCGCCGCTGTACCGCCAGCTCCGTGGAATCCCGCCTGCGCCATCATTCGCCAGGTAGGCACGCAAACCTTGCTCAGTATAGATATCGGTGGCTGCATCCTTTTGAACTCGCAGCCAGGTAACCCTCCAACGTCGGACGGAACCTTTGTAGTCGACTCCGGCATCGTCGTTGGCGTGTTCAATACATCGACCCAAAAATTCACGCCTTTTCAGAATGGCGGCATCAATATAGCGCCCCAATATCAAACGTTGACATCAACCCCCAAGAACACCACGTTAGTGAAAAACAGTTGCGTGTTCAGTTTCCCGATCACCGCGGCCGACGGTAGCAGTTACCAGAGTAATCCGCTTGCGATCCAGGTCAACGGCACGACCGTGGCCCAGGAGTATTCGAGTGGATATTGGATTGATGTCTCCGTCTCTTCGCAACGGCTCATCTGTAGTATGGGCCAAAGTGCTACGTCGCAAATTATGGTGCGCAAGTTTGGCAACCCGGTGACGGGACCAGTGCCTGTAACGGCCCAGGTTTCAGTAGACGATGGTGGCTCTCCAACCGACGTGAGTATCGGGTTTGGAAATTTGAATGCTGACGGTCTGGCTCTTGTCAATACAAAGGTGAATGTCAATCAACTGACATTGCCGGCGGATCGGCAGCCACTCGATAGCCTGCTCTATTTCGTTACGATGACTGATTCAAACGGTAAACCGATCGGCGATGAACCAGCCGAGAACTTTGCGCTTTCGATTCTCGTGTTTCAGGCCTATACGGCGCCGGCAAATCCTACCTGGAACGACGTCGGTGAAATTTTTAAAGCGTATGCGCGCATGTATCCGGGCATGAAGTCGCGGTTCGATATTTCCGATCAGGCAACGGTCCTCGGCGATCCTGATGCAGTGCTGGCTCACATGGCTGTCCCCATAGAAGACCCAGCTTATATGCCGGTCACGCGCGATCTGTCGCCGGCTAAGGTGGCAATGATTGTTACCTGGCTAAAAGCTCAGTTGAAGCAAAGCTAACGCGAGAGACATCATGAAAAAACTAATTCTCCTCTCACTCCTCGTCATCGTTGTCGGCTGCACTACAACGCCGACTA
>Ga0105238_10000437_pt1 | contig 43931 bp, 69 predicted proteins | sample KBSC34metaG_FD_81526 | JGI IMG/M metagenome (GOLD analysis project Ga0105238, IMG submission 81526) | Corn rhizosphere microbial communities from Kellogg Biological Station, Michigan, USA - KBS C3-4 metaG | ecosystem: Host-associated > Plants > Roots > Rhizosphere > Soil | place: Michigan, USA...
ACCCCATTCTGTGCCACGGGGCCGTATTCCTTGACGTGACTTTCACGATGCCACGGCCAAAATCCGCGAAGCGTGACGCGCGGCCATCGACCCGGCCCGATCTGGACAAGCTCCTGCGATCGACGAAAGACGCGCTCAAGACCGCCGGGGTTTACGAGGATGACGGGCGCGTGGTCAGCCTGATAGCGACGAAAGTGTACCCCTGTTCGCACGGAAACGACGCCTGCGAGTGCGGGGACGCTTTGCCGGTACCGGGAGCCCTGATTCGCGTGGAGAGCGTGTGATGGCGGCTTTAATCGCGGAATATGCGCGGAGGATGCTGTGACTGAATCGACCGGGAACGCGATAGCCCGCGCGGTGGTGCAGATATCGGTAGGAATCAGCAGTGGGCGGTTGTATTCGCGGCTGTGCCACGAATGCGGAGACGTGAACTATCCCGGCCATATGTGTGCTGAAATCGCTCCACTAAAAGCGAAAGCCGCACCCCTGGAGAGTGCGGCAGATCGTTTGCCCGAAGGCTCGAGAAGTGGTGACAAAAAAAGTTTACCACAATAATTCGATCTGTTGTAAGATGTTTTCAAGCCATTCGAGAGTCTGGCCTTTGAGAGAAGTGAGTGACATCATCCCCTCTCAAGCTAACAACACATTGTCAAACTTCCGGCGCTGTTCGGCTGGACCGGTGCGTGAGTGCGTGGCTTCCGGCGAAAACAACATCGACCAGGCTTTACGGATTACAGACATTGGCACTGATGAATCAGATCGAAGCGGGAAACCCCGGGAACGGGCTGGTAGTTGATCCAGCAATCGCGGCGACGTCCGGGTCCCTGCCATCGAACAGACTAACCGTTTCGGTCTGATTCAAGAATCCTCAGAAGTGTGTTGAAGTATCAGAATAAGCAGGCCATTGGTAGAGATGGCGTGGGATGCCGCGCTGACTCTGAAATACAGGTTAAAGGGAGAAAAAGAGATGGGCGAACAGATACAGGTTTCAATTTCAAACGACAGCGTGCAGTCGATCATCAAAGCTCACGTTCAGACGGCGGTCCTTCAGGCACTTATGCCTCACTCGGAGAAGTTCGTCCGCGAGATCGTTGAGCAGAGCTTGCTCCACAAGCCGGAAAATCACGACATGAACCGGTACAAGAAAGAGCACGAGCGCGTGACGCAACTCGAAATCATGGTCCGGCAGATCATCGCCAAAGAAGCGGAGACAGCTATCAAAGAATGGGCCGAATCTCATCGAATCCAAATCGCTGAACAGATCAGAAAATCAATTGCAGCACAGGGTTTCGCGAAAAAGTTCGCCATGTCAATGGTGGAATCCATGCTTCAATCGACAACCTACGGTTTCAAGGTGGAAGTGAAGGTCGGATCAAAGGACAGTTAAGGCCACACGGATGACGGCTCACGACATCGGAGAACTGGTTTTGCATGCCTGGAAGAATCACCACAAGCGGAACTCATTCGAGACGCGGGACGCCGTTGTCGCGCACATCATGGGCATGGACGGAATCGACTGGGACGAATTCGCGATCAACGGGGCGATGTACCGGAAGCACTGGGACCGCGTGGGCTGGCAGTACAACAGCGAGACGTTACTCGCGTGGGTTCGAAATGGTTGCTGCCCGCCGCCGCCGGAACCAGAGACAGCGGAGCGGGCGAAGTTGAGAAGACTTGCAGGCGAGGAATAGCCGATGACATTTCGCATGTTCGTGGGTGACCAGTTGGGACGCCTGGCGCAGTTCCGCGACTTCGGCACGCTGCCGGAAAGCGGGCGCAAAGAACTGATCGACTGGGTAGCCAAGGCTTCGGGGTTCCCGAATGACGACAAGCGCCAGTTACCGGGCTCGGAATGGATTGCGAACTTTCCCGCCGCGCAGCGCGTCCACGCGCTTGTGAACGATCTGGTAGAGCAACCGTCGATCGGAGATCCCGGCCCGGCAATCAAAGCCACATGGAAACGCCTGTACCCCACAGTTGAGTCGCGTATCGCTTCCCCGGATTGCGAATTCTGCAGGGGCACCGGCTGGGAGGATCGCGAATTCACCGTTAAAGATGGCGTATTCGCCGGCGAGGTCCGTAACGGCGTCACGCGCTGCCGATGCGGAGGAATGCCACCTACGCCGAAGCCTGACGCGACGTTTACCCCGACTGAGGCGCAAAGACTGGCGAAGCAATCGGGACTGATGAAGGAGCCGCAATCCGTGGCCGCGCGTGAGGCCGGGAAGTGAACCGCTACGAGCACGTTGCAGCTGCAAACCGCGAAGCTCCGGACTGGAGAACCCAGCGCAAGTTCCGAATCCGATCGGAAGACAGGATTTTCCTCCGTCGCCACCTGGCCGCATATTCGCAACTCGGAGACGCCGTGGCCGCCAGGCGGGCCACGATCCGGGTAGCCGTCGCCTTCGGGATCTCGCAGACCTCAGTTTGCAGGCACTTCGGGGTATCCAGGTACACCGTAGAACAGGCCATCAATGGGCCACGGGAGGCGATCAGCGAGCTTGCCAAGGCCCGGCAGGCCATCGCACGGGCGGAACGCGCCCTGAAGGTCTGGCGAGGCCGGGAACGCGCAGCACTGGAGCGAATCGAGCGGTATGGATACCAGACCTCTCGCGATTGAGCTTTTCGCCGGCACGGGCTCGGCTACCGCGCCGTGGTGTGAACTCGGCGGACGCGCGGTCTGTTTCGATCTGGAATATCTCCTGCATCACGGAAAACCTCACGAGAGGCAGGAGCGCGTCATTCAGGACGTTTTGACGCTGCATGGTTCGCAATTCAAAGACGCGGCATTTATTTGGGGTTCGCCACCATGCCAGAACTACAGTTACCTTGCTATGCCGTGGTCCCGATCGAAAGACCCGGAGAACTCGAAAGCGGCAAAGGCCCTGCGAAAGAAGTGGGAAACCGAAGAGCCGGATAATCGCCTGTTCGATGCTTGTTTTCGGATTCAGCGGGAAGCAATCGAAGCCACACAGAAAACCTGTGAAGCGTGCGACGGAAGCGGATCGGAAGCCGACGATCCGGAAGACGGAACGCCGGGTTATACATGCTCAGATTGCGGCGGTCTCGGATGGACCGAACGCCGCTACATCCCCATGATCGTTGAAAACGTCCGCGGCGCAGTTCCTTGGGTTGGCCGGGAGGCCGCGAAGTTCGGCAGCTTCTACATGTGGGGCGATGTGGCGCAAATCGGCAATCGCGTAATCGCCGGCAGAGACTTGGGGGATATCCGCGCCGGCCGGGGAAGGTTCGGTATGGGAGTGGCGCCGGAAAAAGTACCCGGATTCCGGTTCGACGGCAGCGGCAGGAGTTTCCAGACGGCATCGGTTGAGGCGCGCGGCGTGAAGGTTCCCGGCCAGATACAGGGCAAGGAATACGCGATGTGCAGAACCGGAGCGGCAGGGCAAAAGACGCTGGGCCACGTCAACAAGCGCGACGGGCACGGCCACACAAGGCACCTGACGAACCAAGCGGAATCGGATGCGGTACGCGCCGCGGCAACGAAGGTGGGAGGGGATTGGTTTCGCGATCCCGCTTGCCACTCGAAGCACGGCAGCAAGAGCAACGCACGGAAAGCCGCCTCAGCCCTGATAGCTCGGATACCTGAGCCTTTGGCTCGGTATATCGCTGAACAGCACTTACCTCTGGCGCAAGGCGCGGGGCTACGCGCCGCCGCAGGCAAAGACTGAAATTCTTCGGACTTGTCGAAAACCTCACAGATGGGGTAGACTACGGAGAATTGCCGCGCAAAGAAGTACTAAACGGGAAAGAAGAGGGATTCTGCAGGGCGTATATCCGGCTGAACTCCGGTATCCAGGCCTACCGCGAAGCGTACAGCCAGACATGCACCGACGGAACAGCATACGTCGAAGCCAGTCGACTACTCGACAAGCCTAAGATTTCCCTACGACTGGAAGAGTTACGCCAAAAAGCTGCAACTCGTTCAGAAGTAACGATTGGCCGGGTACTGGCTGAATACGGAAAACTCGCGTTTCTGGACGTTCGCAAGGCATTCAACGAAGACGGGACGCTCAAGCCCATCCACACGCTGGACGATTCCACGGCGGCGGCAATCGCCGGGATCGAATTCGACGGAACTTCGGTGGCGAAGATTAAACTGAGCGACAAGCGGGCTGCGCTCGATTCTATCGCGAAGCACCTCGGCATGTTCGTGGACCGGACAGATCACCGATTTGTGGACAAAGACGGTAACGACAGGCCGCTGCAACTCTCTGATTTGGACCAGATAGCGTCCGATGAACCCAGCAACGCGGCGTAAAGTCCGCGAAACAATCCACGATCCCGCAAAGTTCAGCAAACACTGGCTGAAGCGGAAAATCTGGCAACGTCAGATCGACATCGCCATATCGGTCAGAGATAATCCACTGACCGCCGTAAAGGGCTGTCACGCCTCCGGCAAGACCTTCCTTGCATCTGGACTACCTCTCTGGTGGATCACTCGCTATCAGCGGGCCAAGGCGCTGAATACGGCACCAACCCTGCGCCAAGTCAAAGCGTTCTGGAACGAGATTGCCATCGCGCGGCAGAACTCGAACCTGAAAACCATCCTGCCGGAACCGACAACCAGCGGGCTGAAGATCAACGATGAGCGCTTTGCGATCGGGGCGAGCTCGAGCCGCGGCGTCAACATGCAGGGGCTGCACTCGGAGAATGTCCTGATCATCGTGGACGAATCGCCGGGTGTGCCGACGGATATCTGGGACGCGATCGAAGGGATCCGCGCCGGCGGAAACGTCCATGTGTTGATTCTCGGGAATCCTGTTATCCCGACCGGAGCCTTTTTCGATGCCTTTCACCGTCACCGAAATATCTACAACTGCATTAGTATCAGCGCTTTCGATACTCCAAACCTACAGGATGAGACGACGGGACAACCGCTCACGATTGAACAGCTGCTGACTATGAGCGAGGACCGGCTGGACTACGTTCCGTACCCGGCACTGATTACCCGCCGCTGGGTCAAAGAGCGCTATCAGGTGTGGGGCCCGTCCCATCCGAAGTACCTTTCGCGCGTGCTGGCTCAGTTCCCGACGCAGGCGGATAACGCCGTCTTTGCGCTGCAATGGATCGAGAACGCGAAGCGGGAACCGACAGAGCGAGAACTTGAGCTGGCGAAGCGCCTCCAGATTCAGGTGGGCATAGACGTCGCTGGGGCTGGGAGCGACGAAACCGTGCTTTGCGCCCGGGTGGGAGGGATGATCATCGGGCTCTTGGTATGGCCGGATCCGGACCCGCGGGGCGCGGTCGTGAAAGTCCTGCAGGGGCTGCGTCGGCATCCCACCTACCGGCTCGGCATGGTCGTGGTGGACACGGTAGGAATCGGCTACAACTTCGCCCTGCATTTGGCCGATCAGGGATTCAACGTCTTTGGATTCAAAGCTGGCGCGCGGGCAGTTGACGCGGCGCAATATGCCAATGCGAAGGCTGAGGCAACATGGCTGTGCCGCGAGTACTTCAAGCGCGGGGAGATATCAGGGCTCGGTTTCCTGACCACGGCGGCCGGGCTGACCATCCCCGAAGAGGAAACCGAGGCCCAGCTTTCCACGATGCTTTATCGGGAAACCAGCCGCGGGCTCACGGAAATCATACCGAAAGACGAAATGTTGAAGGACCACGGCGTACCGTCGCCCGACCGGGCCGAAGCGGTCATCATGGCATTTATGCGGGTTGTGGTGGCTGAACAGACGGTGGTCCACGATTCTAGCCAATACGTCATTTCGCCGATTTAGCGCTTGACAGCCGTTTCCATCGTGGTGGATACTATCCACTGGAATGGAAACACTCTCCGAACGAATCCGCGAACTCGGCAGGCGATGCCAGCAGTGCGGCCACGAGTGGATGAAAAAGCCTCATGCGCCAGAACCGGCCCGCTGCCCGAATCACTCCTGCAGATCGAAACGCTGGGCGGAACAATCCAGCCCTAAAAACCACGGCACGCTGAAACTCAGCGAACCAGCAAGGGAGACGACGTATGAGCCAGTCTCTGAGTAGCCAGCCATCCGTTTGCGCGATCATGCTCACGGCGAACCGGCCTCAGTATGCGAAGCGGGCCGTGGAAGCGTTCAGAGCACAGACCTACGCTAATAAACGGCTCTACATCTGTGATACGGGGATCGAGACATGCGGACTGGAGAACCTGTTCTCCGTGCAGATCGGCGTTTTCGATTGCCGTGATGCGCAACGCAAAGAACCGCGCACGATTGGCGACCTCCGCAACATGGCTGGGCGCAATATCACCAGCGACATTCTTCTGCATTGGGATGACGACGACTACTCGCACCCCAACCGAATAGCGGAACAGGTTGCACTCCTGCAATCGAGCGGCGCCGATGTAGTCGGGTATAACGAGCTTTTATTTTGGCGGGAGCCGCAACGCAGCGTCCATCCGTATGGGACTGGCGGGAGTCCGATTGACATGGGAACGAACCCCGGCGAAGCGTGGCTCTACAGCAGCAAGAACCGGCAATACGCCCTCGGCACGAGTTTTTGTATGTGGAGATCCGCATGGCAACGAAAGCCGTTTGAAGCAACATCTATCGGCGAAGATGAGCGATTCTTGCGCGGTCTGAAAGTCGCGGCGGTTTCGTCGCTTCCGCAAAAGTGCAGCGGATGCTATGAGCGCCAACACCTCGGAATCAAGGGCGAGTGGTGCATGGACTGTCTTGAGCGTGGCTTCAACAATCCACGGATGCTGGCCCGCATCCACGGCTCGAACACCAGCACGGCATACCGGGATAGTGAGTTGAGAGTGAAGCCGGAATGGCAGCGGGTACCTGAGTGGGACAGCTACTGCCGCAGCATTATGTCTGGATTCGTGGATGGCGGCGCGGTCAATCCCGGCACGCCCTACGTGGTGGGCCAATGATCGAGCGGCGCACCCCATTGAAGCGCTCAACGAATCCGATACCGCGCGGCAAGCGTCCGAATGCAAAGAGGCCGGGACCGGCGCGGCGCGGCAGGGTAATTGACAAGCCGTATCTGGACTACATCCGCCGTCTGCGTTGTATGCTCTGCTATCGGGATTTACTGACCCCGCAAGCTGACGCTGAAAAAGCGGCGCACGGTGAAAAGATTTGGAGTCCGCGATTCCCTCCGAAATGGCCTTCGGAGGACTGCCACCAACAGACACCAACCGAAGCGGCACATGTTGGAGAACGTGGGCTCGGGCAGAAGTGCAGCGACCGCGAAACTCTTCCGTTGTGCATGGAGCATCATCGGACTGGGCCGGCGTCCCATCATGTTTTGGGAAAGAAGTTCTGGAAACGATGGGGAATTGATAGAGATTCTGTCATCGCTGAACTGAACAGGATTTACGAAATGGAGCACGCAAAATGACTCTCGGAATAATCGGTGTCTGGCTTTTGGCCGTCGCGACAATCGGCGTCAAGGCCTGGCGGAAACGAAACCGCCGGCGCGAAGCCGATCTACTTAAGCGCCACGCGCAGACCAACTACAAGAGCCTCAATTACTGTGAGCCAGAGGAATGGTGGGTGAAGTGAAAACAGAGCACGAAGTTCGCGAGATGAGACGCATGATTGCGCTGCTGGGGAATCCGGGGCCGGAAGCGCTTCGCGCCTTGGATTGGGTGCTGGATGATTATCCACCCCAGCCACCGGCACCACCTCCCGAATTTGAATGGCGCGGGCTGCGTTACTACCATCGCGGGAACCTGATCGCTACGGTATACCTCCGCGACCGCACCGCGCCGCCCGAAAAGATCCGCTGGGATGTTCAGTCCCCGGACGAAAAAATACTTGCCGCGCACTTTGAGACTGAAGCGGCGGCAAAACAGGCCGTGGAAGAACACGCGCCAGTGTGGGTGTCACGATGATGCCGCGGAGCTGGTTCTGTATCCCAAGTGCGAGGCCAGTGGATGAAGTTATTCCCGTCGTAAGGGCGTGGAAAAAAATGGGCTACGGTGTGGCGCTCTGGCGCAATCCCGGCGGCCCCTATCCCGATTGCGATTACCTCCGCGTGGGTGAGTATCCCGGCTACGCCAAAGCCGTCAACGAACTGGCCGCGACGATCCTGCGAGATCACCCAGAGGTGGACTGGATCTGTTGCGGCGGAGACGACACCTACCCGGACCCAAACAAAACAGGGGATGAGATCGCCGGGCAACTCATAGCGCATTTCTTTATTCACCACTTCGATATCGGGGCAACCTTCCCGATTGATCCGTGCATGGGAACTTTCGGTGTGATGCAACCTACCGGCGACCCTTGGGCTGACAACCTCGGCAGGATTATCGAACGGATCGCCGGTTCGCCGTGGCTCGGTAGAACCTGGTGTGAACGCGCGAATGCGGGGAAAGGCCCACTCTGGCCCGAATTTCGGCACATGTTTGTCGATGAGCATCTGATGCAGTTCGCTCAATCCCTCGGCGTATTCCTACAGCGGCCGGACCTGACTCACTACCACGCACACGCGCAGCGTATACCCGGCAAAGACGTTTCCGGCAATGCACCACCAGCTCCACACATGAAGGAGTGGAACTCTCAGAAGCACTGGCAGGAATCGAAGGCGATATTTGAACGCCTGAAGTCCACCAACTTTGCGGAGTGCCAGCCGATCCCATGAAGAGACTGCGGAAATGGATAATCGCTGGATGGTGCGAGGAAGAGATTGCAGTTCTCATTGTGCTTTTCGGAATCGCAGCAGTATTGGTATTAGGTAGATTTCTGGCGCAATAGCGTTACAGCGTGGTAAGATAATCCGCATGGCCAAAGAAAACGAAGATCGAAACGCGGTAAAACTCATCTGCGATCTGCACGCGAAAGACGGGATACCGGGCATCGGCAAGTTGCCGGAACCGTGGAAGCGCGTTATCAACTCGCAATGGGTCATATGGGTCAACGGGCAGATGACGACACAGAAAGTTGCGGAAGGCTTCCCCCTGGAGCCGGGTGGCGTCTATGTCGAGTACAACGGATTCCCGGCTGGCTCATTCAACATGATTCATCGCGACGGTGACGAAGCGATCATGGCCGCTGGCCAGGCCGCGAACTACTCCACGTTCTGTGATGCTCTTGAAGAGGCGATAGCATCGTGACCACCGACCAAAAGTTTCTGAAGTCTTCGGGCATCCGGCCCGACGATCCAAAGGCGGACAACTGGATGGAATGGCGTGCGGACGAGGTAACGCAGTTGCGACTCTCTGTTGCCAAATGGATAAATCAAGCGGCGTCTCTTGACGCGCTGGCGAAGCGGTGGCGCGTAGTTGCTGTGCTCGGTTGGCTGTTCGCTGGCATGTTGTTTGTCGCTCCACTCATTGAACGGTGGACACGTTGAGAGCGCTTATATCCGGCTGCACCGGGCAGGATGGATCGTATCTTGCCGATCTCCTCCTCTCGAAAGGCTACGAGGTCCACGGCATCAAACGCCGAAGCTCCAGCTTCAACACGGCCCGCGTGGATCACCTGATCGACAATCCAAAATTCCATCTGCACTACGCAGACCTGACAGACCCCATGTCGATCACGCAAGTCATGGAGCGAGTCAAGCCGGATGAAATCTACAACCTCGGGGCGCAGTCTCATGTCGCGGTCTCATTCGAGATGCCGCGATACACAATGGACTCCGTGCTCGGGGGAACACACGCGATGCTCGAAGCGATGCGGCAGTGCGTGCCAAATGCGCGGTTCTATCAGGCCAGCTCATCCGAGATGTTTGGCAACTCCCCGGCGCCGCAATCGGAAACCACGCCGTTCGCCCCGCGGTCTCCCTACGGAGTCGCGAAGGTCGCAGCGCATCATATGGCGGTCAATTACCGGGAATCCTATGGACTCCATGTTAGTTGCGGGTTACTCTTTAATCACGAATCTAACCGCAGGGGTGAAACTTTTGTAACACGGAAGATCAGCATGGCGGTGGCGCGAATCAAAGCGGGTGAGCAGGACTTCGTTACGCTCGGGAACTTGGAAGCGCAGCGCGACTGGGGCTGGGCTCCTGAGTACGTGGAAGCCATGTGGCGGATGCTCCAATGGGGAAGTCCGCGAGACTTTGTTATCGGTACGGGTGTAACTGAAAACGTCCGAAACTTCGCGGCGATGACGTTCGGTTCGGTCGGTCTGGACTGGCGGCAATTCGTGAAGTACGACGCGCGGTACGAGCGGCCGGCTGAAGTTCATATCCTGAAAGCTAACCCGGCAAAGGCACTTGCCGAACTCAACTGGCAATCCGAAACGTCGGTATCTGAGATTGCACGACGGATGGTGGCTGCTGACATGGAGGCGTTGAAATGCGGGAAGTGATCCTCGGACACAGGGGTATGGTGGGGTCAGCGCTGAGGCGCGTATTGCCGGAAGCGATGTTCGTAGATGGATCGGTCGATCTGCGTTATCAATACGAACTGTCAGAGTACTTGTGGCCATTCAACCCGGAGCATCCTCGCGTCGGTGGTCCGATCGACGTCCTGTACCTATGCGCGGCCCGCGTGGGCGGCATCCAGCGCAACATCGACGAACCCGGCTCGATGATCTACGACAACCTGATGATTCAGGCGAATGTAATCGAAGCGGCACGGCTCGCTGGCGTGAAGCTGATTGTATTCCTCGGATCGAGTTGCATTTACCCGGCGCGCGGCGCGATTCTATCTGAACAGGACCTGATGACCGGCCCGCTGGAGCCCACAAACGAACCCTACGCAATCGCCAAGATCGCGGGAATCAAGATGCTGGAAGCCTACCACCGGCAGTACGGCATGGAATACCTGGCGGTGATGCCCTGCAACCTGTACGGCCCCGGTGACAACTTCGACCCGCAAACTTCGCACTTCATTCCTGGAATGATCCGCAAGTTCCACGATGCGAAAGTATCCGGCGCGGAATCGGTTACACTTTGGGGAACCGGGACGCCACGGCGAGAGGTCATGCACGTCGACGACTGCGCGCGCATAATCGTGGAACTGGTGCGGCAGGGCGCACGCGGCCTGATTAACATCGGTCCCGGCGTCGATCACACGTTAGATTTCTACGCGGACTGCGTCGCATCGGTCGTTGGGTTCGCTGGAAAAACAATTATCTGGGATAACTCAAAGCCGGATGGCGTGATGCGCAAGCTGATGGATGTGTCGCGAATGCGCGGATACGGGATTGAGCCCGCGATTCATTCGATGGCCGGCATCCGGTCCACTTACGAATGGTTCCTGAAAAACGAGGCGAAATGACAGACACATCGCAGTACAAAGAAGGCACTTTCATCTGCGAACACTTCGCCGGGAGGCTCGGCAGGTTTCTGGACATCGGAAGTTACGACGGAAAGCAACTCAGCAATACGTGGCCACTCTCGCAACTCGGCTGGTCCGGGGTCTGCGTAGAGCCTTCCCCGCTACCCTTCGCTGGACTGATGCGGAACTACGAAGGCAATGCCGACGTCATCCTTGTGAACGCGGCTCTGACATTCGGACCCAAGCGCATCATGCAGTTCTTCAGCACCGGAGATGCTCTCAGCACTTCACAAATTGAGCACCGTAGGCGCTTCGCAGAATATCCGTTCACCAGCATCCTGATTCCCGGAGGGATCGGCTGGGACGAACTGCTGGCGGCCGTTGACTACGGGGACGGCGTGGCACCGTTCAGCTTCGTAAACATCGACGTGGAGGGCCGGAACGCCGCGCTATTGGAAGTGATGCCGATCCGGCCGGAAATGATCTGCGTGGAGTACGACCCGGAAGCGGACGGAATAGAGACGGTTCACAACATCCTGAAGGGATGGGGATACAAGATCACGGTGATTGGCGGGAATGTGCTGGGGGTGAGAGATTGACGGAAGCAATCCTGATTGAGATCGCGCAGCGGTTCCGCAAATTAGAGGACCAGCAAGCCGTTCTCCTGACATTCGTTAAAGAGTGTGAGCGGAACAAGTGGTGGCCTAATCGTCGCAAGCGTGATGACGAAAGCTCAGATTGAAAAGGGGATGGTCCCTAGAAAAGGCTTTGACAACCAAATGAAGGTGATTATCACTACCGTAGCTCATGGCGGACATTACCCGAGAGCGGCAGCAAGAATGATAGAAAGATTCAACTCCGCATCTCCGGGATACGAAATTCAAGCGTGGGTTAACTGTTATCCGCCAGGATCTCCGGGTGACGTTGTTGTGAACGATTGGAATTTCGGCCCGTATTGCGCAAAACCATTCGCTCTCGAATACGCGCGGCAGTGCGGGGCCGACGTCGCAATCCTCTTGGACGCATCTTTCTTCCCCTGCCGGCCGATTCAACCGCTGGTGGAGCACATCCAGCGCAACGGGTACTACCTGTGCCGGAACGGGTTCAATGTGGGAGAGTGGACCTCGGACGCGGCTCTCGAATTCTTCGGCGTATCGCGCGATGCCTCTTTCGAGATGGATGAAATTTCGAGTTACTGTGTGGGCGTGGATCTCAATCACCAGCAAGCGTTAGACTGCGTGCTTCACTGGCCATCCTCTACGCCATCGTTTCCCGGCCCGCACACTGCAACCGGACAACCGGGACGAAACCCCGGCTTCGTATCGACGGACCCGCGCGTAAAGGGCCACAGGCACGATCAATCGGCACTGTCGATCATCGCCAACCGGCTGGGCATGGACCGGCTGTCGGAGCGCCCGTTTCTGACGGCGTACCACCTCGGGTATGGCGGCCTGTTTCCGAACGAAAACACAGTGCTGGTGAACCACGGAGTTATCGAAGGATGGACGGAGGGGAAAGACCTGAAATGAGCATGATCGAAGCGTTCGGCCATACGAATCAATGCACTATCTGGATATGCGAAGGGTGCCACCAACACCTGAAGGATCACGACTGGAGCCCGCGCGAAGCCAGCAACAAGCCGGTATTTATCGCCGGGCCGTGCAACTGCGGAGGCCGCAAGGATGGCAACTGAACAGGAACAAGCGGCGGTAATCCGCGCACTCAGCGCTCACGTGCCGCTGACCGTGATTGATCTCGGCTCTCACCACGCGGACGAATACGATTGGATCTCCCGCGCCTTCGGACCGCTCTCTATCTGGCATTACATCGCGGTCGAAGCGGACCCGAGAAACGCGGCGGTAATTCGCCAACGTCCACTCGGGAAGCATGAGCCATTCACGCTGATAGAAGCCGCAATCGCTTCATTCAATGGAACGACAACCCTGCACCTGTGCGACAACACAGCGGATCAGGCGAAGGGCTCCAGCTCGATCCACAAGCCGACCGGGCATCTGGAGCACTTTCCGTGGTGCACATTCGACGCATCCGTCGAGGTCGTGGCCGTGACGCTGGACCACCTTGTCAGCAACCAATTGACGCCGGATATCCCGATAGACCTGTTGTGGGTGGATATCCAGGGCGCGGAAAAGGACATGATTGCGGGCGGGCACGAAGCGCTGAAGCGCACGCGCTACATCATGATCGAAGCGGAGAGCGTGGAACTTTACGAAGGCCAGGCGCTCAAGCCGGAACTGCTGGCGCTGCTGCCGGATTTCGAGGTAGTTGAGGATTTCGGGTACAACCTGTTTTTACGGAGGAAATAATGCAACTGACAGAAGAGCATTATCGACAAGCGGAAGTCGCCTACAACGGTTACTGCAAACAGACCGGATGGAAGTCTCTGGCGACCGGAGATCAATTGCCACCATTTGAAGGATTGCGTCCAGCAATCAAAGACGCATGGGCGGCCGCGTGCATCGCTCTTGCGCTTGACAATGACATGCGGGCTCGGCGCGCCACCCAAGTCTGAACTATGCGCTACCGATCCAATCTTGAACCGCCCGACATGAGCGGTTTCACACTCCATAGCCCTGTCCTGCAAAACTGCGGGCACGACTGCCCGTCAGATCCGGACTTCGATCCCGGCTGCACGTTCATGACAGAGGACGAAATCGCCATCCTCTACGCCACCCTGCACGGCCCGCACCTTAACCGCAAAACAACCGTAGAGATCGGCTCACGGTTCGGATGGACCGCAAAGGCAATCAATGGGGCAACCGGAGGCTGCGTGCTTTGCGTGGACCCGATTCTGAAGTACGGCTCCCCGGAGCAACAGCGCTTCAAGGAGAACCTCGGCCCGGCATTCGGCTCCGTGATAGCAATCCCCAGGACTTCCGAGGTGTTCTTTCGCGACCGTCACCTTGAAAGCACGCGGAGCCACTACAGTGCGTTCGTGATTGACGGCAACCATGAAGACATCCAGCCGACGAACGACTGCAAGGGGGCGCTCTCGCTGGCCACGGAAGACTGCATTGTGATCCTGCACGATGCCCGCGGATTGCCAGTGTGTCGGGCTGCCGAGTTTCTGATGGAGCAGGGTTTCCGGGTGCGGTTCTACGTGACGCCTAACGGCGTGTTCGTGGCGTGGCGCGGATTTGAGGGATGGGAACCGCCGGCGCACGATCCTGACCCGAAGCTGGTAGAGCCGATAATGCGGCAGATGAGAGGGCAGATGGAAATGGGGATGATGAGTTAGTGCCTGATCCCGGTTTTGAGCAAGTAGAAATCAAAGGTATGCCGACGGTGCGCGAACAGATCGACATGATAAACGCGCTGGCTGAGGCCGCAATCGTGGCGGAAAGAATTGATCCTGAAATATCCGGCAAGCAATGCGCCGCCGCCTTGGCCCGCGCCTGTGATCTTGTAACGAAGCCAATACTTAGAATTGAGACTGGCAAATGATCGTCGCCACAATGCCCGTTCGTAATGAAGATTGGATTTTGGCTTTGAGCCTCCGTGCTCTCCTGCGATGGGTAGACGCCGTTTGCGTTCTGGACCATTGCTCCACAGACAAGACACGCCAAATCATCTCAGAGATCGGCTCAGAGCACCCCGGCAGAGTATCCGTGCTCTACGAAGATTCACCCGTCTGGGAGGAGATGCGGCACCGGCAAAGGTTGCTGGACCGGGCTCGGGAACTCGGCGCCACGCACATTGCGATTGTGGACGCGGACGAGGTTTTATCGGGTGACCTCCTGCCGACCATCCGAGACATGGTGTATGCCTGCCCAAAAAACGCCACCATGCAGTTGCCGTGGCTCTGCCTGCGGGATTCACACCTCCAGGTACACCGGAGCGGCGTATGGGGCGAACAGAGCGCAAGCATGGCGTTCGTGGATTCGCCGGAATTGCACTGGTCCAGCGCGGGGCGGGGGACATATGACCATCACCACCGGCCGCCGATGGGAAGGCCATACAGCGCATACAATCCCGTGACAGGGCGCGGCTCGGGGCTGATGCACCTTCAATTTTCTTCCCGCACTCGCCTGAACGCAAAACAATTTTGGTATGTCTGCTCAGAGCTGTCGCGATGGCCCGGCCGCGAGACACCCGCACAGGTCCGCGAAAAGTACTCCCTTGCGGTCTACGGCCACAAGAACCCGGCAAGCGCACCGCCTCATGACCTGATGCCGACGCCTGACGCCTGGTGGGCACCGTATGCCGATCTGATGCATCATTACCGGCCCAACGCGGAGCCGTGGCAACTGAAGGCCGCGCGGGAGATCGTAGCGGCGCACCCGGGCATGGACTTCGGCGGGGATGACTTCGGGACGCATATCCTGTAAGTCAGTGCGCCAGCCGATTACCTGCGTAGCTCTCGAAATGACCACGGTGTGCGACCGCGCCTGCCCTGATTGCTGTGCAAACATCAACCGGGGCGAACGGGATGCGGTCCATCACCCGTGGGAGTACTTTGAGGACGCGGCAAGGTTACTGTACGGGATTCACCGCATCCACCTGACCGGAGGGGAGCCGACAACGCATCCACGCTTTGCCGAGTTTGTCCCCCGGTTCCGGCAACTGTTCGGCTGCACGCTCCTGACCCTGCAAACCGACTGTTTTAAGACGGTCCAATACCACGAAACCCTGAAGCACTTCGACCACATATATCCCAGCCGGTACGATTCACGGAACGCCAAAGCCGTCGAACTTGTAATGATTTCTTACAAGTCCACCGAATGGAGCGGCGAATTCACCCCGCGTTCAAGGCGCGGCTCTGGGGCCGTCTGCTTTCGCGGACTCTCGGATACCGTGGCCTATGCGGACGGGAAGCTCCACGGCTGCTGTGTGTCACCGGGGATACCGGGAGCCGCAACACTGGAGCCATGCGCGGATTGGCGGGATAAAATCGCTGGATTGGCGCTGCCGTGCGGGGATTGTTTCTTTTCCCCGGATTGATAACTTCCGGCAGTATTGCGTAACAGCGTTGTAGCGTGGTAAAGTCTGGTCATGACTTGGATCGAATCGGATGAAGTGGCGCTGGCCGACATGAAGAAACTGGCAGGTGTCGAATGACATGGCAATCAATCGTCTGGCTTATCGCCGGGTTCGTGGCGCTTCAGAGTCTCAGGGCGGCGCTCAGGGGTTCGCGGTGAATTCGGACTGGCTGGAACTTCTGGACGCCGCAAAAGCCGCGCTGGAAGAAATGTGCCACACTACTGCGCCGCGCACCTCGTTCACTGACTCCGTAGACAGGTTGGATGCGGCAATCACCAGATGTGAAAACTATACAGTGGCGAAATTCCGATGACCGACCTCAACGCCACCATCGCCCGCAAGAAAGACCAGAATACCGTTGCAATTGATCGTTTGTATCGCGCGGTAGCGCACTACGTGAAGCTGAATGGTGGCGTGGTTATCGTGGCGGGAGGAATTCAGGTTCAACAGTGGCCCGGAGAAGGCTCCATGAACTTCCATATATCCGTGACATGCACTGGTGGTAGGCTGCCTGCTTTTGCGGAACCTGAAGTGTCTCGTAAAACAAAACGAGAAGCCGCCCGCGACATGAAAGCCGACATGTACGGAGAAAACGGCAATGGATAATTTGAACGCCACCATCGCCCGCTGTTTCGAGCACGTGGAGCGCATCGAACGAGATCCGCGAATTGATCCGGCTGTGGGGGATTTATTCCGCAAGCCCCGGCGTTGCAGGATCGTTCCTGAACCTCGATTCGTTGATTATGAAGTACTCGAAGTGACGGCATCCAAACTCGGTATCTTTCTGCGATACGCAAGCGGTCCGAACAGGGGATGCGCCACCCGCAAACACCGGAACGACTTTCGCAAGTGGGCTGCTACCGCCGAAGTGATAAAGCGAGGTGACGCATGAGCAACACCGAGTTTCGCTGTTCGTTCTGAGGCGTAGCGGATGACAATTCCCGTCTGATGATTTCTACGCCGGGAAAGCAGTGGACTCGCTCCTATATCTGCGCGGAGTGCGTTCTGGTTTGCATGAAGATTCTGGATGAAGAAATCGGGGTGGATATCGTGGCGAGTGAAATCTGGTTAGTGGGGGAATGTCGATGAGAGGTCAGGAGTTGTTCAGGATGAGGAAGAAGGAGGCGGCATAGATGTTAACGGGATGGAAATACTACTGGAATCGATACCTCGGCTGGATTCCCGTGCAGCCGTGCCGCATGTGCCGCGCGTGGTACTGGGGTGGCTGGCCGATGCGGGGATGGACCGCCAACATGCGGGAATATTGCTCGAAATCCTGTTATGAAGAAGCTGGTGGAGGTCTACTTTGAGCCGATCAGGATATATAGACGATATGGATGATGATCTGGCGATGGGACGTTGGCGCGCGCAGGTAGCCAGCGCGACTCGCGGAAAGCGCGGCCAAAAGATGCTGACTGATCTTCTCGCGGCACTCGACGCCATGCCCGATAAAGCTCTTATCGTTGGAGAACTGGAGCAATTCGACGCAGATGCTGGATGTTTGAATGTTTGCGCTCTAGGCGCACTTGGACACGCACGCGGCATAGACATGCAGAACTTGGACCCATCCGAGCCGGAGCAGGTAGCTGCTGCTTTTGACATAGCGCCGCAGTTGGCAGAGGAAATCGTCTACATGAACGACGAATACTTCGATTTCGAGTACGTCGGAAATGTCCGCACAGACATCACCCCAGAAAAACGCTGGGAGAAAATGCGGGAGTGGGTAGCGAAACAAATCACACCAGAGATACCCGCATGACTCTGCACACCATAGAGGCCCGCAATCGATCAAGGGAAAAGGATCTGGCGAAGTACTTCGGGCAAACCCTGCTGATTACGCTGGCGGCGCTTGGATGGGTTACTTTCCTGATCCGAATAGCTTAGCGATTGCGCCGTGGGCTCCGGTAACCGAATCGCTGTACAGGATCAAAAGCACGGCGACCGCTACACGAATGAACAAGCGCTCTCCGCGCCCGTAGCTCTTGGTGATTCTCTCGTTTGACAATCTGAGCGCCTTCTCGATTGAGTCAAGCTGGCGCATCGCGATGTTGATATTCTGGCAGGCGCTGGATAGCTCTTTGCGGGTTTCGTCATGCTGGTTCAGCAGCCGGGTAAACTGTGACTCCAGAGAGCCGAGTCTCCCCTTTATTTCTCCGATCATCTCTGCATAGTCAGGCATGAGGACCAGTTCCATCCTTTGAGTCTGACACTTCAGCGGCCACAGTGGAACCGCTGACTGTGGATTCTTTCACAGATTCAACACCTCCATCGGGATTCTTTTTGACACGCTCTGAGGACTGTATTTCGGGGCCGTGGGGAATTGGCCCGCGCAGGCTAATCAACGTAAGAACCGCCTCCCGGAACCATTCATAGGACCATTCAAGGGGCTCTATGCGGTTGAAGGGCCACGGTAAAGTTTTCCGCATGGTGACGGCGCCCGCGATCGCAAACAGTTCCAACCCGTCTTTGTGACGGCTAGCAAAAGCGATAACCGGTCCCCAGTTCATTTCCCGCATTGTACCCCAGCTATGGGATAATCCACACAAATGCGCGAACTAATTACCGGACTCGGAAACCGATTCAAGGCCTGGGCGACCGCGCCCGCTGTGCAGACGCTCTCGCCACCCGTACCCGAACGCCGGGAAGACCTGCGCCCGCTGGTCAGATCGCTCGTCGAAACTCTGGCAATGAAGTCCGTCGAAGAGGATTTCCGCAAGCGGGACATCATGGAATTCGCCGGCGAGTTGCAGGAAGCGGCCATGATGGGAGGCTCGGGGCCATGGCTGGGGCCAATGACGTTCGCGGAATCCTCGGTACCGGGCGGCCTGAAAAAGGCGCATGAGCAGGGGGTCCGTGCCCGGGAGTCGTTCATGAATGCGCAGGGAGCCAACGGCATCTTCGAGCTGGAACTCAATAACTGGGAATGGCGCCGTGAGGCCGCTTTCGGCTGGCTGGAGTTCTCGCGTTGGGGCATCCAGCAAATCATCCTGATTTCCCGGCTGTACTACATCAAGAACCCCATCGTGCGCAGGCTGGTCAACGTGTGCGCGATCTACGTATTCGGGCGCGGCGTTGAGGTCAGTTCCCCGGACAAAGACGCGAACGACGAAATCAAGCGGTTCTTTGATCGTAATCAGAAAGTGCTCGGACAGGTTGCGCTCACGGACATGGAGCGGCGCAAAGACTACGACGGAAATCTGTTCTTCGTGTTTTTCGCAAATGGGGACACGGGCGAAACAGACGTCCGAACCATCGACGCGACCGAAGTGCAGGAGATCGTGACGGACCCGGAAGACTGCGACGTGGAGTGGTACTTCCATCGCATGTGGGTGCAGCGCACCTTCAATCCGGAGACGGGACAGTTCCAACAGATCACGGGCGACTGCTGGTACCCGGCAGTTGGCTACGAACCGGCCGCGAAACCCGCAACGATCAACGGCAAGCCCGTAATGTGGGACAACCCGGTCTATCACCGGAAGTGCGGCACGGTAGGCAAGTGGCTGTTTGGATGTCCGCGGATCTATCCGATGCTCGACTGGGCGAAGGCATCGCGCAAGTTCCTGGAAGCGTGCGCCGCCGTCAAAGCGGCTCTCGCTCAGATTGCCATGACGATCACGACGAAGGGCGGTCAACAGGCGCTCGAAGGAATCAAGCGGCAACTGGAAACGACGGTCAACACCGGGAACTCATCGTGGTACGACCAGAACCCCACAGCGGTAAACGGTTCGATCTGGGCATCGGGGCCGGGAACCGCACTGGCTGCGTTCAAAAGCTCTGGCGAAGGCGGCGATCCTGAAGAGGTCCGGCAGTACAAGCTCATGTGCTGCATGGTTAAAGACGTGCCGGAAACATTCCTTGCAGACGTGAGCACGGGCAACCTGGCGACGGCTACGACGCTGGACCGGCCCACGGAACTGGCGTTCAAATCGTTGCAGGAGGAATGGCGGGAGGATCTGTGCGTCATCGTGACGTTTGCGCTTCGCAATTCCGCGAAGGCGCCGAACTCGAAATTCCGTGAAGCGCTGGCCGCGCGGAAACTGAACATGGACAAACCCGTCCTGATCTACGAAGCGAAGCGGGTACGGAATCACCGGGGCGACTGGCACTACGTGGTATCCGAAGCGAAACCGGAAGTCACGAACGCAATCGAAGTAACCGTAACCTTCCCTGAGATCCGCGAAGGCGATATCCCGGCTTTGGTGACTGCGACGGTGGAAGCGATGACGCTGAAGAATACGCAGGGACAGGTCGTAGGCATCGACCAGAAGACCGGCGTGCAGCACCTGTTTACGTTGCTGGGTATCGACAAGGCTGATGAGATCGTAGAGCAGATGTACCCGGACGGTGAGTACGATCCGAACCGCGAGAACCAGGCCGATGCAGAAGCGGAGCGCACAGCACAGGCCGCGAAAGCAGTGGCAGCACTGAAACCGCAACCGGACCCAGCGAAGAAGCCCACCATGGAAGCGGCGTTAGACCGGCTGGCTGGTGCAATGGACCGCATCAAAGAATCCTGGAAGGACGCGGCGTGAAAATGGAGCCCGTTCAGTCATCGAATGTCGCCGAGATCGGCTGGGAGAACGACACCTTGGCCGTGAACTACAAGAGCGGCACGTCCATCGAACTTCCCGGCGTCACCAAAGCACAGTACGAAGAACTGATGGCCGCGCCATCGAAGGGAAAGGCACTGAATGGATTGATTGCGCTGCGGGCTGGCGTCACGCTGAAATCGTGTGCGCCGAACAGTGCGGCGTCCGTGGCGGCCGGAATCCCGATTCACACAACGCAGGCAGACGGATGCTGCGGGAAGGCGCTGAACCGCGCATCACTCACCGGGAAGCTGGATAATCTGGAGCCGTTCCAATGCCCACGATGCGGCATCGAATACAGACCGGCGGCGAAAGGCCCGCTGGTGCTCTGGCAAGCCGTCTGTGACGTGATGGTGTTCAAGGTATGACGCCGGAAGCGGAACTGCTGGAGGCCGTCAACGATCTCGCCTCCCTGCTGGAATCAGAGACACGGCCAAAGCTCCAGCTTCGCCGCGACAAAGCCATAGCCGGGCCATCGCGCGTCATTCAGAAACTCGCACGGTCCCGGTTCCGATCGCAACTGAAAGCCGTCCTGCAATCCCATGCACTCCGCAACCTGACGCACCTGAAAGAAGCGGAGACTGAAGCCGAAGCCCGGCAGCGCGTTATCGACGAAGCGACACTCACGCTCGGGACAGTGATCTACCACCAGCCCGTCACCGCTGTAGATTCCCTGCGATACGACACAGCCATCAGAGCGGCAATTCAAAGCGGAGCGGAGAGCGCGGCGGAAGTACTGGCATCGGCACCGGCGAACCCGGAATCCTTCATCGCAGAATATCTGAAGTCGAACGGGTTCACGAAGCTGACCGGCGAGATTGACAAAACTACGGTGGACCGCATTGCTACCGCCATCGCAGAAGCCTACGAAGAGGGCGCGGACTTCGATGCAACGGTAAAGGCCGTGCGCGCGGAGTTTGTGGACATGACCGCGAACCGGGCGAAGATGATTGCACACACAGAATTGAACGATGCCTACAATCAAAGCATTCTGCACTTTGGGGAAGAGGCTGGAGCCACGCGCAAAAGCTGGCAAACGGATTTAGCGCCGTGCCTGATCTGCATAGCGAATTCCCTGCAAGGTGAGATCGCATTCGATGAAGATTTTGAAAGCGGCGACGAGGCTCCCCCTTCGCATCCTAATTGCATGTGCTCCCTGATGCTTCACGCCGGATAATTTCCTTTACAGCTTCAGTCGTGCCAGAATCTCGCCATCGCGGAGCGTGAAGCGCGGCCCATGAGTCTCTTTGCGGAATCGGCGTAGAATGGTGGCGTGAACTTCCGCGCCTCAGCCCGCTACGTCCCGCTTAACCTCTCGGTCATCCAAAAGACCTATGCCACAGCAAACCGGCTGAGCGTGGAGCAATCCGCGGAAACGATTCTGGAAGCGGCCGAATCTATCGTTCCGGTTGACACGGGCGAACTCCGCGAATCCGGTCACACGGAAATCGAAGTCAGCGGCGACAAAGCTACTGGGTACGTCGTATTCGACGCGCCGCACGCGGCCTACGTCGAGTACGGGACCGGGATCCGCGGAGAAGCTTCACCAGGGGCGGGCGACGGACCTTACGATCCCAACTGGCCAGGAATGCCGGCTCAACCTTACGCACGTCCTGCACTGGACTCCACGCGCAGCGAAGTGGCGGAAATCTTCCGCGACAACTACACGGCGGCTACCCGGCTAATCGGCGGGAAGTAAACCAGACGTGTTACAGAGCCGCACCAGCCGCGCGGCCTCATTCCCTGAAATCATCGCTCCCCGGATCTTGCCTTCAAACTCCCGCGCAAGGAAATCTTTAGCGGCGGAAACGCCGGCTGCGAAGCCTCGGGACTCCGACATGTCCTTAACCGTGGCATTGTAGGCGTTTCGATGTTTCGATCGGCAGGCCTTGCACCAGAGCGGGTATCCGCTGGTGTCCAAATCCTTACCGCACGCCTTTCCGTCATCCCCTACCCGACGACAAACCGCCTGTGTTTCACGTGAAACATCGGGCGCGGATTCCGCTGCTTGGCTGGCCATTGGGTGAATTCTACCACAAAGCAATTGAATCCATTATTTCGGGCTTTTGTTTTCATCACGCCGGGTTCCACTGTACTATCGCGCTCAGATGAAGTTGCGGGCCGAAACCATTCTGATCGCGCAAGACTTGCAGGAATCCTCCGACGCTCTCATGTCGGGCGATACCCGGTCTGTGCTCTCCGATGCCGTCGATGCGATCCACAAGGACGGCGGCTATGGATACGTTTTAGACCATTACGGCGATGACGAATCCGGAGACGTGGTTTATCGCTCATCCGGCGAGACTATGCAGGCTCCGTACTCAATGAGCGGCGGCAACGGGTTCGCGAAGAAAGCCAGCATTGACACCGCGAACGCAATGAAAGTGCGCGGGCGCATGGTGTACGAACCGATGCAGGACGAAGCCGATCACTATGCGGCCATGTCCGAAGCGGCGATCTCGGCAAAGCTGTACTCGGAAGTCCCGGTTTACGAGCGCTTCGTGTCGAAGGCGGAACGTGATTCCGCAGGAGAATCTGACTTCGCGGGCAAAGGGAAATCGTTCCCGATCCTGAAGCGTGAAGACGTGATGGCGGCGGTTCGGTCGATTGGCCGGGCCGGTTCCGGCAACTCCAGCGCGGCCACAATTAAGGCCAACATTATCGCGATTGCGAAGCGCAAGGGATGGGAAGACGAACTGCCGAAGGCCTGGCGCACGAAGAAAACAACGGAAGCGGCAACCGGCCCCGCGGCGGGCGTGAAGCTCATTGAATCGGCGCCGGCTTCGTTCGTTGGCGAAGTGAAACTCACCGAAGGCCAGCGGAGCACCTACCCGATTTTGATGATATCGCCGGGCACGGGTTCGAGCGCTCACTACCCGGCTGAAGTCCTGAAGAAAGCCGCCGAAGCTGGCGTCTTCAAAGCCAAAACGTTCATGTACTGGAACCATCCGACCGCAGCGCAGGAAGCCGCGCGGCCGGAAGGCGATCTGGACAATCTCGCGGCCATCACCACGAAAGACGGCGTGTGGATGGAAAACGGGCCGAAAGGTCCTGGCGTGTACGCAGAAGCCAAACCCATGGCCGACTATGCTCAGAAGATCGAAGAGCGCGCACCGCACATCGGTCTCTCTATCCGCGCCGGCGGTACGGCATCCGGTCAGACCAAAGACGGAAAGCCTGTACTCGCATCGATCGATCACGTCGAGTCCGTTGACTACGTGACCCGGGCCGGGCGCGGCGGTATGGCGCTGGCCGAATCCGACAAATTTACGAAGTTGCTCGAATCATTCAACGAAGGAGGCCAGGTCGATATGACTGAAGCCGAAGTAAAAGAACTGAAAGAAAGCGTTACCGCCCTTCAGGCCGACAACGCGAAGATGAAAGCTCGAATCCTGTTCGCGGACGCCACAAGCCTCGCGGGCGCGGTGCTCTCAACCACCTCGCTGAATGAGGCGCAACGGGCCTTCGTGATTGGCTCCGTCATCGGCACCGTGGAAGCCCCGCGCGACCTGCCCGTCAAAGACGGCTCTCTGAACGCGACGGCTCTTACCGAAGCAATCAACGCGGGCGCCAAAGCCTACAGCGCCACTCTTCCGGCAACGGGCGGCGTGCGTGGCATGGGCGGAGCGGCTCCGGTTGTCATGACCGAAACCGCCGACGCCAAAGCGGCGCGGGAAGCTCGGGAAAAAGAATTCAAGGCGGCGGATGTTCGGGCGCTCATGCAGCTCGGAATGTCCGAAGCCGCGGCGAAAGCTCAAGTGGGGGTGGCAGCTTAAATGATTAACCAGATTTTTTCGGTCACACCGACCAAAACACGCAACGCGCAGTTGCCGTCCACGGAAACGTTGGCCGGTACTCCGCAATTCATCGGCGATCTGCCGTGCATCAACCTCGATTCGTACCAGGCGAATGTGGGCGGCGCTACCTGCTACTTCGACGGTGCCTATTCGGTATCGGTCACGGCGAAATCCTCGCTGTCTCCCTCGGTGGGAGCGGCCATCAAGCCGGGTGACCCGATCTATGCGGTTGGCGGCTCTCGGGACGCCACAACGAACGTGCTCACCGGCTTTACGCTGTGCGCCGATTCGAGCGGCGATCTCTGGGGTTATCTCGATCCCACAGAAACCACCATCGCTTCCAGCGACACAAACGACGCGGCGACCGTCTCTATCGCCAATAAAATTTAAGGAGCCACCGAACACATGATCCGCACAACTTTTGACACCATCAACGGCGACATGTCGCAGGAAGTTCTGGGCTTTGGGCGTCCGCGCAACATCATGAAACTGCCGGCCGCTTCGCCGGTTCGGCAACGCGCACTTGAAGCGGCGCGGCTCGTGGCTGGCGTCGTATCGGGCGAAGTGGACCCGTACTGGCTCCGAGTTGCAATGGCCCCGCCCAGCGACGGCCACATTGCGATGCTCTCGGAAGCTGGCTTTCCGCGACTTTACCCGCAGGGCCAGAACCTTCAGGGATTGCGCGAAACAATGTCGCGCACGGACTATCAGGCACTCTTCGCGGACGTGCTGGATATCCTGTTCTACGGCCAGTTTCAGGCATTCGAGATTTTCAACGAAACCCTGTGCAAGGTCGTCGACTTGGCGGATACTCGCTTTGTCAAGCGCTACATGCTCGACGGCTTGGTGGAGCCCGCTGAATTCATGGACCTCGCGGCCCCGGCTCCGCAGCAGTCCTACAGCGGCCCTGTTCCGCAGGATGGCGCAACCTTCCCGACCACCAACACGGCCGCGGTGGAATATCAGCCGCGCCTGTGCCAGTCGAAAGCCTCGATCAACTGGAGCGCGTTGCTCAACGACAATCTGGGTATCTTCACGGAAGTACCGCGCGACCTGATGACCACCATCAAACGCCGCATCGCAATCTTCATTCACTCGCTCTACGTGGGTGACGGCGTTCTGAACACCACGCTCTTCCAGTCCGGTTACCGGAATCAGATACTCATCGCCAACGGGGCCAGCGCAAACAATCCCGGCCTCTCGGCTCAGGGCATTATGGAAGGCACCAAGATCCTCGCCGGCCAGCGTGACGCCACGGGCCAGCCGATCATGTTCGGTGGCCGCGTGAAAATCACCTACGGCTCTGCCAACATCGCGACCGCGCGCAACCTGCAGAACGCCATCCGCAACCAGATCAGCGTGGAAGGCGGCAGCGCGAACGCGCAGGGCTTCCCGTCTCAGTTCCTCGAAACCAACGCCTGGTTCAACCAGAATGTGGATTGGATTCACGATCCCTACTGGGATACCGGCTCGGCAGCGGCGGGCTTCTCTTCTCTGCCGAACGGCTGGACGATGAGCCTCGACCCCGGCACGGTGGCGCGTCCCGGGCTGGAACTCGGATACCTTCGCGGCTTCCGCGGTCCTCAGCTCTTCCAGAAAGTCCCGAACACCATGCGGCCAGGCGGCGGCGTAGAACCGATGATGGGCGATTTCTCCTCAATGAATCAGGAGATGAAGGCCATGTCGGTACTGGGCGGCACACAGATCGACGGGCGCAGTTGGGTGGGCTCTACCGGAACCGGCAACGCATAGAGCTTCTCCCCGAAGGCAGCAAGCGCCGTTCGTTTGGTTGAGATGCCAGCGGGCGGCGCTTTTGAGTTTGAAACAGGAGTTTTGAAAATGTGGATTCTACTCGAAAAAGTTACTGACATCACTTCGGCGCAAATCCTTGCCATGGCCTCAACGCCAGTTGAAATCATCCCCGACCCAGGCGACGGATTTATCACTGTGCCGGTAGGAATTTGCTGGGACGTCCAGCCGGGAACCGCATACTCTGGCGCTGGCAGTATCACCACTGCGTTTGACGGCGGCGCAACGGCGTTCACCACCTTCACGCCGGGCCTGGATGCGGCGGTGCAGACGATTGGCGCGGCGCTGGCACCTTCCGAAGCAGCAGCCGCAGCGACGACCCGCGCGGGTGCGGTGACGGCCTCCCTGGCGGATCCGCTGACCACGGGAACCGGTACACTCCGCATCACAGCCAAGTACTACGTTCAGGATCTTCAGTCGTAACGAGGGCGGATGCCGCAGACCTACACGTACGATCCGCTGGACCCCGGCCCGATTGACTACGTTCGTTTTTTGATCCCCGATACCGAATTCATCCCCGGCACCAATCCTCCGGTAATGATCTTCTCGGATCAGGAAATAGAGATTATGTTCACGATTCAGCGGGGCTCAGGGTTTCAAAGTTCCATGTTCTTCAGCGGATCACAAGGGCGGCAGTTGCCAAACCAACCAGTCAGTTACTACCGAGTCGCAGCGATCGGGCTCGACACGCTGGCAAACAACAAAGCGAAACTGGGCGGCGTTCTGAAGTTGCTCGACGTCACGCTTCAGCGCACAAAAGAAGTAGTGGACGCGCTCCGCGATGGCGCGAATAACTATCGCGAACAGGATGACAACGCCGGCTCATTCGTTCTGATCGAGCAGACCAACACCGAATGGTCCTTCCGTGATCGTTGGTGGAAGCAATTTCAGCGGCAGGCATCCGGCACTTTTGCATAGGAGACAACGGCAATGATGGGAACCAAGAGCGTAAAAATCATCTGCGACGGGACGGTGCAGAATCTCGGGCAGATCCTCGGCGAGACCGCGCAGTTCGCATGGGGCCAGTTTCTCGCGGGCGATCCCGGCGCGGCGGTGTTCATCGGCGGGGAAGATTGCGACACGCAGGGCTTTCCTCTCGCGTCAGGAGCGGGCCAGCTATACCCGCGAAACACGGGCGAAATTTTCAACCTGTATCTGGCGCCGAAAGTCTTCTTTGTCGGCGCGACAGATGATGTTCTTTATTTTCTGTACCCGGTAGGTTAATCATGCGAACTCTGTTGTCTTTCATCTTCGCGGTGTTTCTGCTTTCGGGGACCCTCTCCGCTCAGTACTCGAATAGCCCTTTCAATTCGAGCAGCACGGCTCCGTCTGGAACGTGTACGGCCAATACCGGGCGGCTCGTTGGGCCTTCAGGGACGATCTACACGTGCCAAAACGGGCATTGGGGGCAGGTTTCTGGGGGCGCCGGTGGTGCTCTCCCTGCCGGTTGTCCGGGTGCCGGGAGTGTGCAGTTATACGCAACGAGTGCGACTTTCGGGTGTGATGCCAATTTCATTGTAGATACCAGTGAGCATGTTTTAATATACCCGTCATTTCTGACGCAAAACACTATAGCCAATACTGGAGATCTACCTCTTGGCGTATGGTTATGGGGAAACCGCACCTACGGATGCGCGGCATCCCCAGGCGCTGATGATCCTCTGTTCGGAGACTGCCCTGTGATCCAAGTTGAGCATGTGTTCCCCGATGGGTATGACGCGGATGTGATCGAAAACAATATAAGTTATTTCACTGCATCGTCTTTGAGTCTGAACTTCGGTGGAGCGGTCCAATACAATGTTGGTCTTACTGGCAGCGGCAACTATATAGCCAATCCGTCTTACCTGCCAGTTTCCGCACTAAAGGCAAGTATCACGAGTCACACTTCCGGAACGGTCGATTTTATGTCCTCCATGAACCTGTATGGTGGTGTAACGGGCGGTGGTACGGTGGCCAATTGGGCACAGTTGTTTTTCACTACGATGTCTGTTAATTCAGACGGCAGTTCGCTGACAAATGGATTCGACATTTACATGACGAACCTTGATACAGCGTCGGGAAAAGCTACCAACCCTTATTACAGTTGGATGGACTCGCGGGGAGTCCGTCGGGTAAAAGAAGACAATACTTTCAATTCTGTGGGGCAAGCAATCGAAGCTCTCTATAATCCCCAGTTCACGAAGTATACGCCTGGAGCGGTGAACTATGAGCGGATCGTTCTCGGAGAGTGGGACACGAATGTAGCGAAGATCGGAACGGAATGCGGCGGTACCGGCACATGTCGGGCGACCGCTATTCTCTCCGAGGGCAAGACCTGCACGATCAACACGGCAACGGGAGTGTGGACGTGCTCCTAAGAATCTGCTTTGCGTTTGTCGCCCTGTCCCTGTTTGCACAGGAAGGAAGCCCGCCTCCAACAAAAACCGTTGAGCAGCAACTCGCCGAAGCGAAGGCGGAAAACGCGAAGCTCTCAAAACTTCTCAATGCGTGGGCGCTGAAGGCTCAGGCATGCGACATCGCGCTCACGAACGCGCAGGCCATCGGATTCCCGGAAAAGACGGATCAGAAACGGTAGACACGTGTATCAGGGCCAAGGCTACACCTTCGACGCCGTTGTGCCGGCAGTCATTGACGCCGGGATAGCGAACAGCCTCGCAACCTTTCAGGCTCCGACGGGTGCGCTGATCGGGGCTGGACAACCCGACCCGGATGGCTGGGAAGACGTTGTCGGCTACGTCGGAATCGTGTGCATGGACGCTCCGACCTCAGACAGCCGGATCACGGCGAATGAAAAGAAATCGGAAGCGTTCATCGAATCCGACAACTCGGAACACATTTGGCTGGCAGGGAATTACCCGGAGATCGCAAGCCACACGGAATGGCGCTGCATCGTGACGGCCGCCAACGGGGTTACGACAACGTATGACGTACTCGGGGCCGAAAGCGACTCACAGGGAAAGACAACTCGCGTTCAGGTGAACGTGTCAACGGTGTAGCGGAAAAATGAAGACCTCGGCAAACGGCATCGCGCTTATCGAACGGTTTGAGGGCTTGCGCCTGAAAGCCTATCAGGACGGTGCGGGCGTTTGGACAATCGGTTACGGTCACGCCGGCGCGCGCAAAGACGAATATGAAACGCAGGCGCAGGCCGAAACGGATCTGTGCGCGGACGTGGAAGCCGCAGAGAGCGCGGTCAGTTCGATGGTCCACGCGCGGTTGAATCAGAATCAGTTCGATGCGCTGGTGAGTTTCACATTCAACGAAGGGGCTGGGCGGCTCAGATCATCAACGCTTCTATGGCTCCTGAATAGCGGCAAATATGCTGAGGCCGCGCAGCAGTTCCCGCGCTGGGATATCGTGGCCGGCGAAGTATCGCCGGGCTTGCTCAAACGGCGCGTGGCTGAACAGGCGCTGTTCCTGAAGGCGGTGGTCTGATGCCGTATTCCTCGCCGGAACTGAAGCTCCGCACTCTGGCCGTTCAGGACCCAACAATGCAGGCCGACTTCGGAGGCTCGGACCCTTCGACGTTCCGCTGGTACGACGAAACTCTCCTGCAAAACCAGATCGGAAAATTACTGGTGACCGGCGCATGCGCCACGGTGAAGCGGGTTTCAACGATCCGGCAGGGTAACCAAGGTGGAATCGGAAATCTGAGTTGGCCGCTGATTCAGATCGACGTTTACGACCGTGTGTCGGAGCAAGCGCGAATCGTCGCCAACGATGTGATTGATTTCATGCAAGGCGTTGACCTCGCATCGCTGGGCCAGTTTGAATCGCCGCGCACGGGACCGGCGCAGAATCCGTCGGTGCTCCTGAATCAGCGGCAGGGAGTTTTGCAGGGGCAACAGTCGCCTGGCGGCCCAGTCTTTTATCAGTCAATGGATTTCCGCATCGCGAATGCGGAGAACCTCAGTATCAGTTAAGACCATGACGCCGATCAAACCTGCATTGACGACAATTTCTGGCACCATTCGATGGATTGGTGTATGTGTTCCTTTCATCGAAAAGATGGCCTCGTTCGCAATGCGTTTGATTTCGCAGGGCACTGAGCTTGCCGCGCCTGACATTTTCTTTGGCGGTCACTGGCTCCAAATGGCGGGGATTTACGCACGAGCGAACGCGGCACAAATGATCGAGTTGCATGCCGGCCGGGATTGGTCCGATGAAGTTTTCGTAAGCCCATCTGTGGGCATACATGGATTTGCATTTCGCAATTCCAAAACACCCATAGCCATTCAGGTTGCCGTTACCGGGCGCGAGAATGCAGCCAGTCCAAAGCCAGCAACCGGAGTTCGGCTCAGGCGAAACGAACTTCCAAAACCTTTCAAGTGCTGTAGGATAGCGTCTAGGCATCTGATCTCGTTGGGATCACGTTGCTTAGGGCTGCGCGAAGCGGGTAACTTCGTTGCGGCCCGTTTTTATTTTACCCCTCTTTTCAGCCAGTAGGAAATGCAACAGAAGGACACAGGAGCGTCAAATCATGCCATTGAACCCCGTAAACCTTACCGAGTCTGGGATTCCAGCGGTCGGAACTCAGTTAGCCGTCTCAAACGGCTCCAGCCCGATCACCTATCTCTCGCTTGGTAATCAGGCGAAAATCACCACCAACACAAAGACCGATTCCGCAGACACTACCAATCAGGGCGTGGACTGGGATCAGTCGATTCCCACGCTAAAGGTTGGCGGCGAGATCGGCGTCGAGGTTTTCTACATCCCCGACTCTCACAACACGGCCAGCTTACTGGGCCACTGTGCGACCGACGGCGATACGCTCCTCGGCATGTTCCTCGCGCAGACCGTTACCGGCTGGCGGCTGACCTTCCCCGATGGCAAGGGTTGGTTCTTTGACGCCTATGTGCTCGAAGTTCCTGTGACCTCCGACCCCACGGGCAAGGCGCTGATGATCTCGACGAAGATCAAGATCACTGGTTCGATGGTGCCCTTTTAGGAGCCATCATGCAGACCAACACGATCGCGGCACCTCCGACAGTGCAAATCGGAGGACGGCCGTACCATGTCCGTTATTCGACGGGCGCGTTTTATCTTCTCTCCACCTGGGGCATTGACGTCACAGCCGTAGCGCAGACGCTCAACGATAAGTTCCAGAACGGCCACTATACCGAAGCGATGTACAAGCTGGCGGCCGCGGGGCTCGGGACTATCGACAAAGAGGGCGACTGGGAGACACTCGGCATCGAACCGCTGAAGCTGGCTGATCGGCTGAAAGACGGGGAAGCCGCGGCGCTCATGGAAGTTGTCTGGCGGGAATTCTCGGGAAAACTTGGGCTGGTGACGACGACGGCCGGGACGGCTCCAGCTCCGCTGAATCCCTCGACCGAGACGCCTGGATCCGGCACTGGGCCTTTGGAACCAGCACCGCAGGCTTAGGGCTCACTACCCGGCAGTTCTGGGGCTTGACTCCGCGGGAGTTTCAGGCCCTGTATCGGGAGTGGAAGAACCGGAGGGAGTTTGAATGCGCTCAGTTCGCAGACCTTCAGGCAACCATCCACAACGGGCTATGGAAGCGCGACGACGGCAAAGTATGGACTCGGGCCATGTTCATGCCGGGCTATGTTCCGCCTCCGATTCAGGACGACTGGCGCACCCAGAAAGCCGTGTTTGCGGCAATGGCTGCCAAGCGCAACCCGCCATCCCCGGAAGAACGGAAGCAACGCAAACAGGCCGTGAGGGACCGCGCAGAGCGCAGCAAACGTGCTTTGGAAGCGGCAGCACGTGGAGTCACTGGCGAACAGATTCAACAGATCATGCTCGGAAAGGCTTAAATCATGGCACGTGAATCAGCGGGTGCAATCTATGTCTCGATCGACGGCGACAACTCACCATTGCTGGCGAAGTATGCACAGACAGAAGCTCAGAGCCGGGCCGCCGGGCAGCGGATCGCTCAGGGGCTCGGGGCCGGGTTCCAGCAGGGTACTGGGCTGGTGGATCAGTTCGGGCGCACGGTCCAGTCCACCGTCCCGCCGTTGGTTGAGGCGACCGAAGCGACGGAAGCGCTCGGGGCGGCAAGCGCCCACACGGTCACGGAGATTCAGGCCATGTCGGGCGCTCTCCGCACGCTCGACGGCAACGGCGGTATCCGTGCCGCGGAGCGGTTTCTGGCTACCACCTTGGGGCTGGGTGGCGCGGTACAGGCACTCTTCCCAATTATCGGATTGATTGCCGTTGCCGAGTTGCTGGACAAGGTGATCAGCAAGTTCTCCAAAGCTCATGACCAGAGCGAAGAATTCACCCAGGCGCTGAAGTCCACAGAACAGGCCGCGCGTGGGCTGGTGAACACGCTGGACGACATCAACGTAGACAAGATGCGTGATGCCTTTGGGGGAGCTGCGGGGGAGCGCATGCGGGCGGCTGTGCTCGAAATGCAGTCCTTCGACAAGCTCACTGAAGCGGCTGGAAAACGCGCTCTCATCAAATCAGCCGGCGAGAACGAAAACTGGATCACGACGGTATTCGGAAAGCCAACGGACATCGCGGCGGTCAAACAGCAGATTGAGCAACTGTCCCTTGAATCTCAGGCCCTCGCCGCGCAAGCGGACGAAGCCCGGCGCCACGCGAACGAAGTCACCGGACCCCATGAAGCGCAGGAGGCCGCACGCAAGGCGGAAGAGGAACGGAAACGGCAGTCCGCCGAACTGAAGCGCGAACAGGAAGAGGCCGCACGGCAGGCCCGGGTCATTATCGAAGGCGTTCGCATTGCGCGGCGCGAATCCGCTGCCGAAGAAAAGAATCTGATTCGTGAGAACAAAGATGAATTGATGCGCGGGCTGGAAGAAACCAGCCGGGAGTTTGAAAACGATGAGCGCAATCGCCGGGCTGAAATCGTAGCCGAAACAGCAGCACGGAACCGGGCCAATGAAGAATCCATCCGCGCGGGCGGCGTGCGGCAGGGTTCGGCGGATGAAATAGCGCGGCTTCAGGTTGAGCAAACCTATGCGCTCCAGTTGTCCCACACGCGGGCCGAAGAACTTCAGTACGTCAAAGACATCGCGGCATCCGAAGAGCTGGCACTCCAGCACAAGATAGACGCACTGCAAACGCTGAAGGATTACCAGACACAGAATCTGCTTTACGACGAAGCAAACCGGACGGATCTGGAGGTGGAGCGGGCGAAAGCGGCTCTCCGAAAGCAGCAGATGGAGGATGCTATGCGCATAGCGACCGCACGGCGCGGGACGCAGATCGGAGCGGGGCTGACTGGAATCGCGGCTGGTGTGCCGGGACAACTCGGCGGCGCACTCGCAAGCGGCATAACGGGCGGTAACATCGGCCAACAGATCAAACAGGCACTGACCGGCATCGGAAAGGAAATGATGGGCGACGTTTTCAAAGACCTGATTGCGTCGATCCTCGGCAATTCTCTGGTGACGTTGGCGAACACAGCCAGCGTGGAATTGAATACCTTCTGGCTGGCAATCAAAAGCTTTGTCGGTGGGATATTCGGCTTCGCTTCGGGCGGCAGACCTCCGGTAGGCGTCCCGTCTATCGTCGGGGAGCGCGGGCCGGAACTCTTCATACCTGACGGCCCCGGGCTCATCATCCCCAACACGATGACGCAGAATCTTCTCTCTGGACCATCCGCGAATCTCCTGACAGCCAGCATGATCAGCAACTCAAATTCAAGCTCACTCTCGATTGGGTCGTTGCATCTGCACGGGGTTCAGAGTGTGGAGCAGTTCGCGCGGCGGCTCCCGAACGTGCTGAAGTCGCGGGCGCCCAACTTCTCACCAGCCTCACGGTAAACAGAAATGGCCTGGAACACCCTCACCTCCGAAGCATCGCTCAAAACCTTCGACAGCCGTGCGCTGTCACCGGGCAACTATTCCGCGCACATGGAGTGGGCGAACTCGGCAGTGATAAATCAGGGCGTCATGGTGGCGCTGTCGAACGCAGGCCGGGTGGTTCAGAGCATAACGAATTCGCACACAGACGGCGGCGGATTCACGACATGGACAATCACACTTCCAGATGATAATGCGGCGGGTAATGCTCTTGTGCTTGATATGTGGTTCAACGCGGGCACGGCCATTGCTGGCCCCGTGACCGTGAGCGACAGAAACGGCAACACCTGGACCAACGAGGTACTGTCTCACCCAGCATTTCAGGGCCAGTTCGCTGGAATATTCGTTGCTCTCGGTATTGCGGCCGGCCCAAACACAGTAACAATCACGATGGGGGGGGATCATCCGTTCACGGATCTCGCCGTGGCCTTGCACGAATACCCCGGCGCAACGGCCGTGCAATCCAGCGTCTACGGATGCGGTGGACTGTTTGGTACGGGAAGCCCTGTAGACGTCACTTTGACCTCAACCGGCAGCGCAGTGCTTCATCTGGCCGTGGCTCCCGAAACCGCTCTGACTCTGGTGAGTGGCGGTGGATTCGTGGGATGCACTCCAGCGTGGCTCATGATCTACGAGGGGGAGCCTGCCGAGGCGAATGCCTGGGTAGATCAATCCCATCGCCTGCATGTCTCGGAGTCCATCTCGATCTCATGGATTGTGCGGCAGCGCGGAACCGCGAAAGTCCCGCTGATAATCAGCGGCGACGACGATTACATGCCTACCATCGGCTCTCAGGTCTGCCTCTGGGACATCACCGAAACCGATGACTTTGAGGTATTCAGCGGGACGATTGACGATCTTGAGGTGAAGTGGTTCGGTCAGGATGGGACTAAGGTTGTCACACTCACATGTGTTTCGCTGGAGCAGGTCTTCGATACGATCCGGCTGCCAAATCTCCTGTTCGAGAACAAAACGGCGGGATTCATTTTCACTACGCTGTTCGCCTATGCTGCCGGATCTCCAGTAACACTCGGAACCGTGGATGCGGGCGCGACAATCGCCAATTTCGCTATCTCGGATTTCCCGTCAATCAGCGATGCGTTTACGCGGCTGGCTACGCTCTCGGAGTACGTCTGGGGCGTGGACCCAGGAACCGGCGCGGCTTACTTCACGCCGCCGAATACAGCACCTTCCCCGTTCACGCTTGCGGCCACGGATGTACTGTGGGAGCAGTTCACTTTCAAAGAAGAGCGGCACGATTACCGGAACTGGCAAGCAATCAAGATCCCCGATAACGTGGCCGTTCAGTCAAAGGAATATTTCGACGGAGCCGGGCAGTCGAATTTCACGACACTGCGGCCGATCGCGCAGATCACAAATGCGTGGCTCACGCAAAACACGGCGAATATCGCAATCGGAACTTTCACTGGGCAGCCGTCGCCGGGAGACACCATCTCTTTCGGATTCACTTCGGGCTGGACCGCAAGCGCGGCGATCGGGATGGATCAAATTATCGTCGATGGCAACGGCTACGCGCAGAAATGCACGGTGCCGGGAACCACGGGATTAACAGAGCCTTCCTGGGTGGAGCTGTACGGCGAATTCACGACGGACAACACGGTCCAGTGGCAGAATCAGGGCATCGCCGGTTTCGGATCGGGGCTTGTCGCCGCCTACACCTTCGTGACGGCGCTGGACAATACGCAGTTCGGCCAGGTTCTCATCGGGGCGAACCTTGCGGCGACGATTCAGAATCTCGCGGATGCCATCAACTCAATTCAGGCACAGGCCGGAATTACATTCTCGCTGCCCACGTGGGAAAACCCGGAAGTCAATGCGGACGAGCCGCCGACCTCAACGCAGATCACCGTCCGAAGCAAGCCTGTGGGCGCCGGGTTCGTGACGGCCGTCAGCGAGTCTTGTGCCAACTTCTCGTGGGACCGGGCCAACACGAGCGGTGGGGTGACGACATTCGGTACCGATGTGATCACGTTTGGAGTCCGCGGGCAGACCGCCGGCGGACCGATCTTCACGATTGTCTATACGCCGGGCAGTAATATCATTTCGAGCGCAACTCCACTGGACGTGGGCAACCGTCTGGCAGTTCAGTATCAGGCTTCTGACGCTGGATATATTCGCGTGGAAAATTCAGACGATGTGGCGCAGCGCGCATTGATAGAAAGCGGGACCGGAAAGTATCAACAGACCTCGAGCGACGATCAGGCATTGACATTGCCGGAAGCTCTGCAGCTCGCGCAACAGCAGCTCGCGGCCTTCGGGGTGATCCCGCAGACCTTCCAATTTACTACGATGCGGGCGGGGCTCTACGTGGGCCAGGTGCTGGCAATTTCGATGGACAATCCGGTAGGGCTCAATGCGATCCTCGGAGCCGGTCCAGCTGGCCCGACCGACTATACGGCGACCCAAGTTCCAACCGGAGGCACGGAGCCGTGGGGTATCTGCTACGACGGCAACGGCCACGTGTGGAGTTGTGACACCGTAGCCGGCGCAATCCTGAAAATAGACGTTGCAACGCAGACGGTGATAGATACGGTTGCAATCCCCGGGGGCGATGCGCGGGGATGCTGCTACGACGCAGGAACCAATACCGTCTGGGCTGTTTGCAATGGCGGGGACACGGTGACAAAGATCGATGCCACCTCGGATGCAATCATCGGAACCTATGCGATCGGCAGCGGCGGAACGGGATTGATCTCGGACGGCACGCGCATATGGATCTGCAATCACAACGACAATACGGTCACGGTTCTATTAGCCGCGGATGGGAGTCTGGTGGCGACGGTCGGGGTTGGCGGCGGCCCGAATGATATCTGTTTCGATGGAACGAATCTATGGACCGTCAACCAAGGCGGAAACAGCGTCACGAAGATCACGGCGAGTACCCAGGCGGTTGTGGGAACCTACACGGTCGGAAACCAGCCCACCGGCATAGCGTTCGACGGGACGGATATATGGGTGACTGACGGCGGATACACAACTACATTTCTACAATCGCTCGAACGGATCAACGCCGGGACCGGATCAGTGTCAAACACCTACGCGCTAGGCGACGATGGCACGCTGGATTCATTCGCGGGGCTGGCGTGGGATTCCTCGACAGGGATTCTCTGGATGTGCAACGCACGCGGAGGCCCGGGAAACAATCTGATCTATGCGGTAGATGTTTCCACCGGGACGATTGCCGCGACTTACGACGGATACCCGGGTGGCGCGCCTTTCCTTGTGTGCATCGCGGGTACTTCAGTCTGGGCATCGAATAACAATTTCGGTTTCCTGACGGAACTGATTCCCGCACAGGGCACAAGCTGGTTCATTCAGGAGATTCAGGCGGAAGTGGTCCCAGTGTACGGCGAGAATGGGGAATCAAATCGCTGGCTCCCGGGCGGAGGTCATTTCCGCTACACGGTGACGTGCATCGATGTGGCGCAGATCGGCTCATGGATTGATTTCTGGCTCGGGCTGGGCGGTGGATCTTCATCCGGCGGCGGTTCGTTCTCTGGCTCGGGTGCCCTCGGGCCGGGAGGTGGCGGCGGCAGTTCCTACTCGCAGACCTTTACCGGCGTCACCACGCTGACAGTTACGCATGGACTTAACACGGAGAACGTGGTGGTATCGGTCTACGACGGCAGCGGGAATATGATTATCCCGTCGAGTGTGCAGATCACCGGAGCAAACACAGTGGATCTGGTGTTTGGAGTGGCGACGGATGGCAGAGTAGTGGTGCTGGGAGGCTAAGACGAATGACGAAACGAGAGCGCAGTTTTGGGATGCTGATTTTCGCTGTGATATTCGCGGCGTGCCTTTGGTCCGCAGTTGTCAATGGATGGCTGGATTTCACTCAGATGACCGCGCCCAGCGCGCCGGGAAGCGGATACGGGCGCGTCTACGTGTCCAGCGGAGCAAGTGGATTGCTCGGGTGCAAGCTGCCCAGCGGACTGAGTTGCATGCCAACATCAACCGGAGCGACAGGGCCGACAGGCGCAACGGGTCCGACTGGGGCCACGGGAGCCACGGGGGTTACGGGTGCCACTGGTCCCACGGGAGCTACCGGAGTCACTGGGGCGACCGGCGCTACGGGGACAACAGGTGCGACGGGGGCAACCGGAGCGACAGGGTCTTCGATCACGCTCCAGACCAATGGGACAAACAACGGCTCTCAGTCAGTGCTGAATCTCAAAGCCGGAACAAACATGACGCTGACTGATAACGGCTCAGGTCAGATCACATTCGACGCGGCGGGGGGCGGCGGGGGCGGTGGGCTAACTCAATTGGCGCAAACCACGGTTGCGGGAAGCTCGACCAACTCGATCACATTTTCCACGATTTCAGGGTCGTATTCCAATCTTGAGATTTGGGTTATGGCGCGCTCCGATCTGGCATCTAATCATCTGGCCACGATGTACATACAATTCAACACCGACACAGCCGCGCATTACAATCACTCCGTTATCTATGCTGGCGGTTCAGGCGTGGGACAGTTCAATTCAACGTCCACGGCGCAACCTGAAATTTTCAACATACCGGCTGCGAGTGCCAGTGCGAACGTAGCTGCTGGAGTGGTGATTTACATCCCAGCCTACGCAGGTACGACATTTTACAAGAATGCGACTGCTCCGGGGTACACTCCGGATTTTTCCAGCGGTCAGGTTGTCGCTCTTGAAAACGCTCAATGGTCCTCCACGGCGGCTGTTACGTCGGTTACGCTGGGGCTTCAAAATGCTACCGCGCACTTTGTGGCCGGATCAGTATTCACGCTCTACGGGCTACAGTAACGCTCTAACGTGGTATCATTTCCGGCATGTCAGCAACCAACACAATCAATCAGATCACAGCGGCGGAACTCCAGTATGCTCCCGCCGTTCTCGCAGGCGTCCAGGCGGCGGAAGTCTCCGGGGCATCGGGTTCCGCGAAGGCTCAGGCTGTCATTGACGGCATCATGACGGGCGCGGGCGCTCTCGCTCAGACGCAGGGCATTCCGCCATCGGTAAGCGGTATCGCCGCGCTGGTGAACCTCACAGTGTCAATCCTGAACGCTTTGGGCGTATTCCGCAAAAAGAGCCAGCCAGTTGCAGCCGCGCCGGGAGCCTGATACGATTTCAGCAATGCAGTAAACTCTCAAATCAATCCATAGCCTGAACGGGCTGTTCGTAAACTCCGGGGGGAGCACCGGCAGCCCGTTTTTGCTTTACAACGTTGTAATGGTGCATAATAGTTGCCATGGCCAAACCCGAAGCAAAAGACGAAGTTCGCGCAACCGTATACTTTGACCGCAAGACGCATCGCCGCATGTGGGAGCTGGCCGATGACATCGCAGACGAGCGCCGCCGGGCCGGAACCAAGGGACCAAAGGTAACGCTATCTCTGGTTATCATTGAGGCGTGCGAAGCTCTGCTGGCATCCCGCAAGCCGAAGCGCAAAGCAGCGTAAGCCAATAGTTAACACTGAATTATTTTCAAAATAATTCGATATTTCGCATTTAGCTATTGCAACGCTGTAACGTTGTAGTGTATTCTGGTCTTGTCGCTGGGAGGCGACAACCAGAATGAAACAAGAAACAGAAGAATTAACAATGTCTGGTTTGATTCGCGGCCTCCGTGCTTGCGCTGACTGGCTGGAGCTCACCCCGAACGTTCCGCTCCCTTATGATCCGAAGTTGCAGATTTTCTCTGTCAACACGAAAGAGGACATTGCCGCTCTCGCCCGCAAGATGGGGAAATGCGATAAGGTTTTCAGTAACGAAATGTTCAGCGTCGTGAAGCACTTCGGGCCTTTCAAGGTGCAGGGAGTTGCTTACCGAGCCCAGGTATGTGAACGGGTCGTGGTGGGCTATGAAACCGTTGAGATTCCGGCGCAGCCCGCAAAGCCAGCGGAGACACTGGCCCGCGAAATCGTGGAATGGAAATGCGGTTCCCTGATGACGACTGTTGAGGTTCAGAAGGAACTCGCGGCGGCTCCCCTCCTGTTAACCGAATCCGAAGAGGTGCCGTTTTGAACTCGCGCACGCAGTCCCCATCTGCGCTCCACCCCGTACCGGGCGACGGGGGCGCAACCCCGGTAAAATCTGAAGTCATTTGGGTGGATTGCCCGAACTGCAAATCACCCATGCGGGCCGACCGCGATGAATGCCGGAACTGCGGGCATGACGTTCGCGGGCTCTGCCGGTATTGCGGACAGACACATTGCACCTGCGACGGAGTTACGCGGATGATTGCCGACCGTGAGCGCAATCTGGCCGGGAAGGTGAGGTACATCTGATGAAACGGAGACCGAACGGCACGCTGACGCGGGTGGAAATGTTCCGGCTCAAATTCAAAAGCCAGACCTACACCTACAACTTTTTCCGTGGCGCATGGGAGCGCAGATTCGGAGGCTTGGACGCCTACGGCGTGCTGGTGTCCCAGTTCCCGCACTGGCGCTCTTATGATACTGGGCACGTCAAGCCATCAGTGGAGGCAGCGTGACGTACTGTCATTGCGGCGACTACTGCGAATGGTGCAGACCCGACCTGTGCGAATCATTGAGCCCTTCGGAAGCAGAAGCTATTCACCGGGCGATCAGGCGGGAAGAGGCAGCAGAAGCGGCTGCGGAGCGTGGCGAATGATCCTCGGACCAGACGCAAAGCCGATCGAAGGCACGCAGCCAGAAACCTCGGCCCGACAGGTTGAGATAGTTCGCTCGGTGTCGTTCAAGCTCAATCTCGGCAACTATCAGAGCATGGATTTTTTCTGTTCGCAGAAAGCGGCATGTCTGCCGGAAGAGGCGGACACGGTGAGCGCCGATCTCTACGAATGGTGCTTTGATCAGGTCATGCAGTCCGCGAACGAAGTGAAGGCGAAGCAACTGAAGAAAGAGGCCCAACGGGCCGAAAGGAATGTAGCGTAATGGCAATTGTGGCAAAAGCAGGAGCGAGTTTTGAAGTGTGCCCGGCTGGTTCGTATTCGGCGGTGTGTTGCGACATAGTTGATATGGGGCTCGTGGAAACGAACTATTCCGGCAAGGTGAAGAAACAGCACAAGGTTCGTGTCATTTGGCAGGTTGATGAAAAGAAGTCATCCGGCGAACGATTTCAGGTTTCCAAGCGGTATACCCTGAGCCTTCACGAAAAAGCGGCTCTCCGCAAGGATCTGGAGTCATGGCGCGGTGTTCCGTTTTCCGAAGAACAACTCGGCGGATGGGACATCGAAGCGGTTCTGAACGCGCCCTGCATGGTCAGCATCGTCCAGAATGCGGCCAACGGCAGTGTGTACGCCAACGTGACTGCGATCATGCGACTTCCCAAAGGAATGACCCCTCTGACCGTGGACCCGGCTTACGTCCGCGTGCAGGATCGTCCGAAGGATGGGGAACAGGCACCTCCAGACGACGGCGAGTGGCACGCGACCGATGACGACGTTCCTTTTTAGTTCCCGCTTGTCTGGTAATTCCCTTGCTGCATGATGTTACGGAACAGCGAGTGGAGGTCGATGCAGATGGCGGATTAGCCCGGCGTTCTCGCAGCGCGCCGGGCTTAACCAGGTTGACGCGGCTGGCGTCGCCCTCCGGTGGGCTAGTTGGATCACGGTACAGCGCTGTACAAAACTGCCGCCGACAACCGGGTAATAAACCAGCAAGTCCGAGAGCGTAACTGCGAGGTCGGGCGAACGCGGGGCGGCGCGTAATCCGCCCACAATTTCAATCGGAGGTCGGATGGCAGACACAGCAGCATTCAAACAAGTATTGAAAGATGCCTCAGACGAAGAGGCGAAAGAGTTGTATGGGTGGGCGACCGTGTGTATGGAGGTCCGCGGATTGATCCCGCTGGCCGGGACGCGCAAGCGCCGGTCTGATGCCGGTCAGCCGCGCACCACGAATACAGGGGATCAGTTGCAACTCAGGGAGCCGGGACAATGAGCGAACTGAATCTGTCTCTCTTTCAGATCGAAGACGGGCTGCGGGATCTGTACGCGATGCGCGAAGAGGCGCGGGAACGATATGCCGATTCCTTCGGACGGCCTGAACACGAGGACGCATCGAAAGAACTGGATGTGATCGAAAAGGCCATCTGCGATTACATCGGCGCGGAGCTTCGCAAGGTGGACGGCACCGCAGACTTCATGCTGATGCTGGACCGCCTCTGCCACGAGCCGCGCGAACGCAAGGGAGCCACAGAGCGCTGCGAGATCGACCGGGAGATAGACCGCCTGAAGGCGCGGCGGGAACAATTGCGGGGCGTTCTGGAGCACATTCAGGAGTCGGTAAAATTCGTCATGCAGGGTATGCAATGGCGCGATGGGAAGCCGAAGAAACTGGAAGGCGTGCGGCACTCAATCACGCTTCGCGGCAACGGCGGCGCACAGCCAGTTGAGATCACAGACGAAAGCCTGGTGCAGGATGATTTCAAGCGCATCACATTGACGCTGAATCTGGAATTCGCCAGCAAACTCATGGTCTCGTTGGCCATGGAGGGCTGGCAAGACGAGGCGGATTTCGAGGTACTTCGCGAAGCGTTCGACAAAGGTAAGTGCGAGGTCAGCAAGTCCGCTATTGCGGCAGCACTCGAAAAGCCGTGTCCGCGCTGCGACGGTAAAACCTTCGTTACCGTGCAGGATACGTGGAGCAAAGGTCACACGGAAGACGTTCAGTGCAGTGCGTGTGGCGGCAGTGGAAAGCAGGGAATACCCGGCGCTCGATTGGCTCCGCGTGGGGAAAGTCTGGTGGTTAAATGAGAGCTTTTGTTGTGACGATAAGGCCCGGTACATCGGATCGCTACACCGACAGCGTGTGGCTCTCCGAGGACCACGCGAATCAAAGAGTTTCAGACCTCACTGAAGAATTCGCGCGGCGTGGCAAAGGGTCCGTATCGACCAAGGCAACTAACGAAGGCTGGGCCGTTTGGGTCAGTGGAATCACGATTCAGGATGGCTGCATAGTTGACGCGAAAGCTAAGTAGTCCGCGCGGAGGCGCGATAAACGAATGAGCAAAACACTGAAAACGGTAAACGCGCTCTTGATCGGATTCGGGCGCAAGAAAGATTCTTCCGGCTGGGCGCGGGTGAAGTTCCAACTGACAGCCGCTGTCACGAAATCTCTCGGCTGGCCCGATATGCCGGAAGGCACGGCGGAATGGATTCCCGACGTCGATACCCTGAAAGCGTCCGTGGTGGAGTTGACGCCGAACGCGCCGGAACTCGCGAAACATGCGATGGAATTCGACTGCCAGACGATTGGCGATTTCATGGTCCAGCGCAAGAAAAAGAAGGCGGGAAAGAACTCCGTCAAAGCGGACAAGACCGTGACGGAGGTCGCCTGCCTGATTACGTTCGCGGACCCGCTGGGTTGCGCCAAGTTGGAGCAATACAAGCTATCCGCCGCGCGGTCAGAAATGACGGTGACCTACACGCCGGAACCGACGCAGGACGAATTGCCGGGCACGCGGGTAGACGTGGTATCCGGTGAAGTCCACGCAACGAAAGAGCAGCGGCAAGCGCAGATGGAAATCACCGAAGTAAACCCGGCACCGACGGCGGCCGAAAAAAAGAAACAGCGCGAAGTTGAGCGCGAGAAAATGGCGGAACTCCGCAAGCGGATTGAAAAGAAGTGACGATCACGGTTTACGGTCTGCCAGCTCCACAGGGATCGAAGCGGGCCTTCGTGCTCAAAGGAACCAACCGCGCTGTGATGGTGGAATCGTCCAAAAACGTCAAGCCGTGGCGCGCGGCGGTACAAGCCGAGGTGCTGGCCCTGTTCCCCA
>Ga0105238_10000450_pt1 | contig 43158 bp, 37 predicted proteins | sample KBSC34metaG_FD_81526 | JGI IMG/M metagenome (GOLD analysis project Ga0105238, IMG submission 81526) | Corn rhizosphere microbial communities from Kellogg Biological Station, Michigan, USA - KBS C3-4 metaG | ecosystem: Host-associated > Plants > Roots > Rhizosphere > Soil | place: Michigan, USA...
TCCTGGTCCTTCCAGCGCGGCAGACGAAACTGAGCGTGCAAACTGTCAACACCGTCTTGCAGCGTGGACCACTCCGCCGCGCGTTGTGGCCGGCGCCCGCGGTCCTCGATTGCGTCCCAGTCCACCAAACCGGCAAGACGTGCTTCACTGATGAGCTTCGACAGACGCTGGTAGTTCTTCACCGTGTTCTTGGTGTCCGGCGGCAAGCCGTTCTTCGCGTTGTAGGCAGCGTCGATCCACGACGAGGGAAACAAGTCCTGGGTGATCATCTGGTAGTACAACTGGCGCAGGGTCATCGTGATGCCCATGTCCATGTACTTCTCGATGACCACGTTGCAGCGGTCGATGACGATCTGCGACTGGTGGTTGAATCGCTTGGGCCGGTACTCGATGAGCGCCATGACTACTCCTCCTCGTCGTGGTAGGAGCCCTGTCGAGAGTCATCGTCGACCCACACCAGTTCCTTCTTGGCGCGAGTCACACCGACGTACTTGATGTTGCGCTCCTCGATTTTCCGCGCTGCCGCCGCACGCGCATCCTTGACCGGGAAGCGGAGCATGAGCGTGTTCTGGAGGATGTAGACGCGGTCCGTCTCCAGGCCCTTCGAGCGATGAATCGAGGAGCACACGATCTTGCCCGAGCCCGCTTCGGCGAAGTCACTGAAGAGGTCGGTGATGCGGCGGTCCAGCTCCTGAAGCCCCGTCATGCCCTCGCAGAGCACGATGAGGAGGTCGGCCTTGTCGTTGATCGCGGTGATGCGAGCTTCCACCGTCTTGGGGTTCGCCTTGGCGCGGTCCACCTCTTTCTCACGCCACGTCTTCAGGCGCTCCAGGAGGTGCGGGATGGAGCGGGAGCGCAGGCTCTTCACAAGCGCCTGGATGCCCTTGCCGATGTCCTTGCCCTCCATCCGGGCACGCTTACCCATCTTGAGCAGCGCGATGCAGATACCGGCCAGGGGCGCGTTCTTGCGGCTCAGGATGAAGTCGCCCGGCTGTGCCTCCATCAGCATCTGGTCTTCGCTCACGGTGCGCACAATGCCTTCCGGCGCGGTCGGAGCGGCCGTGTAGTCCGGCACGAGCGTCTTGGCGATGGCGACCACCTGCTTGGGGCAGCGGTACGTGATCGTGAGGCCCAGCTCGGTCGCCTTCAGCTCCTTCTTGAGCCGGTCGAGCGACGTCGAGTCCGCCCCACGGAAGCCGTAGATGGCTTGGCAGTCGTCACCCACCACCGCGATACGGCCGTCGCGCGCGCAGACGCCCATAGCGAGCGCGATCTGCGTGGCGTTCATGTCCTGACACTCGTCGATGACCACCATGTCGAAGCGCCCGCGCAACCACTTGTTGCGCACTGGCAGGTAGACCATGTCGTCGAAGTCGATGGAGCGCTCCTTGTCCTTCTCGGCGGCAGCCTCCATAGCCTCCACCGCGTGGAACGCGATGCGATCGAGGTCGTAGCCGTGCTCCAGAAGGTCCGGCATGGGCTCCACGTCGTGCAACTCCGCCAGCTCCATCAGCTGGTCCTTGGTCGCGAAGGGCGCCATGCTCTTGCCGAGCGATGCCAGACGCTTGACGAGGCCGATGGCCGCACCCGGCGCGCCGTAGCCCAGGACGTCGTTGGCGAGGCGATCAGAGCGCGCCGAGTCCAGGTTCACGCGACCCCACTGCTTCATCACCAGACCGTAGCCCACGCTGTGGAGCGTCTTGGCCTCCGCGTTGTCGTTGCGCAGCTTCTCCGTCAGCTCGACCGCGATCTTCTTGTTGAAGGCGGCGAGGAGGATCTGCTGCTCCGGTGCGTAGTTGATGCCCTCCAGGATGGTCGTGGTCTTGCCGGTGCCGGCGCGAGCGCGCACGACAAGGTTGCCGCTGCCGTCACGGAACCAGCCGAAAATCTTCTGCTGTTGCGACGACCAGGCGCGGTCCGCATGCGATTGATTGATCTTGGTGAGCTTTTTGTTTTTGACCATGGTCGTCTCCTCTGTGGCGTTAACGGTGTACCCAAACAGATATCAAATGAGCGTATGCGAGGTCAAGAGGGAAAGGTCATCAAGAGCGCGAATTGTTGCGTTGACAATGTGCGCACGTAGTATTGACAGTTTGTGCCAGCGGATGACACCGGCTTCGTACTCACTCCACAGCCGAAACCACTGCCGCCATTGCGCTGAGGGTGGTCTCTCAGGCGCCGGAACAAGCGGCAATGGCTCAAAGCTGTCATCCCATAGGATCCACTCCTCCCACCACTCCATCTCCCGCCCCCATGATTGTGGTCAGATGTTGCCAGCGAAGATAGGGCCAGCCATCATGCCGAGCTGCTGGCCCACCCACACGGTGTACTCCTTCTCACGCAGAACCTTGTAGCCGCCAGCCTCGATGCCCAGCGCGGCGCTGTCAGCGATCTCCTTGGCGACATAGCTCTCGTTGTCGTTGGCGGAGCTGGTGGCGTCGATGGCGTCCTCCAGCGCCATCTTGGCCGCGATGTCGTACGCCTCCGACGAATCGCGCGCCGAAAGCGCCATCATGAACGGCGTGAACTTCGCCCGCACCTTGTCGTACGACAGGCGGATGGTGCGCGTGCCACGAGTGCACGACACCTGTGCCTTGTACTGGTTCATGGACCAGCGATAGCTGATGGTGATGCGGACGTCCCCACAAAAGCGTTTCGCCATGTTTCTTCCTCCCCTGTGTTGTCGTTGTGGTTACAGAAGCGCGGTCAGAATGTCGACCCGCTTGATCTCCAGGTCGACATCGCGCATCTGACTGTTCGCGTAGTTCGTGAGGACTTCGGCCGGCGTGTTGCGAATGTACGCCTTGTCGGCCGCCTTCTTTTCGAGGTCTTCACGCTTCGCCTCGACGATCTCCTTGCAGCGCTCGATGGTCTTCTCGATGCGCTTACGCTCTTCGGCCGGCTTGCGCAGAACCGCCAGCGTCATGCGCAGCTCGTTGGTGCCCATGCTGTGGCCCTTCGCGTAATACTTGATGGCGGTGGCCGACAAGCGAAACAGGGCCGCAAGCTGGGCGTGGGTCCACCCCTTCGCCAACACGGCCGTCATGAGATCTTTCATCTCGTTGCGTTTGTCGATGTTCGTCTGCTGGCGACTGGTGGGCATGTGTGATCTCCTTGAACCAAACGTATATCAAACAGTCGTACGTTAAGTCAAGCGATCTTTTTCATTCGAGCCTTTACACGAGCGGAAAAACGTGCCGAGCCAGACGCCGTCGTTTTCTCTATCAGCTTCAAGAGATGCGGTCGTTGCGGGTACGGGTAGTCGTCAGGGTCCTTGGTGTCTGGCAGCTCGACAACACGCGTCTTCCAGAACTCCCCCAAGCGCTCCGCCTCCTCGTGGGCCTTCTCGATCGCATCCTCGTCCCACATGAGTACGATCTCCTCGGCGTCCGTGCCGAGAAGCATCGCCAGTTGGTGAGGGCTGATGGACGTGCCGAAGGACCCCATACCACCAGTGATGCGCCCGACACCAACCGCCATCGTGGAGAACGTATCCTCAAGAATCACAATGCGTTTGCAGTGGCGTGCCCGGTCGTAATTGTACAGCATGTAGCTGGTCTTCGACCCCTTCGGATAGCGAACCTTCTTGGGTCGTGAGCGCCTGGTGCCGTCACAATGTGAACACACTTCTTTGTCGATGATGCCCTCACCACCGCAGCTCTCGCAATCGGTAATGGGAGGCTTCTTCTGCATGTAGCGCGCGTGGAAGGTGACAAGGCGCCCCTCCTGCACCACCGGCACAACGAGGCGGTTGCGGTAGAAGCCCTCTTCCGTCCACCCGAGATCGTAGCGGACAGCTCGTGCTAGATTGATCTGGCGTTCTTTGAAGTAGCGCGGAAGCTTGTCTGCGTCACAAGCTGCGATGAAGCCACGTGGCAGTGTCACCGTTGGCAACACAATGACGTCCTGGTCCTCACCAGAGTCATCCTTGCCGAGCGCCTTCATCACACGGTCGACCTCCTGGCGCAGGTTGACTGATGCACCGGCGCTGTGGTCCTTCAGAACCTCGATGGCACGAAGAAGGTTGCAGTCCTCCAAAAGCCGGATGAGCGCAACGACGTCGTAGCCCTTCTGGCAGTAGTAACAGTACGCCGTGCGCTTATCGACGTTGCACCACAGCTTCTCACGGTAGCCGTCAGGGCCACAGATAGGGCAATCGATCGCCCATTCGCTACTACCGTACTTCTTCGGCTTGCGTGGCTCCGCCTGGAGATATTCGAGCAGGTTGAATGCTCGTGACAGGCGCGCCAGAAACGACTTGGGAGCGAGCGCGCTCATGCGCCGAAGAGACGCTTGCGAATGGTGGCGCAGACTGAGTCAAACTCAGCACGACCTTCCGTACCACCCACGCCAACAGCGTGCCCACGAGCTGTCGAAAGTCGAGTCTGCTCCTCCGGCGTCAGGAGATACTTGATGTCCTCGTACGCCTCAGCTGCGCTCTTCTGTGGGCCTGGATAGTTCACCGGCGCCTTCGCTGCGTAGCGTTCGAACGACCTACGAACTCGCTTGTCTGGTCCAGGGCCTTTGATCCCCGGTTCCCCATAGCGAGGACGTGCAGTCCGTGCGTAGACTCCTCTCGGCATGGCTCCCTCCTATGCAGCCAGCATCTGCTGGCGTGCCCAGTTGACTCTGCAAGGCGGTAGCTCAAACTCAGATTGCCCGTAGCGACTCTTGTCCACGTACCAACGTGCTCGCCGTTTCAGCTTCTCCTTCTTCGTCTGGCAGAGCGCGATGATGAGATCGGCGACGTCAGCTTTCTTGAGCGAATCAGCAAGGTCGGCCTTGGTGATGACCGGCTTGTTGAGCGCTCCACGGTTCGTTTGGGACGCTGTCCACACAACGAGGTTGTGGCGTTTGGCCAGCGCGCGCAGCTCACGGTAGGTGAGCCCTGCCTCTTCGTATGTCTTCTCGTAGTGACGAGACGGCGTGATGAGGTCGGCATAATCGATGATTACGACGTCAGGCACGAAGCCGCTGGTCGATGCCAGGAGCTTCATGTACGCCTCGATGCCGGCGACTGTGACGCTGTCGAATTCCTTGATGACTAGGAACTCACCATACTTCCGACCAAGCTCACCAGCGCGCTTCCACGCGCGCTTGCGCGTCTTCGGCGACTCAAGGTCGTTGAGGTCGAACTGCGTCAGGGCCGCGTCGTAGCGGTCCTGCATCGCCATCTCCGACATCTCATTGATGGAGATGTGCAACACTTTGTGCCCGGAGATGATGGCGCTACGACCGATGTGGACGAGGCTACCCGTCTTGCCACGACCCTGTGGCGCGATGATGCTGTTGATGGTCTTGCGCGGGACGCCCTTGTGCTTGAAGTGCTGATCGAGGTTCGGAATGCCGGTCGGAATGCCGCGCTCGACTGGAAGGCGCCGACGAGCTAGTCGCTGATCACGGTCCCGATTGTAGAAGTGCCCCAAGCTGCCCAGGCCGATGTTCTGGATGACCTGGCCGTCAGCAAATAATGTGTTGATCTCGTCCCACCGATGCTTCTCGTAGGCGTCAAGAATATCAAGAATGCGCGTCTTGGTATCTTGCGCCTTGATGAAGTTGTACAGCTCCTCCTTCACATAGTCGCGATCAGCGAGCGGGCGATCAATCTTCCTGACGAAGGTCCGGCTCAGCTCACGGTCGTCGCCCTTGAAGCGGTTCTCTTTGAGTGCACGGCGGTGGTGGTTGATGAGCGCATCCTTGCTCATCGGTGTGCCGTGCGTTCGCACGAAGCGTGTGATCGTGCGCGCTACCCAACGGTGCACCTTCGTCTCGAAGACGTCCGGGTCGAGGTAGTTCGCAACGGTGAGCTGGAAGTCTTTGTCCTGGAAGATGGTCTTCACCATCTTGCCTTGGAAGGGGCGGTCGTAGTCGAACTTGACCTTGCGCTCAGTGTCCATCAGGCCGCCTCTGTGGCTGAGATGAAGCGTTCCTTCACCTGACGCCACACGCCTTTGTGCTTGAGAAACGCCTTAGAGAATTCTTGTGGTAACTTTGACAACACCTTCTGCTCGTCACAACCGTGGAACAGCGCAAGCGACGACAGCTTGTCTTGCTCGATGGTGAAACTCTTGTGGATGCTCTTCACTGCTCGTGACGCGCGCCGGTCCGCCATCTCACGCTTATACTCCTGGTAGGCTGTGATGGCGGAGGGGCCGTTGAGATGGTAGGGCTGCGGGAGGATGGGGCGTTCTTTGTAGACGGACAGACGATCGAACTTGATGAACTGCGATTCCATGTACTGCTGCGGCTTCGCCTTCAACCACTCGCACGTCTCTGCCGCTTTCTTGAACGCGGCCTTCACTGTTGCTGGTTGGGTGCGCCACTCCGGGATGGCGTTGCGGTAGAAGTCGAACTTGCTGCCACGTGGCGCCAGATACTCGTAGTACAAACGGAAGAGCTGTCGCGCGAGTGGACTCTTGATCTCCTCTTCCTTCACCAGGGTGAGGCCGGCGTCAAGGAAGCTCATGAAGTCGGTGCAGCGACTAGCTGCAAGCTCAGCCACAAGCTTGCGGGCGTCAGGGAGCAATTTGAAGCCGCCGTCGGCCTGGACAACCAGCTTGCGGTGCCTAAGCCAATTCAGCGTCGCCAGCGCGTCCCCTTCGTTCAAACCACAAAAAGAAGCAATCCACTTCGCATCACGAACACGCGCGGATGGCGCGTTGCGCGCCGCCAACGCTTTCACGGTCCGAGCGACCATGCTCTCATTAACCATCGCTGATGCCTCGCCTCAGTTGTACACGGAGCCTGGAGCTGCGGTGCTACCGGATGTCGAAGCCTTCCTTCTCGTAGCGGTCGACTCTCACCTCACTGTGCTGCGTCAGATAGCGGTGTGTGAAGTGCGCGTACTCGGTCATGTGGAGTGTGTTGTCACCCTTCTTCTTGCGGAGCCCACGGCCAATGCGTTGAAGGATGAGGATGACAGACTTGAAGTCGTCGGCAATGACCAAACCACGAATTGCGGGAATGTGTTGACCTTCACCGAAGACTGGTGTGGCCACAAGTATCTGTGTTGACCCTTCGTCGAAACGCTTCTTCGCCTCTTCTATCTCGTCTTCAGGGAGCTTCCCGTGGACGAATTCAGCTCGACCGAATCCACGTTCCTCGAATCGGTCCATGAGGGCGAACCCATGTTCATACTCGCGAATGAGTACAAGAGTTGGGCGTCCCTTTGCAACATGCCTGAGAGCGTCTTTGACGATTCGTTCGTGGAAGTGCTTGTTTCGGACAATTGCTGTTTTGTAGACCTCATCGTATCGACCATCGGCATGGACCTCCTCATCGTTGTAGTCAACACATTTGGTGATGGAGCGGAGCTTGATGATGGGCTTGGCAGAGAATCCACGTTTGATCAGCTCATTGTTCGTGACTCGCGCCACGACAGGGCCGCAGTACGCCTCAACGTAGACGCTGCGACCATCAGTGCGGTCAAACGGCGTACCACTGAGACCGAAGCGCCAATAGGCGTGGCACTTCTTCGCAATCTGCATCCACGTCTTGGCCGCTGCGTGGTGCACCTCATCCAGAATGAGCAGCTGGATGGTCTTGAGGAACTTGTTGACCAACTCGCGCTGTTTGCGCGCACGAGGCGTGAGCGAGTTCGTGATGGCGATCGTGATCTGCTTCGGATTGAACTCGCCACCCTGGATGACGCCAATCTCATCCGGGTCGAGTCCCAAGAAGCCGGCAAGGTCCCGCTTGGCTTGGCTCACCAGCTTGCGGTTCGGCACCATGTAGAGCGTGATGGGTGTATCGAGCGCCTTGATCAAACCACTAGCCACCGCAGTCTTGCCGGCGTTAGTGGCGAGATGGGCAATGCCGCCATGATGCTTGATCCCACCAGTGATCGCCTTCAGCTGGTAGTCGCGAAGCTTGACCCCTTTCAACATGCGCGCATTGACGCGCCGGAGGGCCGCTGCCGCTTCTTTGGCGCAAGGGCGCTTATCCACGACCTCTACCTCGCGCCGCGCAGCCAGGGCCTCCTGGACGCGTCCCACAAGCCCTGCGGGAAAAGTGCCTGTGTCGACGTTGAAGAGGTGCGTCTTGCCGTCCCAATCGTCAGCCCAATGCTGCCCGGCCATACGAGCGCGGCGCCTGATGTGCTCAGCAGCCGGATTGTCGATGCTCAGCAGCTCGTCCAGCTCTGACAACACTTTGAAGGGGACACCGACGACACGAGCTGTGACGTGGTGGAAGACCTCTATGGTCGCACGGCGCCGCATGTTTCCTACCTCCGTTGTAAACGGTGCGGCAGGCTACAGCGCCGCTATTTTTGCTCGGGCGGGATGATGATCGGCGAGGCGACGTCGGCCGGCTTCACGGTCGGCTTCTTGTCGGCCGGGAAGAGAAGGTCCCAAAAGGCGTTGTAGCCACCGATGGCAGCGACGCCGATGCCGAAGCCGTAGACGAGAAGCGATAGCGAGAAGGCCCCACCCTTCACCAGCTGCGCCGTCATCGCAGAGGCCATGCCCATGATGAGCGCCAGCGCAGCCGATACACGCTGCGACTGCACCCACACGCCGAACTTGTTGTGCAGCTTGGGCGCAAGGAAACGCGCCCCTGCCACAAGAACCATGGTCGCCATCGTGGCTGCGAGGCCATAGCGCTTCGAAACGACCGCCTGCCAGAACTGGTTGAGCATTTCGGTCGTGCTCTGCGTGGCCGGGTCCGACGGAACATCCGCGAACACCTTGAAGTACCAGAGCAGCGCTACCACCATCGTTACGCCAGCGACCCAATTGCGAGCCCGATGCACCATCCGATTCAGCATCTGTTCACCCCTCTTTTTTCGTGTGGTCGTCGTCGATCGTCTCGCGCACGACCCCTGTCCCTTCGTTGTTGATCTTCTCAGCCAGCTTGAAGAGCTGGTGTGTTGTCTCCTCCACCTCCGCGTAGGTCTTCGCCGACTTCTCTTCCACCGCAGCAAGCGCTGCTTCCGACTCGTCAGACAGGCGTGGTCTAGCCGGGTTCGGAGCACTGTTCTCGACAAGCAGCTTGATGCGGGAAAGCGTTTCGTCAGGCATCAACCTAACGGGAGTCTTCCTGCGTCGTCCAGAGCTTGAGTCCATCCCGACCTCCTACCCCTGCCGCTTGTTGAGCGCGTCGATGACGTTGCTCTGCGCCTCGCTGCGCTCGCGATATTTTTCCATCCAGGTTTCCGCCTTCGTGATGTAGCGCTCTTGCATCTGAGCCATCTCTTCCTTGTGCGATTTCATCAGGGCTTCCTGCTTGTCGAGGAAGTCCTTCTGCATCTTCACCATGGCGCGGTCCTTCTGGAGGTAGCCCGCCAGGGACAGCGCACAGAACAGGCCCAGGGGTCCGTACACCAGAAGCGTTTTCAGGACATCCTCGATCAGCATTCTACCGCCCCTCTCATCTAGGTGACATTGTGTCTACAACGTGAAAAAACTCATCTAGATGAACTTTTGTAACTTTGTTACCCAGCGACGGTTGCCGTCACTTCGTACTTCTTCGTTGCGGTGCCCACCAGCGTGATCCACGGAACAGAGCTGCACTCGAAGTCACGCGCCGTGCTTGGAGCGACCGTAGTGGCGACGTCCGGGTTGGTGGTCGTGTCGCCAACAGCTTGTGGGAAGATGACGGTAATGGCCGTCGTGTCGGTGTTGTTCACCGTGATCTTGCGCGCGAACGACGGCTTCCCACGAGGATTGACCACCGGAATGGTGACCTTACCACCAGTGGGGAAAACGCCGTTCGCGAGATTGACGAGTACGCCACGTTGCATGTTGGTCCCTCCTTACTTCTTCTGGACGGTGAACGTGAGCTTCGACGTCACGTACTTGACGCGCTCGTTGAAGCCCTTGACGAAGGCCGGGTCCACCGCCGAGCCCGGCTTGGGGCTGTAGGTTTGCGCCGTGGCCTTGGCGATGGCGCACCCGAGGTCCGGCAACGCATCGCCTGCGCCCTTGGCGATGAGGTCGTCTGCCGCCTGCTTCCAATCGGGCGTGGCGCCCTTGAAGGCGTCGGTGAGCAGCATCGAGATGAACTCCTCGACTGCTGACGTCACCGTGCCACCGAAGCAGCCCAAGACGTCGAGAGCCTTCTGCTGGCCTGGCGTCGGGTTGGGGCAACCCGTCAGGGTGGCCAAGAAAACGAGTCCAAGAATTCCACTGAGCTTTTTCATCGCATCTTCTCCTTTACGTGTTGCCAGCCGAGTAGCCGGATCCGAAGCCTGTGAACGTGAAGTTGGTCGCAGTGCCCGATGAATTGGTGCTTGTGTTACCGACAGCCTTCATACTAGCCGAAACGCCACCTCCCGCGATCAACAATGCACCCTTCGTCGGTGGCCCCACCTGCCAGGCACCCGTACCGTTGATGTAGAACATGTTGCCGATGAAATTGAGGCCGGCGTTGATGTTCAGGCGCAGCTCGAACGAGTCGTTCGTGAGCGTAACGCCCGCTCCGCCGCAATCGTACGTCGTCTTGTTGTGGCTGAAGTCAGTGTTGGCCCACTTGTCGCCGACACCACCATCGCCCAGGTTCCACGACAACCCCTGCGCCGCCGTACCAGCCGCGTAGTTCGTAACGAAGGTGTTGTCAACCACGCTGACATTGCGGGAGAAGAGCACTGCCGCGCCGACTGCCAGCTTCGTGATGATGGCCGCCTCCAACTGCGAGATGCTGTCCCCCAAAGTGTTGTCAGCGACGCTGATGTTCTCGAAGATATCTCCCGAGGTGGACGTGCCGGCGAAGATGCCGATGTGGTACGGACGCGTGCCACCCGTGTAGTTGATGCCTGCACGAGAAATTGTGTTGTCATCGACTTTGACGTCACTGAGCGTCCCACCCGTCACCATGATCGGATGCTCAGTACCTGCCGGCGTCGTGATGCCTGGCTGCACGTTCGAAAGCCGGTTGCGGCAGACGTTGACGCTGCGAGCGAACCCGCTCGTAGCTCCTGCGCCCAGGACGGCTAGAACGTGGTTGACGGTGGCTCCCGCCTGGAGAACGGTGTCGACGCTGTTGTCGACAATACTCACATTGGTGAGCGCCGACGTCGACAACGACTGCACAATCGCGAAGAAGTCGTTGATGTTGTCGCCCTGGTTTCCAGAGACGTTGACGTTGGTAACACCAAAACCAACAACCTGGAAGCCGCACGCGCCATTGACCGTGAAGTCGATGAGCTTGTTGCGCGCGATGATCAGATCCTTGATGGCGAAGTTCTTCACTCCGTTTCCGTTGTAGTACAACGCCTGGAAGCAGTTTGTGTACACATTGTCCAAGATAGAAATGCCGCGTACCGTCGGATTGCCCGAGGACGCGGAGGTGATGTACACGCCCGTACCCACCGTGTCGAACGTGCAGTTGCGAATCTTCGTCGAGAGATGGTTGTACGTGTGCCCCGCCACCGGCGACATCAAGAAGAGCACACCGCCAGAGACAGTGAAGAACTTGCAGCGATTGATATCGACGTTGATCTCTTCGTCGATTTCGATCGCCGGGTAGTTGATGAAGCCCGAACCAACAGTGATGGCTGCCACCGCTCCCGTACGCCAATTGCGGAAGCTGAAGTGGCAGTCCTCGATCGAGATCAGCTTGTTGGCTTCCGCACCAACTGGCGCCACGATACGGAGAGCTGGCTGCTGACGCGGGCTGGCGATGGCCGACACTTGATCGCACAACGTGAAGTCGCAACGACGCATCTTCACGTCACCGACCATCGACGTCAGCGTGACGAAAATCGGGATGACCGGAGTGTCACCAAAGCCGAAGCTCGTGTACTGCATATCGTTGATGAACTCGCAGTCCTCGATGAGGACATCACGAGCGGAAGCGAAGCTGATACCCGTCGAAAAGGCGTAGGCCGAGTTGGGCAGGTTCGTGCCCATGTTGTTGAAGGTGTAGAAATGGGTGTGGCGAACCTTGATCTCCTGCACGCCACCCGTTGGAGGGGACGATGTGGTAACAAGAACCGGGTCCACCGAACCCACGCTCGTGCCGTAGGCTTGGACAAACGAGCAACCGTCGATGATGTTGTGGCCGTTGAGCACCACCTGGCCGCCCGTGCCACCCAAGAAGAACAGGTGGTGAGCTTCCGATCCATCAGACAGCGTGAGTTTGTGGCTGCTCAGCTGGATGACCGTACGCCCATTCCAGTTGATCTTGAAGCCGCCGATGACCGTCGTGAGGGTGGTCGTCAGAAGAGCACCCTGCTCGGCGGTCAATACAATGTTGCTGGGAACCGCAACATCTGCCGCCAGCGTGTACGCACCCTGCGTGCCCGGCTTGATGAGCACCGTGAACTTGTCGTTGAGGACGGTGCGCGAGTTCGACAACGTCACCTGCGCCACTGCATTGATGAGCGTGAAGAGGTCGGCCAGCAGCAAATCGAAACTGGCGTAGTTGGACGCATCGAAGTCACCAAAGGTGTTGACACCGTCACCAATGGTCCACACCGTATTGGTGCTGCGGTCGACCGGATCAAGACCACGCCGCACGGCGGAGAACAAGCCATAGTCGCTCGTCGCGAGCTGCGGATTGGGCTGTGTGCCCAAGCCACCGCGCTTGAACTTCATGTCGGCCATGAGAGTGGCCAACGTGCGCATCATGCCGTTGACGCTGAGCGAGGTGGAACCACCGGCCCCACGATCGGTGCTGCTCAGCGGCACCACTTCGGGAGACGGTGAGCTGCTGGGAAGCGCCGAGTTGTCACCCACGAAGCCGGTGTCGACGAACGTGACCGACGACGTGTAGCCGGGTGGGAGAACGATTGGCGTGGGGGTGATGAGACCCGTCGTGTTCGGCGTGCCACCCGCTGCCGTGCGATAGATGAGGTAGTCCTGCGCTTCCGGCAGCGGTGGGAACGTGATCTGGTTGTTGTTGCCGGACGTGTTGAGGGTGGCAGCTCCGCTCGACAGCGTCACGATGGGGCTCACCTTCAGCACCTGCCCCTTGCGGCCACGAGCCACAACAGCGTAGGACCAGGCCGTTGAGCCAACCGTGCCGATGATGGAGGCGTTGAAGGGAGCGTCGTTCGTGAGCGGCAGTGCGAGCGGGCGCACCGCGTGAAGCACGTTCGTGTACTGCTTGACGATGGTGGTGTTGCCACCTGCGTTCGTCACGAGCGCGATGGCCACCAGCGGTCGAGTCACGCCGTTGATGACCGCCGAGTTGACGGTGGCGTCACCACTGATCGCCACGAGCCCACCCTTGTTCGTGAAGCGGGTGTTGGTGCCATTAAAGAACTCATCGTACGGCGCCACCGTAGCAATGAACGCACGCTGAGCCATGTCGGTCGGCGTGTCGATGCCGTACGCATAGACCGTGCTCGTGCCGACTGGGCAGCTCACCGTGATGGCACCAGAGGCCGCCGACTTGATGATGAGAAGACCATCAGCGTCGATGGCCGCGAACAGCTCCGCCCCGAGCGTGACAAGGCTGTTGCCGATCGACTGGCCGGTGATGCTACCACCTTGCAACACGAGGCCAATGGTCTCGCCCACGCCGCTGAGGAAAGCCAGCCCCGCGCCGATGAACGCCTTCGTGTACATCTGCTCGCGCAAAAGGCGCAACTGGCCTTCTGCCTGAGCGTCAACCTCATCCCAGCGCTGGTTGTCCTGGTAACGAGGAGCCTGCGTTTCCTGAATGTCGCCGACAGCCATCTTCGTCTCCTACGTGAGGGTCAACAGCGTGGTGCCCGCAGGCCCGTTCGGGAACTTGGCGGTGATGATCGTCTGGCCGGCAGCAATACCACGCGCCAGGCCCTTGGCATTTGTGCTCGGAGTACGGAGAACTTGCACATCGTCAATACAAATCGCGCACCACGTGCCCGGCTGATTGACGAACGACGTGAACCGCAAATTGAGGTTCGTGACGCCCGCGTAAGCCGTCACGTCAATTGTGAATTGGGTGAACGGTTGGTTGATCGCCCCCAGCTCCAAAACCAACTGCGCCAAAAAACTTCCACTCTGGTCGAAGAGCTGAATGTTCTGTGTGTTGACTGGCGTGCCGAGGTCAAACTTCACCAAGGCGTACCAGAACGAGAGCGTGTACGTAACGCCAGCCTCTGGTGGGTTCGGTAGGGAGATGAGATGGCCCGTGCGATCAACAACGTCATTGCGGCTACCGCTGATCAAGGGCGTATTCAAACCAACGACACCCATGAAGTTGCCGCCGTGAGGCGTGACGCCACTGAAGCTGCTCGTGACCTGACCGTTGTTGGTGAGCAGCCAGTCAGTAAAGTCTCCCGTCTCGAAATCGTTGTTCGGAATCACGATGGGCGGGAAGGCACCACCATTGCCCACCGTCGCCTTCGTCGTGTCAGACGACAGCCAGTTGCATTGAGAGGTGAGGTCCGCCGTCGAGCCATTGCTGTAGTGGCCAGTCGCAATGAACTGCTGTGTTGTCGTATGCGCGATCGTCGGATTGACCGGCGCAATCGTGATCGACACCAGCGTCACTGGCGGGGTCGGGTTCGGCCGCACGTAGCCAGGGGCCACGAGCTGGATGTCGAGCACCACGCCTGCCGCTTTCGCGATTTGCGTCATGTACTGCACGAAAATGTCGACCAATCCAGGACCGAAGAGAATGGCTTCGTTCCCACCAATCTCCGCTGAACTGTGCGTCGCATCCTTGAGCATGTAGCCACCGGGATAGGTGTCTGCGGCGGGGATGGTGACGTACCACTTTGCGTCAGTCAGGTTCGCAGCCACGTTGTCGAGCGTGGTGAACGTGTTGAGTCCCTGCGTCACATCGTACGTGATGCCTGTGATGGTGTGCGCGACGTTGTTGATGTAGAGGGTCAAGCCCACCATCGGCGTCGACGCTGTGGTGAAGTCCTCCTGCCGGTACACGAGGAACTGGTTCGTTGGCCCAGCGCCAGTCGTGCCGTCGGAGCCTCCGAGGCCACGCAGGTACGAAGCGTTCGTGGGTGGCATACCCACGATGAGGTCTTGCGGCACCTCCACTGTCAACACATTGGGCTTCGTCTCAAAAATCTGCCACGCACGCCGGTTGGCGGCGATGAGCGACGCCTGAGTGCCGAACAGAATCTCCAACAGCTGATACGTGACGCGAACGCCACGCGTCTTCGGTTGTGTTGCCATCAGCTGCCCAATCCGACGATACATGTCATCGTCAGATGGGTTCGCGATAGGGCGCGGCACACCGTAGTTGTCGAACAGTCGCGACAAATAGAAGTCGACGGACGTGTCCGAGAAGAGCATGTCCTTCGCTTGCTTGACAGCCGAGTCAGCCACTACTGGCCTCCGATATCGTTGTCGCTGTTACCGATGGCCGTGCCGATGGCCCACAGCTCGGTGCTGGTGAACGGATCGGTGTCGTAAGCCGGCGGCAAGAAGCCAAGGAGTTGTTGCGCCTTGTACGATGTGGTGACATTGCCGGGTCCGGGTGGAGGGACCGGCGGTGATGGCGGAGCTGACAGCGGCCACGCCAACGTGGCAGAGACTTCGCCACCATTGATGTCGATCGCTTCCACGGTGAGCCCCTGAATCGAGCCCGCCCAGTGTGGGAACATCTTGATGGTGAAACGGAAGCCATTGGCGATTGTCGCAACCGTGGAGCCGGGAGCGAAAGAACCGACGAACGCCGTCTTGTTCCAGATGACGATGCGGTCGACGTTTCCGGCGATCAGCACCCACAGAAAGATGGTGCCCAAGCCAGGAGGTGGGACCTCGGTGATGTCAAACTGCACGGCATCGTTGGGACCGATGGGTGTGTTGACAGCAGGGATGATGTTGGAAATGGACGGAGTACCCGCGCCGCCAGAAGGCGACAGGCCCAACCCATCCGTAAGAATCAAACTACCAGCAGGCATGTCTACACCTTGACCTTCTGGAAGATGTTGGGTCCCGTCGTAGGTGTACCCGCACTGTCCTTCAAGTCGTACTGGTCAAACGGCGTGGTCTGATCGTCATCGTAGACGACCTCACGGTTCGTCCCCGAGTCGACCTTCTTCGTGTTCTGCAAATGCTTGCGAGCGATGGTAGCTTGCGACGCAGCGGTCCCAGCGTTGGTGCTGATGCCGGAAATGAGGTCCACGTCGTAGTCTTCAGGACGCTCGTTCACGATCCAATAGCGCGACAACGACCCAGCTCCGAGGTCGATCATCGCAGCGAGCGCATGATTCGAGCGAAATGTGGGAATGAAGTAGTAGAGCCCGCCCTTGATCTCGTGGATGACTGGCGGCGTGATGTCCAGACCAGTCTCATCGCAATAGGTCACGAACGAGGGCGTCTGACCAGGAAGCGGAGCCCCTGTGTTGACATCGAAGATAGCAAATTGGTAAGTACGTGGGCTTGCCATCGTTGCTTTCCTCCGCTCCCTGGTCGGTCCGCGTTACTTCTTGTTGGGGTCTTTGCGCTGAATCTCTCCCGTCTCAGGGTTGATACCCACGGAGACGGTGAGCTGCGCAGGGTCGATGCCGTACTGCTTGCAGATGCGCTTGATCTCCCTATCCAGATCGTACGTCTCCACCGCCGCCATCGCCTGGTACTTGGCGATGATCAGCTGACGATGACCGAACACCTCGTCGATGCGCTTGGCATCGCTGAGGGCCATCTTCGTCGGAGGAGCTGGCGTCTTGCCATCGGCAAAAGCAACAGTGCTCATGAGCATCACGGTGAGAATCGCTTTTCGCATCTTGGTCTCCTTGGGCAAATGCCCGTTCCTACTCTTATTATACACGGTTACCACTTCAAAATTCCTAGAACGCACCGACGGTACGTGCCACCTCAACCCATTTGGCGAAGGTCGAGTTGTACAAGAACAACAGCATGTCGTGCTTGTTGGCACCACCGCTCGCGGCGTAGCTGCCACCCAAGAAAGCAACGTTGGTCCACGTAGACGCAATCGATCGCGTCCCCGTCGCGTCTTCAACGACCTCCACAATCAACAACTCACCGTTGGTACCAGCGCTGACAGTCACTGTCGAAATTGCCGTAGCGCTCAAGTTGATGCGGACATAGTTGCCAGCGTTGCCCGAGGTCGTGATCGTAATATTCGTCGCAGCCGCGATGACTTGGTTCGGCGTGATCACCGGACGAGTCATGTTCAGCAGCTGGCTAGCCGTCACGGTCGAGCTGCCAGTCAGCGTCTGACTAACCGTCAGCGCTCCACTATTCGTCGTGGTGATGCCCGAGTGGCCGATAGTGATCGCGCTGGCGTTCGTACCACCAATCGTAATGGTGCCGTTGGTGCCGCTGTTGGTTTTCACACCTGCGTCGATCGTGACGTTGCCACCGTTGACGTTGCCGCCAAACGCACCAGCGGTGCCCGCGTTTCCGGCCGTAATGCTGATGTTGCCGCCAACACCTGGAGGGCCGTTCGCGCTGCCATTACCACCGTTGCCCGCCAGCACCTGAGCTGAGCCACCGGTACCACCAGAAATTGCGTTGTTGTTGGTCGCGCCACCAGCGCCGCCTTGCAGCGAAGCCGCACCACCGTTTCCTGCGGCCGAACCGTTGTTGTTTGCGCCACCAGCACCACCAATGAGCGATGCGGCGCCGCCGACAACACCCGCAGATGAGCCGCCACCAGCGCCGCCCTTACCTGCGGTGATAGTGACGATGCCGGCTGCACCGGCCACCGTAGCCGTGCCGCTCGCGTCGCTTCCCTGGCCAGCGGTGACGGTGATTCCACCACCCTGTGCACCGGTTCCTGAGAAACCCGAGATCATCGGGCTTCCTGCACCACCAGTGAGCGTAATCGCACCACCAGCACCAGGAGCGGTGGAAGAGCTGCCCACAGAACCCGCTGAACCGACAAGCTGAACACCACCACCAATCGCAGCTGCGGTCGCCGCTGGAGTACCACCTGTCAACACAACGTTGCCACCTGCACCAGTTCCCGCAGTTGCACCCGTTGTCCACACACCACCAGCACCGCCGGTGACATTGACTGCACCACCAGCACCGATTGCTAACCCCGAGCCACCGCTATTACCACCCGTACCAGCCTGAATGTTGATCGCACCACCAGCAGTAGCCGCACTGTTTGTGGATGCGGCACCAGCCCCACCATTGATGGCCACAAGACCAGCGGCCCCCGCAGGTAGAGCACCAGCCGAGCCGCCACCACCAGCACTGATGACCACACCGCCACCAGCACCACCACCAACCGCCGAAGCAGAACCACCGCTCTGCCCGCTGAGTGTCACGCCAGTACCCGCTGTATCAATTGGCGCCGCTGACGTGCCTGCCGTGAATTGCGTGGCGTAGAAGTTGCGACCACGCGCGGTGCTGGTGCCGATGTCCGTCGACAGGTCACCACCATTGAGCGCGATGGCCAAGCTGCTGCCCGAAAGCGCCAACGTGTTGTTGATCGACATCGTGCCGCTGATCGCAACGTTAGCCGGGCTACCCAACGTCTGCACGTCGAGGACGGCCGTACCAAAGCCGTCTTTCACGATGAGCGAATCGGTGGCAGTACCGTTGTTGGCTATGATGATGCCGCCGCCGTGGGCAGACGACGCAGTCATAGTTTGGTTTGCCGACGTGGTGCCGTTGTTGTACACCGTTGCGAGATTTGGGTTAGTCGCTGCTGTCGTCTGCGTCGTGCCGTCGTTAAAGGTCAACCCAAGCGCAATTCCAGCCGCACCAATGCTGCAATTGTTGGTGTTGGTGGTGCAGACATTGACGTTGCCACGCACACCAGTTGGCGCGTTACCACCAGTGATCGTGACGCTGCCGCCGTTCCCCTGACCAGAACCGCCATCAGTGCCAGCGTCCCCACCAGCGAGCGTGATGCCACCACCGTTACCTGAAAGCTGCGCCGCAGAACCAGCGCCGCCAACACCACCCGTGAGGCTCGTCGGCCCACCATCACCTGCGAAAAGAGTGCTCGTAGCGGCTGCACCGTTACCAGCGCGCATGGTCATCGTGCCGCCGACTTGGCCATTAGAAGCAGAAGCGGTTCCAGCATTGCCGGCGTTCACCGTGAGGTTCTTACCCGCAACGTCAGTAGCCGACGTGCCGACGTTGTAGGTTGCGTTGGCCGTGCCTGAAAACTGCAAGATCGACGAAGACAACGTCAGATTGGTAGTGTTGTTGAAACGCCAAACGTAGCTCGTGGCGCTCGCCGTATTGAAGATCGGACCAGTCGTGAGCGTCGTGCCACCAATGGTGATGCCTGCGGTGGAGGTGGTGCCGATCGTGATCGAGCCGTTCGTTCCAGTGCCCGACAGCGCGCCACCATTGATCGCAACCGAACCACCGTTACCACCACCAGTGCCACCCGAAGTGCCACCAGAGCCGCCATTGATGGTGACGGCGCCACCAGCGCCAGGGCCGTTAGTCGACGCCGCACCCGTGCCGCCCTGACCACCCTGCAACGTCGTAGTGCCGCCAACGCCAGCCGTACCACCAGCCGTCGTCGTAGCAGTGCCGCCCTGACCACCAAACACCGTAGTACCGCCGCCAGCGCCGCCAGGAGTCGCACCAGAGCCCGCACCACCGTTGGCCTGACCAAACAGCATCGACACGCCAGCCACGCCAGTACCGGGTGTAGCGGCGCGAACCGAGCCACCAGGAAGCAGAACAAGCTGGCCGCTACGAGCAATAGAAACGCTGCCAGCGTTCGTACCACCAATGGCGATCGTACCCGCTGCGGCGCTACCTGACGTGGTGCCCGTGTCGATGACCACGTTGCCGGCGCTCGCACCACCATTGGCGCCTTGGACTAGGCCGCCGTTGCCTGATTGCAACGTTAGGTTGCCACCCACGCCTGAAGCGCCAGCCACGGTGCCTGTACCACCCTGACCGCCTGCACCTGCCTGGATCGTCCATGAAGCACCAGTCCCACCGACACCACCATTGCCAGTTCCGTTTCCAGCACCAGCATCACCACCCTTGTTCGCAGTCCAAGCCCATGCTGTACTCGACGCGCCGTTACCACCATTACCGTTGGTGATGCCCGACCCGCCGTTACCACTTTGTGCGCTCGAAATCGTGATGGCGCCGGAAGCCGAGCCAGCATTGCCTGAGCTAGCCAACCCTGCGCGGCCAATACCCGCGGTGATGGTGATCGACGAGCCAGCGCCAGCCCCAGCTCCGTTGTCAGCACCACCTGCCTGACCTGTGATCTGGATGGCGCCACCAGCTCCACCAACGGCCGAAGCAGTACCGTCTGCTGGAATTGCACCAAGAACTTGAGTGAGGCCACCAGCGGCGCCCGTGTTGTTGGAACCACTTGGCGTAACACCAGTGCCACCTCGAATCGACGCGGTGCCAGCCGTGCCACCACCAGCGCCGTTGTTCGTCCCGCCAGGGCCGCCACGGACTGTTCCAGCGCCACCGTTGCCACCGAGCGCTGTGGCAGTTCCAGCGCCACCAGACGCGCCCTGAATGACACTCTGCCCACCAGTGCCACCGGTAAGCGAAGCAGTACCCGCGCCACCAGTGCCGCCATTGAGGTTGAGCGTTGCACCGTTGCCACCGCCTGTAGCCGACGCAGCACCACCGTTACCCGCTTGAACTGTCAGCGTGGTTCCAGCGGTGTCCACAGCCGACGTCTGAACATTGATCGTCTTCGACGTACCGCTCGCCCACTGCAACGTGTTCAGCGTGCCGCCAAGCACGATCGCACTCAGAGTCGAATCGAGCGTCGAGCCCGACCACGTCAACGACGAGTCAGCCAACGTGGTGGAGCTAGAGGCGACTGGAATACGACCGCTGGTGAGGCCACCGATGGTCCCGCTGACACCACTCGCCGTTGCTGCGGTAACACGCCCTTGAGCATCGAGCGTGACCGAAGCAATGAAGTTACCACCACCGCCGATCGTGCCAGCGCCAGGGCCAGTATTAGGCATGCTGATCGTACGGTCTGCGGCGAGAGTACCACCACCACTCAACCCCGTACCTGCGAGAACCGAACGAGTAACCGTCGTGTCGGCAGTGACGCGCCCTTGTGCATCAAGGGTGATCGAATCACCAGTAGCAAAAGTAATTGCACCCGCGCCTGGACCCACACTCGGCAAAGACAGCGTGGTGGTACCGCCCAATGCAACAGTGCCACCACCACTCAACCCCGTTCCGGCGGTGACGGTAACGCTGTTGTTCGCAAGCGCCACCGTTGTATCTGGCGCGACATCCGCAACCGTGAAGTCAGCGCCAAACTTCAAATTGCTTCGTTGTGTCTGCGCCGTTCCCGCGGAGTTCTTGATCGTGGTGTACGCCTGCGTAATGCACGTAGAGCACGTCAGCGTAAGAGTCCCACCAAGAGAAACAGTGCCGCCGCCACCTAGTGGTGACGTTGTGTTGACAGTGACAGAGCTGTTGGTTAACGACCCATTTCCAATGTTCGTCAGCGTATTGCTTGCGCCACTGATCGTCTTGTTCGTCAGGGTATCTGACGTTGCCTGGCCGACTAGCGTGTCCGTAGCATCCGGCAACGTGAGCGTGCGTGCCGCTGATGGGTTCCAACTCAGCGTGCCGAGCCCCGCCAGATTGTCGAACTGAAGGGATTTAGTCGTGCCGGTGTTGTTGCCGATGACCGGCGTATTAGAGAACGTGTGCGTGCCTGTCCATGTGGGGCTGAAGGTTTGGTCGATCGAAATGGTGCGGTCCGCTGCAAGCGTTCCAATCGTGTTGATGCCCGTACCACCCGTCAGGGTACGAGTAACGTTGGTGACCGCAGTGACGCGACCCTGCGCATCGAGCCCAACGCTGTCACCAGTCGCCCAGGTGTACGTACCAGCACCAGGCCCGACGTTCGGAAGCGCAGCGCTCGGAACCGTACCCCACGTGGGAGCAACGCCAACACCACCAGAAACGAGCACCGACCCTGTAGCCACGTCGGCAAGACGCCCAACGGCATTCGTGCTAGGAGCAATGAGAATATCGCCTGTCGTGGTGGCGTTCGGCCAGGTGGTGGTCGACCAGACCGGCAACGCACTGACGCCACCAGAACGCAAGAATGAACCAGCCGCGACGTCGGCGATGGGTGTCATCGCCTGACCACCGCTTTGCGACGCAAGAAGGTCACCACTGTTGGTCGGCGTGCCTGTGATGCAGGTGGGGCACCCAAGCTGCGTCGAGCCGCCAAGCGCGAGGCTTGAGCTGCCACCGGTGATCGGTGACTGGCCGGTGATGCTCACCGTCGAGTTCTGCAACATCACATTAGTGACGCCGCCGTTCGCGATATTGATGTTCGTTCTGAAGTTGCCACTATCGTCGGTAGTGGCAAACGTAGTCGCGAAATTGGCGATACGTCGCTGCGTGAGCGGCGTGCCGTTGGTTTGGATCGTGGTGTAGCTCGGAGTTGGCGCCGGCTGCGCGTACGCGGTCTGCGTCGCCAGCAGTGCTGCCAGTAGCCAGAAAAGCCGCTTCATAACGACCTCCATCACACGATGCTGAAGTTTGCTTCCGTCACACGCGCGAGCTGGCCAGCGAGCACCGCCACGTTTTGGGACGGTGACAACACCTGCACGTCATCTGAATTCGGAACGTCGGTTTCCGCGTTCGTAGTCATCTGCGAGAGAATGATCGTCTCGCCAACGCCCAAGCTGTTCACGTAGCGCGCTGCTGCCGCAATGATGGCCGACTTGAACGTGGAATCGGCGGCGCCCGTCTTCGGCACTGCATGGATCACAAACTGCGGAGACACGATCGACGGCGACACAACGCTCACGCTCGTCCCTGGAGCTTTGAGGCCGGGGTAGGTCTGCACATCCGTCTTGTCGCCGTTGACGACCTTCTGGATGTACGCCAAGAGACCGCTCGACTTGATGTACGCGCCAGCGCCTGTGTTGTTGTCGTCTGCGGCCACCAAGCTGTCGTACCGAAGCAGTGGGACCGTGAGCGAGACGTCGCCCGTGGTGAAGTTGATGTCGTAGTCCACCGTCGGCATGAGCGGCGGTTGTGAAAAATCGAAGGTGGCGTAGGCCCCAAGTGGTGGTGTGGTGCCACCAGAGAAATTCATGCGGATGGCTGTGTTACTCGTAATCTGATGGAACACGCCGTCGTCGCCCTTGACCCACATACCGATGAGGCTGTTGACGACGAAGTTCTGCGAGCTGTCTTCGATAAAGCCAGGACCAACTGCCGTAGCCAGGCCGCGATTGTTGCTGCGGAAGAGACGCGGCGTGATCGCCGTGCTGTTGGTAATGGTGCTGTTAGTGGTGGGAGGTGTTGACGAGTCTCCCGCCAAGCCTGTGTCATTGAGGACGATGGGTGTGAAGTTGTCCGTCGCCGCAATGGTGGCAATCTTGCCAAGCGACGGACCACCCAGCACACGGTACACGTCGTAGAAGAGCGTCCCCTTCACAGGAGTGATGTTGAGGATGTTGTAGTTCGTACCACTCAAGGTGACCGGCCCGGTCGTTGTATTGACTTGCGCGCTCGGGGCAGTGCCCGCACCAACACGAGCCACCACCACATACCCGTAGAGCGTAGAACCAGCCAGTCCCGCCTGCACCACGACCGGCGGAGCTGGCGTCTGAATGCCTGGCGTTGAAATGACCGTGATGGGGGCAGGGCCTGCCAAGCGACCACGGCGGTCACCACCGCTGGCCACGTTGATCAGCAGCTCGCGGCCACTCACCAGCATAGGCTGTGGCGCGAACGTGGTGGACCCGTCCGTGATGTACAAGATCGAGAAACCAGGACTGACGGCGTCGATGAGCTGCGCAAAGCCCACGATCGCCTGCGACACCGGGTCCTGGAGCCCTTGCACCTTGGTCGAGATCGTGAGCGCCGTGAGCCCTGCCAGCGATTGAATCGTGTTCTTGATGCGCTGGATGTAGTCCTGGTCTTCTTCGCGGTCGCGCCCTTGCGTCGCAGGATACGGGTTGTAGGCGACCGCCGTGCTGAACGGCGGCACGGGGAAAGAGGTGATGGTAGCTGCTGCCGCCAGCGTCGCCGACCCAGCAAGCTTCGACGTGACACCCACGAGGTCCGACTGGAAGTCGCCATCGAGCAGCGTCACACCAGCATCGAGCGTGTAGGCCACCGCGACCGTAGCAATGCCGGCCGGGATGTCCACCTCGATGCTCGTGTTGGCAGGGCGGTCAACACCGACCGTCGACACGATGGCGCTATCACCAATGGCGTGCGTCCTTGTGGCGCCACCACCAGTGGTGATCGTCAACACATCACCGGACCGGGTGAACGCCAACAACTCGCGATTCGACACCGACTCGCGACTGAGGATGATGTTGCCGCTCGCGGGGAGTGCCGCTCCCGTACCCGCCGACAGGTTGACCACCGTGCCGCTGATGGGCACGAGGTTGGTGATGGTCGTCGCGATCGACGTCAAGTCGACCGGCGCACCCATCAGATGCCCGAACTGGAGGACGTAACCAGCCAGCGCTGTCAACACATCGCCCGAGCGCGAGTAGTAGAACGACTCCTGGTGAGACGTTCCACGGTCAAGTGTGACACGACCCGCGGTCGGGAACGCAGCGCCCGTACCCAACGGCAAGTTGACTTGGTTGATTCCTGCCGGTGTGTTGACCGACAGAACCGAGCCCACCTGCGTATAGTTGTTGTCTCGCACGCTGATCTGCGAGTGGCCTTGCGTCGCCGGGAACCGGCGCAAGTCGACTTGGAACATGGTTCCGAAGTCAAGCGCACGTCGATCGATGTCGTCGCCCACCAGAGTATCGAGAGCGAAGAAGTCGAGGAGCTTGCCGATCTGCGCGTACTGATCGGCGTCTTGCAGCGCTGCCGCCTCCATGATGGTTCGAATGAAGGAGCCGGGATTGAGGTCCACCGCAGGCCCCAACCCCGTCAGCAGGGTGTTGAACATCCCGCTGAGGATTTCGGTGTAGACCTTGATGCGGAACGCGAGTGCCATCGTCAGCTCCTTAGACGGGGGACGGCAAGGCCAGCACCTGGGCTGCGCCACCAACAGGGATCACACGAACCACCACGCTATTGATGTCGCGGTTCATCGAGAACTGCATGTCTTGGATCGAGTCCGTGCGCGGGTCGGCAAGGATGGACGCACGCATGGAGAATGCGAAAGCAGTCGCGTTCTCTTGCGTGTTCCTAGACCCAATCGGAAGGTCATACCCGTAGCTCGGGTTCATGATGTTGCGCCTCTTCTCGGTGTACGCGAGGATCGTCAACGCTTGGATGTAGTTGTTGAGCCCGCCCACCGACACAAGGTCACCGGTGGGGCCAAAGACAACACGCGCCACCCGGTATGGTGATGGCCCACTACCGAAAACCACCATAGCGTCGATGCCGTACCGAATCTCCAACGCCGAGAACGATTTCTTCTTCTGCTGCTGGATGAGCTGAAGCTGGTAGACCGTCGACGTATCCACGATGGTCGGTGAGTACAACGTCAACACATCACCAACATTGTCGAGAATGAGAACCTGATTGCCGATACCGGTGCCCTGGACCACCACGAACGTGTAGCCTGCCCACTGGTGATCGCGCCACGTCGTCTGGTTCGCGTCGGTCACCGAGATTCCAGTGCTCGACGTGGTCACCTGCCCCTGGTACTGGATGCTCGGTGGACTGACCATCTGCACCGGGTTCGGCTGTTGTGTTGACGTGTTCTCGATTGCCGGAATCTGGATCTTGTCGCCCGGACGAAGGGTGCCAGGGCGGTACGGGTCACTCGCTCCGATCAAGTACGGGAACTGGAGCTTGTTGAGCGCGATGATGAGTGGCTTCAAGAACACCGACCCGCCTTCACGCAGCGCCAGAGTCTCCAACGTGTCGCCCGCGAACACCACCGCCTGCTTCGTACCCGTGTAGCGGGTGAAGTCGATGTTCGTGAGCAGGTTGAGACCGCTGCCGTTCATGAACGGGGACGTCGGAAGCGTCGTAGACCCGTTCGGATCGTTGATGGCCGTCGTGCCGCTTCCGTAGAGCATGCGCTGCTTGGTGTACTTGTCGTTCTCCTTCTGAAGCAGCGCTTGCGGGCTGTCCGTGCTCGACTGGCCAGAGAAGAGCTGGTTGGCGCGCGCGAATAGAGCTTCCGCCAGCGTGCGCGTCTCGATGTAGACGTCATTCGTCGAGCTGATGAGCTGAAGGTCGGTCGACAGCCGCGTCACTTGCGTGAGCATGCCGTCCAAGCTGTTGTTCAGGCGCGCTGCGAGGCCCGCTGGCAGCGCCGCCAAGGTCTCAGTCGCTGAAGCCACGTTGCCGAAAATCGCCGTCACCTGATCGAGCTGGTTGAGGACCGCGTTGAACGCATCCTTGATCAGGCCGGTGAACTTGCCGGCGAACTGGTTGATGGCAGCGCTGATACCCACAAGGCGCTTCACGATGGCCAGCGCCTCGTTCTGCCCACCGGACAAACCCAACGACACACCCGTGGTGATCGTCTTCTGCTTGTCACCCGGAAGGTCCATCGAAAACGGATCCGCACCAGTATCGCTGCCTGGAGCGATGGTCTTCAGCGGGATCGTGTAGTCGAACATGAAGTTGCGCTTGTTCGAACGGAACAGGCGAAACTTCAACGGCTCAACGATCCACCACTCATCGAGCTTGCGGTCGTAGAAGAACAAGAAGGTGGAGTTGGCCACCTCCGGCGTCTCAAAGCGCTTGATGCGCGCGTACTCACGAATGAGGTTGCGCAGCTTCACGAACTTCAAGAAACCACTCTGCTGCTGGCGGTTCTGCTCCGCTTGCGGGTTGGCCTTGTTGATGCCCACCAGCTGCGTAGAATTGAGCGTGGTGATGTTGCCAAGCGACAGCTCAGCGTCATCCGGGCTGATGAATGCACCCGTACCGGGAGGCGGGAGCAGAGCGCTTGTGGGAGCTGTGGTGGTGTTGACACCGTTCGGCATGTACCCCGTGCTGCCGCTCAGCATGATGTCGCGCAAGATGATGCCGCGATTGGTGATGTACTTGCCACCATCCACGGTGGGACGGATGCTCACTGCGAAGTCCTCGTCCACAGCGTAGCTTTCGAGGCGGTCCAGGATGACCACGTCTGAAAGGTAGGTGGATTGCGGCGACGCCGCAGCCGCAGGTGAGCGCTTGAGGTACAGCGCAAACGGAAGCGCCAGGCGGTAGTTGCCAAGGTCGGGGCGGTTCAGCTCGTCGTCTTTTCCGAAGGTGGAACCCATTCTCGCCTCCTACTTTGACAACACAATGTGAAAAAGCTGGTCTAGTATCACTTTCACACCTTGAACGAGATGTTGAGCGACACTGACGCCCCTGGCGGCGTAGGCGTCGAAGCGAACACGTTACCCGAGGTATCGATCACCAGCTGGCCCGCCGCTGAGTTCGAGATGATGGCGAAACGCCTGATGCCCGCCAGACCAAAAGACAGTGTGAAGATAGGTGAGCCCACCGTGCCGCTCTTCACCAGCCCTTTCATGAAGCACTCGTTGAACGCGTTGATGGAGAACGCTGCCGTCTCCTCGCCCGAGCCGAAGTTGACCCACCCGTTCTGAAACGCCGGTGCTCCCGCCGACCCGATCTCGATCCACGGCGGTGTGGCTGCGCGCAACAATGGGATAAGCGCAATCATGTACGACTGGCGCACAACAGGGCGTTGATCGGTAGGCGTCGCCCCCTTCACATTCGCCGCTGCCTGGTAGCCAGGCAGTGCCGGCACCAACAGCTTGCCAGTCGAGTCAGTCAAGCCTCCGGTGAACGCCAGATCAAGGTCCGGGTCCAGGGCTGTGAGTGCTGCAATCTCTGCCGCCGTCAGCTGCATGGTCAATCCAACTTGTTGTGCTGCGACAGGTAGGTCTGTGCAGACGATTCGAACTGGTTGAGTGCCGTTGCCGCTTGCTGGAGCGCCTGAGCGGCGGCCAACATCAAAGAGCCGGCTGAAGCGACGCTCGGAGCCGCCAGCGTACCTCCCACGATGGGAATGGCCAGAGGCCCTGACGCTGCCGTCAGCTGCGCTGCCGCAGCGGTGAACTGGGCGGAAGCCGTTTGCAGCTGCGCATTGAGCTGCGTGTTGAGCTGCGCCTCGCTGTTACGGTAGGTGGTGCCGAGCAGCATGGCATCAGTTGCTGCGCCCAGCTCACAAACCGTCTGACCTTGGCTCTTGATCGTGATCTTCTTGGCGTCACCGTCCACCACCAGCTGCGCAGCACCGTTACCGATGTCGATGGTGGTCTTCTTGTTTTTGTCGTCGATCGTGAATGTGGTGTTCTTCGACTTCACGGTGACCGTGCCGTCGTCCACGAGGTCGACTTCGATGTTCCCGTCCTTGTCGATCAAACACGTGGACTTGTTCCACGAGATCTTGCGCTGAGCCCCGTCGCTCCGCTTCGCACCGTACTTCGTCGCCGGGTGTGGAAGAACGCCGACGATGATGGGCACGCTCTGATTGCCCCCACCAAAATCCACCAGCACGCGGTCGCCATTCCACTTCGACGAATCGGTGGTGCCGCGATCGAAGTTCGGATTGTTCGGGCTGTCGACCGTTCCCGTCGTCTCCTGCAACACCAGATAGTCGCCATTGGCGAAGCCACCGCCAGACACCAGTTGCCGCACAGTCGGGATGATCGTCTTCGTACCGGTTCCGATGACCACAACGCTGTACTCCATGTACTTCTTGGAGGTGTTGGCTTTGTCATCCGGGTAGTACGCCTTGTCGACCACACACTCGATCGCTGACGCCAGCGAGTAACCGCCGTACTTGCCAGTCAGCTGTCCGGTCGTAGACCCGTGCGCGAGCGGGTGGTTGTCTCTGGTATAGCGAGTCACACGCCACCTCCGGCGAAGGTGTTGGCTTCTTGAATGCCCAACGTCCCCAGGTCTGCATCCAGGCTCAACGCGTTTATGTCGCCGAACAGTATGGCATTGCCCTGCGCGTCGTAAGCCACCCCGCGCACGATTGTCAACACAGTGGAACTCTCCCCCTGTGCCTCGTAATTGTGAGACAGGGTCTGGATGTAGCCTTCGATGCGTGTCCCATCGGCAAAAGACAACACAAGTCGCTGACCAACACGAATGTCCGGCCGATACCGCATCTGAATCGTGCCACCCAAGATGTTCTCGTTCTGGTTGTTCCAGATCGCGATGATCTTGGTGTAGAGCGAAATGAGCTGCCCAGGGGTGACGCTCTGGACGTTACCTTTCGAGTAGTCGTCAGCGTCCTTCAGCGTAGGAAACGTGTAGATGGTCTGTGGCTCGAAGCGCAGCGCACCGTGGCGCTTCACCGACTCCTGGTTGACCAGATACTCCAGATGCTCGCCAAAGACAGTAGCGCCCGCCTGCATGCCCCACACACGGAAGACATTGAAAATCTCATGTGAGGCGTAGGCGACATCGATATCCCAGCACTCGCTAGAGAACACCTGCACTGAAGGCAGGGCGCGAAACGCATCCGTGTCGTAAGGCCGCTGGCGAAACACCAACGAGAGCGTGAACTGCCGATTTCCCGGAGGCCGTGTGTCTTGCAGCTCAGTGACCGTACCGCCAAGATCCTGCTCGATGATCAAACGCGCACGGTCTTCTGCCGACCCAATGGCGTCACTCGGGTCTTCATAGCGAACGTCAACGAACAGCTCGTTCAGGAACTCGTTGCTGTACTGCCGCATCAAGCCCCACAACGTTGTGTTGACATCGAGACCGAAGGGATTGGTGATGAGCGTCGCGCCGATCATCACCTTCTGGACGTACGTGAAACTGTCGACCAAATCCTGGAACGTGGTGGTCGAGTTGGGCAGCTGAAACTGCGTCGGACTGCCGGCGAGCACGACGTTGAAGAGATTGACCACCGCCTGGTTTGGCGTATACGCCGCCCCACCAGCGTTGGCGCTCGTGCCGAAAATCTTGAGGAACGCCTCACCAAAGCCACTCGTCCCAAGTAAGGCTGGAGCACCAATCGCCTGAGCCACACCAGGGTCTACAACGATCGCCGTCTTCTCCAACACCTTGCCAAAATCGCTACACGCGACACGAATGACGTCAATCTGCTCACCCTTCGGACCGATCTTGATCGCCTTACCCACACGGTCGACCAGCACAAGCGAGACGATGTTGGCGCCGGCCTTCTGCTGCGTCTCCTTTTGCGTGAGGCCGTCGTTTGCCTCCGACTCCACCAAGATGAGGTCGTCCGGCTTGATGCGCGTAGGGCCGTACAGGTATTCCGTACGCGGGACGATGTCGAGCGTCAGCGTGCCTGTTGGGTTCTCGGTGTCCTTCGTCCAAGCGAACGAGACGACGTCGCTGTTGCCTTTGAAGGCCAGCTCCTGCGAGGTCTCGCCCACACCACCCGTACCCGTGCCAGCGCCGTGCGCATAATGTGTTGCCTTTGCGCGCGGACTGTCACGCCACTCTCTACGGTTGGTCGTATTGGACGTCTGGTTAGCCATTTGGCTTCCCCGTGCGGCTGGAGTTCGTCGTCACCATGCCGCGTGACTTGTTGGGGATGCCGTCATCTTCCGAGATGCGCGCATTCTGTGCGCTCGGAGCACGAGACACGTTGACGTGCACGTCAACACGTGTGTGGTCATCCCCCGTGACTGAAACGCGCTTCTCTGCTTCGGCACGCGACAGCGGACGATCCTCGCCACCAGTAGACCCGATGTACTCGTAATGCGGCGCGTCTGTGTCAACACCTCCCTTGACCATGCGGCGTGGCTTGACGAAGCCGAAGTTCTTGGCGTTCTCACTGAGCCACTGCACGAGTCCAGGATCGGAGTGCGTACCAGCAAAGTCGACTGCGCGTTTCGCCTGGTGCTGCGAGAAGTCGTGAGCCACCGGAAAGTTCGGGTCACCTGCGTGCGCTGCCACGATGCCAGCCTGGTCCGAGTCCGAACGGTCACCACCAAGAGCCCCGCCGAGCTTGAGGTGCTTGCCCGTGGCCCGAAAGTAGGCAGCGGCCATGCGGCGCAGCTGCACCAGCATCAAGGGATTCGAGATGTGGGCACCACCCATATCGAGCCCACCATCACCACCAGCATCAGAAACCGGCCCAGGACCAGCGCCAATCTGGTGGTAGGGGCGAACGCCGCCTGGGTCCGACGCCGTATAGCGCAACCAGGGCGCATCCTGCTCCGTGATGTTCTGCGGCTCCAGGAGGCGATTCGAAAGGTGTTGACCTCGGAGCAAGCCGTAGCCTTGGTACGCGCGACCTGCCGTCTGGTCCACCAGCTCAGCGCCAATGTTCTGTGCCAGATTGAGCGCGCCAACACCAGCACGGCCAATGAAGCGACCGGTTGTAGCGAACGGGTGCGACGGAAACGCTTGGAGCGCTTGTGAGCCCGCCGTGGCCGCTTGCATCAGAGGACCACCCGCCACAGCTTGCAGCGCCTGCGCTGCGCGCTTCGCCTCACCAGGGCCGATGTCTTCCGCCTTCTCCGCCCCCAAGTAGCCCTGGATGCCTTGGCGCGCACGGTCCATCGCTTGCTGGAGGTCGGCTCCGTTCTCCAGCTGGTCCAAGATGCGGTCGATCATGTCGGCATCAATGAACCCACTGCCGGCCATCTGCTGAAGGAACAGGATGCGCTGGTCACGCGTACGGAAATTGGAGCGCACGTAGCCCACGAGTGCGCTCACACCGTTCGCGGTCTTGAAGAAGCCCTTCTCGGCACCGAGCTTGGCTTCCACGAAGCTCTTGCCCTGCCGCATCTGCAACGCAATGGCAACACCTTCACCGATGCCACCCTGCGTGCCCATGTTGCCAAACAACGTGGAGATGTTGCCACCACGCTCACCAGCGTACTCCGCGCCATCGGCGCGAGCTGCCGCAAGACGCGTGCGCATCTCGGTGTTGATGTCGAGCGCCCCACGGCCTTGGGCAATCGAGCGTGAGAGGTCGTTCAGCACCTCACCCAAGCGGCCCTTCGGAAGGTTCTCCGACACCGCGAGGCCGATGGCGTTGGCCAAGAACTGAGCTTGCTGCCGCTCATCGGTAATCGCACCACGCCGTGCAGCCTGTCCTAGAAGGCCCACACCCTCCTGGCCGAGCCCTGTCTGGCGCTGGAGGGCCAAGATGTCCTCGAACGCTCCCGTGCGCCCTGTGCCGCGTTCCAGGCCCTCCAGCAGCGGGAACGCCTCCATGCGGCTCATACCGAAGCGACGAACGAGATCCATGTCGCTGGAGCCGCGGAAGCGCTCTTCGCCCACGTCATAACCCTGCGCGCGATACAGGCCCTTGTAGCCCTCCGCTTGCTGCGCCCGGATGTCGAAGCCCGCCAACATCTGCGTAACGGCAAACTTCGCCACCTGCGTACCAAAGCTCGACCAGGCGCCGCTGATCGCCTGGTCATCACGCTCACCGGTCACTGGATCCCGCTTGCGGTACGCATTGCGCAGCTCGGCAACACCTTGTGCGATGGAGCCGATCTCATGACCCAGCACTGCCGACCCCAAAGATTGGCCGGCAGCAAGCGTTGCAGAGCCGAGAAAGGTGCCTGCCCCACCACCGCCACCACCCATCGCTTCTGAGCTGGGAAGGCCACGACGCGCCTTCTCAACCTCGTAGGCTTCACGTTGCTGGCCGGCGGCGAGGTGAGACCTCTCTGCTTCGAGGCGCTTGAGAGCCACCTCGTCGCCGGCTGCCAGCTGCTGCTTCTTCAGCTCGACCTGCTGAAGCATGAGCGTGTACTCGCGAAGACGCTCATTCGCGACGTACATTCGCCGAAGTGACTCCTCCGAAAAGATGGAGTCGTCCAACTTTGTGCGCACACCCATGGCGAACTGCTCGAACGTCTGATACGTCTTTTGCAGCTCGCTCTGGAGGAACGCTTCATCAAAACCGAGTTGGATCTTTTCGTAGTTCGGCACGGTGTCACTCCGTTGGCTTCAGTGCGCCCGTTTCCTGCTTGTACTTCTTGAAGAACTTCTCCTGATCGGCTTCGTCCATCCACTCCTTGATGAGGTCCACCTCTTCGCCCCGAGCGATCTTCTCCTCGATTCGGTCCACTTCCGGGTCGCCGGTCCTGAACTGCACGACCGTGTTCTCCAAGCCAGTGAACTCCTCGTTCGGGTCCTCATCAATCAGCCAGGTGAAATACTCCAACCAAAGTTCTTCAAGCGTGTACGACTCAAGCAACGGGTCCTTCAGCGGCCGGTTGTACTTCTTGCACCACCAGAACTTGATGGTGCGTGCCTCGTCCGCTGCGAGGCGCCGGAGCAGGTGGTGCTCGTTCTCATGCCAGACGACGAAAGGAGTTCTCGAATTTCACCACCTCGTCATGAATGCGACCGAGCAGGTGCATGTCCTGCATCTTGTCGAAGTTGAACCAATCGGGAGCCTTGAGCATGCTCACCTGGCATTGAGCCATCCACTGGTGGAGCATGTCGATGTGAGGCTCGACGTTCATACCGCCGTTGAGGCGCGCCTTGATGACACCGACCTTACCGATTGCGGTGAGGCTCATCTTCTTGATGAGGAAGTCACCCTCGAAGACCTTCCCCGAGTCGTCGGTGTACGTGAAGTAGAAGTCCTTCTCGAACACCAGCTTCTGCGCTTCGGTGGTCTTGTCGATAATCTTGATCTTGTTCTTGGCGTCCTCGGCGTTCTTCTCTTCTTCCTCAGTCATCGCCTTGCCGGTCGCCTCTGCAATTGCCTGGTTCGTGTTCATTCGCATTCTCCTCTCTGAAGAAACAGGCGGGGTGGTGCCTTTGTCAACACCACCCCGCCCCTTCAAACTACTCGGACTCGTCCGTCATGCGCGTCGTCACGAAGGTGACGTTCTGCGCAACGATGCCGCGAGCCGTGATCGAGAAGCGGTAGCTCGCGGTCTTGACGTTGTGGAACGTGGCGATCGTCTTGGAACTGAGACGATCGAGGATGAACACGTCCACACCATCGGTGGTGAGGATGTTCTGCTCCAGCGGGAAGATGTTCTGCTGCTTGATCGAACCGGGGGTATCGTCGGTCGACGGCCCCTTCGCGATCGTACGGAACATCTGGCAACCGAGAGTGACGCGGTAACCGACGGGGACGAACTCGACGACTTCGAGGTTGTCGAGCACTTCCACCGGCAGATACTGAATCTCCTCGCTGCCGTCCACACCCGAGGCGAAAGCCACGGGCGTGCCGTTGAAGACGAAGATGGCACGTGCACCAGAGAACGTCTTGGTGCCGGTGCCTTGCGGGAGTGCGTTGGGCATGGGACTCCTTCCTTTCTATCCCGTTCGCTTCGCCTACTGCGAAATCTGCGCCGGCACGATGTAGATGGTCTGGAGGATGAAGTTGATACCCTCCACCGGAGACACCGTTCCCGTCACGGTCAACACATCACCCGACAGACTCGCGGTGATGTCTCGGAATCCCGGCACGACGGCGCCATTGATGAACGAGTCGGCGATCTCGCCTTGCTGCCGCAGAGCATCGAGAACCACCTTCGAGTACGGCACGACCGTCTGCACATTGCTCAGCAGGCCGCGCGTACCGGTGTAGCGGTTCTCCAGCGCCGTGCGCCAGGTATAGGCGATGTCCTTCCACGCCTGCACCACCGACTCTTCGGTGTAGGCATCGTTGTTGTCCCGCGAGTACGTCGTGAGGCACCGGATGACGCGGATGCCGGCGGGAATCAGCTCCAGCACGGTGATGCCGTTGAGGAGCAGGTCGTTCGCGTCGTTGAGCACCGTCCAGTCGGCGGTGTTGGCGAGGCCGAAGCCGCGCACGTACTTCCAGGTCAAGGGCTCGCCGAGCGGAGCACCTGCGCGCATGCACGCCAGCGAGAGGGCCGTGGCCCACTCGGGGAAGTTGACGAACGTGCCCACCGCGGTGCCTTGCGTGGGGAAGTTCGGCGCCGACGTCGGCAGGTTGAGCTGCTGGATGACCATGACCGCGTTGAAGTCGTTGATCAGGTTCGCCTCGCTGATCGCAGGCGCCTTGCCCAGGTGCAGGCCGATCCACGCTTCACGCTCGGACTTGCCGATGGTCGAGCTGTAGAACGCGCAGTGCGCATCGACCGCCGCCGCCACCGCGAGCGCGGTGTACGAATCGGTGACGATGTTGCCGTTCTGGTTCTCGCTCTGCGCGCCATCGGTGCTGGCGAGCGCTACGACTTGATTGACGCGCATCGTGCCGAGCAGCGCGATGGCGTTGATGAAGTTCGTGTTGCTGGTGACGCCGCGGAAGCCGCCGGACAGGTAGCTCGGCCCCTGCACGGTGGGCATACCCGCCGCGCCGCCCGCCGCCGCGTTCACGAGCTGCGACGTCGAGTTGATGTACGTCAGGAGGTCGAACTTGCCGGCGTAGAACGAAGCCGTCGACGTCTTGATGTCCACCGTGGTGGTGGGATCGAGACTGGTCGGCTTGAACTGGCCCGAGTTGCTGATGAGGGCCGTCGCCGTGTACTTGCCCGTGGCGTTGATGGCCGTGAGCAAATCCGCCAACGACCCGAAGTTGGCCAGGATGAGGTTCAGGTTGTCCGGCGTGGCACCCGTGACGGTCGTGGTGAGCGCACCGCCTGGTCCGGTCGTGATGGAGCACGTGGCCGTCGAGCCCGCACCCGTGTAGAGCAGCGTGAACTTGCCGATGTCGCCCAGCGAAGGAGAGACCTCGGTGGTCACCACACCGCCATCGAGGAACTTGATAGTGATGATGCGACCCTGCGACGTCGCGCCGGCCGACACCTGCGCGCTGATGTTGTTGGTGTGACGACCCCAGTCCTTCGAGGTGAGGAACAGTGCCGCACCCGTTGTGTTGACCGAGGGCGCGGTGGTTCCATCCGCGATGAAGCCGGTATCATCGAACGAGGTGGCTGCACTGCCCACCGCACCGATGAAGCCCGTGCCGCTGGGCGAGCCGCCACTGGCCACGCGGTAAATCCAGAAGCCCTGGTTGCCCGCCACCGTGGTCCAGGCGATGCGGTTGAAGTTGGTCGCGGTGAGGATGGCCGCGCCAACGGCAGAAGAGGCCACCGCCGCTCCGAGCGCTGCCGTGGTGCCACCATTGAGCAGCGCCACAACCGCGTAGGTGTAGTTGGTGGTGCCTGGCGTGCCTTGCGACGTGATTCCCACGCCAGTAACGTTGGTAATGCCACCCGTGCCGTTGAGCGCGAGCGAGGCAGCCGTCGACTGGTTGACCTTGACGGTCACCAAGAGCGAAGCGCCGCCACCGATGCGCGGGTCGTTGCCCGGCTGGAATGCGATCTGTGCGGCCTCTGCCAGCGGGCCGCTTCGGTAATACTTGATGGCCGGCGCGGCGGACGTCCACGTCTGAATGACGTTGGGCTGCCCGCCATCGGCCTCACCGACCGCAGCGACCACACCAACGCCCGACAACAGGACGTTCTGGAAGCCGCTGGCGTCGATCTTGGTCGCGGCGCCAGGCCGAACCAGCACGGCGCCGTTGAACAACACTTTTTGCGACATGACCTAGCTCCTTTCCTAGAACGACGCCTTGAAGATTTCGTCCCACTTCTCCATCGTGGCCTGTTGCACGGTCGTGGAGCGGCGCCGCGCAGCCTGGGCACCCGGATCCATGATACCGCGGACCGAGAAATAGACCTCGATCGGCACCGCATCCGGGTGGTCATGCTCCAGCTGGAGCTGGCGCTCGCGCTCGACCATCTCCGGCGTCTTGATGGCCGGGAACATGTCGCCGCGATACTGCTTGCCGAGCGCGCCAACCGGCGCCGGATCCGGCTTGCGGACCTCGACCACCGGCTCTTCCTCCGCCACTGGCTTCGACATGTCCTTCGTGGGCTCGTCCTCGCCGATGTCCTCCTTGCTGGCCACCAGCTCGCCCTTGATCTCCATCTTCTCGTACGGACCCGTGACTTCGTCGTGATGCTCGGCGGTGGGGGCCGCCTCGACGACTTCATGGGTATCTTTCTGCGGCGCCGCGCCCGCCGGGGCTTCTTGCTCCGGCTTCGCCTGCGGCGTCGTCTCTTCGTTTTCCGCCATCGGGAGCCTCCTAGTTGAGAAATGTATCACGTCGGGCACTGTTTCAGAAGCTGCCCGTCCCGTCGCTACGTACCGTCGACCTTGTCAACCACCTGTTGCAGCATCTGCTTGAAGTTGACGCCGGCAGGAACGCCCGTCTTCGGCATGTAGAAGTCGAAGACCGTCTGGAAGTTCGCGTTGAGCTGCCGCGCGTAGCTCCAGTTGGGGTACACCACCGTATCAAAGCTGATGGCACCTCCGCTCAGTGTGAGATTGCGCATGTCCGCGTAGTTTTCGAGGTGGAACTTGTTGGCAAACAAGATGAACCAGACCACGCGGTACAGAAGAAGTGTTGTCGTTGGGTCGTCGGTGATGATGATGATCTCCAACTTCGCGTCAATGTTGGAGCCCACCAGCTCCTCACTCGACATCGCCGCAAGGTCGCGATGGACCATCATGTGGTGAAGCACCTGCTCGCCTGCCTCACCCTCTTCGGCGTTATGGATGGCGATAATCGGGAGCGGATACTCCTTACGTGGGAAGTTCTTCCGCACTTCGAACTTTGTGTTGGCAAAGTATTCTTTGATCAACGCAAGGAGGTTGGTCTCGTTGCCGGCCTCATCCAGCGTTCCGTAGTACCGGAAGAACGAGAAGATGTTCTCGAAAATGTCGCTCGTCGGGTCCTTCGCCGCCGCGTTCAAATTCTGAAGTGCGAAGGTGAGAAGATCCTGCAAGATCATCTCGGTCGGCCGATGGCCAGACAGATCCTTCTTCAGCGCCTCTTGAGGCGTGGGCAGCTCCGGGTCGTCGGCGTACTGGTCTCCCGGATTGGAAGGGTCTCCTCCCTGATTCACGATTCGGCTATGTGTTGTCATCGTCGCCCTTCTTCAGAAAGTCGCGGACAATCCGCATCACGTTCTCGGTCAAATCGTGCACTAGCATCTGCGCGGCATGGATGCCAGCGAAGCCTGGATGAATCCAGCTCTTGGAAGGGGAGAAGATCGAGATTCGACGGAACGTACGGTATCCTTCGCCCGTCTTCACCATACCCGATGTGTGGACATCAGGATGCACGCGCCCAGCCTCAAGGCGCGCTTGGATGCCATCGCTCTTCGAACCGGCGGCTGCGCGGTCGAGCGCGCCCTTGATGCCACGCGGGACGTCTTTACCAGCGTGGCTGAAGGGGACGTCAATGTAGAGGGCACCATCCTTCGCCGTCTTCACCGAACCACTGGCGAGCATACCGGCTTTGATGTCGAAGCTCGGGTAGCCCTCTTCCAAGCCTTCGGCAATCTCGTTGTCCATACGGGCGCTGACTTCGAGGGGGTTGTCCTTCACCTCGATCTTCAATCCCGCTTTGTACAGACGTGCGTTCTCGGGTCCGAGGTGTTGATCGGCGTACGTGCCGAAACGATCCTCGATCAAGGATTGAGCAGCCTGAAAGGCTTTGAAGACGCTCTTGCGTCCACGCTCCGCAGCCTTCTTCGCAGCCGATTCAAACCCGGCTGAAGGGATTCGTGTATTTGGCTTCCGGGGCATCCTTGCTCTCGTCACGGACCAAAAAGTCGAGCCGTGCGAGGCCCTGAATGGGCAACACAACGGTCTGATCGAGAGAAGTGCCCTGCTTTACGCGACGCTCACGGTGTTGGTGCACAAGATCCGTGATGATGTACACCGGCCGATGCGTGTGCACGATGGTGTACCACTCACCATCGGCTGGCCTTCTCTTCTTGTTCTTCGTCCACTCGATGAAGCCGTCCTTGGTGATGTCGAAGTCGGTCCCCGCCTTGTATGTGGTCGTGCTCGTGCGGAGCAGCTGCACGGTGAGGATCGGATACTTCGGCTTGTCGATGAGCGAGTTCTTCGTGCGCTGCCGGACATCCGATGTGCGCACTTTGTTGTTGATGATCGTGATGCGGTCGCCGTACGAAATCGCGTTCTCCGGCAGCGCGGTGATCAGCGAGGAGCCGGACTTGAACTGGCCCTGGATGTAGAACTGCTGTTGCAGGTTGGCCGCCTGCACGATCATTGACACCTGTTGCGGATCGAAGAACAGCATCCCATGCAGGCAGATGGTGCACGCAGGGTTGTGGTCACCGTTGGCGATCACGTTGGGGCACAGCGCCGCCTTCTCCCACAGCACGTTCGGGTGCTGCGCCTGGATCATCGCCTTGATGGCGTCCAGCTGGACGGGCGACAGCTGTGCCCAGTTGAACATCTGTGGAGCCACAGGCTGCGTCACCTGTGGTTGCTGAACGAACGGGTCCTTCGGCGGCTGGATGCCTGCCGTGGGCACACCATCGATGTACCCTTCGATGCCAATGTCAACACCTGGACCGCCAGGCGTGATCACAGCGCCGTCACCCGTGCGCACACTGAGCTTGCTCGGGTCGACAGTCGGCGGCGCCGGCACCGGGTTCTTCGGAGGCATCAGCCCGCGCCTCCGAGCGACGTCAGAGCAAGACCACGGTGCTCCTTCTTGAGGGACCAGAGCAAGCCATCCTGGTCACCGCCCGTCTTATTCGTGGGGTCGCCCCACAAGTCCTTCGCGTACTGCACAATGCGCGAGGTGAAGACCGCGCCCATCTGGCCGTTGTTGATGAAGCTCTCGCTCTGCGAAAGCCCATCCACGCTCACGGAGCGCGAGACCACACCCGGTCCGTAGAGCATGTCGCCTACGATGGCGAGGATGTCGATGCACGCCTTCTTGCAGACCGCGTCCACCAGCTGGTTGGGCACCTTGCCCGGCTCCCAACCGCTCGTGTAATAGCAGTGGAAGAGCTGCGGGAGGTACTGGAGGTTGCGGTAGATGATGGGGAGGTACGTACCACCCTGCCCCAACAGCGCCTGCGCCAGCGAACCACCGCTCGGCACGATCTGGATTTGCCCACCGTTCCTGTCAACACGAAGCCACTCGTTGGGGAACGTGAAGAGGTAGTTGCCGGTCGGGTAAATCGCGACCACCTGCTGCACCGACTTCACAGGGAAGCGGTTCACCTTGAGGAAGCTGTACTGCAAAAAGTCGCTCGCGAAATAGTCGTGAGGCTCGTCGGAGATGACCTCGTCGAAGATCGCCAGCCCCGTCTCATCACGCACGTAGTTGATGGCCAGCTGGAGATAGTAGTCGAAGAACTCGTCGCTCACGCCGTTGATCTGGATGCCGATGAGGTAGACGTTCTTCAGAAGATTGACGTTCAGATTCTTGAGGTCGAACGTGCCGCCTCGAACCTGCCCATCGAACTGCATTACCGTCGGACCAGGCATGCTTGCTCCTTAGCCCTTCATCATCCAGCCGACGTGGCGAAGCCGGCGATTGGTGCGGCTGTGGCGGTTCTTGAACAGCTTCAGCTCCTTCTTCCACTGCGGATAGCGCGCGCCAAACAGAGCTTGCTCGACGCCCACCCTGTTGCGCACGATGACGTAACCACCTTCGGAACGCTGGAAGGGAAGGTTGACACCACCAACACGGTCCGGGTGGATGCTGGTGAGGTAGTCCACCGGTCCGCTGAAGTTCATGTTGTCCCACTCTGGCAACACAAAGTTGGACAGAGTGCACTTCCTACCCATCACCTCGATGATGTTGCCGTCATCCGTCTCCACAGGATCACAGGCTTCATAGGCCACCTGTTGGTAGACGTGACCGTCAAGCACGAGCTTGCCGCCGGTATCGACCCAGTAGTTCGCCCACGGGTCCACCATGGCCTCGATCGCTTCGTGCGACAGCACTGAGCAAACGGAGTTGGCGCCTTCGAGCATCTGAGCGCCATTGTCCAGTGACGGAGAAGCAAAGACCCATCCCCGGATGTAGCCGTCCGGGGACAGGTCGTGATAGCCCTCGATACCTTCGTCGCCTTTCTCCGGGTCGTCCGCCAAGTACATAACGTTCGACTTCGGAGGAGGTGTTGACTTCCCGATGAACGTCAAGGTCGGCGCCACCATTCTGCGGCTCGGGGCTACTTGTTGCGCGAGCTGCTGGTGGACCGCCTCGGTCATGACGGCGGCATCGTTGTCACCGATGCGCTTCGAGACGTTCTGTACGAAGATGACCATGGGCTCCCTCCAGATCACTCCGACTACTTGCTCTTCTTCTTGCCCTTCTTCTTGCGCTTCTTCTTCGCCACAGGCTCGCTGGCGCCGTCCGTCTGCGCCTCCGGGTCCGCGACGTCTTCGTCTCCCAGGTCGTCGGCGATGCCGTCATCCTCATCGGAGTCGTCACCGTCGTCGCTCTCGTCCGCTTCGTCGCCCTCGTCTTCGGCGCTGGTGCTGAGACCGAGATCTTCCTCGTCCAGCTCCTCGTCGTCGACCTTCCCATCCACCTCTTCGTCCGGCTCCAGGCCAGAAACCTTCCAGCCGCGCGGCGCCATCGTGTTGATGATGTGCGCCACCTTGTTGCTCACTTCGGCGTTGCCCTTCTTGTCGAACTTGATGGTGCCGAAGCGGCTGTTCTCGGCGGTCTGCCCAGCCAGGTGCGGAACGTGAACCTTCGCCATGGTGTCCTCGCTTTCTCGGTCTCAGAAGAACAGAAGGGGCGGCAGGGTTCGGGTGTCCTGCCGCCCCTCCCTCACCTCGTGTTGACGACTAGTCGTCGAGCACGTTGATGAAGATGACGTTCCTGCGCGGCGAGTACACGATCGGGGTGCCGTACAGGAGCTGCATCCAGCGAACCGACGCCGCCAGCGTGGCCAGCGGGATCTTGATCATCGGCGCCAGCTGCCGGAACGAGAGGTTCTGGAGGTTCATCTGGAGCATGAACGAGTTGCTGGTCGACGGCAGGTTCAGGTTCAGGTCGACGTAGGTCGTCGTCGCCGCGCCGCTGATGCGCGGGATGGCGACCATGAACTGCGCCTGGCCGATGGCGGTGTCCACCGAGCGGGTGCGGTAGATGTAGTAACCCGTGGCCGGGTCGCTGCCGCCGCCGTCGGTGATGGTGAGGGTGACCGAGTCGCCCGCCGCGACGGTGGCCGAAGCCGCCGCGTTGACGGCCGCCGACTCGCCGAAGCGGTTGATGGAGGTGACGCGGTAGAAGTACGTGGCGGCGTCGCCCGCGCGGAACTTCGAGCCCGTGACCGGGCCGGCGTTGTCGACCGAGGTGAAGGCCGACGGAGCCGACGGAGCGCGGGCGCTGGTGGCGCTGGCCGGCGCGTACTTCTGCGAGTTGTTCTTCCCCGAACGCAGGAAGATGTCGTTCTGGAAGTTGATCAGGCCCGCGTTGGTCTGCATGGCCGTGACCGCGAGGCCCACCTTGCCGTCGATTGCCGCCGGCAGGTTGACACGCTCGCGCGGATAGAACTGCTTGGCCACGTCCGAGAGGGCGCGCGGCGCGAGGTAGAGGTCGGTCGGCACGCCGTAGTTCTCGACGACGATGTTGGCCGCCTCCTCCAGGGCGTCCTCGGTGAGCGGGCCACCGCGCATGTCGAGCACGTTGTTCGCCGCCGCGACCGGATCGTCCGTGATCTGCTTGTACAGACCGTCGAACTCCTCCGGCACGATGAGCGAGTTGCCCGTGAAGAGCTTGCGCTCGATCGACTCCAGCAGCTTGATCGCGCCGTTCTGCGTCTCCAGCGCGATGACGTTGCCGTGCGCCGGACGCACCAACATCTGCGGGTGCGTCACTTCCTTCTGGATGCCCATGAACTTCACCTGGGCAACCTTGCGCTCGTACGTCGCGTCGCTCGCCTGCGGCAGCTCACCCTCGCGGGTGAAGATGCCCGAGTCCGCGCCGTAGCTCGACTGGATCGTGTACTCCTCGACCGTCGAGAAGGCTGGCAGCTTCGGCAGCGCTCGCCACAGCTTGATGTTGGCCTGCGTGAACGTGACGATGCGCAGCGTGGCTTCCAGCGACTCCATACGGAGCGCGGCACCGCCGAATTGGCCGGGGCTCTGGTAGCCGGCGCTGAGCGCCTTGTTGATGTCCTCGACCTGGCCGAACGGGTTCATGCCGAACCCGGACGCGCCCTCGTAGTCCTTCAGGCTGACTCCACCGTACATGGTGTTCTCCTTTCGACTTTCAGGCTCGCCTAGTGGAGGCTGCCCTGAATTTGTTCACGGACGGACGGCGGCAGAACGTCGAGCGACTTGCTCATCTCGAATTCCGTCACCAGCTCCGCCTTGATCTTGCCGCTCGTGGCGAGTTGAACGAGAACGTCCATCGACTTGCGATAGGTCTCCTCGTCCATCGTCTCCCCGGCGCCCTCCGGCTGCTCGAACTCGCGTTCGACGATGTCCCCCTTGTGAAGGATCGTCTTGCCGCGCGCCACCATCGGCGTGCTGGCGAGAGCCTTGCGCAGCTTGCGCATCTCCTTCCGGTTCTCGACGACCTCCTGGCCGAGGAGCATGAAGCCCTTGGCGAGGGTCTGGTTGAAGTTCTGCTGCTCGACGCGCCCGATGCGCACCGACTTGGTGAGCTGCGCGTGCGAGTCGCTGATGCTGTCCACCAGCTGCTCGATGAACTCGGAGCCGTCGA
>Ga0105238_10000451_pt1 | contig 43127 bp, 61 predicted proteins | sample KBSC34metaG_FD_81526 | JGI IMG/M metagenome (GOLD analysis project Ga0105238, IMG submission 81526) | Corn rhizosphere microbial communities from Kellogg Biological Station, Michigan, USA - KBS C3-4 metaG | ecosystem: Host-associated > Plants > Roots > Rhizosphere > Soil | place: Michigan, USA...
AGATGGATTGAAGACGCACGAACTGATAGGGGACTTCGACCACGGCCATCACCGATAAAATGACGCAGTAAGCGCGCATGACAGGGTTAACGAGCCAATGACACGGTTAAGCGAACACCGACAGTTGGCCGTCTCGGCGACTACCTTTCTTAGCGTGAATGTATATTATGTAAAATAATACCGGATTTCGGCAAAATATCAATATAATCAAATACTTGCGCGGTTTGATGGAAAAGAAAAAACCGCGAAACCGTGATACCACGAACTTATTGTCAAATTAAACCAATCCCGCATATCCGACGAGATCCGGACATCGAGGCACAACTGGCGCGGTTCGACATGTACATGTCGAGTTGCGGAAAATCGGTAAATACGAGACGCCTCTACCTTGGCGCGCTGCGCCGCTGGTTCGCCGCCGGTGGCGCCCCGCTCCATGTCGACAATGATCGATTGCGCGCTTGGCTGTACGAGCGCCGCAGTCGTGTCGGGCAGTCGACGATCAATGTCGAGCTGCGTGCGTTGCGCGCTTGGCTTCGCTACCAGCACGTGCTTGGCGCGATCGAGGCGTCCCAAGAGATCGCCAAGCTCCCGCGACAGCGCCGTACCACGGCTAGGTTGCCGCGATACCTGACTGACGATCAAATCGGCCGCGCCATGGCGGTCCCGGACCCGACGACATTGATCGGGCTGCGCGACCTTCTGATGATCCGTGTGCTTTATGAAAGCGGCCTGCGCGCTGGCGAATTGGCCGCGCTCGAGCTCGGGGATGTGCTTCCGGACGGTTGGCTGTACATTCAGAATGGCAAATTCGGCAAGAGCCGCTACGTGCCGGCGACAGCAGAAACACTGGCCATGATCGACGTCTACAGGCAGCGCCGCAGCGCCGCTGGCATGAGCCGCTGTAGGCGTGTGTTTGTCGGCCGTAGCGGCAAACCACTTAAAGCGCAAAGCGTATGGGAGATCATCTCGCGCTGCCTTCGGGCGGCGGCCGGCATTGGCGCTGGGTTCGGTGTGCTGCGCAGTGGGCACAAGGCGCGGCCATGGACCGGACTTTATCCTCATATGCTGCGTGCCAGCTTCGCGACCGCGCTGTTGAATGGCGGCTGCCCGATTACCGCTATCCGCGAAATGCTCGGCCATTCTGACCTGTCGACGACAGCTATCTATTGCGGCGTCGATCTTGAACAACTGAGGAAAGCGGCTGGATGTCATCCTCGAGCGCATCATGCCAGCTCCAATGCCTTGCACGAAATTGAATCAACCATGGAAATTCGCTGACCGATCCAGCGCATGACATTGACGGCCATCGAATTGCCGAGCGCTCGATAGCGCACTCCATCGGCGGCAAATTTCCCAGGTTTTCCGATTGGGATTAGCGTGTAGTCGTCAGCATAGCCCTGCAGCCGTTCGCATTCGCGCGGCGTGAGACGACGAACTTGCATGCCGCTGCGAACGCCGACATAGCCTTGGCCGGGCTTACCACCGCTCGTTTGCAATGCGCGCGAAATCTCACTCTCTACAAATTCACCGCGGATATTTTCTGAGAACGCTACCGCGATCTGGCCGCCCCCGGTTTGCCTTGTATTTACATGGCCCATAGTGCGTAAGGTCGGTGCGACCTCACCAACTCCGAAGCCATATTGGCCGGATGCCTTACAATCGAAGGCCACCGCCTGTACTTCGGCGCGCGCTTCCAGCGTATATGCAATACCCTCTTGCACGCCAACACCATTTGGGCCGCTGAGAGTATTCTCGCGGAGAGCGCCGGCCTGTATCGCGTGCACTGGAATAATCGGCGTCCCGCGGCCGGTTCCATCCTCGCTGGCGTCAAATGCTTCTGCAGGCAACGCATGTGCGACGAGGAGTGTTTCCAGTTCAGCATCGAGGCGCTGGTTCGAAGTTGTTAGCGCTCGACTGACTGATGGAATTAGGCCGCCATCTTTTCCGTCTCCCCCGCCCGCGCTACCTGTAAAAGTGCTGCATGTAAGGGTGCCGGCAATGTCTTGCCTCGCTTCGCGGCTCGGCGCAGGATTCCCTGACAGGCTTTCGCGCTCAAAAAGTACCGCTGCGGCACGTCGCCAGTCTCCAAAATGTCCGACAACGAACACACGCCGGCGTCGCTGGGGAACTGCTCTGGCATGGCTGTCCACTCGCACGTACTGAGCGTCAAGAACGCGGTAGGCGAACCCATACCCGAGTTCGGCCATGCCCCCGAGTAGGGTTCCAAAATCGCGCCCTCCGTTTGACGACAGAACGCCGGGGACGTTCTCCCATACCAGCCAGCGGGGGCGATATCGCTGAGCAATTGCAAGGTAGGTGAGCATGAGGTTGCCACGCGGATCGTCCAAGCCCTTTCGCATTCCAGCAATAGAAAACGATTGGCATGGGGTTCCGCCGACGAGAAGATCGAGAGTTGCATTAGGCCATTCCTTGAAGCGATTCATATCGCCGAAGTTGGACACGTCCGGATAGCGATGGGCGAGCACTGCGCAAGGGAATGGCTCGATTTCGCTAAAAGCAAAAGGATTCCAGCCGAGCGAATGCCAGGCCGCACTTGCGGCTTCAATGCCAGAACAGACAGAGAGATATTTCACCCCTCACACCCCTTGCCGGCGACGAAGCGAGTCAATGACTCGCTGATCGGGGTGCCGATAGAAAGCGCGCGAAGTCCAGTCTGGCAGCGGCACGTATCGGCCATTGCGCTTTGCTTGAACGAAATAATCCAAGTCGTCAGCCGGGTCGAATTCCTCGTAGAATTCGGTAAGCAGCCTCGCCATGTCGGCCTGCCATTTGTCCGGCATCGCATGCATCAGCGCGCGCGGTAATGTGAGCCAAGAAGCATAGGAGAGGCCGAACCAAAGCCAGAGCGCGTCATAGCCCGGATTGCTGGCTACCATCTTAGATTTACGCGGCATCGCAGCCTCTCCCAATCGTAGCGCCGCCATCGGCAGGGTTCGTGAATTCCCGCCAGTGCACCCAGCCGCGATCAGGACAATGGAAGCCCCACTCGCGAATAACAGCACCGGTGAGAAATAGAGTCACGGGGGCCAGTTCACCGGCGATAATTTCGATCCGATGCGCCTCGTGCGCCCCGCGGTAGATCACATCGCCGGCGATGCGCATTACGCGGCGGTGAATGCCGCCGGCAGCGATCGAATGCTCGATATAGCGGCCGGCCAAGACGATCGAGCAACTCTCCCATGGATGATCGTGATGCGCGCGATCGTCGTCAGATCGAAAAAACCGATGCGCATATGCGTTGCCGTCGCGATTCCATTCAATCAGGTGCCAGCGATACATGTAAGGATCGCCGGCGCTTCCGATAATTCGATCTGGCGCTCGATGGTTGATCGTGTCGAGCACTTCCCGGCGAAGTGGCTCGAGCAGAAACTCAGGAAGGACAATGGCGCTCACGCCGCCTCCCTCGCGGGAATCGGCGCGCGACGCGGTGCATCAGGCAGCATGGCCAGAGCGCGCATGAAAGCGTGATACTGCTCGCGAGTGAAATCTTTGCTGGACTCGACGCCGACGGCGCCGAGTCGCAAGCGATAGATCTCTTCGTCAAGACCCTTCTTCGCGACGATGGCATGCACACGACGGATCAGGAGCTTAGTCATGCGCCAGCGCACGCGTTGAGAAAGAATGATGCCGCAGCATTCGCTCGCGCTTGTGGGGAAGCTACAGCGGGGGCAAGTACGAATCATTGCGCTCAGCCTTCCTGGAGTTCGTGAATTACTGTTTCAAGCTCCCTGATTTTTGCTTTCGCGTCGGCCAAGATTTCTCTCTTGGTAAGAAGCCATTCGGATTGCACCTCTTCAACAGCGTCCTGCAGCCTATCTATCTCGAAATTAGCATCTAAGAGTTCAATTTGATGCTGCGCCCTTGTTTGATCTATGCTGGCCACCAGCGCCATCGGATTGAATGGCTTGCCGCGCTCGGCATAGAACGCCGCCATTTCAATTTCATGCGGAGTGAAATAGACCTGAGTCATTGCGCAACCCTCCTTGGCTTCGCGGAGCGTATATTCCGTCGCGGCTTTTGCAATGTATACAATGCGACATGCGCATCCCGCTTGTGTCGGGTTGGCTTCTTGACGATCTCGGTAAGGATGCGATAGCCAGCGATGCGCAGCACATGAACGAGCGTCGCGGGACGGAGCGATCCGGTAGATCGCATTAGCTGCAGTGTGGTGCGCGGCCCCTTCTTGAGTTCGGTAAGCGCGTCTGCGCATTGCGGGGTCAGCGAGGTCACGCCTGTGGAAATTGTCATAGCGTCATCCCAACGATGATGTGAGCGTGCGGCAAAACTTCGGCGCCCGGAATATCCGGTTCAATGGTTAGCCGATCGAATTGGTCGGCAATCTTTACATGGCCGATCCACACCCTTTCCGTGTCGATGACGGAAAGCACATCAGCGAGGTAATGCATCGAGAGAGAGAACCGAATATCGCCGTCGTGCTTGCTCAGCGCCCACGAGCAATTTTCTTCATTCTCGAAAATTTCGAGTTTCGCCCCGCCCGCTTGGACGTCCAAATAGGCGCCCTTGAATGATGCCTTTGGTATGCCTTCCACGGCAGTGAAGGGCATGAATTGCTTCACCGCTTGCAGTAGTTTGACTCGATCAAACAACGCACGTCGATCACGTTGATCGATGCCGGTGAACACATTTTCGTATTGCGGCAGTTCTGCGGCGATCAGCCGCACAATCAATGTCCGCTCGCCATTCTCGACCCGCAGCATTGTGGCCTGCCCTGCCGCATTCGACGTGTACGAAAGCTTTGCATCCGGCCCGAGTTGGGCGAGCACGGAATCTATCTGGCCCTCCGGTATAGCAATCTGTGGGCCGTTGTAGGCGATCGTGTACTTCGCTGCTCGATGGGTGTCCGTCGCCGCCACGGCGCCGGGAACAAGAGCGACCAAGTTCGCAAAGGCGTAGGCGTTGTTGTGTCCTGCGGCGTAGCCGACCAACCGCAGCGCGGTGGCGAGTTCAGCGCCATCGACGTCGAGCGGCTTCCAATTACCGTGATCCGGCTCGGGGAAATCATCGGCATCGAGTACGGGTAGCCGCAACTTCGATCCGCCCTTCGGCGCCGCCTGCATGATGCCGCTGTCATCGTTGTGCAGTAGTGCCAATCTGCCCTCGCGTGCCGCGGCGCGAAGCAGTTCGATGTTGACGCAGATGCGTCCGTTTGCCGGCACCTTCGCAGGCAAATCGGCGATGAAGTACGCTTCTGTGTCAGTTGTTGTGATGCGCACACGTTCGCCAGCCGCATCAAGCAGCGCGAAGCTGAGGATGGGGAGCGTAGAGCGAGGCTTATAAATCGCGGCACGCAGCGTGTCATGCAGCGCGCCGCCATCGAGTTCAATCTTCATTGAAGCCTCCCTTCTTAGATGCCTCCTTGCGCGCCGCGCATTCGCCAGCCAGCGCGAAATAAGCGGAGCCCTTCTGATAGTCGCCTGGAGAATGGGCGCCGGCCGTTGCGCGCGCAGCATTGAGCACGGCCATGAACAGCCAGCCATCGCGCTCGCTGATGAGATTGCCCGTCAGCACGTTGAACGCTTCGACAGTTCGCGCCATGCTGCGCTCACCGCCGGGCTGGTCACGCACGCGGCCTTGAGCGACGATGCCGTAGGCGGCTTGCTCGAGAAAATCCTGCGCACATGGCTGGGCGGGCAGATCCTTCTTGAAGCCAGTGATGATTTCGTGAGCCTTCTGCGCCATCCGATCGAGTTCAGCACCGATCGCTTCCGGCGCAATATCCGGTCCCTCAATTGAGCGCTGCAATGAATCGTGGATTGTCTTCTTGATGCGTCGCGCGGTGCCTTTGCTGATCGAAAGATAAGCGCGTTTTGCGCGGGCTTTCTTGAGGGCTCTGGCTTGACGTTCGGCACGTTGTTTCTTGGTCATCTGTTTCATGTCATGGCTCCGATTTGGTCGAGGTCGGCGCGTTCGCGGACTGCGCGATGCACCACGTTGAGGGCGTGCGCGCCGTACACGGCGGCAGTGGTAGCTGGGCTGGCATGGCGCGCGATGCCTTGCGCGACCTTGAGCCCGAGCCGTTCGGTGATGTCGCCTATACGCCGGTGGCGTAGTAGGTGCAGATGCATGCGCGGTAATCCCACCCGGGCACCGCGTTGCCGGATAACGCAATGCACGGCTTGTCGCGTCATGCGCTGACCGCGATTGCTCACGAACAATGCGGTGCAGCCCGGCTCCGCATGCCGGACTTGCAGCCATCGCTCGAGGGCGCGGCCGGTGGCATCGTTGAATGGCACAGTACCTTCCTGCTCACCTTTGCCGAGCACTCGCACCTCAAGCCGTTTGAGGTCTACGGTATAGCGAGACGCACCCGGAATATCGAGCCCAAGCACTTCATGCACCCGAATGCCCGTATCGAGTACCAGCCGCAACAGTGTGTAGTCGCGTGTATCGATCCGCGTCGAACCACTTCCGCGCGGAATCGCATCGAGCATGCGCATCAACGCATCCATTTCTGGGGCGATCACTTGCCGCGGACGGAAGCGCACTTGAATATCGCGCGCCGGGTCATGCTCCATCCAGTGCTCACGCACTGCGTGCTTGAGGAAGCCTTTCAATGCGCAGAGCTTGCGCGCTTGAGAACGTGGGGAAAGCCCTTCCCTCGATAGCCTGGCGAGCCAACGCTCGACTGCACTTTCACCGATGAGGGCAACGACACTGATGCGCTCTTCGGTGAAATAGTCAATCGCGCTCTGCAGATCGACGGCATACGCCCTAACCGTATTGCGCGATGCGCCGCGCAAACGAATGTGCCCGAGCCAATCCGCCACAGCGGCGTCAAGAGGCACAAGGCGTATTTTCCGGCCGCCGAGATCGAACACCTGAGCGGTGTTCATGGCGCCACCGGCGGCAATGTCGAGGCGAGCGAAGGCGATGGGGTTACTATGAATCGTTTGGATGCATCGTTCGGTGCGAAAGAATAGTTACCCAGCGCAAACGTGCTCGGCGTGACGCCATACGCGGTCAGCATTGCGTAGAGTTGTTGGCACAGATTATCGAAATCTGCGGTTGACAATTCGAACGCCGCACGCGCGCTCATCATCGCGTTGAACGCGATGGCATTCGCCTCGCATGAGACACAAATCTGGCTCGCGAGCGCCTGCAGTTCGTCGGACTGCTGCTGCGTGATCGTATCGGTCATCGCGCCCCCTTGGGGCCACTTGCCGCGGCCCCAACGTCCTGTATACTTATGAACATAGTCGTTTTCCTCACGGGTTTTCGGCTATTTGACGCCTGCGGTTGTCGCCGCAGGCGTTGTCGTTTGTGGGAGTACCATCAACGCACGCACGGATGCAGTACCCACTTGCTCGACTTCGCTCAAATTGGTGAGTGTCACGATCGTGTAGATGGATTCAGGCGTGGTGATCCAAATATCCGACCACGTCACCGTGCCCGTCACATACGGATTTCCTGTCTCGACGGTCGTCATAGGGTTGCCGAGCGTCGTCAACGGAACGGGGACTAGCGGCGAATCAGAATCGAAACTCGCGATGATGATCACGATAGAGCGCGCAGCCAATGTGTACGACGTGGCGCATCGACCCTGCGCAAACACAGCATCTCGCTGAAGATGACAGTTGACCGATAGCTGTGGCGGCAATGTCACTGCCTGCGCGATTTGATGCTGTTGCGCCGCCTGCAACTCCGCGAACTGCTTCGCTTCGGCGTGGGCAATGCGGCTCAATCCCAGAGCGGCGCCGAACAGCGTCAGCACGCCACCGAATACGGCGATGAGAAAGAATTTCGTGAAGGAGAGATTTTTCATATGTTGCCCAAGTTCGACTTTCATATCAGCCTGCCTTTGGAGTGAGTGAGACAACGGGAGAACCGTCGCCGAGTGCCTCGGTCAGACGGGTTTTGATCGCGACGGTCGTGCTCAGCACGTCGTCGAGTTCGCCGAGTGCGCGCTTCGCTGAGGCACGCTGATGCGGCAGAATCGAATTTCCATCGAAAGCGGGTGCAAGCAAAGCCAGGGCCTCGCCGGTCTCGCGCATCAGCGCCGCGGCGTCGGCGACGGCCGCACCATGCCCTTCGCGCGGCATTGGCGCGGCGAGTTCGCCCATTCGCGCGGCCAGCTCCCGCCGGCATTCGCTTTGAAATGGCTCTGGCAATGCGAGCACGAGCGCTTCCTCGATCTCGCAAGGCAGCTTCGCCGGATCATCCAGCAAACGCTGCAATGTCTGCGCGTTCAACTTCTCGTCGCTGTACGGATCGCGCGTCGTGCGGAAGTGAATGCCACGCGTCGCCACCGGCGTCCGCGCATCGTATTCATCACGCACATGTGTCGCATAACTGCGAAATGTCAGCGCGGAGTTCTTCACCGCCATGATGATGTGATGGAGCAAAACGTTCGGACGCGATTCACGCACGATCTGGCTCCTTAACTGTGGCGGCCGGAGTAGTCGGCGGCGGGGACGTGGCCTTTTCATAAATCTGCAAGCGTCGACTCATTTCTTCGAGACCGTGCGTGAGATAGCCCAATCGAAACGTGTAATCAGAAAGGCGCTGCTCTATCGTCATATCCGCGAAGTTCTTCCAAGCGCTCGCGATCGGAAGAAGCGTAAGCAGCGCGAGCTTGGTTTCCAGCAATGCCACGGCTTCGCGCGTTGCGGAATTCTTTGCCGGTGTGGGGATTGAGCGAACGTTGCTCATGATCAATATCCCTTGAGCCAAAGGGCATAGATGACACCGATGGCGGTACCAATTAGCCCATACACAACCACGGCCACCAATTCGCGCAGAACTGGAGCGAGCCGCCGCAGCATCAGTTCTGCGCGATCTGTTTTTTGCTCGAACTGATCGAGCCGTGAATGCTTCGTTGCACGGAATTCGGCCTGCGCGCAACGCAATTCGGCGCGCGGCGATTTCGCGATCTGCATTTGCTTGTCGGTGTACTGACTCATGCCGCTTTCCCCTTCGCATCGAGAAACTTCTCGTACATCGTCAGGCAGTTCGCCACGCGGTCTTTCCACGAACCCAAGCCCGTCCACGCGCTAAAGCCGAACTTGCCATTCACAAAGTTTTGTTCGTCAAGATGCAGCCCGTTCTGTGCCAACACGTAGGCCGCTTCACTGCGAGTCAACTCGTCTTGCTCTTCAATGTTTCGCATTGGCTGAAACCTGAATTTCTGGAAAAGTGGAAATTGCAGCACTACCCTTCTCTGCCATCGGCAAATGGGCAAGGCTGTCATGGGTTTCGCAGATGTTTTTCAGCGTGGATTTCGACCAGTACCGTTCGCCCGTCGGGCTCGGCGTGCCGTTCAGACGCAAGTTCTCGCGGATGCGCGAATAGGAGATGCCACTTTCGCGCTGCCGCACGATCCACTCGCGCATTCCCCAACTGTTCGGGTCACGGAACAGGTAGGCACCGCGCATGCGGTCACGACCGTCAACACGATCGATATATGCCTCACCGCCCTCGGCGATGCAGCCGAATGGCACCACGCCGAATACCCTGCCCTGCTCACGCAATGCGCGATTGGTTTCGCGGCCGCGCTGTACATCAAGCCGGCGTGCATAGTCGGCAGTGGCCAATTGCATGATGAGCCCCAACCAGCCGGACGGCGTGGAGGTATCCAGCACCTCGGTCACGCTGTGCACGCAGGCGTCACAGGCAACGAGTTCTTCTTCGAAAAAGCGCAGGCCGTCGAGCGCGTTGCGGAACAGCCGGTCAAGCCGTACCACAACGACGCCCGACGCCCTGCCAAGACGCAGCGCTTGCTGAAGCGCTGCGCCACCCTGCCGCTTCGCCAGGGGAAGCGAAGCGGAGACGCCCTCGTCGACAATCACGTCGACGAGTTCATGCCCGTACAACGCGCAGTAGTCACGCACACGGGTCTGCTGATGTTCGATCGAATGCCCCTGCCCTGCCTGCTCTTCGGTCGAGACGCGGATATAGGCGATCAGGCGCATTTAGGCGGCCCTCGCATAGATCTGATCGAAGGTGAGCCCCGGCAATTGCTCAATCAGACGCTTAGCGTTCGCGGGGTCTGGGAGGTCCGTATTGGTTTCCCAGCGCGAAATTGTTGCTTTTGTGACGCCGATCGCATTACCCAAGTCTTGCTGGGTCCGATTGGTTCGCTGCCGCGCGAGCCGTATGGGGTTGGGCTTGTGCTTTGACATGAGCATAGTTTCGGAAAACGAAACTCAAAAGTCAAGTACTACGAAACTTTGGGGTTTCGTAATGCGTTACTCTGCGCGCATGGACACCTTCGGCTCGCGACTCCGCGTTGCCCGGCAGGCGATAGGCATGACGCAGCAACGTCTCGGGGACGCGTTAGGGGTGAGTAAGGGAGCGGTTTCGCGCTGGGAAAGCGGAATAGATCAACCTAAGTTTGACCTGCTTCCGGAACTCCGGAGCCGTTTGCGTGTCAGCCTGGACTATCTAATCTGCGGCGCCAATGGCAAATCGATCGCCGACACCGGAGCACCCCACCATCTCATCGATGACGATGAGAGGCGCGTGCTTGCTGCCCTTCGAAAGATGTCGGATGCGAAGCGCGCCGGAGCAATTTCATTCCTGACGGGCGAGTAGCGCAATGTGGAAAAGTATATTTATCTTCGTTCTTTTTCTTACGCTCCCGCAAAGAATTCTCGCCGCGGAAGACTTGAATATCAAAGGGATTAAAATCGGCACCACATATGGCGAGTTGAAGAGCGCTTTTCCGGCTGACCTGGATTGCTTCGCCGCTAACAATATGGGCAAGGATGCGAGGATCTGCTATCGAAAGGCAGGCAGTGATTCGTACGCCGGCGACACGGCCAGAATTTCTTATACCCTTCGCGCGGACACAGTCGTAGCGATCGACGTGGCAAAACTTTCGCCTGAAAAATATGATGCGGTCATGGTTGGGCTCAGCGAAAAATTCGGCAAGCCCACTGATATCGGCCACGGACAAGTCGAGTCGCGTATGGGCGTCAAGTATGAAAACTTTAATGCGCAATGGCATCGCGGCGATTTGCTGCTGAGCATTGAGAAATTCGACGGCTCGATCAACGAAATGGGGATACATCTCGTATCCATCACGGCTGCGAAACGACAAGCCGTAGAGATGAGCCAAAAAGCGAAGAGCGATCTATGAATCGCCTAGGCCGAATACTCGGCCACGCCAAGCGCCTAGCCGAGCAAATCGAACAGATCAAGCGGCCACCCGGTCGGCCGCCGTCAAAGACTCCGCCGCCGCGGAATCCCCCTACCCCGTCAAAAAAGAAGTAGCGGAGTATCGCCGCGAGGCGATCCTATTTGCGGCACACCGATTGCTGCCCAGGCACCGGTTCAAGTACACCTTTGCGTTCAAGCTCACACAAGCAAGCGGCGAGCGCGCGTTGAGCAATCTGGCATGCAATCGTTCGGCCATTGTTTTCCGCGTCAGCGGTCAGGGCATCCGCGGCGCTGTCGCCGGCATCGGCGACAAGTGGATCGCAAGGCCGCATGACCTCCACATCACATTGGACGATCTTGGGCGGAGATGGAGGTGGACTCTTCCACCTGTCTGCGGCGCAGCTCGCGCACAGAATCAGGCACGATGCAAGCAACAAGTTTTGAATCGGCATGCGCATCGGATGATACCTTTTCCACAATTACCTTTTGCTGCATCGTGGATATTTTGAGTTGAGAAACGAATTCCTGCGACTTGGTGATGATGGCCAGGCTCGTCGACGCGGCTTGCTTGATTTGATTGGCGAAGATTTGGGCGGCCGCGCCCTCCGCCTCGGCCTTGCGTGCCTCCCATTTCGATTCTGTGCGCACGCTGCCCTCATGCCAGCCCCACGCGCTGGCTACGCCGAGCGACGCCCCCCAAAGGGCGAGCGCCCACGGGAGTGCCGCGAGCCATGTTGCGCCGCTGGCTCCGGCAAGCTTGTCGAACGCTGCAGAGAATAGATTCATCGGTGCCTCGCCGCTGGCCGCTCAAGACAGAGTGCGCATGTACGCCGACGGGCTTCACATTGCTGGTATTGGTCGCCCCAACCGATGAGAGTTTGCTTGAGCGTATCGGGGTCGCCGTCCCATGCTGTCATGGGCGGGCATCCCTCAAAACAGATCGCTCCGCAATGAGGCACCCCCGCGCACGATGCCAGACAAGCGAGCGCCATCAGCAACATACTTGCGGCGCAGAGAAATTTCCCGCCGGCCGTACGGCAGCGCGCAGCTCTTATACGGCTTATCCCAGGCGAACCTCGGCGGGAAAACTGAATCATGGCTTGCGTTCCTGCGTCGCCGCGCGCATCGCACCGGCCACGGTGGATTTCAATGCCTTTGCGTCGGCCGTCGCGGCCTTCGCATGTACGGCGGCCGCCTGCGCGGTCTGTGCTGCCTGGGCAGACTTTGCTGCGGCGGTTTTCGCTTCATCGACCGCCTGCGTCGCCTGATCGGTCGCCTGCGCTGCGGCTGCGCTCGCCGCTGCAGTTGCGCCGCCGAGCTTGCCGATCAAATCATCCTTTGCCTTGATTGTCTCGCCGTGCGCATGCTCGAGAGCTGCAATATGTAGGCTGTCGCGCACACTCGCCGCAATATCGCCGAATAGGGCCCCGAGCACGAATATGCATCCGCAGAGAAGCAGCGTCGCGATCCATCCTTCATGGATGCGATACCACTCTCGCGCCGTCATGTGTGCGGGCCGCCGATCTGATCGACTTGCAACTGCAACTTGCTAACTTGTTCTTGCAAAGCATAAATCTGCTTGCGCAGGCCGCTCATTTGCTCCAGCGCACTCGCAAGCGCCGCCTCGGCTTTGTCTGCTCGAGCGCTTTCCTTTTCGATCTGCGCGCGCTGCATTTCGATGATCTGGGTCTGCGCCTCGTTCGCGGCACGATCGACCGCGTCACCCGATAGGAATTTCCGCAGCCACAAAATAGCGCCGCCTGCGGCGGCCACCGCCCCGAACGCCACGCCGAGCCAAGTTGTCGGGGCGGTGGGGCCGCCGGGGATTTCTTCAAGCATTGCGGTGGCGCTCGTCATAAGGGCTCATGTATTGTCTTCGGCTGCACGCAACTGCCTGTAGTAACTCTCGATGCGCGAGACATACGTGCGAGTCTCAAGCGAACCTGCAGGCCCGGTCACCGCCGGCAGATAGGCCATGATCGTTTCGAAGTCATTCGCGCCGTCGGCCGCTTTCTGCGCCTTGAGCATGTTGCCCATGCCAGTGTTGTAGGTGGCCAACGTCAGGCGCCAGCGCTCGAGATCGGGTCGTGGTGCGGTCCACTGCTTGCGCAGCGTATCCATGTACCAAGCAGCGCCGGGAATGGCGAACGCCGGATCAAATGGCGATGCTGATTGCGGGAATCCCATGCGATTGCAAACATCGACCCACGTCGCCGGCATGAACTGGGCAATGCCCTTCGCGCCGACCGGGCTGACTGCTTTCGGGTCGAGCTGACTCTCTTGGAATAGCTGCGCCTTGAGGCGCAGCCAGTCCCAATCCGGCAGGTACGAATTGCCCGCAAGCCGTATCTGCTGATCGTAGGTCAGCGGAATCCGCATCACGCTAGGCCGCAGTGACGGTCAGCGTGATCGCGGTCGCGGCGTCGCCGGCGTCGGCGGAGGCCGAACCACTGATCGAATTGCCGTCGGCGGTGGCCGACGCCGTGATCTTCGTCGTACCGGCGGCGAGCGTGACGCGCGCACTCGTGGCATCGACGGGTTCGACGGTGGTGCCATTGTCGGCGGCGATGGTGATGGCGCCGTCCGTGAAGCCGGGCGCGCCGCTGGCGGCGATGGCGAGGGCAGTGACGAGAACGATCTGGCCGGTCTTGTACATGGTCTTACTCCACAGGGTTGATGAAGAGTTGAATGCGCGTCGCCGCATGGCTGCGGTGACGATGGCGATGCCGCTGCCGCGCGCCGCGCGAGCCCAGCCATCCGGTCACGACGGCCGCCGCCCAAAGTACGATGCCGACCGTCAGGAAATAATCCGCAGTCATGGCACGACGCCTTCCGCTGCGTTGCCGGCTTCGCCCTCGCCTTCAGGCGATGACTTGGCACCGAATGCGTCCGACTCATCTGATGGCGAGTCGGCAGTGCCTAGGGGGTAGGTTTTCAGAATTTCATCGGCGGCAAAGATGAGCGCATAGATCGCGGCACCAGCAATGATGCAAACAACCGACGCCAGTACGACGGTACCGAACATGCTGACCTCCCTATGGCGACGGGCCAAAGTGAACGAGGTCAGTTGATGGCGGCGTGGTCGGCCCGGTCGGCGGCGTGGGTGGTAGCGTCGTCGTCGTAGTGTGATCGTCGTACGGGCCGGCGGACTGGTATCGATCAATCGTGCCGGTGTTGAATACGCCCGTATTCACGATCTTGTCGTGGCCCACCCAATCGCCGCCGACATGCAGCCCGTTGTCCTGTGTTCCGGAAATAAGGTCGCGACCGACATGCGTGCCGTCGTCGATGCTCACGCTGCCTGAAATATAGTCTCTGCCGACGTTGATCGACGGCGTCATACTGCCCGCCACGGTGCCGAGTGCCGTGGCGCCGGCGGTGAGATCGTGTACTGCGCCGCCCAGAAAGTCGAATTGCTTCATGGATATGTCGCGGCTCGTGCTCGTCGCGTGCCAACTGACGGCCGCGGATGCGATAGGGGCGATCTGCGAAACCAAGGCGAGCCCGAACTTGGCCGCCGTGCTTTCACGTGGGACGTATTGCTGAATCGGCGCTTGCCCTCGCCCGCTGGCGCCGGCCAGCGCGGCAATCGCGGCCACTTGGGAAACACATGCATCCGAAGTGCAGCGCTGCGCCATCGTCGCAAACGCTTGACGCTGCAACTCTGATTCGGCCTGCTGCTTTTCGACCAGTTGCAGGTACGCGGTATAGTTGGCATCGGGCCGCTCGGCCTGCGAGGCACAGCCGCCGAGCAGCAGAACACAGGCCAAGAGTATAAGAAGTTGCATCAACCGCATGGCGGCACTCCCCGGTTCGCGGCTAGTGCCGCCGAGGGCACTAGATACGCCAACCGGTTACTACCGTCGTCCTGCGCGGTTTACACCTCTTCTTTGAAGACCATCGTTTCCGTTTCTCTGTTGTAGGCCTGAAGTTTTCGCGTCAACTTCGGCTCATGATAACGGACTGGCCATTGTCGCCCTGGGTTCTTCGCATCGTTGAGGTCCAGCCAAGAAAGACCGGAACGCGCAATCGATGGATAGACCTCAATTGGGATATCGGAACCGGCTGAAAAATCCAACGAGATCAGGGAAAAGGGAGGGCCGGTGTCGTCGCGTACGACGACGCCATTATCGAGATCGATGCGCGATTGCGGAAATACAGAATCGATTCCTGAATTTCCATAGAGAGGATCTTTGGCCAAGTTCCACACAGTTGCGAACAGAAGAACAGAGCCTATTTCCCAATACGGTAGCCCGTTAAGCGTACTTCCCGCGGCAATAGCAATACGCAAATAGCGAAATGCGGTTCCCGCTGGAAATATCAAACTCGCCTTGAATCTTCCGACATTATCACCTCCACCAGTGGGCGCAGGTATCGAGAAGGTCGGCGGAGTTGAAGGCCCTGCCAGCACACTTATATTTGCGAGCGGGATGTTGTGCGCGTTGAGGCAGCACATATAACCGGCCGCCTGAATGTTTGATCCGAAATCCAGTTCGATATAGTCATTCGCAGTTCCCGTGCTACGCCACGACTTTTTCGTTTGGGTCGTAAGTGCATTGGTTGCCGGATATCCGGCGGCGGCCGAACCCGCATAAGCCGTGACTGCATTAACCAGGTTGAATGATATCGTAGCGAATGTCATGATTACCTCAGCAATTTGATCTTACGTGCCGCGACTTGGGGGATCTTCACCCATTGTTTTTTTGTCAGAAGACGATTGCTTGGGTGTGGCCCGCTCGCATCATCATGCTCTCGCTCTGGATAGTGGTATAGCGCCCGCACGTCAATCTCGCCATTTGAATTGCGTATAACTTCGGCGTGCAGTCGATGGAGGCTATGGATGATGTCATTGCCATGAACATCGCCATGCATTGGTTCAAAGTGCAGCGCAACCGGATCAACGATATGGCCCCGCGCTTTGGAGTTTTGCGCCGCCTCCTGCGTCCAGCGTTCGGCAATCTCGATGTCGTCCGTCCGGAGCCCATCCTTGTGAACACCTGCGGCATCAATAATGAGTCGATGAACAGCCATTACCAATAATCCACGCTTGCCGTACCACTGGCGGAAGTAAATTTTATTTGGTGCTGATGAGTGCCTGGCGACGCAGGAACGTTCGCATTCTCCGTGTTGAAAATGCCGCTAATCATAGGTTCGTTCACAAGACTGGTCAGGCCTAAGCCAATGGTTGATGTGCTGGCAGATGTCGCCCAAACGATCGCGTTGCCGGAGCCTGAAGTTACCGCGCCGAGAATCGGCTTGCGCCCAAGGCTGTGCGTAACTGACGTTGATGTATAAGGGAACCCAGAAGACAAATCCGGCACGGAATAGGTCGTTGAGGCTGTTGAAGTATTCGTGCGATTTGCAGTTGCGACAGTGGTCGCGGCAATGTCATTGTTCGTCGCGCCCCCAAATATCGTGCTCGTGAGTGTGAGCGCAGGCGATGTCGTCGCATAGGCTGCACTGAAGTTGCCATAGGTATCCTGCGCACGCACGCGATAGACGTACGTGTTCGAACTATAAATGACGTTGGTGTCGACATAGGCCGTCGCGCGCCCGCTGTATACCTGTGCGAAAGCGCCGCCGTTCACCTGACGCTCGACCACGTATTGCGCGACATTCGCACCCGCAACAGCAGACCATGCCACGTTGACGATCTTGCCCGATCCCTGAGTCGCTGCAATAGAGGCAACGGTCGCCGGTACATTGGTTTGTCCTGCCGTCGTAAATGTTGTTGATCCCGCAGCGCCCCCGATGGCCGTCGAATCAAAGGTTGACTGAACGATGCCCTGCAAATTGTTGTTGTTCACGGCATAGCACTGCAGCTTGTAAACTTCTCCCGGTCGGAGTTGTGCAATCGTGCAGCCGTAGAGTCCGCCGCCGATGGCGGTTCCAGTCCCCAATGTGATCTCTCCGGTCACGTTGTGAACCGCAGCAAACCATATCTGTTGCCAGTTCACCGAAGGCGGCAACGCCTGCACGGTGACGTAGCTGCTCGTCGTACCATCATTGTCGACACGGGCCACCGTAGCGGTGATGGAAACAGACGTCGGTGCGGCCGGCGGCGTGAAGCTGTAGTCTGGCTGATAGCCAGTAGGAGCCGTTGGCGGCAGAGTGGCCGCAGTATACGTGTATACTGCGGGATCATATTCTTTTAGCGATAACGCGTTCCCCGACTTCACGCGGCTGACATCCCACACGGTAAACAACTTGGTGCCCGGCCAATTGCGCGGACTTATCACCGTGATGATATCTCCGCAATTCACCTGCGTTTGGTAAATCGTGGCAGTCGCCGTTCGGCTCCGCCATCTGCGCAGGGCGCGATAGCAAATCAGTTGGTCCGCCGTCACGGCATCGCGCAGATAGCGAAGCTCGCGCGGCGTATCCGCACCCAGTATGCCGCCGGTGACGCCACGCGATAGGGGGTTTACCTGCATCTGCGATGCGTCGGCGCTACTCGGTGCGTAGGAAATAGCAACACTGATTGGCTGGGCCGGAATTTCGAACTTGGAGACGTTGATGGTATCGGCTACCGACTCGTCAAGAGTGAGCGCTGAGGATCCGGCTTTGTCCTGCCAAATCGTATAGGCACCGCTGCCGTTCCGCGACAAGCCACCGCGGGCGATATAAAGCAGGTCATCAATGATCGCATCGACTCGTCGTTGACCACTTCGGCCATAATCGCAATCGATAGTTTGGGCGAACGAAGCGGACGCCGCCGCGTTAAAGCTGGTCGTATCGGCGGTGGCACCCACATTGGTGAGCAGCCGATAGATTTCCGATGATGCGTTCTGAACCTCCACACCAGCGCAATCTGCTTCGATCACATAGTTCGTGCCATTGAAATCGATTTGCGGCTTTGAAAAAGACAACAGTGCGCCTGTCAGATTGACAATGCGAATGCTCTTGATGACGCACGTGCCGGAAAAATTCCATGTGGTGAGGCTGAAGAACGGATCGGCATAGCTATTTTCGGGAAGGATGAGGGTCTTGATCGTATTGGCCGGCACGCGAATCTGCGTGCCGTTGTCAATAAATAGGCGCACATCCGCTCCCGCTCCGGTTTCAATGCGCAGCGCGTAATAGGCACCCAAGACACCGCGCACGCCGAAATCGAAAGCATGCACTTCGAGGAAGGAAAAATTGCTGCCGTTTACTGCGACGATGGTGCAATTATTCGTCGTCGCAGTAACCGAACCGCCGGTACCGGCATTTCCGACGCGATACGTAGCCGTTCCCGAAGCGAAATTTGGGTTCGTGAACGTCGCCCAATTGTAGACGTGCAACACCGAATATTCGCTTGGGGAGACAATGCGCTTATTTCGATAGACGGTGACGGGGTGCGGGTTGATCCGCGCCGTGCCGCCCGTCGATGCGGGCAAAGTCTCGGCGACGGTAATGACCGTGGCAAAGTTCCAGGCGACGATGGTGTAGACGCCATCGGCCGCTGTGCTTCCGCGGATGAAAATCTTCTGTCCAACGTACAGATAAGCCGGCGTCGCATTGATGGTTATCTGCTTTGCGCCAGAGTTGATAGAGGTAACGGAATAATCTTTGGGCGCCGAACTAGTGGCGGCGTAAACGTAGCGCGGGGTCGACGAATCGCTTTGCAGCAACACGCAGGGCAATTTGAGCGCCATGCCCACGGCCTCGCAAATCGGCTTTCCCGCATCGTCACTGGACAACTCCGGCCAATCGGCTGCCTGCCATGTGTTCGGCGGATACAGCGTTTGCAATTTCTGCTCTTCGATGTCCTGCAGATGCAGAATGACTTTTGACGGCTGTAGCGTCACATCGCAAACGGTCAATTGCTGCGTGTATACATTTTCCGTCGTGGTTCCATCGCTCCACTTCTTTCGCATTACGAGCGAAATGGAAACTTGCGTCCCGGCGAGGATGTTATTTGTGGCCAATGCGCGATAGATGCCGCTTGCGCCGTCGCCTATTTCCAGGTCGACATTCGTGGCCCGAGTCAGAGAGAGATCATCGCCAAAGGTCATTGCCAGCTGCGGCGCGGATACGACAACGCCGTCGTACCAATTGCCGCTTCGATATTCGGTTCCTGTTCCGACATAGTAGGTTGTAGCGGAATACGTGAAGCTCGCGAAGGCGAGGTACTCGCTGCTGAGGAGGATGCCAGCCACTATGCCACCTTCAATTCACGCTTGAGATACGGAATGGCGCGCGGCAGCGCATCCTGCAAACCGTTGGTCACGGCCTCAGCGATTTCCTGCGATCCCATGCCGGTGCCATTGACCGTGGTCGTCACATGGATATTGACCGGCGTATTCATCATTGCTGCGTCGGCGTTGGCGTTGGGATTTTTGCTGCCGCCACCACCCCCGCCACCTCCGCCGCCGCCCTTCCCCGTATTGCCGGTACCGGTTTGCGAAGAAATGGAATCGAGGAATGCCTTCAAATTTTTGTCGATCGAATTGAGCAGATCCACTTCGCGGGCGGTTTCCTGCGCGATAAACGATTGCGGGTCGAGACCGCCCGTGATCGCCTTCAATTGCGCAATCAACTCATCATGCCGCTTCTGCTCGGCCTTCTGTGCTTCGCCTCGTACCCATGTGTAGTATTCGAGCGCCTCTTTGTTGAGCTTGTCGATCTGTTCTTTCGCTTGCTTTTTAAGATCGTCCTCCGTCTTGTTGATGTCGCTGAGCTTCTTTGCCGCCTCGTCTTTCAGCTCCTGTTCCCGCGCGTTGAGGGTATTCAAAAGTCCATTCGTCTGCGCGCCACCGCCGGAGATCGCAGTGCTGATGCGCTGCAGGGCATCGAGCTGCATCTGCAGCAAGTCGGCCTGTGATGCCTTCGTGCCAGAAAGTCTCTGCACCTCGGCAAGTTGTGCCAGAGTGCGGTTGTACTGTTCGAGGTATTCCGGGCTCGACCGCTGGTATAGATTTCCGCTTTGGATCAACTGCAGGCGCTGCTGCAGGTCTGTGATCAATTGAGCGGCATCCTTTGCCTGCTGATCTCCCGACTCGCTCCGCACTGCGGAGACACGATTGGCGATGATCGATTCGAGATTGTCGAGTTGCGAATACGGACCGAGCGGATTGCTGCTGCTGGTCGTGAGCGACTGGATTGTTTTTTCCGCATTGTCCAGCACACTTGCCCACTGGTTCGCGAGCTGAAGTTGCTTTTGCAGATCCGAAATCTGCGCTTGGCGTGCGCTCTGTTCGGCGGCCGCCAACGCCTGCGAATTCTGCGCAGAAGCTTGCGCCCGTTGCTGCTCCGCAGTCTTTTGGTTCTCGATGTCTTGAATCTGCGAATTCAGATCATCATTGATGCTCTGCTTCTGCGCATCGAGTGCATCGAGTTGCGATTGCAGGGCCGAATTCACCGCTTGGATGGACGACGACAACCAGTTGTCAAGTGCCCCCGTGAATTCATTCAGCAGACCTATCTGCTCGGCGGGGTCAACGGAACCTTCGTATTGCGTGCGCAACTGACTCATGCGATCCGCAGACTCGTTGATCATGCCGCTGAAATCCCCATTGATCGATGCGATCTTCGAAGCGATCGAGTAGTTCAATGAATAGGAACTCGCCTCAAGTTGTGAGATCGCTTGCTGCACCTGGGCAAGCATCTGCATTTCTTGCTGATAGCGCGAGATAATTGCTTGCTTTAGTGTTTGCTCAGCAGAGAGGATCGCTGTCGGATCCTGTGTCTTCAATGCAGTATCGAGCTTCCCTTGCGCATCATTGACGGCGCGATCGAGCTGCTCCATCTGATTTGCGATTTTATCGATCGGCGAGCCGGCCAGTTGCACGATAACATCGTTGAAATTCTTGATTTCCTCCTGAAGTTTGAGCAACCCTTCTAGCGCTGCGGTCATCTGCTGCGCACCCGACAACTTGTCGATAAAGGCCTTCCACTGCGGCGCGATCACGGAGATAGCGGCATCGAGTCGGTCCCGCATCGCTTTATCGATGTCCGCATCGGTATAGCTTTTGTTGATCTTGTGAATGGATGCGGTAACCCGATCGACTTGATCCGCCGGGAGCAGGGCCGCCAACGCATTGTCGAACTGCTCGAGCTGGGCGAGCCATTGCGAAATCGACGATTGGCTCATATCCCGGGTATCGAGGCCGAACGTACCCAAGTTGTCGGTAAACGTGCCGCTATGGTTCGTCGTACCGTACAGACTCATTTGCGGCTTTTTATCGCTGCTGCCGAGCCAGCCGGCAATGCCGCCGATAACGGCACCGACAATTCCACCGATACCAGGATATATCTGATTGCCCACCATAAACCCGCTGGCCGCGCCGGAAATGGCACCGCCCGCTTGGCCGCCGACGGCACCGCCGACCACCATGCCACCGACGGCAATGCCTGTACCCAGATTGCTCATGCCTCCTGCATCACCGCCGCCCGTTGTTTTTAGCTGCTGCTCGAACGGGATGATGATTTTTTCCTTCAACCAAAACTCGGTGAGCTGTTTGGCCAGACTCTTTTGCAGGTCGAGAATGCGCTTGCCCCCGTCCTGAAAACCGTTGACCATAAAGTCAGCGAATTGGGTCGATAGATCGCCAGCGATCTGATCGCGGAGCTGATGCTCAGCCTCGCGGTACTTGTCCATGCCGGTGATCGCATCGTCGCGCTGCTGCAGCAGTCGCTTTTCCGCCTCGGTGATTTGATCCAGCATTTCGGGGTGCAGCTTCAGCATATCCTGCAGAGCCTGCACACCCTTTTCATACTTCGCTTGCGCTTCGTCGACGAGGTTGAGCGCACTCACCGTATCATGGTAAGCCTTGACGATGCGCTCGTTGTCTGCGATCTGTTTGTCGATCGATCGAGAATCCGACTCGTTCGTCTTCGTCAGCAGGTCGGCTTCCGCCTTCGCGCGCGCTTCGTCATAACGCGCGGCAGCCAGTTCGCGAATTTGCGCGACCTGGGATTGCGCGGCACGCGTCTCAGCCTCGCGCAATTCGGTCAAATATTTCGTGTATTCCTGTGTGTGGCCGATCGCATCGATCTCATCTTGCAGACGCTGGATGATTTCGTTGCCCGCCTTGTAACGCTGTTCTTCTTCATGCGCTGACTTGACCGATGCGGTCTTCGCATCATAGGCGCGCGCTGCTTCGAGCACCTTATCTTTTTCTTCGTCGCTGGCATGTGCGAGATCGCCCACCGTCGTGCGATATCGCGCTTGGGCTTCCATATTCTGCCCGAGCGCGATCGTATGCTTATCGAGTTGCTTGGCCCAATCGTCGGCGCTCTTACTCTCCTTCGCGATCTCAGCTTCCACCTGAGCCGGGATATTTTTCAATCCTTGCCATAGCGAAGCGAGACCGGACAATGCTTGTTGTGTGGTTCCGCTGTAGCCACTCAAGCGAGCGAACAGATCCACCCATTCGCTTTTCAGTTGATCAACGAGGCCCGTCTGCTTGGCCAATTCTTCATTCGCGCGCTTCGCACTTTCGGCAAGTACCTCGAACTCACCGAGACGTCCATTGGTGTACGCCTGAAGCGCGCCCACGCCGGTTAGAACGCCATATCGCTGAATGATCGCATTGAGCTTATCGATGAAGCTCGTTGCTCCCTGCTCGGCCGACGTGAACCAGCCCACCTTGCCACTACCGCCACCGCCCAACGTTTCGAACAAATCGCCGGCGGCTTTCTTGAGCTGATCCCAGGCGCCGGCACTGGTATTGAGCTTGGCATTCATCGCATCGATCGCGGCCGGCGTCTGGCCGATCGAAAGAATATATTCCTCAATGCCCTGCTTGGTCTTTTCGATGACCTGCTGTTGGCCTTGGAACGATACCAATACCTTGTCGCCGACGTCCTTCGCCTCGATACCAAGTTGCGCGAGCCCGCGAGCGTGGCCCTCCGCCGCCATTGCAAAGGCATTCGTGACGGTAGTGATGTCGCGATCGGTAACGAGCGCAGCGCCCGACAGCGCTTTCAGCAATTCAACCGTGGGTTGAATTCCGATATTGTGCAGGCGGATCCACGATTGCGTGACATCGTCGGTCGTCTGACCGGAAGACCGGACTACCTCGTGAATGTCTTCGTACGCCGCCTTGGCCGCCTGCAGACTTCCCGTAACGGCGATCAGCGTTGTAACGAGGCGATTCGCCTCGGCGTTCGCTTCACCAAAGGCTGCGCCGATCTCTTTGAGAATTTCAGCAAGGCCCCACGCCTCGCCGATCTTCTTCAGGGTTTCCATTGACGAGGCCATGCTCTCCGTAGCGGCCTGCGTTTGCTGAGCGGCCTCGCGCAGCTTCTGCAACTCTTGGGTCGGTACAGCGACGCCCTGCGCCGCCTGCTCGGCACCGGTTGTGGTGAGCTTGATTTCGAGATTCGTCGTGCCGCTGACGCTACCCATGATCCCTCCGATCAGCCTCGGCCTCGTCCCGCTCGCGCTTCTCGTTGTCGGCGCCGAGCATGGCGTTTTCGATTACCTGCAAGTCATCAAACAATTCGTCGGCGGTGAGGTCGGCGAATTCCGGCCATTGCTCGCGCCAAAGACGGAGGCCGCGGCGGAGTACACCCATGCAAGCGGTATAGTCGAGTCCGACCCGGCCGCTGAACCCGACGCGCCATTGCGTTGCGCATTTCATGTACGCCGCGACCGCCGGCTGTGCGTCGGGCAGCAGCGGCGGCGCGGGACATGCGTCGCACTGCCCACGGCACGCCTTTCGGCAATACTCGATAGTGATGTCGGGATAAGCGGCGTCGATATCCCATAGCCGTTCCCCGTTGTGCTCGGCCCGGGCGCCCGCTATCCAGCGACCCCAGGCTAGGAGTTTTTTGCGCGAGCACCCCGGCTTGCCTCATTGAGCCCGGCGGCAATGCGATCGAAGTGGGCCTCGTCCTCGAGCAGCTCGGCGAGTGCCTCCGCAGAGAATGGCAGTGGCTGACCGGCGGCATCGGTGAGATCGCGCCATCCGCAAATACGATTGCACACGTCGGCATCTGCCTCTTCCTTGAGCTTTTCCACTGCCACATTCGCCGCGGCAAATTCCTCGCCCGGCTTCGCACTTGTCAATGCGGACAGTGCGGCGCGCGTCTTACGCTCGCGCTCTTTGCGCTCACTGCGGCCGAAAATACGGTACTGGATGTACACAACCTTCTCGGACTGTTCGCCGCCGTCGGGATTGCGCTCGATGAGCTTGACCGGCCAGAAAACAATGTTGTTCTTCGCGTGCTTGAATGCCATGAATATTCCTTATGCGACCGCGCGAACTGCTTTGAGCGTCGCGGAAAATCCGGTTTCTCCGGACACCGGCCGATTGGTTTCGTAGTTGATCTTCGCCACGATCCCCTTCGGTCCCGTGATCGGCGGCGCGGCCAATTTGTAGAGCAGATTCGGGAGGTTGAAATTCAAATACTCATTGCCTGCGGATCCGTCACCTGATCCGTTCTGCAGCGTCAGCGAGAGCGAGGATTGCGTGTTCGCCAGCGCCTTGTTCATCACCGACATGTCTTTGAAGAGCAACGTGAGCATGCCATTGGCGACGAAAAATCCTTCCGGCAAGTCGCCGCGCTTGCCGCCGCCGCCGATCGTGTACAGCCCCGTATCAAGCTGGTTATCGATGTTGAGATCGAACTGCTGTACGACCGACGAAGCGCTTCCGCCCTCGAGCAGGGTCGCGGTGAACATCGAAAAGCCGGCATGCCCATAGTCGGCAGGCAGCGCGTTCACAGTGGCCGATTGCGTCCAGTCGAAATCCGAACCGACGACATCGGCTGTCGCATCGATCAAGCCATCCGGCTTCATCGTGAATTTGCCCTTGTTAAACCGCGACCCGTAATAGCGCAGGAAGCGGCCCGGGATCGACAGTGCGTTCGAATAATCGACCTGGAAGCCCATACCGATTGGCAATGCCGCAGCGCCGGATCCGGCCACACCGAATACGAATTGATTGCGTCCGCCTCCGAGGCTCGTGATCGTCGGATTGCCGATCAAATTGGCCAGATATTTCACGCACGATTGCGGCGCGAGGGTAAAGTTGACCTGACCCGTCACGTCCTTATTGCCCTGGATTGCCGCCGGCAAGCCGCGCAAGCCGCCGGCCATCGTTTGGTCGATGATCTGCGCGATCTGAGCGCTCGGCGTGAACTGCTTGAAATACATGTTCTCCGTCGGGTACTGCGCCGTGATCGTCGTGCTTGCCACCGTCTGCGAGGCGCTCACGGTATACGTGCCCGCGCCGCCCGTACCGGTGCCAAACGCAGTGATCGTGGTGCCGGCGGTGACGCCGGTACCGCTGATGACCTGGCCGGGGCCGAGCGTGCCGCTGGTGACGCCGGTAACGGTCAACGTCGTCGCGGCGATGGATCCGGTGACGACGCCGGCCGCGGCAATCGCTTGACCGAAAACCTGTTCCTGCCACGCCTGGATAGCAGTGTTGATGCCTTTTGCAAGTGACATGATCGTGGCCTCCGGTCAGTTGGAATCGTTCGGCACAGGCTTCGCCGCGGCGGTATTCGCCTTCGCCGAATCGCCCGGTGCCTTCGGTGCGTCTTCCGCCTTTGGCTTCGGCAGATTGCGCAAGTGTTCGAACACCTCTTGATGTTCGGCGGCAGTCGGCGTGATCGACTCGATCGGTTCGCCATTCTTCAGCGCGATCGAAGTCGGAGCCAGGCGCGGATCGAGCAGAGGCGCAACATCGTCCGGCACTTCATAGATGCGGCCTGCGAGAAAGGGGCCAAGCTTCACAAGGCCGTCCTTGTTGTCGATGGGGAGTCGAACGAGTTTCATGGGCGTGCTCCTACTGATAATCAAATGTATAAAAATAGATTCACGTGGAACCTAGCCATCCTTCGGTATCCAATGCGCACTGGAAATGCGCGCACGCCAAATCTGGCTTGGATGGTTCGCGCCGCGATCGGGTTGGCATTCCTCCACCATGGCCTGCTCGCAGCCGCCGGGCTGCGGATAGCGAAGCAGCAATTGCGTCAGGTGCCACGGCAGATCAATGCGGGCATTCGCCGCGTTGTCGCGGTCCTGATCCATCCAGACGAGTGCGATTTCCATCGTCTTCACAATGGATTGTTGCGACAGGCCGATTGTTTGGAATTGCTGCGCATCGTTCGTGATCGTCACCGTGCGATCGTCTCCGGTTTCGAGCACCCAGCACGGATACATGCCCGAGGGAATCTGATCGATGGGACGATTGCTCTTGAGCGACTGCACGACGGGCTGACCAACCAGTGCGGCGACAGCCGCGACGAATACGGATTCCGTCGTCAGCAGCGTGGCCAGTGCGTCGCGGTAGTCGCGCAGAGCCGTCATACCGCACCGCCCTGCACCACCGATACGACGGCATTGATGACGAACTGTTCCGGCTTTGCCTCTTCGACGGCGCGTTGCGCAAACGGCCGCTCGGGCTTCTGCACGAGCTTCGTCTTACCGCGGCCGGCCCATTGCGTAATGTTTTGGCCGGTCTCGATCGCCGTCGCGTAGGGCGCGAGAAAGGTGATGATGCCGATACCGGGCTCCGGCTGCTGCACCGTCCGCGCGCGGCGCAAATTGCCCATGCGCACCGGCACCGGATACGTCCACGGATCCCCACCGCCAGAAAGATTGCGCACTGCAAGTTGCTCGACCTTGAGCAGCGCAGAGCGCATGCCCTGCGCGACCGCATCGGAAAGAGCCGCGCGGCGTGCTTCCAGCGTGGCCGCGACCTCGGCGGCATTGGTCGATACGCCGATCATTGCGAACCACCAAAATTAACGGCGGATCGCGCCGTCTGCGGCAGCATGCCGGTTTCCACAATTCCGGTGGAGATGCCGGTGCCGGCGATATCGTCTTGCACATCGAGACCGAGCACGCGCCCGGCTTCGCCAATCCAGAAAGTACGGTCGTCCGCCGCCGCATCGGAAAGCGCATAGGCCTCCTTGAGCATGGCCGAGCGGTCGCGACCATCCAATGAAATCGATGCGGCCCCGTCGATGAATGCCGCGCGGCGCCGCCAGAGTCGTTCCGAACAGTACGCGATCTCGGCGTTGACCAAGCAGTCGAAAAGATAGGTGCCTGAGTTGGTGCTTGAATAGTTGGCAGTACCGATTTTTTGCGCCGCCCAATTGCTCGCTCGTTTGAGCAGCGTATCGATCACGCCGCCAGAGGCTGCGAAATCGGGAGGCGCGCCGAACATGGCATTCTGAAAGCCCTCGTTCTGCACATCCGCAATTGTTGCCTTCGCAGCCATTTAAACGTTTAACCATCCATTTGAAAAAATGCCGGGCGATGAGTGAGCACCGCCCGGCTAGTCCCGACCCACTACTCCCGAATCAGCTGTACTTGACGCGGCGCACCTGATTGGCATCGCCCAGAATCGCGTTGTACTGCGAGCTGGCATACCAGTCGGTGGAGCGCTGCGCGGCGTTGCGCTGCTGCTCTACCGAAAGGTCTTGCCACAGGCCGCGCTTGAGTTTCTTGCCCGGCAGAATCAGGTAGTAGCCCGTATCGTTCGCCGGAATCTGCGTCGAGGCGATCACCGCATCGACCGTGTACGCCATCGGCTCTTTCATCGTGCCGAATGCGACGAGTTGCGAGCCCTGCTGCGCCATGAGCAGACGCTGGATGCGGCCGACCTTTTCCGGCGCGCACACGATCTTGAAATTCGTGTTCTGCCCGACGCCATAGCCCATCTGGCGCAGATTGCGCAAGATGGTCGACGCAGCCGCGTTGAGCGTGGTCGCATCGTCCGTGGTGAACGCGGTTTCGATGCCGGCGCCCTGCGCGGTGAACAGCGAATAGTGCACGGCCGCCTGTTGGTCGAAATGCTTGGCGCGGAACTCGGCGATAGCCTCGTCGATGCGCCAGAACATTTGCTTTGTGATCCAGTCGTCGAGCAGGCCGAGGCCGGCGCCGTACGTCACGTAGTAGCATTGCGAGCGAGATTCGGTAATGCCGGTGACCTTCTTGATCGTCGCGCCGGGCTTGATTTGCGTGAATGTGATGCCCGCGTTGGTGTCGTCGATGTCGAAATGATCGTGCGGAGAATTGCGCAGGTCGACGAGGTCGAACAGACCCATCCACCCCATATCCACGTCCGGCATGTTCGAGTGGTAGAACGCGGCGAACTGCGCGGCCAGATCGGTAAGGATCGGGTTATCGCTCGCCGTGCTGTACTTTTCGCCGAAGAGCGCCTTGCCGGCGGCGAAGGAAATCTCTTCGCCCGCGAGCATCGCGCGGTTGCCGAGCACCTTCTGATCTTCCGCGCTCATCAGCAACTGCAGGTTGTTCTGCAGGAAGCGTTTCATCCGCTCTTCCGTCGCCGACAGGCTCGGCAACATGCTCATATCGTTCGCGGATTTCGCGCGCTGCAGAAACTTGTATTCCTGCTCGAACAGGTTGCCGACGACCTGCTTTTTCAGCTCGAGGTCGATCGCCTGCTTCAGCGCGAGCTGTGCGCGGTCCTGATCCATCCGGGCCAGCGCGGCGTACTTGATATTGGATTTCATGCGTTGTCCCCGATTAGGCTGCGAAGGTGCTGAATTCGACGATGCCCACGCCGCTGGCGGAGGCCGACGGTTCGGTCGCATAGCCGCAAAGCGTGTTGCCGCTGGCGACGTTGGTGAACACGGAATTCGTGTTATCCCAGTAGATCTTGTCGCCCGGAGCGAAGGTGACCGCTGCCTGTGCGTAGCCGCTGATTTCGGCCCAGCGCAAATACGAATTCGGCGCATTGGCGGCGACCGTGTTCAGCGGAATCCACACTTTCGTGTTGATGACGATCGGCGTGAGCGCCGTGGTCGCCGCGGTATGCGCAAACTGCGAAACGCATTCCTGGCCGGTGGGGGTACGATTCTGGATCATGGTATTGACTCCCTCAGCCAATCAGCGGGTTGGAAAACAGGCTGCCGGTTGGCAGGGCCGCAGACTTCTCGCCGCCATTCGCGTTCGGGTCGCCACCGCGAATCGCGCCCTTGGTCGGCGTATCGGTCGCATCCCTTTTGCAGGCGATCGTATGCAGCGTTTTGAGCTGCGCGAACGGCAGCGCGGCATATGCGGACTTCGCCGCGGCGACTTCTTCCGGCCCGTCGCCGAGCGCACCGGCCTGACGATCGCGCGCGATCAATTCGTCGACCATTGCCGAGTTGGCAGACTTGCCTGCCAGCACATGCGCGGCGAGCGCCTTCGCATCATCGGCAAGCGATTCGTGATCCTTGCCGAGCGCGGCTTTCAGCGCAGTGCGGAAATCCGCATCGGGCTGCATTGCTTTCAGTTTGGCATCGGCCTCGTCGAGCTTTGCCTTGAAGTCTTTCTCGTCCATTTCCGAAACCTCACTTTGTGGAATTGTGGATTTTTTCGCGTTCTTCACCGCGCGCGCCCCGGGCTGCGCACCAAGCCAAACGAGGGAGCCTTCGAGGCCTTCTCCCGGGCCCATGATTCGGCATGCCTGCAGTTCGCGGCCCTGCGCATCCTTGATCGGCACGCGCGACGTCGCGCTGAAGCCGATGGATACGTCGCCTGCGATGCCGGCATCCATCTTCGTCAGCAGGTCGGCGTTGTCTTCGGTCTTCGCGAAGTAGCCATCCGCGCACAGCAGCGTCACCATGCTGCGGTCGGGCGGAAGCGTCAGGCTCGGTTCGCGCAGCAGTTGCTTGGCTTCATCGAGCGATATGGTTTGCAGCGAAGCGCCGTACCATTTGCCCTCCGCCGGCCCGCTATCGCCGTCCCAACTCATCGGATGCTTGACGAAGATGCCCTTGCCGGGCAACGTCTTCGCAAAGTCGGCGAGCAGCCCTTCGTCGAACACTTCCTGATCGCGGTCGATGCAGTTGTGTGCGAGCACGAAGCTACGCGTATATAGTTGATCTGCCGTCATGTCGTTGAGGCAGAACGGGCGAATCTGTGCCAACTGATCCGCCGACGGCGTGCCGGCGCCCTTGCTGCGCGCAGGCATCATTTTGGCGGATTCGAAACGCATTACTTCGCCGCCTTGGTTTGCGGCGCGGCGGCGGGCTTGTTCTCCGCAGTAGCGAGCGACGCCGGGCCGAACTTTTCCAGCCGCGCCAGCGCGGCATCGGCAGTCAATTTTCCGGAGTAGTTCGGATCGTGCAGTTCGGGATGCTTCGCCCGTTCGGCGGCGGCATCCGCCTCGGCCTTAGCCTCAGCTTTCGCTTTTGCTTCCGCCTCGAGTTTCTCTTTGTCTTCGTCAGCCATGGCGCCCTCGTTTCCGATGGGCGCCTATTGCGCCCGAATCAAACGTTCGGGCGCTGTATACGGGTTGACGGTAACAACCGTCGTCCGCTGCGGTTTATGCGGGCGGCGTGGGATCGACGGCGATTATCGTGCACCGGCAGTTCGGATGTGTATCGTCGACCGGCACGGGGGCTTCCGCAATATCGTAAGGCCCCTCTTCAGCGAGCTGCGTGCAGATGGGACATACTCCTTTCGAAGCTGTCAGGAGATTGACTTGCTTCACGCCAAGTTCTTCGTACTCGCGTAGCTTGCCGACGCTCTGCGCGCGCGCGATTTCGCTGCGCGCCAAGCGAACCCAGTCGTAATTCCCCAGGTCAAATGCTTTCGCCAGTTTTTTTGCGACGGACATGGGGTTTTCGCCATCGTATGCGCCCCGCCCCAACTGCTCGACGATGCCCGTGCGGTAGGCGCGAACAGCAGCATCGCGCACCAGTTCCATGCCACGCGTCGCCACTTCGACGCGAATCGATTCGCGGTAGGCATCAATCGCCGCCTCCGCGTCGAATTCGCTCGCCGCGTTTTCGAGTCCGCGCACGAATGCCTTGAATGCCTCCGCGATCAGCGGGCCATCAACAGCACCGGCAGCCGCAATGAATGCTTCCTCGTTGGCGATCAACTTCGACAGCATCGTGCTCGCGTCGAAACGCCATATGAGCGCGCCGCTGGCATCGGTCGTGAGCACGCCGAGATCGCGCACGGTCTGCTGTTGCAGATCGGCCCACAATTTGAGCAGTCCGTCGATCGCGCTCGCCTCGATGATCGGAAGCTCTGGATCAGGTTCCGCCCACGGCTCAGCATCATCGGTCGCCCCCTTGGCATGCCCGCATCGCGCATGCTTGGGCTCGCGGAAAATCAGTTCGGTGACAACGTTACCGTTTTTTTTTACGCGCGTTTGTATACTTCTGATCGTCTTGCCCTGATTCGGATCGCCGCCGAGCGAAGGCGGGATGCCGGTCAGCGATTGCTGCATCTGCTGATTGTCGTCGGCGGAATTGACGCTGCCGCTCGACATCATGTCCGCCTGCGCATTCAGGAATCGCGCCTGCGCCATCTTCTGCACGTCGCGCAGATTCGGCAGCTCCTGCACCACGTCCCAGGAACCCGGTTTCCACGTGACGCCTTCGCCGCGCAAATGCGTAGCAACAATGTTTTTCAGGCCGGGTTTGCGGCGCTCGAAACGCACTTTTGCATCCATCAGCACCATTTCCGATTGCTGATCAGCCATGCGGCCGGCCTGCGCCTCGGACAGGCCGATCATCCATCCGGGGATTGGCAATTTCGCGAGGATTTGTTCAACCATGTGATTCGCCGGCATCTTGAGGTCGATGACCTTGCCATTGCCGCCGATTACCTCAATGCTGATGTCGTCGTCGGCGCCGATCGCGTGTGCGAGATCAGCGCTATTGCCGTTACGCTTCGCCGATAGCACGTTCGCAAGATCGGTCGCGATCTTCGCTACACGTTTATCGAGATCGGGTTGCTTGAGGGTGCGATTCTTGGTCTTGTATTTGACCTGAAACGATGGATCGCCGAAGCGATCCCATACGTGCCCCGTCGCGTTCTGCATGCGCAACAGAATTTGCGACACGAATTCGACCGAACGCAAGATGCTCACGCCATAGGGATTGTTCGATTCCGGGTGGAAGGCGTTGTACACCATCGTCGACGGATCAAGTTGGACGTAATTCAACTGGTTGAGATAACCCGGAGTGACGTTGACGATGTTGTTGCGCAAGACGACTTCGGTGTAATCCGTACCGTTGCGCCGTGTCGCCAATTCGTATGCGGGCGGCCGGTAGTACCATTCGATCACGCCATCCTCATTACGGCGCGCGAGCAGTCCTTTCGAGTCCGCCGTGCGGATGCCGACGAGGCGGCGGCGATTCATCAGGCGCTCGGCCATCGCAAAGCCCTGCTCGTAGATCTCGTTGCCGATGATCTCGTAATAACTCTGCAGCCCAATTTCGCCATCATCGACCGGCAACTCACTCATCGCGGCCGTCAACTCGTCTGCAAGTCCCTTGTCTATGCCTGGACTGTCGCGGTCGAAGCGAACAATGCCATCCAGCCGCACCAAGCAATTGATACCACCCTCGAGCAGTGGGATCGCGCGACGTAGGGCTTCGTAAAAATACGGGTTGACGAGTTGCGGCACGAAGGTGTGCAGCATTGCATCCCAGGGTCCGAGCGTCATGCCGGCGCGGACGATCTGTGAGCCGCCATAATCGGCGGCCTTGCGACCACGCATCGCAGTGCGACCGCCGGTGAAAAATGATTTGATGCTGGTCGCGATGCTCATGCGTGTACTTCCTTCAGTGTGTTGGCGGCGAAAAGAATGCACCCGAAATCAGGGCCAGTTCCCACGCACATGTATGTGTTCGCCGAATTGGAGGCCTCGTGTCCTAAATCATCGTGGCAACCACCCCCGAAACTCGGATGCATGCACCGATGCGCACCTAGCGGCTTGCTGGGGATATCAGCATCCGGGTAGGCGGCGCCCCAAAAACTACAGTTCTTGCACGTATTCATGCTGCACTCCGATAGCGCACACCGCTCGAAAAAACGTCTATTTGGGAATTTCCATCATCGTATAGTTTGCGCAGCATCTGCATGCGCCTGGCGTCGATATTGTGATCGTTCGTTTTCGCATAGATCGGCCACTTCGCACCTTCTCGTGCCGTGTGGTTCGTCATCCAATTCAGCGCCTCCGTGTCGTACGCCATCGCATAGCCGACTGCCTGCAACCGCTGTGAAATGCATTGCGTCGCCCAGTGCTTTGCCGGTGCGCGCACGATGTCCTCTCCCTCTTCATCACGCGCGTCACGCAGTGCTTCGCCCTGCTCGTCAATGCATTCGACGGCGTTAGAGAATTGAAACCCGGTCATCACCTCGTCGAAATGCGCTTCAGCGAAGCGATCGCTATTCTGCAGGTCTTTCACTACGGCCGTGCCAGCGGCGCCCAAGTCAACACCCCAATGTGGCAGCCAGCCGAAATGCTCCTGCAGGCAGAAAATCAACTCGCGCTGCGCGTGGTAAGGCATGCCGGTCACAATCAGCCGCAACGCGTCGCGCCACTGCGGCCCGACCTGCTCGCTAACGATGATCTCCGTCGGATCATTGCTTTCGCCTAAGTCCGCTCCGGCCCAGAAGATACCCGCGCTCGCACCCGAAACGGTCTCACGCAGTAGCGCGCGCACCGCAGCTCGGCGTGCATCATCATCCTTGCCAATAAACGGCTCCAAGTCGACCGCACTATCAGTCAACCAGTGCTCGACGCCGAATTTCTTGCCCGCGATGAACTGCAACTCGATGCGCTTTACGACGATCGACAATTGCCCGCGTTGACGGTCCGCTGCCAACTTCACGATTCGGAAATCCGGCAGGTCGACGACATTCGGCAGCACCAAATCCCAGCTCCACACCGGCGATTCCGCATCGCCATGATCGCCTAGCACGTTGCGCACATAGCCAGGCGTCTGCCGACCGCCGTACAAGCGCACGAAATCTCGGTCGCGCTGCTCGCTCCAGAACGGCGCTGGCATGATCGTCTTCGGCCAATGGAACAGGCGGTTGCCTTCTTGGTCCGGCGCCAGATCCGGCACGGCCGCCTGCGTGAGCTTGTAAAAACCGCTGTTGCGATCACCGTCCGGCACCGAGTACGCCCGGAAGTGACAACCTGGCATCATCGCGCGATAGAACTCCGTCCATTGCACCGCGCGTTTGAGCTTCGCCGCCTCGTCCATCATGCCGAAGCCGTTTACATGCACGCCGCGGAACGCTTCGCCATCGTGCCCCGCCGGCCGGTAGTACACGCGGGCGATGCCGGCGCGCTCGTTCTCGCCGAGTGGCACCGTCAGAAATCGCTGCATCATATGCGGCGTGCGTTTCGGCTTGAGCCAGAAGTGCGACAGTAGCGAACCTTTAGCGCTGCCGTCGTCCTGCGCGCCTACCTGCTCCTCAACCGCGAGAATAATTTCATCCAGATGCGTCTGCTGCGGCGCGCCGATCAGCGACCACGGCCGCCGCACGGTAAACCCGACCGCCGTGCACGAGCCCCACATCACCAGGCACATGATCTCGCGCGTCTTGCCAACTTCCGCGCCGTCTTGGTGCACCACGTTCTGCGAAAACGCGCGAATGCTTGGCTTCTGATATTCGAAAAATCGCCAAGGATCGCCGGTGCGCGGCTCGATCAGGAACGTCTCGCACCAACGCACCGGATCCTCAAACGTGAATAGCAACAACGCCTGCTCAAGATTGATGCCGTAATCGCCGCGGTCCATACCCTGCCATGCCCACCCGCGCGATGCGAGCCACGCCTCGAACTCGTCAGGCGCGAATACGCCGCGCTCTGCCATCGCGCGCAGCGCGGCATTGGATGTATCAGGCAGGCGTTTGCGCATTTCAGGTAACCATTTCCATTTGTATACTCCGCATCATTCCGAGGTTCGAGATTACGAGCGTCTATTGGCTCAGTAGCGGAACGATTGCGCGGAACAATGCATCAGCCTCGAGTCTCAACTCGACAAATTTGAATGTGATCGTCGCCGTGACAATGCCGCAGCCATCCAATTCGGCTGCATCAAGCGGTTCAATGACAATGCGCGAAACGGCATCGAGCTGCTTCCCAGTCTCGGCATCCACGACGCGTGTTCCGCGAAGCGTTCCATCCCCTTCGATTCGAATTTTCCGCATAGTCATTCCTCGTGCTCGATAGCCGGCCGCTTTGCTGGCGGCAACTTGTTGCCCGCCCGCGCAAAGATTGCGCCGATTGCGCGCTGCAATCCGTCCGTCGCGGCGTCGTCATCCGCCAAGCGCTGCCGTGCCCGCGGCGTTGCCATCAGTTCAGCCATGTTGATGCCGAGAGAATCATTCAACTTGGCCAGCGCAAATACCGCTGGGTTGAGCTTCAGATCGAAAACCATCGGCTCGCCAGTGCGGGGGTCGCAGATGACTTCGCCTTCCTTCGTGTGGTCGTATTGCGGGACATAGATGCCGTCCTTTGCAATCGCCTGGCGAATCTGATCGATCACCTGCAGATTGCTCGCGACCTCTTTGGCTAGCACTCCATGCATACCATCCATCTCGCCTTCCGACATCGCCTGCATCAACGCATCAAGCGCATGCACGTAGACAGTCTTGTCGAGGCAACTCGCGCCGGCATGCGTGAGTCCGTCGATCACAAGACCGCAAGGCTTCTCTTCACGCTGCGGATTGTCGGGATGAAATGGGCAGGTCGTCAGGCACGGCTTGCCGAACAACTTCGCCATGCTCGTCGCGCCGATGCCGAATACCGCTCGGTTCACAGCGCTATAGCGTCCATGCTTCCATGCGTTGCGCGAAATCGCTGCTTTGCCGTCTTCAGTAGTCGGCCCCGTCGACAGATCTCGACTCGCTTCGTTCGCAACCGGTGCATTCGCCCGACGCTGCTCAATCGCAGCATCGCTCATCGTGTACTTCCGCTTCGTGGGCTTTTCTGATTCATTCATGGGCGCGCTCTTACCATATTTGCCCGTTGCCCGTCGTCCGCGGATGCCTTGCGCACAATCTTGTTCACCGCCTGCTGCGATAACCCAAAGCGCTCGCCGACCTCGCGTAGTGACGCGTGCATGGCTAGCTCGCAAACCTGTCGATCGCGCACCGGTCGATACAGCGCAGCAAAGAACTGCTCGCGACTGGGAACGTGGATCTTCTCCCGGCCAATCTCATCTAGCACTACAACAAGCGCCTCCACACCGATGCGCCTAGCAATTACAACCCAGAGATCAGACATCGACTCCGGAAACTCCATCGCGCACCGCGCAACGAGATCGCGCTCGAAGTCCGTCACCGGTTCACCACGGGAGGAAAATTCATGCATTGGACATTCCTCCATCCGCGCAAGTCTTCCCCTTTGGTGAAAATCCGGAATCATCCAGTGCCCTGATACTTCTTTCGAGAGAAGTTCGAAGATTCACTAAATTACTTCGCCAATCTCCGTTCACCGCTCGATAAGCGTTTATCGCGTCGATTACCTCATCCCCCGTTTTGTAATGCGTCAGATCAATGCCCGTTTCCGCTTTTATTGCCTCGTACTGTTGCGCGGCATGCTCTACATCCCTCGCAATTCGCGATTTCTCGCCGTTGATTTCTGCCACCAATCGACGCTTGTCCTCTTCGCGAAGCTCTTTGACGCGCTTCTCAATGACAAGTTCTGTCATCTCTTCATCGCAACCAGCCCGGCGGCGACAGAGAGATGCGAAAAAATTAAGGGTTACTGGAACGGCGGAAAGAATTGGGGCCTTCACCTTTGGTCGAAGCGTCCCATCGGCGTGCAGTTCAAGCATGCCCCATGTTGGCGGCAATTCTTTTGGCTCTATCATTCCCTTCGGGCACGCAAGCCACCAACGACCGCAATAGCGCATCACTGGTTCAGACTTTTCTGGATGTTTCATTTCGTTGAGAAAATCCGCGCGGCTCACCTTGATCTCGATACCCTGCACAAGGTGCCCATGGCTTGCCCATAACCCAACCGCAACAGCATCAGCGTAGCGCGTACCGCCGCCTGTAGATGGTGCGACCTCAAACATCAGCGCATGTGAATTCGGCGGGAAGCGCAAGCGCAGTGCCACGCAAATATCTGCAGACGTGACAGGCTTGGTAGTTGTCGACGCGCCCACGGTCATCCCTCCCAACGTTGCGGCGAGAGATTCGCCGGCAGGTATAGCGGATGCCCAGGCGCTCCGGCGCGCGTCAGCCGCAGATAATGAAGGTTTGGAATCATCGCCCGCACCTCCGCTTCTCTTCCGTGGAGTTTTCCGTGCGCGCCCAGGCCGCAATGATGATGCCCGCATTCTTCGTATAAGTTCGCAGGAACGCATCGTTGTCTTGACCGACGGGATCGTGTGCCGTTTTCAACGCGCGCGGATCAGTCGACCGGAAAGCGAATAGGTTCAGCATGACGAGCCAACCAAAGCCCCACGATCGCGCAAACCCCATGCAGCGCCGAATCGTCGGATCATCGACCGTTTCATCCGCGGTGCTCGGGTTGAGCCCGATGAAGACGCAATGTGAGATGTTGTTTGATTCAGGGTCGCAGAGTCTGCGCGATAGCAGGTAGCGGTAGTTTCGGCAGGGAGAGAATGTGGCGCTCATGGCTATACCTGAACATGCATGACAGCGGTATCGCTCTTAGCTGCGGCGGCGATGGCAGCATCAATTCGTGGTCCTGGCCGATAGCCAATATCCGCGCGCCCTGTAACGATCGCGTCGATTTCGTCGTGGCTGATGCGGGTTTCCACGAATCGCCACCTCGCCGCATCGCGCGCATCATCCCCGCCGGGAAGCTGGCTCGCTTCCTCGTAACCGTGCGCCGGACGCGCGCCTATGTGAGGGCCATTGCACTTCCAAGGGCTAATGCAGTTTGGGCACATGTCGTCGTCGAGCAGCGCGAGCCGATCACATTCGGCACGCTCAGCGTCATCCAGTTTGTTGTACAGATCGCTTTGCATAACGACGCGCGCAAGGTTTCGACCAAGGATGGGCTGGCTCACTGGCATCGGATCGGTGCCCGGTGGAGTCCACCCGAGCGTGATCAATTTGTCGCGGATAGCGCCTTCGATCTGCGCTGGAGAGAGGTCGTATTGCACGGTGATGGTCGCCTCCTGAGCAGCAGCGTCATGCTCGGCGAGGATGTCCAACGCCTCGCGACCTGCCTCGCAGTCATTCCAGTCTTCTGCGCATATCGCGCAAACTCTCATGTGACGAAGCGCATCAACCGTTCGCGCGTGAAGGTCAGAACAAGTCATGCCGCCTTCTCCCCGCAGAACGGGCAATAAGTGGCTATGACATTCGGAACGGGTTTGCGTTTACCTTTGTCCAATTTTTCTGTCTGAACAAGCACACGGGCGCGAAATTTATTGCTGCCAGACACCGGCATGAGAATAGCTAACGCGATTCGCCCGTTGTGTTCTTTCAGCTTTGCATCCAAATTTTCATTGCAACCGCACATCAGAAGCCCTCCTTCCGTTCTGCCGCTGCGCTCGCCGGCGTTTCGACGCCACGATTACGACGGATATCCGTCACGAGACTGATCGCTGCCTCGCGTGCACGCCTGTTGTGCCCTTCTTCGTCGTTCTCGTCTTCGTCATCGTCCCAGGAAAACGCATTGCGCTCGAACCACCATTCGATGGCATCATCGGGCCGACACATTGGACAAGGAATGTCTTCCTCTTGCAGGTAGACTTGTCCATCGCCGGCGGCATCGTCTGCGTCGTGCAGGCGGCCGTCGATGCAAATCGAATCGGGATACGAGCCAGCGCCGAATTCATAGCCTTGGTAGTCGCACATCACTTCTCCTCCTTCGCTGCGTTCTCGGCGACAGGGGCAGCAAGCTCACCGCCGCAGTAACAGCAAAATCGCATTTCGTTCTCGCTCGGCGTGCCATCGTTCAACACAAATGCATGGCCGCAAGTCGTTTCCCACATTTCCCCAACTTCGCTCCATTCGCATTCGCGCGATGGCGCGGAAGTGACATCATCGACGTGACCGCTGCCACCACACGACGGACAGTTCAACCGCTCCGCATCCGCGATGAAGTTCGCCTCGCTATCGCCCTTGTTCTCGAAAACCGCTGGCGCGGAAGGGGCGGCGGTGATCAACTTCAATCCGAACCAGCACGTATTTTCGCCGCGCACAAACCATCCTGTACCGTCGCATTGAACTTGGTAGACCTCAAACTGCTTATCTGGATTCAGGCAGGTCTGTGGATGGTCCGCAGAGACAAGCGCACCGATATCAGGCACAACTATCCAACCTTGGGGCACACCCTGCGCGCCAGCGGCTTCCGCAGCGTTCGCACGATCACGCCATTCGTTGAGTTCGTTCGTTAGCGAAATGGTGTCAGCGGAGTGAAGCTTGATTTGCGCTTCCAGTTCCGTCGTTATGCGATTGAAGTCTCTCACCATCACGTACCGCACCTTCCCGTCGTCGCCGAAGTCAACCTCGTAGATTGGAATGCGGTATTTGACTATGCGATCGACGGCCGTGTTTCCGGCTTCAAGTTCGGCGATGCGCGCAATAGCCTGCTCGCCAAGCGAAGCACTTTCATCGAACTGCGCCTGCAAGATATCGATAGCGGTACGCAACTCGGCCACTCTTGCTTCAAGCTGTTTGATTGTTTCGTCGCGGCAAGCGATGCCATCGTATTTCGCATCATCCTCACACTCGACTCGCTGCAATTGGCCCGGAACTTCCGTTCCAACCCATATATGATCAACTTCGAGCCGTGCGCGATATTTCGCGATACGCGCATGCAGCTTGACTTCGTTGGCGATTGCGGCATCGATCGTCCGTATCGCGGCTTTACCATGCGCCTCGGACTTCCCATAGAAGAGAAACTCGCGCACTTCCTGCAATGTGTACTCGCTCATGCCTGCTCCTCCGAGGCTTCGATCAAAAATTGAAGATTGCTTGCAGACAAATTCGACCCACGCGCGCGCATTGCTTTTACCAACTCCCTCAGCTTCGATACCGGCACGGATGGCTCGGGCTGCGCAGTGTAAGAAGGTGAGCCAGCATCAAACCACGCCTGAATGTCTGCTTTGAATTCAGCACAAGAGTTCGGATCGTCCAATGCGGCAGATAACCATGACCCAAGTTTTATGGACGATTCACCCGGCGCAACAAGCATCGGCGCGACGGCTTCGAGCAACGCGCGCATATTCCGTCGCCCGATGACCTTTTCGCTATCCGGATATGCCGACCACGGTTTGCGCGCGACGATTTCCGCAAAAATTTCCAACGCGCGTTCAACAACCTTATCCGTCACACCCTTTCCCGCCGCTTGCATGAGCGCAGCGAGTTCGCGGATCACAACGAGCGCCATTCGTACATCACCCATGCTGGGGGTGAAATCAGACGATTTCTGATCTGCACCTGCCTTTTGAAGTCGATCAGCCAGCGCAAGCAATTCCGTAAAAGTATACTTAGCCATTTTCTCTTTCTCCCATTTTCTTCGCCCATCTCGGCATTCCTTCCGGCGCCGTTCCGAGCACCTCATGTTGACGAAAGGCTTTCAAACGAAAGCGACGCTGACGATCCGACACCGCGATGTATTTGCGCGTCGTCTCGATATTTTCGTGGCCGAGCAAAATGCGAATTCGCTCGATGTCGTATCCATCGTCGTACAGTTGCGTCGCGAATGTGACGCGAAAGCGATGCACACCCCAATCACCAAGCCCGGCGCGTTTGGCGATGGATCGCACTACAGATTCAATAGTTTTTTCTCGCATCTGCATCCCCCACCAGTTGCGACGCACGGTGACGAAGACACAATCGGTTCTGATGTTGTCCAACTTGCCGCGCGTGGCGAGCCAGTCGCGCAATAAGCGAACAGCTGGACCCTCGATTGCGACTTCGCGCTCTTTTGCACCCTTCCCATCAATGCGAAGAATCGCGATGCGTTCATCCAGCTCGATCTGATCGATTCGTAGTGTCGCTATTTCCAACCGACGCATGCCTGTTACCCAGAGCAACGCAAGCAATGCTTCATCGCGTTGCGATACCAGTTGTGTAACGCCCTTCCTTGCCGCGACAAACAATTGCTGCAATTGTTGCTTTGTATATTTTCGTGGTGTTCGTTTCGGAATCTTTGGTGAACGAACGCCGTCGACGCAGTTGCGCCCAAGACCGCGTGTGCAGCGCCAGTCGTAGAAGCTACGCATGGCGACGAGTGCGCACGCGCGACTGCCTGCACCATTGCGACGACGGAAATACAGATCGCGCTGCCATTCGTCGATCGAATCAAGCGGCAGATCGGTATAGTCGAGATCCCGCTCCATCACCCAATCGGCGAAGCCGCCGACTGATGCCGCATATGAGGCCATCGTGCCTATCGCCAGTCCGCGCGACGCCGACAGCCAAAACACCCAACGCCATATTTCCGCTAGCCATTCAGGCGCGGCCACAAGCGACGCGCGGCGTTCATTCGCGCGCATCACTGCGCCGAGACGGGGAAGCGCCAGAATCGCGTCACGCTGCGTTTGGCTGCTCATACCAAACCACCGCGCTTTGCCGCGAACTCAACATGCACTGCTTGCGCTCGAGCGGTGTTCACCATCGGGCCGCGGCCCCACGGTGATTTTTTCCGCGCGATCTTTCCGGCCTTGCTGCAATGCTCCGTCGTCGCGCGCCACGGATGATCCGGATGTCCGAATGGCAAGCCACCCGCAGGGCGCAAGGGGCGCGGAGGGGGCGGCGGAGATGGCGGCCGTTTCCCGACCGGCGGCGGCGTCGGCAATTTGCGCGTCATGTCAGCACCCTCCCCCGCACCCCCTCCCATTTTTCGAGGCGCAACCAGCTTTGGGAGGGAGCGCCTGATCGGGTTGGTTTCGATAGGGGGGTACCTGCCCTCCGTTCCGTCCCGACCCCAACCGAACGGGAAAGCCTTTGCGGTTCAACGCGTTGCCTCTTTCGGCGCAAAGCAATTTCGGCGTTCGTTGTCCTTTCACTAGGCACACCGTCCCAAGCCGTGAGCCCAGCGGGTAAACCGCGTCCTGACGCCATCTTTCTTGGGTAGTGCCCGAAGGGCAGAACTGCGAAATGGCACGCAGCCGTGTGGAAAGAGCGGGCGAAAGGCATCACTTCGATCCTCCACCGATGCCCAATGAAGCGAAGATCGCGCCTAATCCCTTGGCCAGGGATTCGTTTTTCTGTTCCTCTGTCTGCCGCGGGTTCCGCTTGAAGAAGTTGCGTACTGGTGCAGGTTGTTGTGGAGATGCAGAACCGCTGCCGTTATTGCGACGACTTCTCGCGGTTTGGATCGACCAAGCGAACGGATTCTCGATGCCCTGCTTTTTAACCGCCTCGATCGCTGTGGCTTCCAGCGTCTCCGGCGTAATCCCCTCCTTGATTGCATCGATCAGATTCTGATGGCTCGCATTGACTGTTCTGCATCCTGCTTTCTGCATCAACGCGCACGCGCGCTCTGCATCAGCGACCACACTGGGATCGAGGCTTGTATGTGCGTGTGCATTGTTAGAACTATGCTTTTTATTCTCCCGTACCGTACCGTCTCGTACCGTACCGTTAGAGGGGACAGAACCGTCACCACCCTCGCTTGTCCCATCATTGTCCACGTGGACATCGTCGGGACAAATGTCATTGGGTGGTGCTTGCTCTTTGCGTTTAAGTTCCCGCCACCTCGCCTTTTTCACTCGTTCCTTGATGCGCCTGTCGAGGGCGACGAGCGCCTGCTCGCACAGATATGGGTGATATAGCCTCCCGTCCGAGCACAAAACAAATCCGTGAAGTGCCCGCGTTTTGAGTTTCCGAAAACGCTTCACATCGCGCCCGAAGTCAGCGAGGCGCGTTAAAGAGGCATCATCAGCCGGCAATGATCCCGCCGGAACCTGCGTCCAGGCAGCCCACCATAGAGTCATGCCGGCCCGCCATTCGCTATCCGTGGCCAGCGCATTGAACGTCGAGCCGAATAGATGCGCCCCGAACAAGGGCATATACTGCAGCGCGCGCAGGTCGAGGTCGGCCGGCACGAAAGGATCTGGAGCCGGCGGCGATCCGCCTGAAATCAGAATCTCGTGCGTTGAGCCAGCCTGTGGCGTATGTTGTGGTTGCCGAATTGCGTCGGCTGCGTCGAACCCCATGCCCTACCCTTTCAGATAGCGCAAGTTATTGAAATTATTGAAATTTCAATCCGAAATTCTGTATATTATGTAAAATGCAAATCAATATCGGCGTTCATGCACCACCTTCGCTGTCGTTGCCCTTTAACCATGCCGTTTGTCCGTTAACTGTGTCGTAGCTGGTTACCCTGTCGTATTTTCAA
>Ga0105238_10000453_pt1 | contig 43016 bp, 28 predicted proteins | sample KBSC34metaG_FD_81526 | JGI IMG/M metagenome (GOLD analysis project Ga0105238, IMG submission 81526) | Corn rhizosphere microbial communities from Kellogg Biological Station, Michigan, USA - KBS C3-4 metaG | ecosystem: Host-associated > Plants > Roots > Rhizosphere > Soil | place: Michigan, USA...
CGGCTTCCTTCAGATTCCACCTCGCGATGGACACCCTTGCCGTCCAGCTAACGATTCCCCCTGTCGGGCTCGTAGGAGACTTTCACTCCCAAGTTAGAGCGCCCTGCCGGGCGCACAAACAAAGAAGAAGGCCGCATGAGTAGCGGCCTTTTTTCGTTTGTGCCGTTCTTTGTGCCAAACGGTTTTTAGTTGACCATTTCGGCGCTCATGGTCTGAGGTTTAAGGAATGCGGGCTCTAGTACGGCGGCGGAAGCCAAGTTTGGTTCTCAAACATACTATTATCCGTGGAAGGCGCGAGCTTAGTTCCTAAAGGTGTGCCCCATGCAAGCTGTCGCTTACAGAAAACTGAGTGAGATCGTCGATAAATTTAGCGAGGCGAGGTCGGCGAGATGTTGACTCTTGGGCCAAGGTTCTCTTCGAGACGTTGGACTGGGGAGACCGCCCAACCTTTGCCATCAAAACCGATGACCATCAAGGCCTTCGGTTACTCGTTGACAACGTTCCTGTCGTTTCCGTTTTGGCAGAATCTCCTGACAACGTTGAGAGGGTGTAGTATGCCCTGGATAAAGCATACAACCAAGATGTCCCATGGGTAGTCGCAACAGATTTTTATTCGCTCGGTTTGTTTGGTTCATACTGGGTCAGTTTAGTCACGAGATGTATCTGCGGCTCAGGCGCTGAGAGTCGCGCACTCGATTCTTGTTGAAGGACATAACCCTCTAAAAGAGATTCACGAGCGATTGAATGTCGGGTTACACAGTTAGATACACTCCACGCTAACTACATGAGATGGTCTAAGATTCCTTTTACCGGCTCTTCTTTGCGGGGACACTGTAAGAGTCAAGTAATGCACCTCCAATGACGACCTGCTGCATGCCTCCTGCGTGCCTCTGCCTATTGACAACGGAGTAGCAGACTACTATCGTTTTCGCGTTGTCAGTTGAGATTGGCTGAATTCTCACGAGCCTCTGCGGATCCTTGCATACTCGCTCATCCAGCCATGCAAAAGAAACCTGTTGAATTCAGCATCGAATTTTCGCAGTTTCAGGTGAAGCCGTTTCTCAGGACTGCTTATCACCACGGTGGACTTCGACATCGCCATCATGAATCTCCATAAACCAAAAGCCAAGCTGCAACAAGGGGGAAAAAGCAAATGCTACAGGCTACGACTCCGGCGACGTATGTATCCGCAATTGACGAGCAGGCCAATTCCTACCTGGCTCGCATAAGACAGATTGATAAGATCCTCGCAGGTCCGGTCAAGACACTAATCGGACTAACGCAGCGGCAGGAAGAACGGAACGGCAAGACCGTACTCATAAACAAAGTCCATTTTCCGACCTGGATATCTTCGGAAACTCATCCTCCTGAGGACGAAGATAACCGCCTTACTCAAGCCCTTTGCTGTGGAACATTACAGCAAATCTCGCGCTTCAAACGCCGCTTCTCCTGGCTCGACAAAGACTCGACCAAACAACTCACTGCCATTCGCGAGGAGCTTTTAAAAGCTTTTATGCCGGAACATTCGGGCGACTTTCAAGAGTGCGTCACGTTGCTGAGAAGCAAAACATTCGGCGGCCTGAATCCTTTGACAGCCTCCCATATCTTTCGGGTGCTGCTCGACGAAGGTGAGCGTGCCGCGCACAGCGGGATAGGGTTTCTCGCCTTCTTCGCAATGATCTGGCCGCTCTCACGCGAGTTTCCTGTTCGACTGACTGCGGGTGCGCGCATAGAACCCTGGGAAGTGACGGCCTACGTCACTGCAAAATGCCTTCTTCCAATCAGGAGGTTACAAGACATCATCGAACAAAGGGCTGAACTTTACGACCAGATAGCCGATAATCTTTCAAACCTCAGCAAAACGAAAAATGGAAGCAATCCCCGCGAACGCTGGTTGTTCAAAATCGAACTGGACAATCTAAGCGCCAATGTTTCGCTGCTTTCTCGCCTCGCTATCAATAGGGAAGCCTGTGACACATGCGCCGCTTCAATTGTGGATCTATCGGATAGTGAGGAGCTCGATGACAATAAGATATACGATCAGGTCTTAGAGAAGGTTAGCGAAGCACTAACAGCTATAAAACAAACGTCAGCGACAGTGCTGAAGGATGCGAACAACATCGTAAACCACTTAGGCAAAACGATTGTAGATCAATTGCGAGCCAAAGCAGGTGAGCCGGAAAATCAGAAAGTAGGGGGGCTGATTGAAGGAGAGTCGAAACCCGCTGAATCCCTCCCCGCACTCAAAGAAGACCTCCACCTAAGGTTTGCAGAGGAGCATGCCAATAATACGGAGTACTGGAAGGATTTAGCCGAGGCCGCGAAAAAGAGCATCGACTATTGTAGAGAGGCGCTGAATGAGCTTGAAACAGCCTGTAATATATGCCCAGAGCCCAGCGCCACGAAACCAGATTTACCCAATCTGGAAACACGCATCAATTCGGCCCTAAAGCAGTTGGCGAACGCAAACAGAAAAGTCAAAGATGTACTAAACAAGCCCGTACGTGACGCAGCACTCTGGTGTCGCAACGTCGTCGATCGCGAGATCGCGCATGCCAGTGCCGAGAACTTCACCGACTTTGATCCCAGCGAGTTGGTCAGCGGAATTGCGGTTGCCGTCGGGTGGGATCTTATATCCACCAAACTACAGGTCTCTGATGCAGTAACCAAGGCAATCGCGGGAGCGCGCAAGGATGGAAGTTGGCGCTCCGGGAAACCCTATTACTCTCGGGATCATGCAAGCGGAATCTGGGCGATGACCGCAGACATTGTCTGGACGTTGACAAGCGCAATAAAACAATTTCCTGGTGTGAATGATGCTGATCAGGAACTATTCAACTTTGTCGACTGGTTAGAACGCACGCAGATCAGTTTGCCCGCTAAAACAACTGATCCGGTCACGCAGTCTCGCGCTAAACAAAGCGCCACGGATCAACCACAACCAGTCAAACAGTTGTTGAATACTTATGTTGGTTGGCCTTCCGAGCGGCTGAGGGATCGCGGCAAAATTCAACCTGCCACTACAGCACTGTCCATTAATGCACTGCTGGAGATTCGGAATCTTATGGAGTATCGCTTATGGGAACTCTGCAACAAACGCTTCACAGTTCTTTCCACCGATAAGCCTTTGCGAGAAATCGCACCGGTGGACCTCGGAGCTGCACACCCAAAACGTCTTCACCGTACGCTTGGGTGGGTGGCTTATCGTGCCAGAATTAATAACCCAGACGCAGAATTCTCTCTCGTGCTCCACGGCCCGCCAGGATCGTCCAAAACCAAGTTGGCTGAGGCGCTGTCATCGGAGATGTGGAAGCTTTCGAATAAATGGGGACCCAACGAACCTCGGCTTATAAGGATTACTCCCGCGGACTTTACGCGAATGGGAGAAGACCGGCTCGACTCAGAAGCTCGAGCAATATTTGATCTTCTCAGCGGTGTCAGAGCAGTAACTATCTTCTTCGACGAGATCGATGATCTTTTGCGACAGCGAAACACTGATAATAGTCGGCCAACCTTTATGCAACTGGTAGTTCCAGCGATGCTGAATCGTTTAGCGGACCTGCGGAGTGCCTGTCCGCGCCAGGAAATCTGCTTTATTCTGGCTACAAACTACGTAGACCACATCGATTCGGCGCTCATCAGAAAAGGTCGAATCGACACTTCGATACCCGTCGTTTATCCCGACTTCGTTAGCCGTGTTGCGATCAGCATTGGCGAGACACAGAAGAACCTGGAGAAGAATGAGTACAAAGGAAAAGAACACGACGCGCGGAGAAGAGCCGTTGGCGATCTTCTAAAAGACAAGCATGAAAACATCGCAACTGCCACGCGAGGATGGCCATATCTTACGCTGACTTCTTTGTGCGGTTTTCTTGTACGCAAACTCATGGAAGAGGAAAGGGACTTTAAAGTTTTATTAGAGGAAGGCATTTCCCGGTATGGATCCAGTTTTTCACCTCCGCCCTACGATGGTGAGCGCTTGAAAACTCAGTGCCAAGAGTTTCTCAATGAATACATTCACCACATCATTTCGCAATTCAAGGAACCTGACGAGTGCAAGAACCACCTTGAAAAACAGATAAAAGAACTCAGCATTGAAAAATCAATCGCCGACAAACTCAACGGAATGCTCGATACAGCGCTCGACAGGGAGAAGCGACGTCCTAAACAGGCGTGAGATCGGACCCAATACGATACGCGTGGGTAAGGCTGAAAAAGGCAGCTTATAATCGAAGGTTTTGAATTATCTTTCCACCTCCGGCTAGGAGAACGCGTCTATTGCTGGCAGGTAACAATTTACCTCGGTGGTCACCCCCGAGGGTATGGAGACAATTGTTAAGTAAGAGAAGTTCACCGCAACTATCGAGCCCTATGCTTGGGTTGCAGGGCGTTATAGCGAGGCAAAACAACACGCAAGCGCCGACATGCTCATAGCAAATAGGACAATTGCTTGAAATACTTTATTAAACACCCCCTACTCTGTTTACTTTTCATCTTCGCTGTTGCTTCTACTCCCGCCGCCTACGCAGTTGATGGCTGCTCCTCGACCGCATTTAAGGTCGCTCCAACCATACACGTCGAAGCTGGTGTCTTCGGATTGGCCATTGCCGACTTCAATACTGATGGCCATCTCGACGTCGTAGTCGCTCCCAACAATAGTTCAAATGAAGTGACACTTCTATTGGGCCGGGGAGGAACAGGAAGATTTGGTCCACCGACCAGTTTCCCGGCCGGCGGACTGCCTCGCAGAATGGCAGCCGGCGATTTCAATGGAGACGGTAAGCCGGACTTGGCAGTAAGTATCGACGACATCCCAAACTCTTTCCTTGGTAATTTATCGATTTTGCTCAATGATGGGACCGGCAAATTTAGTGCTCCGATTCTTATCAGCCTGCCCGGCGATCCCGTTCAGCCTGTCACGGCCGATGTCAACAACGATGGAAAACTGGATATCGCAACAGCGCTGTCCGACGGAACCATTGACGGTAAACTCGCGATTCTTTTAGGAAACGGCGCGGGAAGTTTTGCTCAGGCCGCTAACTCACCGATCGCAACGCAGAGTTCCACTGCTTTGCCCGTCATTGGTGATTTCAATGAAGACGGCAAACGTGATTTGGCGACCCCCGGCCGGCTCGGCGGGGTAGATCTTCGACTCGGCGATGGAACAGGTGCTTTCGGTCCAATAGTAAACATCTCCACAGGCTCCGGTTCGGTGTCGTTAGTACAAGGCGATTTCAACAATGACGGGCACCTGGATCTATTGAGTGGCAATCGCATGATTTTGGGAACCGGAACAGGCACTTTCGGAGCGCCCATAGTGGTACCCATTCCCTCGAACAACAGCATTGCGCTTGCTGGAGATGTCAACAACGACAGCAACGTCGACGTGGTGTCAGGCGGAACGGCTGGTCTCACGATCATGTTGGGCAACGGAACGGGCAACCTCGTTCAAGGTAACTCTTATATGTCCGGCTTTACCACTTTTGGCGCCCAGTCTGCCTTCGCTGCCCTTGGAGACTTCAACGAGGATGGAAAAGTAGATCTCGTTGCGGTCCAACATTCGGGCATTGGCATCCTCGACGGCGACGGCACGGGGGCATTCAATGACGCACCGAGCTATCACACCACCATAGCGAGCCCTCGGGATCTGGTTGTAGCTGATTTCAACAATGACGGCAAGCAGGACTTTGCAGCTGTTAGTTCACCTGCCGGAAGTCCGCCAGGAGTCGCTGGGATAGAGGTCGGGCTGGGCGATGGTGCAGGCAACTTCACAACGAAGTCAGTGACTAATTTTTCACTTTCGTTTCTCACTCCGATTACCGCAGCGGATTTCAACAATGATGGCAAACTTGATTTGGCTGTTGTGCGGCCTTCAGATGGACGACTCTATGTCTTGATGAACGACGGTACTGGCGGATTTCCTGTGGACGGATTATCACTCCCTTCTTCCTTCGCAGGAATCCAAGTCTCGACAATCAAAGCCGGTGATTTCAACAACGACTCTAAGGTCGATCTGATCGTCATGACGGGTGGCCCCATCGGAGTGCTCCTCGGAGACGGAAACGGCGGCTTCTCCGTGCAAAACGGCCCATCACTTTTCGGAACCGGCGCGTTTGACCTGGACATCGGCGATTTCAACGCTGATGGTAAATCGGATTTGGCCATCATCAGAACTGGCTTAAACCCGGCCACCAACCAGGTCACCGTCTTGAAGGGAGACGGAACCGGCCACTTTTCTGACTATGCAACTGCGCCGACACCAGGAACACCCGCTTCCATCGTTGTGAAAGATCTGAGCGGCGATGGCAAGCCCGATATAGCAGTGACCAGTTCGGCATTCGAGAGCGTAATCACGCAGGGTTACGTTACTGTGTTGATTAACAACGGAGCCCAGGGATTCGATCCCGGCACGCACTATCCGACTGCTGGAGCAGGCACCATCGCTGCCGGAAACTTCAATAACGATAGCCAACCCGACCTTGCCCTGATCTCTGGTGGTTTCCTATCAAACACCAACCTGTTCAGCATTACTTTTCTAACCAACAAGGGCAGTGGACAATTCAATGCTCCGGCGGTTATTGGTGTCGCTGATCAGTCGTCTCACCTTGCGGTCGGGGACTTTAACAACGACAGCAAGGATGACGTCATACTTGGCGAGGTCAATAAAAGCGTCGCATTGCTTTTGAATAACTTCACGACTTCACAGCCATGCCTGAGCGTGAACGACCTCAGTATTATGGAGAACAATAGCGGGACTACTGACGCTGTCTTCACCATCACATTGTCTGGGGCGAGCACACAAACCGTGCGGGTCAACTACTTCGCAATACCGTTCTTCGCATCGTCGTCGACTGTTGTGGCCGCTACAAAAGGAGCGGATTTTGAGGATGTTCCGGGCACAGCAACCTTTGCTCCAGGCGAGACGACGAAAATCATCAGCGTACCGATAAAGGGCGACGCTATTGACGAGCTTGATCAACTATTCACTGTCAATCTCACCACGCCTATCAACGCTGTGATAAGCGACGGACAAGGCCTCGGCACGATTGTCGACGATGATGCGCCGGCAGCCATCTCAATCAATGACGTTGCGGTCGTGGAGGGAAACAATATTATTTCTTCGATCACTTTCACCGTTTCGCTAAACGCTCCAAGTGAAAGACCGATCAGCGTTAAATACGTGCCCGAAGCCGGCACTGCCTTGCCACACTCTGACTTCGCCGACGTCTCAGACATACTGCATTTCGCGCCGGGTACGACTTCGAGAACCTTCTCTCTCCCAGTATTTGGGGACACTGCTTTTGAGCCTGATGAAACCTTCTTTGTCAATCTAACTAACGTTACCAATGCCACGATTGCGGATGGTCAAGGCCAGGGAACGATTACAAACGACGATCCCCAACCGAGCATTACGATCGGCTCCTCGTTCCGGTTAGAAGGCGCGCTGGGCACGAGTAGTGACGCAATATTCAACGTTATGCTGTCGAACACTTCTTTTCAGACCATTACAGTTGCCTTTGCCACAACTGATGGAACGGCGACCGCGGGCAGCGACTATGTTCCGATTTCCGGAACCGTGACCTTCAATCCCGGCGAAACGACCAAATCCGTGGCCGTCTCCGTGCTCGGCGACAACATCGACGAAATACACGAAACCTTCTTCGTAACTGTGAGTAACCCGATGAACGCCAGCATCGCGACCGGTCAAGGCACCGGCACGATTTCAGATGACGATGGTCCAACCGTGAGTATCGGTAATTCCTCAATTACTGAGGGCAACACCGGCTTAAGCGATGCAGTTTTTACGGTTACTCTTTCAGCGCCAAGCGTACAAGACGTCACTGTCAACTACGGTACTGCCGGTGGGACCGCAACTTCGAACGTTGACTTTCAGCGGGTTTTCGCAGGTACCCTTTTCATTCCGGCAGGATCAACATCAGGGACGATTACCATTCGAGTCATTGGCGACTTCGTAATCGAACCTAATGAGCAGTTCACCGTTATTCTACAATCCCCTAATAACGCGACGATAGCGACGGGTAAGGGTACCGGCACCGGAACGATCGTCAACGACGACTCCAACGGGAAGCTGCAATTCAGTAGTCAGACGTATAGTACAAGTGAAGGCGTAGGCAATCTTGTAATCCAGGTCAATCGCGTGGACGGAGCTACTGGTACCGTCTCGGTTGATTTCGCCACTACCAACGGTACCGCTATTGCCGGATCCGATTACACTGCAACTTCAGGCACACTCATCTTCAATCAAGGAGAGATCGCTAAGGAGATCGCGATTCCGATCGATAACGACAATGTCGTTGAGAGCAACGAGACATTTAGCATACAACTCAGCAACCCGACTGGTGGAGCGACTATTCCCAACACAGAGGCAGCTGAAGTGACGATTCAGCCTGCCGCACCGATTCTGGTCGTCGAAGAATCTGGGCCATCCCCGACTCAGCTTGCCGCAATCGATTCGTTGTTTTTGAGAGATCCGTTCGCGGTAATACGTCCGTTTGACCTATTCAAACAGGGTACTGATCAAAACACGCGAGTCCTTCTTTTTGTGACGAACCTGCAATTAGCACAGGGCGAAGCTGCCTCGTCGGTAGTCGTTAATCTGGTTGGCAGTAACGGTCAGACGTATGACGTCGCGGCTGAAGATGTGCGGACGATACCTGGTTTTGATTTTAGGCAGGTGCTGTTCAGGCTGCCCGACAATCTGGCGCCGGGCGTGTGCAATATCAAACTCAAGGTGCACGATCAGGAAAGTAATCAGGGGACTATCAGGATTAAACAATAGACCCTTTCAGCAACACACCTACTGAATCGTCCGTAGAGTTTTCCTCGAGTGCAACCACCGACATTGATTGGTTCCGCAGAAAAGGGCGTTTGATGTTTCGCCGAGTTTTTGGTTTTATACAATTTGCTCCTAAGATTTTAGGATTCCAACTGGCCAATACGTGGCCCAAAAATACAGCACATAACGTATACGCGATGGTAGGAATGGGAAAGAACAGGAACACCTCGTTTTTCTCGGTGGCTGCACTTTTGAAAAGGCAAATGCTCATGTCTGCACCGGGCGTTTAATTCGCAATGCGGAGGCCAGTCAAATCCCTATCCAGCACTTAGTCGTAAAAATGGTGAACTTTGCCAAGGAAAGGACCGTGAACGACGCAAGGTGCGAGGACGGACTGAGCCGAGAGATTTGTTGTAAACTTGCTGTAATCTTCCCTGCGTTATATGCAGCCAAGTGCGTTCCGTTCTGCTCAAACGACTGTTTCTCCGCGGAATATGCGGTTTATTCTTTGGAAGGCGTTCTATGCAGCGGCTAATTCAGGATTCATAACTCCAAGGCCGTCGGTTCGAGTCCGACCCCCGCTACTAGTCGTTGACGCGGCGCCTCTGGGCTATCGGATAAAGCACGAAGCGACGGAACTCGCCTCCCACAGTTTAATTTGACGCGAGTTCAAAGAAGCTCAGCACAGTTTTGACGTCCGAGCGATTTCACGCCAGCACTCCGCACTGGTTATGCGAGGGTCGTTAGTGGATGGTTGGGTTCGCGATGTTGGATTAAGGAAAGCTGCCGTCTCACGGGAAACGCTCAAAGGTCAAGTGGTTGTCGATGCGACTGATCTCGTCGTCTCCTGTCCAAGATTATCTTAGATTCATCCTAAACGTCCTTCCCTGCTAGCTATCTCAGTAAATAGGGAAGCTGCGCCATGGATCCAAACTCCCACGCTCTTTCGCGAGGAAGCATTCAGCGGGGCTTCCTACCTCGCTTCCGCGGGCTGGGTGACTCCTTCCTGGTTGGCTCGGACTGCGGCGACTCGGCATCAGCCTTCGCCGGGGACACTGGTGACGGTTCCTTTTTCTCCAACTCTGCGACAATCCCTTCTGTATCCTTCAACCGACAATCGATCACTGCTAACACTTCCTGGCTTTCGCGTCGCAGGCTCTCACTGCGAGCTGCCAATTCACGCGCGTGAGTTTCCCTTTCTGACCGGATCTCCAAAGCCTCCTTCTTGTTCTCATCAATCGCTGCCGACTCCGGAACCTTTACTACCCGCTCCTCCGTCTGGCCGACCCGAATGCAAATCGCCTTGTCGAACTTTGCAACAGGCTTATCTTTAGAATCAGTGATCTGTACTGTCAGATCTTGCTGGTCTCGTTCTTTAGCCATCTCTGCCGGAACCGCCAGTATTGCGTTACCGTTGAGATCGGTAATCGATTCAACCAAGCCGACTTTTTCATTCTTCGGATCAAGAATCTTAACTCGGACGCCGGGCAATCCGAGTTGTGGATCCTTTTCAGAAACTACTCGAACCAAACCCAGAAACACATCAGGAACCGCATCGATCACGACTGGTGCAGCGGTAACCTCGATTGACTTTCGAAAGTCATCGGCGCGTTGCTCGGCGGCCTTTGCACGCTGCTCGAAGTCTTCGGCGGTTGCAGCGCGTTCCTGCCGTAAATCTTTCAGCTGCTGTTTGAAGAAGTCCAGAGTGCGACTTTGAAATTCAGGCAGGGTGGCCTCGAAATGCTGGCGCCATTCTTCTGAATTGAAGAGCTTTTCCGTTAATCCGGCAACCGCCGCGGCGGCTGAATCCAGAGTGAGACCGTCCAGATGCCAGCGACTAAAGTCGAACTTGCTGAAATCTTGTTCGTCGAATTCCGGGGGACCACATTGTGAACGCATAATTGCCTCCTTTACATAAAGTGATGCGGTTACGGCGGCGGTAAATTATTGGCGCGAATTAGCGCGCCTGCTACGCCCGTTACTATGCCGGTGGTTAGGTTCGACGTGATGATGACGGTTACAAGTCCTGACCCTGGTGGTGTGGGAGTACCGATAACCGTTAGTGCACTTTGTCCGACTCGAACGGAGTTTGCGTTAACCACCGCTTCCGTGGCTTGAATTCTCATTGCCTGAAAGCCAAGAAGATCGACCACATTATTGCCGACATTAGCGCGAGTAGCGGTAAGCGAAACACTCAGGGTTCTGGTCACTGCCGGATCCGCGATCACACACTGGTTACCCTGGAACGAGAGTGAGTCGAAGTCGCCCAACAGGACGTAAACACCGGTTGAATTTTGGACGCCGATGAACTGATTATTCTGTATCAGAATCCTGTGGACCTGTGGCTTAGGGGCTCCCGTCATGAGGAGCGCCCTTCCTCCATTATCACGCACGACGTTGTTCTGAATTCGAACTACTCCGCCGACGCTATTTAATCCGAACGCGCCAACAGCACCGCCGAGATTTGGAATGTTTGCGTTACTTCTCAACTGGTTTCCATCAATCTCGATTCTCCTGGCATCCTCGAAGTACACTGCAAACCACCGCGGCAATTGATTGGCTTGAACCTGCGGTGAATTGTTATTAACAATATTGTCGATGAATCGCAGATCCTCACTTTCACCGATCACAACAGCGCCACCAATTGGTATTAACCCAGCCGCAGAGGCCGGAACTGCCCCGCGACAATTACTTATCTTATTTCGCGAGATACTGGCCTGACGCAAAAAAGTTGTGTCGTTGAAGGTTCCGATCCCGAACCGGTCAGCGCCATCGATGTGATTGTCCTCGATAGTTGCTTCAAACAGGCTATCACGAAGCAAGATGGAATGACTGGGACTACGGAGCAAGCGATTACCTGCAACAACAACTTCCCGCGCACCTCCGTGAAGAATCACTAAACCCTCCTCAGGTGGAGCAGTCTCGTTGCGAACACCTATGACTGTGTTGTCGTGAGCACTGCAAGCCAGAGCGTCAAATTCAATCCCAACCGACGAACACTGCACCGAGTTCTGGTCCACCTGAGTAAACATGGCGGAAGAAATAATCCCCCGGCCCTGGACTGCTAGGGCGTTACTTTGGACCAGATGACGCAAGCTGATGAACCTGATTAAAATCTCGAGCAACAACCCCCCTGATCTTCCGCCTCCTCCTAATTCAATGCCCGCGGTTCTACACAGGAAAAACGAATTGTCTATGATCGAGAAGTCGGCGCTGATCACGCCATCTGTTTTAAATATCCCACGTGAGAACGTAACGAAGACGTTGCGATGAATCTTGGCTACAAAGGCAAAAGCAAGCGCCTGAACCGCGGCGGGCAGTGGGGCAGTGGCGCCAACCACGGCGTTGACTTGAGGACCCGTTGTCAGCCCGGCTGATACTGAGCTCGTAAGCAGAACCGAGAAGGCCTGGAAGAGCTCTGCCAGCGTCATCCAGATGATCCCATTCAAGCCGAGGAACTCATTCGCCGTGTAATCGAGATCCGCAGTGATGCCAACCTGTAGGATGCCGGCAAGAAGTCCGAACACGAAGTTATCCTCAAACTTCACCACCAGTCCAAACACCACGATCATCCCGACCAGCGAGAGAATATCGTTTTGTACGATGCGCGCGTTCAGCATGAAAAACCCAAGAACTGCAACTTGTGCATTGATCAGATTTCGTGAGACCACCATCGTGTTTGCAGCGAATACAAACACTCCGGCTGCCTGGAAATCACCCGGCGTCGCGGTAGCGCGAAAAGCGTTCCATACCGCTATCTGAAAAGCATCGATCGTGGACCGTGAGATATTGATTTGACCAAAGCCTTCTCGTGGTAAACCGCGCATGCGATTCTCAACGATCTCGAGATCAAATACCTGGTTTAGCAAAACTGAAACTTGCTGAGCGAGGAACTCATTGCGACGTACCGCCAATCGGCGCACATCTGTATTCGTCGCGGCTACTGCGATCGCTGCCACAAGTCCACACCGCACAATCTCGCAGTTGGAACAGTTCTCCCCGACAAAGTCCACGGCCCGCGTCGATGTCTGTTGAGCTCCAAATCGAACTGGAACATTAATCAGGTAACAATCTTCGATACGAACAAAGTTTGATCCCGAGATTTGCACCAGCGACTCCGCATTGCTCGCAACTACGAACACGTTCTCAAGTCGCACCTGTTGGGCTCCGCGGATGGTCAGGAAAACTCCCGGCGTTCCCTGCGGCGGCGCAAATAGAATTCGCGTGGCCGGACCCATTCCACGAATGATTACGTTGTTCTTGGTGTTATCAAGAATCAGCCCGGCAGTTACGGTGTAAAAGCCGCGTGCGATGCACACGACGCCACCGCGATTTCCGAGTGCATTTATGGCTTGCTGTATGTCCGTAAATTGACCGTGACTATCCACGCCATCACCGACAGTTACGGTGCAGGTGTCGCATTCGCAAGCGCGTGGCCAATGGTCCCGGCAGTCGGTAAACGTTGTGGCGTCGATATTCGCACCCCAGTGAATGAATCCGAGTCTGCAAAAATGGTGCAGGATACCGCGCGGCGGAGCTTGTTGAAGCTCTTCTATTGAGCCATCCGCAGTTCGCGCAGCAAAAACCCAGAAGTCGCCCACTTTGAAGTTGCCACCGGCAGGATTAAGACTAAATTCGACCTGAATTCCGTCCTCAATATCGATGAGGCCCGGCGTCACATCGAGCAGGCCGTTTGGGTTGACATTAACTGTCTGATCCCAGCGTCGCACACGTGTGTGCCGCGAAGGATCGGCCGGATTGAGATTTATCGCGGCGGGAATGGCAGGAGCGAAATCCAGGATGCGATTTGCCTCATCGATAGCCGTAATCTGGGCCATGTGACCGGTCAGGCCCTGAAACTCGCGAAAGTCATCGGTGATTTCGATAAAGTTTCCTATCTCGAATCTCAACACTTGATCACGACCGACTTGCTGAACGGTGATCTGGGTTGGCGACGGAATAGCAGAAATTGATGAAGCGATGGTGGCATTATTTCGCGACCACTTAAACGTAGCGCCACCGCCGATCGGCCCGGTAGTATGAATCTCGACACGATAAAGCCGGTTTTCGAGACCCCGGTAACCTCCCGCGGGAGAGATAATGCAGGGATCATCAGACGCCGGGGGCGCTACAGCCGACGTCGTAAGTCTTCCCGCTGAGGGAGCGGTTAAATCATCCCAGGCTTCGATGTCATCACCACAGCCATGATCGCCAACGTCCTCTAGTACGCGTACCTGCCATGCTGTTTGGATACGTGTGGTGGTGTCCGGTCCACCCAATGCAATCTCGCGCAGCGAAGGATCCTCGAGCACGGTAACCTCACGTTGCCATACATCGATGTAGACGAGATCGGAGGTACCGGGAGCGGCCGCCAATGGCGGAGGCAGCGGCGCGGGCAGATAAGGTTGATCGTTGTAAGGGATCGGAGTAGTGCCAACTTCGTTGCCCAGATCGCTCAGAAACTCCAGCGGTGGTAGACCGAAGTTTTCCACCTGAATCCCATCGACGTACATCCGGCCAATGCCGATATCGAAAGCGCCCATTGCCGTCGGAATCACCAGGAATGCATCTGGTGTTGTATTCGGAACTACGCAGTGGTTCACGATGTCGAGCGTTTCGGATCGCCAGTGGCGGTCGATTATCTCGATGTATTCGTTAAAGTCAGCGTCGAGATCGACTCGGCCCTGCTGTTTGAAAACTCCCGAGTAGTCTCGTTGCGGTCTGAAAGTGAACCGCGTGTAGTCGCCAGCCATGATGGCCTCCTAATCAGGTGACATAAATGATCCCCGGATCCAATCCGAAGGGTAGATACTCTTCCAGCCGAATCCGCAGATTGGTTTCACGCTGCGGCTGTTTGAGATGGGAGAACACACCCATCTCCGCGCCATCCTCAGCTCCAGTGCGAATCTCGACAGGAGACTTGAGATGGAGTTGCGCGTAACCAGGGTCGCCGTAGTGAATGGAAGTGAATGAGGGCACGACTCGAGCCCTCACTTGCGCGATAATCGCCGCCCGCTGTGCCGCAGTGACTGGAGCAATCTTTTCTGCCTGCTCGATCTGTTTCGCAATCTCGAGCTCGGGCTGGCACCGGTGACGTCGCGGTGTCTCCGAATCCAGCGTCACAAAACTAAATCGCACGCAGCCTTCCTGTGTCTGATCGACGAACACACGTCCGGTGAAGATGACTTCACTGGCCAGCGGTAGCTTCCGGAAAAAGGACAGCCCCAGAATTGTGACCCGTTCGAGAGTTCCGGGTGGGCCAGGCTCATTGTCAGTACCGGTTGCGCTGATTGCAGTGCCGCCCAATCCATCAACGATTGAGTCAAGCAGGACCAGGCTGTCGGCGTGGTTTGGAAGTCTCAGTGGACCAGTGATGCTGAAGGCAATTTGCAGACGAAAAGACGCGTTGATGGTGGCGCCAGCTCCGTCAACACCTTCAACGACAACACTGGGATCCGTAGTAACAGGGGTGCCATCTTCCTGGAGACCGCGTCCGGGAACAAGGGTCGTGTGCAGTAACCGCAGACGCTGCATCACGCCGGTTACCTGAATGGCACCTTCGAAGAGTAGCCCGCTCAATGTGAGTTGCGATCCGGGATGATCGCCCGTAACCTCCAGTTCTCTTCCCTGTGGCATGATGTGCGGACGCACACCATCGTTCGCCTGAATGACGAGAAAACGATCGTTGGCGAGCTCCAGCGGAGAGTTGAGTGGATAGCTCCGATTGTCTTCGATAGTGATAATGGCATTAGGCCGGCCCTGGTTGATCCATTCGTTGATGGCATCATTCAGATTACCGAAGGTCGCAGAGCCCTCGAGCACGGAGAGCTCCAGCGGCGGAGGGTCAGGTGATAGATCGAGTTCGTCGTCGATCAGCCATTTGGCTCGCTGATATGGGCCACCTCCTACATCGCCACTGAAGCCATAGTGGTAATTCACATCGACTCCAACCGCCGGCACAAACGCTGGTCCAAAGGCGATTCTTCCAGTGCGCACGTCTACGCCGACAGTGTTCCCGGAAGGTTGTGACCACGTTTCCAAATTTCGACAACTGATCTGACCAATAGGAACCGGTGTACCATCGCGAATAATGACAAAACTATCGGTGGTGGTGAGCCCGTAAAACTGGTCGGGATCTTTGAAAAAGGCGGCTGGCCGGATGGGTCCCGGAACATGAAACTCCGTTGCCAGCCCCGCGTCGTCTCCCTCCCTGCGAAAGCGTGAAAATAACGGCGCAGGATTTCCCAGTGGGCTGAAATAAAACTGCCACGGCTGCGTACCCTGACGCGCCACACTATTCAAAATCTGATAAGCCTTCAGGCGCCACAAAAAGAACCCGATGTTACGTATGTTGTACCAGCCTTCGTCCTGCGCCGGATAACGCACGTCGACCGTGTGACTCATGAAATCGAATGCAGTGTTGAGGCGGTCAATTGCCTCCGGGCTACGTGTGTCCGGACAGCCCGTGCTGTGCAGGCGCAGATGGTTCAGATTCTGGTTCCAGATGAGCAGCTCGAAAAACTCAACCGCATGCGACGCCCAACCGGTGACGTCGCGCGCCAGTTCTTCGAGCATGGGAAGTGTGCCCTTGCGGCGTCTGTAGTAAATCGTCTTGGCTACGTCAGCCCGCGTGCGAATTGCGTTTGCCGGTCTCAGGTCGGGGCCTTCCAGATCCGGAAATAGATCTCGAGCCGTATCGGGGGCTTTGAGATTCTGAGCGTCGTTCAGCAGATTGTTGCTGACCAGGTCGCCGATGTAAGGGATGGCCCATCGCTCACAGGTCTCGATGAAGAAATTGTCCCACAGCAGTTGAATGTCGGAACTGACGATGTCAGCCTGTTCGGTGACGAGGCGCAGGAGATCGCGCAGCGGATATCCTTCCTGCTCGTCACGCTCGCGGTAGACCGTGGGCATGAGATTGAAGAGCCGATCTTTGTCGCCATTACCGTTACTCATTATCCACCTGCTAATCCGGCAGCCCGCCGGAGGTAACAATCTTTATGTCCTCTGCCGGCGTCTCGACGATTGCGAGCTCAGCCGGCAACGCGGGCGGCATCGGAACCGAGTTGGGACGGGCAGAAAAAATTCGCAACGTCCGCTGCACGGGAGCTGAGGTCGCGCCACGGGCGGCGAGAAATGCCGCTGACTGATCCTTGAAGTGAAACTGATCTATATCGACGGAACTGACTCCCTCGACTCCCTGCAACACTGCGTAAATGTCACTGAGTGAAACCGGCTGGCCAAACCTCATTGAACCGAATGAGAGTGCCGATAAGAGCGACTGTCTGGCCGCTGCGCCGACTTTACTGGCCACATACTTAGACTGGACGCGGACGGTGGCAGTCACCACCAAAGGCACTTCGCTGTAGTTGTCGAGGAATAGAGCATGATTAGGATCTCGTTGCGTGGTGAGACTGGCATGAATTCGGGCCAGATCGGTCGGACTGAAAAGCTGTCCGCCTTGTGCGGCAACGGTCAGGTGTACGGCGCGCGCTTCGCGATTCCAGACCCACGTCGCCAACGCTTTGGCAACCTCACCGGAAGCGCGCGCCAGGTCCTCGAAATCCCGAAGTGAAACAGCGCGACCAAAAGTGCGGACCGTAGTGGGCGCGTTCGCGCGCGCTTGTTCGATCGATTCAGGATCGGCGCCGCCAGTAGCGGGAAAAGAATTGCTGGCTGATTTCAGACCGACCGGCAGATCCAACGGATTTCTCAGCGAGCCGGCTATTACACGCCCGGCCAGGCCCGAGCCCTGGCGGTAATCGGCGACAACGTTGCCGCGTCCGGAAGGTAGCCGCGATCCAGCGCGTCCGTCGCCGAAACCGACCGTAACTTTGCCGTCATCCGCGAGCCGAGTGGTGTAGACCTGGTCAGTGGGGCCCTGGCCAAAAAGGCTGGGGACCTCAGTCCACAACACATCATTAACAAACACATCAAGCGTTGATTCAGTGCCGCCTGGTCCAGCAGCGGGAACGTATGTCAGTGGAGTCTTCTGTAGCTCAAACTTCTGAAATGCTACCGAAGCATCGCCATCTCCCAATACTTCGTCATTTACCTTTTCACCATGACTGGCGAGCGCCACATTTCCAAACAACAACGCGGAGCCGGCGTCGAGAAGCAGCGGCGACTCTGGCTGTAGTGTGATCGCAAGATAATCCCGGATCGACGAGTCACCCGTGCCGGGGATGATCAAAATCCGTTGCGTTCCAGGCGCTACTCCAACCAGTACGCGGTCGAACGCCGGCGAAGGATCTGCATCTAAAATCTCCAACCGCAACGCTGTGACGGCGCTGTTCAAATTGGACATAGGGCCAAGCGTCAGCTTGCGTGGTCCAATCGGCCCAAACGTAACCGACAGCTCCCGCAGTGCATTGGTAATCGTCGGAAAGGGCGATAGTTCGTCTGAAAGCAAGGCATCGAGCCGGAACGCGCCTGGCGAAACCAGACCCAACTCCCGGGCGGTCGTGGCATCGTCGGGAGTAGGACCAAAGACGATTGGCAAACGGCTAACTCCCGGAAAGACGATCAAGCTATTGCCGGCGGAAACCACCATCGCCTGAGCAAATTCCGGCGTAAGCGGCAGCGATGATGTGAGACTGTTCCGTAGCTGTGTTGCGGCGGTGCCTGGACTTGTCGGCGCGACTGCTAACGTGATCGTTCGCGGCGGCAGGTTGCCGATGGCCACGCTCAACTCACGCTTGCTGCTGGTGAGTGTGAACGACGCGGGTAGCCCTGACGATCGCAGACCGCTCAACTGTTCCGACTCCTCCGGAGTTAATCGCAACTCAATCGCAGTGGTGAGATCATCCGGAGTAGTGTTGAAAGACACATCCAGGCCGATCGCAGCGACGCTCGTCACTGTAGCCAGTGTGGGTTCGTGCGTCGCATCGCGAAGAATTACTTTGCGCCCCGCTTCGATGGTCTTGAGCGGAAGTTGAACTCCAGGTTTGAAAGCATTGTTCTCGATGGTCCTTCCGATCTCGACAGTCTCCGCGTCCAGCCGCACCGCCGGGAGCAGCACTCGTGGCTCGCTGATTTTCTCCGGATAGCGATACCCCCAAAAACGAATCGGCGGACTCTTGATCTCGTAGATGACCGTCTTGCGACGGTCGCTGATGAACGGCGCCGAGGATAGTGTTAGCCGGGTCACCGTATCCTGGATGGGTGTGGTGCTGGCGCCAGTGGCGATAAACGTCGCTTGGTCCTGGCTAACGGCGATCACAGTCGCGCGTTGATTTACACCTAGTTGTGAAATCAGGACTTCGGAACCGGCTGCGATCCCCTCGTACTTTGAATCGAGCTCGAGTACGTTGCCAGCAGGCGAATATGCATAATCAAGCGTTCGACGAACCCAAAAGAAATCTCCAGATGCCGGAGCCGTTTCGACTGCCTCCATGTACTGCGAAGGAGCGTTGTAACCAAAGATCCGGAACTTGCGATTGAATGCCACGAGCGACGAGCTGAAATTCCAATTCGCGCTTTGGATCGGGCCAGACCAGGACAGTGAAACGCGCTCTTCCTCGGTGCGAATCTCGCGCACCGTCAACTCTTCCAACTGCGAGCCGCTAAAGAGCACGAGTTGGTCACCCGGCGAGATAGCAGCGGCACCCCGCAAGCCTTCCGCGCCGGGGGCTAGAATTCCCGAAGTGCTTCCTTTTGCGAGTGGATTGAAGGCTGCCGGCACAGGCAGAATGCGGCTGCTATTGAACCTCGAATCTGCGAGGATTGATTCAAGCGTCTCGAAAATCTGCGGCTGCTCGTTTTCCCCCGGAACACTTTGCACGCGCAGTCCCACGGGAATCTTCAGACTGGAGTTTTGGTCGATGGTAAAAGCCAGAAACGTCGTAGCAGCAATACCAGGGCGCAAATGGTAATCGAGCATCCGCGCCATCTGCAGAATTGAATCTCTTTGCCGGGCTGTGCGCAGGTAACTTTCATTGGCGATCCGCTCCTGATAAAAAGTCAGGACATCAGCTACCGTGGCCCACATATCCAGCAGCGTGATCGCATAATCGTCATCGCTGCGAGTTTTCAAAGCCGAAAGCGATTGCGTGCCGGCGATGCTTTGCAGCATTGAAAGACGAAAACTGGAATACGTTCCGACGCGAAACACGATCGCCGCCAGCCCGGGCCGATTCGATGCTCGCAGCGGTGTTTGGGCCGGAAGTTCGCAGCAGCCACACGTGTTTGCCTTCACTTCCCACCTCCCGAAGTAATTCGCAACACGCCGTTCTCCTGAAATGCCGGGTCGTTGTCGAGCCGCGCGATTTCCCATGGACCAATGGGAAGAATTCCTGATTCCAGCTCGCCATTGTCATTCTTCCCAAACCTGCGGAAGATGGTCACAAACGCTGATTCAACTCCCTGCACCGCTTCGATCGCGGCGTAAATGGTGCTGAGATAAACGCCCTGCGCGAACGTGAATCGATCCGGGTGAAAGAAGCCCACGCTGCCGTCGGCATTTACTGTATTACTGAGTGCCTGGCGAACCGCCTCGGCAACGTCGCCGCGGAAGTAACCAGGTTTCACGCACAACTCGAAAGCGAGCTCCAACGGAACATACTCAGCCGATCGGATCTCCAGGTCGTAACCAGCCAGTTTGTAGCGAGTGAGAAAGTTGCGAATTCGAGTGGCAAACGCTGGTACCAGTCGCGTGCGCCCACCCGGCTCGGTGATTAAATCTTCCGGGTCGCGGGGATCAATTCCCACGAAAACCGTGTACCAGCTTCCGGTCCAGCGAAAACTGGCAACCGCGCCCGCAACTTCAGGCAATTTCTTCGCGGCTGCGGAATAGTCACTCTCAACCACCGCCCGGAACTGCTCGGCGCGAAATTCGGCGGGCGCAAACTGACGCACTTGTTCACTTGTCTCTGCGTCAACTCCGTCGCTTGCGGGCAAAGGATTGCGGATTGCTGCGATAGCGGGCCAGAACGGAGCCACCGCAGGTTGGACCACGTGGGCCAACGATTCGGCGCCGACATTTCCAGCCACGCCGTTGCCGATGCGATACACCGCCGTAATCGCCGTGGCTCCTACTGGACGGCGACCATACTCATCATCGCCGAAGCGAACCGTCGGGCGACCGTCATTTCCTACCTCCACGGCGAAGTGTTCGGCCGACTCCGGACTGCTGAGTAGATCCGGAACCGGCTCCCACAACCGCTGCGGAATTCCCGGGAAACTGATCAGGAGCGTGACGGCAGGTTTAACTTTACGAACGGGGCAAGTTAAGTCAGTACGAGGCGAGTCGATCCGGCCGGTGGTCAGGTTGTAACTCACAACGTCCGGCTGGCACTGCATCGTCAAAGGGCCATTCTGCAACGTTAACCGGAATATTTTGTCGGCTGGAACTTTGATTTCGTCGATCGTTTCCTCGATCGTCCGGCCATGATCGGCAAGAACCATATTGCCGCGCGCTAGTGAAACATTCAGAAACGGATCCTGTTTCGGCACGCGCGACGAGAGACACAGGGGAAATCGAAGCGCGTCCACGCGTCGCCAGGTAACTTGCAGCAACGGCAGCGCCGTATCTCCAGACTGAAAAACTTGCAGCCCTCCCGCCGGCGTCAACCTGTCTTGATAGGCGGGATCGGTCAGGGGCTTGGGGATGCCTTCGATTTGGACCACCTGGCGGTGCAGTGGATCGGTGTCAGCCTCAGCGCCTGTCTTCGGTCCTTTCACTTCCTCGAGCAGAAGAAAATCTCCGTCATTTAAGACCGGCAAGACAGCCTGACGCTCACCGCCCACTTCCGGTAATAACACGTAGAGATACGCGACGCGCGTTCCTTCCGGCAGACAGCATTCGAGGTTTCCCCAGGTGTGAAGGAAAATCTCGTTGTTGAGCTGGTTGACTGAAAGCTCGAAAGTCGTCTCAAAGACGCGAACCTGCGACAGGGCGGGATCCGTATCAAAGGATTCAGACGGTAGATCGACTTCCTGAATAACTACATCGGGCCGCAGTGTTTGAGAACGCAGCGGTGCTGTGACTCGACTCAGAATCTTCGCTCCTAGCGGAACTGTTCCCGTGCTTGTGGTTTGAAAATGGACGAAGGCCGCGGCATTTCGACCATCGTGCATTGAATAGTCAATCAGGCGCGCATGCTTTTTGGCAGAGACTCGCTGTCGAGCGGTATCCAGATAGATTTCGTTTGCGACGGCATCCTGGAAGTAGCTCAGATTGTCGCCCTCGTACGCAAACAACTCGAGCAATGCGATTCCCAGATCAGATGGATTGCGTTCCAGCCAAGTAGGATTGAGCTGCGGAATTAGATCGATCAGCAGACGACGAAAACTCGCGTAGTCCTTCGCGAGATAATCAATGACCGGTTCTAGCGCCCGCTCGGGTGGACAGACCTGCAACTGGCGACAATCAAAATCCGTTGGGCAGCTTGCCTTAAAATTGATTGAGACGATCGAAAACTGAGGATCAAGGGCAGCGATCTGTTGCTGGTAAGTGCCGTCAGGCTGCAAACTCCAACCCAACGTCAGAGTGTAATTTGAAAAGTCGCCCTCTTCGCTGACGGCAATCTCGAGTCTGGAACCGACCAGCGTTACCTCGAGCGGCCGAATATTGACGACGCGCGTCCCGCCTAAAATAGTTATCAACCCCAGACTAGCCGGTAACGTCAATCCGTAAGCACCATCGGGATCGGAATTTGGCGGATCCGGGAGCGGCTTGAAGAAGGTCACCACCAAAACATGTGTGTGCAACGCGAGTGGGCGTCGCTCGTATTCGACGAAGTCGATGCCGTTAAGAACCGGGTGCGCCAAAATATCGGCGCGCCGTTGCGCATCGCGGCAGACTGAACCGAATTCGACAATCGATGGCATACGCCTTTCCTAAAAGCCAGAGACAGGAACAGCATGCGGGAGCACTGCTCCTGCTACTGGCTCATGCTCCTATGTTGTTACTCCCGCCGGCGTGAACACTTCACGACGGAGACCTCCACCTGAACGTTTGCTGTAAACCAGTGACACGCGCAGTTCGGAATCCACTGCTTCGACTTCAACAGATTCGACCTGAATCACTGCCTCCAACCACCGCTGGAGCGCGCCCTGAATCAGAAACTGCGTGGCCGTCGCCAGGGCATCGCTATTGGGCATGAAGACGAGTTGCTTAATACCGCAACCAAAATCCGGGCGGTTGACACGTTCACCTGGATCGGTAAAGAGCACCTGCATGATCATGTCGCGGATATGGTCGTCCTCGTTGGTCTCAGCGGAACGACCACGGCCGTCGATGTGAAATGGAAAATCAAAAAAGAGTGCCATGACTAAGGTTTCACGTTGATCGTAGTAATGTGGTTGCCTCCTCCATCGAGGGTGACCTGCACCGCCGCTTGATGCTTCTGCAAGTGCTTAATCACTCCATTGGCGATCGCAATGAACAGCTTCCTCCGGTCGTCTACAAGTTTCGGTGGCGCGGAAGGCAATGGGCCTGACAATGAGTTCATCGCGATTTCAATTTCCTCGGCCAGGCTGTCGTCAAAATCGTTCAGCCTGCCTGCAAATACCTGGTTTAATGGTGTGGCCATGTTTTCCCTCTAACCGGTTTTCACTCTCGTTGAGAGCAGACTTGGCGTCGCTGGTGGAAACGGTCCCACGGGTGGCGCCGGCGTGATCGGAATGAAACCCAACGCCAGCTCGCCCGGATGAATGTGCGTATTGAACGTAGTCACCAGTTGATTCAGATACTGGAGAAGATTGTCACCGAAGACGAGAGGGTGAGTTGCGTTTTGGACCAACTCGATCTGCGGCGCTTCGATAACCACCTTCGTCCCCGCCTGCATTTTTATATGGCCCTGATTGATCTGAAACTTCAGCAGGTTGTTGCCATTCGAATCGCTCAGCGCGATCGTTTTGCCGCCGTCGTCGAAACAGAGCAGCAGTCCCTGTTCCGTCCGGATGATCTTTTTATCGGGGGTCGTGGCTGAGCCGGTCTCATCTTTCGGTAATTGACCTGTGCCCCACCAACAACCGGTCCAGATCGGACGGGACACATCTCCTGCCTCAAACTCAATCCATACGCCCGCATCAACTGCGGGAACTGTGTAGACGCCGACACCGTCTCCGGAATACGGCGCGGCCGGCAACGCCCAACCTGTTTCCACGTCAACAAGCACTTCTGGAACTTTCGCCTTTATGCGACCGAGACTGAGCGGATCCTCGTTGTTCGTCACCGTGCCGCGAAATTTGCCAAAGAAGCGATTGGTTTGTGCCTCGTCGGCTGTAAGTGTGTCGACCTCAGGAGTAGGCATAAATTAGTTCCTTAAGCTGGCAATGCCGTGCTCGGTACGAAAGAATCTGTGTTCGTGAAACCAAGTGCATTTCGTCGCAGCGTGAAGCTCTGTTTGTAAGACTCTGCGGTGAGGACGTGATGCACGCGTTCCACGTAATAGGTTCCACTAAATTGTTTTCCCGCGCCGCGAACCGCGATCGGTCGTTTGGCGCGCATGACGGCACCATAGGCCACTGTATTCAGCTCACCTTCGGCAGTTATCGCCAGCGCTGATTCGTCAGCCAGCGCCTGAGCATAGGGTTGTTGTTCTCCGGTGCGTGCAAGACCTGTATGCGCCGGCAGCACGACGCGTGGTTGTTGATTGGTAAGAGCAGTCTCGCGTCCAAGGGAAGTCGACCTGGAGTTGCTCACTTGCGATTGCTGGGTCTCGCGCGACTCGACATCAAGATTGGTTGTTTGCACTGTTGACGGCCTTAACATGTCGAAGCGCGCGCTGAAGCTGTTTACATTTGTGGCGTCTCTCATGTTCACGGACAGCACGCCCTGCGGTGGCAGGTTCAGGCGCGGCGCATGAAAGTGGCCCTCGATTACGCCCGTGTTGCCATTGGTCTCGATGTAGACTTCGAAACCGTTTCGTCGCGCCAGCTCCTGCAAAAACTGGATGTCGGTGCCGCGTTGGATCATCGTCTGATCGTTTTCCTGCCGCCTCCAGTTTGTGGTGTCGACGATGGGAGTGAAGCCGTATTCAGACGCCGAAAAGATCTCCCTGGCGACGTCGCTGTCAGAGCGGTTGGGCCACGGCTTTACGACTTGCTTCAGGTTCATGAGGACCGTTGGGTCCATTGCTACAACGTTGAGGATCGATGTTCCGGGCTGATTCGCAAAGCTGGCATTCGTTTCGATCACGTTAGCGTTAATCAATGTCTCTTCCCGGCCACTGCCAACCGCGACTTTGATCTGAACTTTGACCAGACGCTCAAAGATTTCATCGTCAACAAACGACCATCCGGCGCACCCGTCTGCGACACCAATCACAACGCGCAGTCGAACCATGTCAGCCATGTTGGCGTGGTCTTCAACTTCGATCTGCTGAATCGCCTGCAATAGATCCTCGCCGGCAGGCAATCCTCCAATCGTCAATGTGTAACTAAGAGCCGGCACCCAAATTAGCCCTCCGACGGTGGGATCTTGATCGCACGGCCTGGTTCCGAGACGAGGTCCTCGGGACGCAACGCAAAGTTTGCGTCGCAGATGCGCCAGAAGAGTTCCGGGTCCTGATAGATCCGGTGAGCTATGTGATCGAGCCGTTCACCCTGATTGACGATCACTGCCAGTTGCGCCGGCGTATCGGGAATGAAGCGTATCCGCTTGAACTTGACCGCATGGCCCAATGCGCCGGTAAACGTGTCTGTCGCGACATTTTCGTAACGGCTGCCTTTGAAAAACATTTGTGCTCCTTAAAGTGGAAGCAGTCCACGAATAGCTCCGGCTGACTCGCCCGGCCGGATCAGACGGGCCAGCACTTCCTTCTGCGTTTGATAAGCGATGTAGGCCCCAAACCCGATTGTGTCTTCCTTTAGTTCCATGTAGGTGAGCACGCGCATCCCCAACTCGACCTTGGCTCGAATCGGATTGAGCGCGGGATCGAAAGCCTCTTCAGTGATCGAGAAAGTCGTGAGCCGCACCGGCACTGCGCGAGATTTACCCCACACCAGCAGAGTCAGAGGTAAATCAGCCGGACAGATTTGCGCCTTGCCCGCCTTGGCCAAACCACGGTTCAGCAGGACCTGTGTGCTGGCCGGGTACAACAACAACTCGAGCGCTGCCAGTGCCGGATGTAAGCCGCTGGCGACGACTTCAGCATTTTGATCAGGTTGCTCGAGTTGATCGGCGGCATCCAGCTCTACCGAGAGATTGATCGTTTCCACTGGTGGTCCCAGCACGCGAAACACATCCTCCCTCGCGCCGCCCACACTGCTGGCATCGGGAGGAGCCGACCGGTGTGACAGCGAGCGACTAACCTGATCGGGGTTGTACTGAAAGACGATGACGGTCGGTGGTGGACCAGGCTTCTGCGACTGGAAGACGACCAGCGCGCCTTTTAGTAGTTTTGGACTTCGTGGAAATTCAGATGGCATGATTCACTCCAGGCAACGCATTTCTCACGGATTCGGCGGCAGAGTAAGAGTGCTACAAGGGGTTCCCATAGTGCCGCAAGGATCAGGGCAATCTCTGGCCATCTGGCTTGCCTCCTTGCGCTGCATCTCTTCATCGCATTCGTCGCACATCCGCTGAATCGGGTGTGCTTCCATTTCCTTATTGCAGGAACTGCAAGCTCGCTGGATAGAGGGAGGAGGTTCAGCGGCGTTGGCAGTCGACATGCGCATCACCTGATCGGCGACGCAATCCGCTTCCTGCTCAAATTCGTCATTCGGGGTGTTGACCGTAAGCTTCGCCTGGATCGCTTGAGTGCGCAGCAGATGCTGCATGGCATGGTTATTTACTGTTGTTCGTTGCAACGTTGCGGCAGTGTGCTCGGGCGGGCGCACACTACCCCGCAGAACGGCATTCGCCGTTTGGCTATTTCCGATCGACTGCTGCATGGTCAATGCTTTCACCTGGCACTCTCCAAGCTGACAACGTTAAATTCGTCCGTCAGATTCCTCCTGTATTCCCTGAACCTTTTGTTAGTGGGATTGAGATCAAATTGCCACGTTGGTTGTTCAACGAAGCGCCAAATTCGGTAATGAAAAGTGCTCGATCGCTGACAAAGAGACCCGTCGGGTTCGCCAGGCCTCTGACCAGGGGCGTGACCTTGCCGGTTCCATCGGTAGAGACAATAGATACAGTGCCGTTGCTCTGAATCGGTTTGCCTTCCTCCGGAAAGCTGCCGAACTCAAGAGCCAGCAGTTGGCCATCTGGCGTAAAAGCCACGTCCACCAGGTTGGTAAAACCGCTCGCGACAGTTTTTATTGACGGTTGCTCGAGAGTTGGTTGGAAACGGATAACCGATCCATCTGGTTTAGTAGTTCCAAAAACGGCGCCAAAGACATCACCCGATTTTGGATCTATTGCCAGGCCGGTAATTCCCGTCGACACGGTAAAAAGCGGTTTTAGAATGCCGCTTTCGTTGATCGGATAAGGCCCACCATATGCTTTGGCAGTGCCTCCGGATGCGATAATGATGCGCCCACCAGGAAGGACCACGTCATAAGGGTTGTCAGCGTCCGCCCCTTCTAACACGATCTTTCGACCTGTCGCGACAGTGGTTGGAAAACTCGTCGGCGTAAACGCAAGTAAGTAGCCTGCGTCCTCGGCGGCGCAAACGATCCATTGCTTAGTGACGGGATCGATCACAATTCCCTGGACGCTGATTTTGTAGTTATTGAAATTATCGAACGCAAAGCCGGTAATAAGCGGTTTGATGGGACCACCCTTTTGCGAAACCATACTGATTTCGCCTTTTCCACTCTGTGAAAACACCACGTTATCCTGGTACAGGAACGGGGATTCCGGGTTGTCGAGGTTTGTTGCGAGCAACGTCGGTCGTGAATTTGCTGCGAGTAAAGAATTAGGCAAGATCTCGATGCGCTTCAACTGATCGGGCTCGCGTTTGCAAGTAGGCAGCGCAATCAGGGCACTAAAGAGAATCAACATTAATAATAATTTTCGACTGAGCAATTTGCCTCCTTTATGGACCACCCACAGATGAGCCCGTCCGGAATTGAGGAGGGCATGACGTGCCTTGGTGTATACCCGTCACTGGATGGCAAGTGCATCGATTATCGCGAGGTACACCCGGAAAAGGGGGATACGGACTGCCTATGGGACGCAGTGGAGGTAAGACGCGACCGGGCACCTGTCGTTGTTGGACGTCGATGTCGGCTAGCTGAACGCCGGTGCTGTCGGCGGTTGCGGACCAGGTAATAACCTGCTGAATAAAGGAACCATTGGTAACCAGAACGCGACCCATACTGGACTCCGCGCGGCAGTCGAGTGTTTGGAGCAATGTCAGTCGCGTATCCAGTGTATCGTCTGGATCCCCGGGCCGTCCGATATCGCCACTATGCACCAGTGTTGGCGAGTCGTTGGCAGTACCTTCTTCTCGTAAGAAAAACCTTTGGCCGATTGTTGAAGCTTGTGTTTCGCGTATTGTGCCCGCCGCATTAGAAAAACTCTTTCCGTCGAGAACAGCGTTAAATCGGATCTCGATCGGAATTCCACCGCCGGCGGCGCAGGCACAGGTATCAAGCACGAGCGTGGCCAATATCACTGCATCCTGATACTGGCATTCCAATTGGTCATCATTGCCTCGCGAGAGTTCAATACTAACGGATTGTGGACAGCTTTCTGCCGTGGTTGTTCTGGGTACTAACGGAGTTGGCGTTACGGTCGGCCGCGGGACGAAGCTAATGACTGCTCGCCGGTTCCCTGCCGCGGTGGGGGCCACTGTAGATGCCCCATGCGCTATTGACTTCTTGATTCTTGCCGCTGAAATTCCCCGCGCTATGAGTGCAGTTTTTAACGCCTCAGCTCGCTCACAGGAAAGCGTCCAGTTACGGCCTTGCGCTCCATCGTTGCTAGCGAATCCTTCCACCTGGATATCATCAAACGATCCGGCATCATGAAACCTGTTTACGAAGTTGGTCAGGCTGGTTAGTTCCGCAGCAGTGGGGGTGAATGTGCTGCTGTCAATAGCGAACAGAAAATCAAGTCCTCCAGACGCCGGACCCACATTCGGAATCAGATCGCAAGTAGCATCCAATCCTGGTGGGGCCTGGCTGAGTATGGCCTGCCGCTGCAACAGGGGGGTGGATCGGGTCGCGCCCTGCTGTACCACGTGCGTTAGTTCGTGGGCCAGCAGCCTGCGCCCGGTGGATGTATTTGGTTGATACTGGCCGGCGCCGAATACGATGTGATTGTCGCGCGTGTAGGCGAGCGCGTTGACCGACTGCGCGGTCGCTGCCGCCGGCGCATCTGCGTGCACGCGCACGTCGCTGAAGTCGCGGCCAAAGCGTGGTTCGAAAAATGAACGCGTTTGGGCGGCGAGTGGTTCACCGCCGCTTTGCAGTCCCCTAATCTGCGACTCAATCGCAGCGGTCATTTCCGGCGCGGAGTGATTTCCCTCTTGCCGCTGCAATTCATCCTCACAATCGTCACACACGCGCTGAACGATTTCGCCAGCAGGGTCGCTTGCCCGCTTGCGCTGCACTTCTTCATCACACTCTTTACACATCCGCTGAATCCGATTTGCTTCCAGTTCCTTATTGCAGGAACTGCAAGCTCGCTGGATAGAGGGCGGACGTCCACTGGCGCCGGCACTCGACATGCGCATCACCTGATCGGCGACGCGATCCGCTTCTTGCTCAAATTGATCATTCGGAGTGCTGACCGTGAGCTTCGCCTGGATAGAACGGGCGCGGAGCATCCGTTGCATTGCCTGATTACTTGATGGTCGCGGGAAAGTGGCGGCGTTTGGTTCATGCGCACGGTGATAGCCGCGAACTGCGACAGTAGCCGTTTGGCTCTGCACAGCAGACTGCGTTGTCGTTGACGCTAACGCTTTCACCTTGGCCGATCCTTTACCCGCCAGGACTTCCATCTTTATAGAGAGTCCTCTGAATCAGGTTACCGTTGTCATACTCAAGTACTTGAACGACTTCTCCATTGCGATCCCAATGTTCAAAGCGCCCATGGTGGAGACCATCCGTATAAGAACCCTCTGATTCTTTTTGACCATTGTCATGCCAGGTGGTCCATGTTCCGTGTGGTTTTCCCTGCTGAAAGCTTCCTCGACCACTCATTTGTCCATTCTCATGCCAGAAAAGCCATTCCCCCTCTTGAAGGCCGTCCTGATAATCTCCGGCTAGTGCCTTGGAGCCGTTCGCGTACCACGTGACTGATGGACCATGACGCGTACCATCAGGCCTCATGCACGCTGCCGTGAGTCGGTCGTTGACCGTACGCCCTGTACCACTGGGGCCCACCGGACCCACCAAGCTGGTCCCTGGTGGACAGGAAGCCTGAAGATCAGCAAAGCCTTCAAGGTCACTCACAAGATTCCCCCCCTTTATCGATCGCGATCTGATCTCACGGACACGGATCCCCTACCGCACAACTGTCGTTATGATTCAGCGTCACTCCGGACGGCTGGAAAAGAATCGTGTTGTGCAGTAGTGGTCCGCATCCACCGGCCGTAATAGTCTGATCCAGCTTCGTGCACAGCGGAGGAGGCGTCGTCGGTAACGGCGTGGCAAGATTGTCAGTAGCTTGACCAGCAGCATTCGTCGGAGCGTCTCCGAACCGGAAGGCGCCGAGTTCCGGATGATTGTCTGAACAAACCGTCACTGTCTCGTCTAAGCAAATGTTGGCACCCATGGGGTTTCCGAATTGGTCCAGGACGGTGTAGGTAATAGTATTTCGAATGACGGTGGCAGTCCGCGACGGCGCTTGTGCCGCTACCATCGAAGTTGGCTCCCGCACGGTTAAAGCGTGCGTGGCTGTGCAGGTTCCATCGCTCACGTGAACAGTCACGTCGCCTTGTGTGCCGCTGGGTGCATCGCCCTGAATATCCACGGTGGTACCCGTAATGGCGCCCACAATTGATGCCTGAGCCGAGCCCCGCGCGATCCGCCACGTCAGCGTTGCACCGGGTGCGGCGCCAGTCACGGTTAATGTGATCGCGGGAGCGGGAAAGGTTGGGCACGAGGGTGCATCACTTGGTACGTACGCGGCACAATAGTGGTCCACCTCGTCCGGTCCCGTGATCGCTAAAGGACAAGGCGGACCTGGCGGAGGTATGCCACCTGTACTGATCATGACACGCCGATTCGGCGGGAAACTGGTGGGTGAGAACACGTTGGTTTCACCGTTCGCTACAACGTCGAGAAAGGCTGGATCTACTCCGGGCGAACCATCGGAAGGAGCCTCAAGTTCCGCCCGTACTGCTTCAGCGCGATTACAAGAGAGCCGCCAGTTATGACTAGCTGGGCCATCACAGCTCGCGAAGCCATCGATACGCAAGACATCAACTTCCCCACCGGTGTGCCAAGCCGCCGCTATGGCCGACAGAGTCGGCAGGTCAGTAGCGGCAATAGTGAAAGAATCCTGCCCAAACCTGATTGGTGTGCCAGAACCAGCAGAGCTAGTTGCTGGAGGACAGGTCATGTCTGAGGGCGGAGTCGTCACCTGGCAGGCCAATTGAATTGCGGGCATGACTGAGTTAGCAGGCGCGGCTGTACCAGTTGCCGCTCCATTTTGTGTTGCGTCTCGAGTAGCGGATGGTGAGGCGCCTTGTTGAACCGTATGTGCAAGTTCATGAGCCAGAAGGTGGCGCCCGCTCGCGGTATCCGGCTGATATTCACCCATGCGAAACACAAGGTGATTGGCGCGCGTGAACGCGCGGGCATTTACGGATTGAGCCAACTCGTCTGCACGGGCATCATGGTGAATTCGTACTTGCCCGAAGTCATGTCCCATCCGGCTTTCAAAGAATGAGCGAGTGGATCGAGGTAAAGGATGCCCGCCTGCGGCTAAACTATCTATTGCGCTGGAGTCCATAAAAGTCGGACCGCGCCTTCCGGCGTGCATTGGTTTTGCACTGACCCTCTCAAACTCGTCTTCTTCCTCTTCGATTGCAGCCTTCGCCTCTTCCTCGCACTCGTAACAGACGCGCTGGACCGCCGGTGTTTCGCGCTGTTCCCAAGCGGTGTGTCTGCCTTCCATCTCCTCGTCGCAGTCCGAGCACATTCGTTGAATTGATGGAATCGGTCCCGACATTCTCATTACACTGTCCGCTACGCGATCGGCCTCCTGCTCAAACCGGTCGCCAGGTTCGCTGACTGATAGTTTGCGTTGCACCAACATTTCCCGAACCAGTCGCAGCGACGTTTGCTTCTCGGCCTTGATGTTGGGCCCCCCACGACCAACAACAGAGCCAGAACTTTGAGCCGTCTGATCCACAGCCTGTGCTTTTTTGACTCTGCTTCGCCGAGATCGCATTACTCTCTTCCCTCCACCGCTTGCACTACCGAACGTGCGACTGCTCCGCTGACCCTTGATCGCTGGTTTGCGCCATCCGGTAGGCTGTCCAACTCTGTTCCTGCCAATGCGCGCTGAACCTCTGTGGCTATCAACGCGCTCGTGCGAACGGACTCGAACTGGCCTACTCCGGTCAACACAAGGTGATCGATGTCGATGATGTGTGCTTCGTCATTCATGTGGTAACAATCTTGTAGTTAGACCCAAATTCGCTCTCGGTAAGAAGTTTGTCGATCTTCGAGTACTCTCTCCGTGCAGCGTGCAACAGATGTCTCATGCCGATGCTCGACTGCTCGCCCGCCGCCAAAAACGCGGCATTGAGGACGATGTTATGGATGTTGCCTCCACTGATTTCGAGTCGCGCCAGGGTTTCCAAATCCAATTGTTCAACCTGGGCTTCCGGCGGAAATGATTTTTGCCAAATCAGCCGGCGGCTTTCGGGATCGGGAAAAGGAAACTCAACGAGAAATCTGAGCCGGCGCAAGAACGCGCGATCCAGAGCAGACCGGCGATTTGTACATAAGATGGCAAGCCCTCGATATTCTTCCATGCGCTGGAGCAGGTAGTTGACCTCGATGTTTGCGTAACGATCATGACTATCGCGAACCTCGGTCCGTTTCCCGAATAACGCATCAGCTTCGTCAAAAAAGAGAATCGCACCTGACTGTTCCGCGGCGTCGAAAACGGTTCGCAAGTTCTTTTCGCTTTCGCCCACGTACTTGCTCACCACGCCGGCCAAATCGATGCGATACAGTTCCAATTGGAGGTATCGAGCCAGGATTTCAGCCGCCATCGTCTTCCCTGTCCCGCTTGGCCCTGAGAACAACGCGCTAATCCCACGTCCACGAGTGAGCCGGGCGCCGAAGCCCCACTTGCCATAGACTTGCGAGCGCGTCGCAACTTGATCAGCAATTTCGCGCAACTGTTGCATCATGTCGGCGGGCAAAACGATGTCGTCCCATGAATAAGAAGGTGTGAGGCGTTGGGCCAAAGGGCCGACGTTGCAAGTCGCCTGGCTAAGGCAGGCTTGCCACAGATCGTCCGCAGTGAGAACGAAATCTCCCGGGCGTAAACGAGCCCTGGTGATCCCATTGTTCAGGGCTTCGACTATTCCGCTTGACTCGAAATCAAACTGCTGGACGATCGCTTCAATTTGCCCATCCACGGAGTTAGTGATGCCCTGAAGCGATCTGGCCCAAATCTCTTGCTGGTCGGAGGCCTCGAGCTTCTGAACCTCGACATGAAAAACCGTCCGCTGAAATTGCCAACCGTCTGGCGCGCTTACAAACAGAGGTCCGGCATAGCTCTGAATCCAATCGTGATTTGCTGTGTTTAGAGCCCGGTCCGCAGGATCAACGTCAAGGAGGTCGAGATATAAAGCGATACTCGAAAGGACAGCTTCACGTTCCATTAGATGGAGCAGGCGATGGCGCTCATGGTGGTCTAATGGCAATCTTTTGGCGTCGAGCCCATAGAGTTCGAGCCCAACACGCGCACAGAATTCTTTAGCCACGGTTTCGCGGCCGGTCCGAGCGGCGCCGCTGAGATGAAAGGGCGGCAAAGACTGGCCACTCGCAAAACCGGCCAGTCGAACCAACTTCTCAATCACTTCCTGGTGCGCACCCAAAGCAGGCGCGGGTGAGATAAGCCGTAACAAAGGTGTGACCCGCTCGTCGAGCCTGCTAACACCTCGCATGTAGTCCGCTATTCTCTCATCGATTCCGAGAGGCCGATTCCGAGTCTTTCCTGGACCACTGCCGTCTTCGAATGAAATCAGTCTAAAGCTTCGCAATCTTCCGGTCGGGAGAAACATCTCGTAAACCGGCGCCGGAGTTGCGGATTCCTGATGGAGCAGACTGGCGGCCAAGCCTGGTGTTGCGTAGCAAGCAGTGGCGTCATCGTGGACGTACGCGCAGAGTGTGGCAAACGAAGGATCGTCTTCAATCGCGAAGCAAAGCATTAGCAGATCACGTTCGAGGGAATTTAATCCGAAGATCCGAGCCAACCCTTCCAGGGCTGGAATACCACCGTCCGCGGTGAGTTGGCGGCGGCGCTCTGCCAACTCAGCTTCGATCTCTCGCAACGCCTCTGCGATCGAAACGCACTCCGCATCTTCAGAGTAAAAGCGAACTTCTTCGAGCTCATCGTCACCACTCAACAGGCGATCAGCGAGGGCATCACTAATTACGAGGTGGTGATTGCTACCCAACGGGTCTCGCTGCCAATTCCAGCGCAGCCAGCGCACTTTGCGTGCAAACAAGAGCCGTAGCCGGCGCATTTCTGTTTGCAGATACGCGCGGTTGGCTTCGAGCCACGAAACTTCGACGGTCTTTTCTACTGCTGCAACCATAACTTTTCCTATGTAATTGTGAACGTCACGAGCTCCATGCTCTGCACTCCGTTGACCATCATCCGAACAGGATAATTACTTGCCGGAACGGGCGGCGTGGTCAGCGTCAAAGCATTCAGCGACACCCGCACGGATGTGTCTGACTGCGCTGCTCCTCCAGGACCGGGATTCACAACAGGAAGCGAGACGTCTCCCACGAGGACCACGCTCTTTGGTCCACCCGCCTCAAAAAGTCGCCGCCCGTTGACTATGAGCACCGTGGCGCCCACAGCCGCGAGCGTGACGTTAGTTGGATTGGTGCCGGAAACCTCGGGCGCCAGCAGGAAAACTCCCTGATTGGAGTTTTGCCTCCGATCCTCAGTATTCACCACGCCGTGGTCCAATCCTCCCTCCACCACCTCACCAGGCTGAAGCGTCTGCACTTCAACGCTCACTGCACCCGGCCGCAACTGATCTGCCAACGGAATCGGGCGCGGAAGCGGATGATCGGCATCTGCGGGATATGTGTCATCGGGCACGACGATCCTCAGCTCGCTGTCTGACACCGGCACGATTGCAATTGGCTCCAGCGTGCTGAGCTTGACGTAGGTTCGAGCGGCGCGAAAGTTTTTACCTTCGATTGTGAGTTCCTGAAGCAGGTGCGCCCGATTGTCGCCAATCGGATCGCCGGGCAGAACCGGAGTGCGGTACACGTCGGTGATTTGCGGTCGTTTGGAAACAACCAGGTGGATACGACGCGTTAGCACCGGGGCGGGCAGAGTCCTGAGGCGACGACTCTCAATCTGTACAACACTCACTGTGTAGGCGGCGGATAATCTGTAGGGACGTGTGAGTGCGGTCCATATTTTGGAAATGTCTTCGAGGCTGAGTGGGTCCAGGCAGATTTTGACTTGCTCGAACTCACCGCGCAAACTGACGTGCAAGATCTGCGTCGCTGGAGAGTTCACGGTCGTGAGCTGGTCGGTAATGATGGGAAAGTCCCACAGCACACGCATCGCGCTACCTAAGAGAAAATGGGCGCGCGTCTCATTGACCAGGCCATTGTCGTCCGTGGCGCCATAAGCGGTGAGCAGGTAGTGCAACACCAGGCTCAGTGGCGGATGACCATACTCGCTTGGGTGGCCCTGACCCGGAATCATCTGGTTTTTTAGAAAAGCATTTTCTGTAGCTCGATAAAGAAAAAGGTTGACCCGGGTCGGTTCCGCGGCTTGAGTGTCGTCTTCGGGCTGTGGAGTGCTGATTGATACCTGAAGGTCCGTGCGAACCATTCCCGTCGGCAGTTCCATGCGGTCGCGCAAAAGCGCCTGGAGCGTTGCGCTAACCCCACCGATAGCCAGGAAGTTACTCATTTCTAATATCGATATCTCCGCAGCCGCTGATAACTTACAAAGCCCAGCGCCGGACTCTCCTTTGGTATTGCTTGAGTCGATTCGTGAACCGGCGGAGCTCCACGTACTTCCACACGGCCGATACGAACCTGAATCGGCATCGTAGGTGGCGGCTGTGGCGGCGCAGACGCGACCTTTGGAAATTGAAATGAGATGGTTGACTCAGTCGCAGCGGGCCGGATCAAGTGATCGGTTGCAATGAGCTCGAGCTTGTCCTCTGCAATTTCGCCGATTGCTTTAACTGTGACTTCCGGCCATGTTGACTCCTGCTCACCGGGCAGCCGTGAAGTTGTTTCGGGTGAATTAGTGGCAAGAGATAAGGGCCGCGCGGCTGGAAGCGTTTGCGCAGATTCTGTAGGAGGAGTTAATTCGGAATCGCGCGTCACGAACTGGGTGTCATCTGCGAGACGAGTGCTCGTCTGCGCCTCTGTTCGAAGCGGCGGAGTGGTCTCCTTTTCAGAAACAACTCCCTTCACAGACGCGGCGGGCTGCAAGACCGTCGTCGTCGTATTCTGCGCGGACGGTGATTTCCCTGCGGTCGTCTCTCTTGCGCTCATACGGCTGGGTTCAGGTACCGAACGCTGCACCTCAGGAGCCGCCGGCGTGTTCAGGGTTTGAGATTGAAGGACAGGCGGAGCTTCAACATGGCCGGCAAGTGTTTCTTCAGACGTGATTTCATTCAACCCCTCGCCGGCTTCAAAAGAATTTTGAAAGACAGGCGAAGGTGTAGGACGACACTCAGCAGCGAGTGGTAAACCCGCGCTTCGCCTGGCCAGGTTCTCAATAAAGTTGCTCATGAACTAATTCCTTGCTGAGTTCGTGATCGAGGAGCTCCAGAAACCTGCGACGCTCTCTTCTGCTGAGGTTGAGAATGTCCGTGGGACTCCAGTGGTAATGAAAGGCGAGCAAATGTATCTCGCGATACAGACGTTGAAACTCCGCCTCCAGTTCTTGAAACAGAAACATGGCCGCGTCGAAGACAACGCTGAACGACCCGCCGCACGCCTCACAATTTGCCAGCACATTGATTTCGGCCTGGCTATCTAACTCGGCCATGCGAGTCGCCAGGCATTCATGGAGCGAAGCAGGTAGTTCATCTGTAACTTCGCCGTTGTTGGTAACAGAAATGATGCAGCGCCGAAGTAACAAATCGGCAGCGGTTTTAACGTCTGTCAGCGCTAACGACGCTACCGTTTCCTGATCGATTCCCTGAGGCAGACGGAAACGCACAATTGTCGAGTCACCGCTTTCACATCCGAGCGTAAGCTCGTGCTCTCTGACTGGCGCATTGTCAGGCGGCTGCAAAATGTTGGCGACATCGATTTCCAGATCGAGCTTCTCATGACATTCCGGACAGGAGATGACGCAGGACATCCGGTCACCTAACGTCAGCCGGCGCAGTTGCAGCAAGAGCGCTTCGCGATCACCGACCGTGAGCGAACGCACGGAGTCTCTCGTCGCTTCTTTTGATCCGAGCCTGATGACGCAGCGCGCCAGCAATTCTGTAGTCCAGTGTGCGGGGCGGAGTTCATGACACTGCTCCATCAGGAAAAGGTGATCCCTGCCAGTCAGTTCGCGCAGGTGTGCTTCGCGCCAGAGGGCGCCGCCTTCCCAATAGCCGTTAGGCAACGTCGTCACTACCTGCCTGCTCATACGCTTACGCCGGTTCAGTGAAAGTGGGTTCGGCCGGCTCAGGAACGCTCAAATCTCGCTCCCATCCTTCGTTTTCGAGCTTGATAGTCTGGATAGCGATGGCGTTGGCGCTGGCATCGAGGTCGGGTAATGATTGATATTCCGAGACCCAGCAGCGAAAGAGGTTATAAGCGAGAACTTTCTGACCGGCTTCGTTGTAAACTTCAATGCTGATGTCTTTGCGAAAGTCTTTCAACGAGACTTCCTGGCCCAGACCAGCGCCGAAGTTCCATACCTTGTTGGCCCATCGCTCAAATTCCAGGTCGTGCGTAACGCCGCGTTCGAGTGTGACGGCTTCATATTTAGTCTTGCCCGGCGATTTCCGAGTGGTGCTCGGATCGCCACCTTCACGATGCTCGACCATCTCGGTGGAACGCTTGAGCGCACTGACCTTGCTTACACCCGCCACGTAGCGGCCATCCCACTTGACCCGAAATTTGAAATTCTTGTAGGGATCGAAGCGGGTTGCGTTGACTGTAAATTGTGCCATGGCGCTTTCTCCTAAACCTCAATCTGTCCGGCGATCTGGCTGATCTTGATGATTACAAACTCCGCGGGTTTGAGCGGTGCAAAGCCAACCAGAATGTTCACGATCCCGAGGTTGATGTCGTTTTGCGTCGTCGTTTCTTTGTCACACTTCACGAAGTAAGCTTCGCGGGGAGTCTGCCCCTGGAAAGCGCCCTGCCGGAACAGAGTCTGCATAAACGCCCCGACATTCAGGCGGATTTGGGCCCAAAGTGGTTCATCGTTTGGCTCAAACACGGCGAACTTCGTCCCTCGATACAGCGACTCTTCCAGGAACAGCGCAAATCGACGAACCGGCAGATATTTCCATTCGGAGGCTTGAACGTCAGCGCCGTCCAAAGTGCGGGCTCCCCACGAGACGGTGCCGATGATTGGAAAAGTGCGAAGGCAATTGATGCCCAGCGGGTTTAAGGCGCCATTCTCTGGATCCGTGAGCACGTAACTCAGCTCATTGACGTTACGGAGTGTGGTGTCGATCCCTGCCGGGGCTTTCCAAACGCCCCGATCATTATCCGTGCGCGCGTAAAGACCCGCCATTGTTCCGCTCGGAGCGACGTCCCGTAACCGAAACTGGTTCAACGGATCAGCGAGCCGCACACGTGGGAAATAAATGGCCGCATTTCGGTTGCGCAGATTGGGATTGGCATCAAGGAAGTCCTGCATCTCGGTGACTGAGTCAACTCCAGTTCCGATATCGACGATCACCATTGCTCTTCGTTCCAGGCAATACACTTCTGCGGTGCTATAAACATTGAACATTTCGGCTGGTCCAAGATCGGCCGCGCGGGGAATACACAGGATATTAAAGAGGTCGACATCTTCGAGCGCGAACAGACCAGTCTTCGCAGCACGAATCCCAAGAATATCGGTGGCGTTTGGCAAGTCAGCAGGCAAAGTGCCGTTACTTCCGCCGGTGAGTGAAACTTGCTGTGCGTTCGCCGCAGCTCCCGCAACGAGGCCTAAATTTGTAGCGGGAGTTCCGACTGCATCCGTGAAAGAGATGATGATGTTCGGATCGAAGGCGCTGCCCGGAAGGCTTGGGTCGCCAACTCGGCCAGTAAGAATCCTAAAGCGTGAATTGGGATCCCTTCCGATCAATTGAACTACGGCGTTGGCTACGCGAGGGTCGTTGGGATTGCTGGCACGGATTGCCTCCTGTAGTAGTGCTCGCGCGTCTCGGAAGACCTCGTCCGCGTCGGTACTGGCGACTGGAGCCCTGGAAAGCTGTGTAGGCGTAGCACTAACCGCTACTCCGTTCAGTAGTACATTGAACGCGGTAGTTGCAGCTTGAACGTTGGCGGAGACAAGTGGCGCACTTATGGTTCCACTTTGTGCGGGAAGGTTGACTCCAGGCGCACTAGCCTGCACGATCCTTGAGCCGTCGTTAATGACATCCACGGCGAAGTTAGGAGTTCCCGCCGTCATGGTAAGGTTTCGGAACGTTTCTGTTCGTAGTGAAGGTTGAGTGCCCGCCGGGGATACTTCCGATATCGTTAAATTGAATAAGTTAACAGGATCGGTTGTGTCATAGTCGACGTCTAAACGAACAAAATTGCCCCAGGTTCCGGGATCCTCAACGAAGACTCCTTTGATTCGCCTGCCCGCCGTAATGTGCAGAGTAGGCGCGGCCGCATCATCAAGGAGATCGATCTGGGCAGTAGCGAATGCGTGGCCAACGCGGACCACAAACGCTTCGCTGCCGCCATTGAGGAAGAACTGCTGGATGGCATAGCTGGCTTCGCTGAACACATCAAGCCCGCCGAATTCGCGCTCAAAGTCCGCGAAGCTGAAGATCCTGACGGCGCGGTTTATTGGTCCACGAGCGAAATAATCGATGAACGCTCCTACTGAAGTAGCCACGCCAACGATGGTCCGTACGCCGCTCGGGACCTCTTCGATGTAGACTCCAGGAAAAGTAGGTCTTACTGGCATAAGCTTTCTCCTATTAGCTGGCGATGCCTGAATCAGACAGCAGCGGTGCGGCCGACGATGATCTCAAGAACCACGCTGTTTCCCGTCGTGTTTGTGACGAAGAGTTTGTCGAGTGGCGCTGTGCCTTCTTCGAGCAGATCCAGGCTTCCTTTTCCGGTTAAGAAGATCGCATCGTTCAAAACTCTTTCATCGGCCGTGGTGTTATGGACCTTGTATTTAAGGTTGTCTCCGTAGGCAGTGGACCGGATGAGAAGCAACTTTATATTCCCTGGGCCGCCCGGTTGGATATCAATCTCGGTTTCGTCCGGCGACCCGGTAGTATCTGGCACAGCCACTTCGATCCGATCGAATGCATCCACCTGAATTGTCCTGGATTCGATGACTTTAGGTCCGGCCTGGACCTCCACATTGAGTTTCCAGATAATATTTGTCGGCATTGGCTAAGCTCCTTCTTCCTCACCGTTATCGGGAGAATCCTCCGGCTTTTGTTCTGCTGCAAGAAGCTTTTTCGCTTCGTCGATCACTTGCGGGTTTAAGCTGTAGATTGGTTTCGAATATGTTGTAGAAGTCTCATTGAGGAAGCCTTCAGCTACCAACCACTCCAGCGCCTCCGCCGTCTCTTCGACACTGCGGTGAACTGTTTCGCGGAGTAAGCGCCACCGCGCCACACCCTCCAGAGTGTCCGCGGCTTGAGGGTTGCGGACAAAGTGATCCAACACTTCCATCGCCCTCGGCGGTTGCTTTTTCGGTGTCACACGACACCTCCGAACAGTGATGCGCTGTCGCCTGCAATTTCAGCGCCTCAAAGAAGCGGCCCTTTTAACGCATGTTTCATGGACGTTGAAGACAGACTGGGTCAACACTGACCCGCCCGCGCGCGCGCCCAGGGGACGAAGCCTCGCTCCGTTCAATTTTTTTGGAATTAAGACCTGGGTGATTTACGTCGGGTGGACTGGGTCTGGAACTACCCGCTCAAACCGTACTTTTTGATCAATCGACCAAATGAACGTCTTTCCTTACCAGCTTCACGAGCAGCTTGCGTCACGTTGCCGTTGTGCTTCCGGATCATTTCCTGAACATATTGCCGCTCGAAGGCTTCGATGGTGCGAGCCCGAGCCTCGCGGAAGAGAGCACACGGCTTTTCTGGTTCTACAACAGTTGGGATGGGAATGTGGCAGGGCAGGATCTGGGAACCTTCAGCAAACACAAGCGCGTGCTGGACCACGTTCAGCAGTTCGCGCACGTTGCCGGGCCAGTCATAGCACGTAAGCTTCTGAAGTGCTGCGGTTGAGAATGACTTCTGCTTTACACCGGGAGGGGTTAGCGATGAAAGGAAGTGACAAGCTAGTAGCTTAATGTCTCCACGCCGTTCGCGCAGCCGGGGCAGGTCGAGGCGCAGCACATTGAGCCTGTAATAAAGATCCGAGCGGAATTGACCGCTGCTGACCAGCGCTTCGATATTCCGGTTCGTTGCCGCGATCACGCGAACGTCACTTCTTATAAAACGATCAGCACCCAGCGGCTTATAAGTTCCGTCCTGAAGGAATCGTAAAAGTTTCGCCTGCGCGCCGAGGTCGAGGGTATCGATCTCGTCCAAAAACAGAGTACCTCCAGCAGCCATTGCAGCCAGGCCTTTTTGTTTGTGTCGGGCGTCAGTGAAAGCGCCTTGCGCATGCCCAAAGAGCTCGTTTTCGAAAAGCTGCTGGGGCACGCCGGTGCAGTCTAGTGGTATCAAAGGAAAGTTACCCCGACGACTAATATGATGAATTGCCTGCGCGCATATTTCTTTACCTGTGCCGGTTTCACCGGTGATCAAGACCGGAGCATCGCTGCGGGCGAGCGCCGGGATCTTTCGGACAACTCGCGTGAACGCAGGATCTTCCCCGACGATCTCGGCCATGCCAAACTCGGTAAGGAGTTGCTGGCTGAGCTGTCTCTTACTGTTTTGCCGCATGTCCAAAATACGGGTCAGGCGGTATCGCAACTCATGTGGATTGGTGGGCAAAAGAACGAAATCGTCCACGACATTCAACGTGAGTTCGAGGATTTCCACATCGGGCTCGGCCGCGAGCACAGCGAGACTGCCAAAGGTCACCGCCTGAGCACGCAGCCAACGGAAAAAGCCTAATGCTTCTTCCCTTTTAGAAACTGCCACTGCGATGACCAGGTCGAAAGGGGAACGTTGAAGGGATTCGGGCACCACGTGGTCCCAACTCATACGTTCGACGGACCACTCCTGCTCAGGACTCAGCAAGCTGCCGACATCTGATTCGCCAGTCGGGTATTCCTGACCAATAATTAAGAGTCCTAGCGACACGTGACGTGATGAGTAACCGGCATTGGTACGTAAGGAACTAGCGAAGTGCGGCAAAGCCCCACTATTTCAGTTTTAGTGTCGTTGAGTCTGAGAAAGAAAAGGCTACTTGAAGGGCTTGCTAGAGGTTTTAGGGGGCGCCCTTCTTAATATCGCAGAAATTTGGACCAATCCGATTTATTAACGCGGGCTTACGTTTGTGAGCTGCGGTAAGTTAATTGGATTGAAGAGTTCAAGGACATTGAAATTAACCCGCCTGAGAATCTTGTCAGTGCGCGGCAGAACAATATCTCTGCATGAAATTAAAGTCAACGAATCTCATTCCGAGTAATTTTTAGATGAGGCAACAGGCACTTCGAATTGACTGCAAATTGAGTGGCGAAAGAGTTGTTGTGAAGTTGCTGTAGCTTTTCTCAAAAACTTCCGCCTCGTCCCGTTCCAGACTTCAAAAACACTCAGTTTTTTAAGTATCACGGGGCATGTCTTACGGTACTTGGGAGCAATTCTCCCACGGTTCTCTTTTCGGAACTCGTTTGGAGAATTTTTCGTTCTATGTTCCTCGCTGGGTTACACATATATGTATATATTAAGGACAGGTGTAAGTCTCCCTCGATTAGGACCACGAATTAGTAGAAATTTCGGGTTTTTGGGTTAACAGATATTCCCTGGGTGTCAGATCACCCAGAGCGTCATGTGGTCGTTCCTCGTTGTACTCTTTCAGCCACTTCTCGGTTTGCTCA